>Ga0102589_1004100_pt1 | contig 14127 bp, 16 predicted proteins | sample AraplaMF_Col_mLB_FD_76858 | JGI IMG/M metagenome (GOLD analysis project Ga0102589, IMG submission 76858) | Arabidopsis root microbial communities from the University of North Carolina, USA - plate scrape MF_Col_mLB | ecosystem: Host-associated > Plants > Roots > Endosphere | place: USA... | reverse complement strand
TGCAGGAATAAGGAATGCTATATACGCCGCCCCATTCCAGTTTCTGATGCTTGGTGCCCTCGCCGTCCGGGCTATGGATGTCGATCGGATAACCAGAATGGGCGATCGTATCGTCGAACAGGCGCTGCTGCAAAATATCCTCGGCCGTCAGCGTATAGATGCCTTTGATTTGACGCGAGCCGCGAACACCGATGCTTGGTCCGGTGGACTCGACAACCGCATGCTCGAATCCCGGTATGTATTTGCGGACGAACAACTCCAATTCACGGCACTGCTTGCGACCTTCTATTTCAGCCTGGCTGAGACTGTGCGCATCGGTTGCGTCATAGCCGATAATCCGCGTTGTATTGAGGATGACCTCGCCCGGGTTATTGGTCTCAAAGAACAAAATATTTTCACGAGGAATGGAGATTTCGCCCCGCTCCTTGGCTATTCTGAACAGGTTGTCAAAGCCACCAACTGACAGACGTGGGGACTTCTCAATAATGGAGGTATCCCCGTTATACAGTGGGAAGTCTTCCGGATGACTGTGAATATATTCCTTGACCCTTGGGATATTGACGTTGTACATTTTCATTTTCAGGGTCATCGGCTGCGTTGCTCCGTCGGATTCGCGTCCTTTGGAGTATTCGACCCCGGCAAGGGCAGAGAGGTCGCCATCACCCGTAGCGTCGATGAAGACAGAGGCATGGATGTCGCTAAGACCGGATTTATTGCAGACCTGTATGCCCGTGATGCGGCTATTTTCCATATAAACGCCTGCCAGCATCGTATGGTACAAAATATTGCCGGATGCTTCCGTGACCATCAGCTCCAGCTCATGCTTCATCGCTTCGGCGTCAAACGGGGTAACAGAATAGGTAAATCCGACCGTGTCGAAAATATGTCCCGAGGATTTGCCCAACCGCTTTAGCCGCTCGATCAGATCCCCGGTGAAGCCCTGAATGACCTGCTTCTCGCCGGCATGGAAAGTCATCATCGGGCCGACGCCGTTAGCGGTCAGTGTGCCGCCAAGAAAACCATGAGACTCGACAATAAGCGTCTTTGCCCCGGTCTTGGATGAGGCGATGGCCGCCATAGCACCGGCGATGCCGCCGCCCATTACAACTACATCATATTGCTTCATGTACGCTTCGCTCCTTTACTCGTAGGATGAATTCCTCTGATGCCTTTAGGCTAACAAATAAAAAATACTTTGTAAACGCTTTTAGAAAATAATTTTCTAAATATCCGAATATGCAGAAAATAATTTACGGAGTTGTGAAGGTTGATGTTAGAAGGTGGGGGTGTGGAATTATCGTATAAAAGAAGACTTCCCAATTCGGAAGTCTTGGTATGGTACCGACAATGGAATTGATAGATCTAATTCATGGTTACAAAAAACGTTAATTTGTTGTAAAATTGAACCAATTTAATAAGGCTTAGTTATCTTACTAAGTAAGGAAGGAGAGAGGAAATTCTCTCTTTCTTTTTTTAATACAAATTGTTGGAAGGGACTGATTATATGTTCTTTGTTAATTCCAGAGCGATAATTGAAAGAGACTTTAATAATGAAAGACAAATTGTAATTCAGACAAGAAACAAAGCCAACGAACCATTGAAGATTGAATTACCGGGAGGACGAATTGAACCATATGAATCATTAATACAAGCATTGAGAAGAGAAGTAAGGGAAGAGACCGGACTGGAAGTAACAGAAATTGAAGGAGAAGACACAAGAATTGATACGGCCGGAATAGATCCAGAATTTGAAGTTGAATGTATAAAACCCTTTGGAGCATATCAAACAATAAGAGGACCAATTGATTCAGTAGGGTATTATTTTAAATGTAAAGCCGAAGGAGAGATAGTAAAGAGCGGGGATGAAACGACAGATATTAAATGGATTACCATAAAGGAGCTATCAGATCTAATCAATAGCAACCCATTACAATTTTCAAATGTTGATCGAGCCGGGATCATTTATTATTTAAAGCAACTTGAAAGATCTTGAATGGGTATCTCAAAGAAGGCACATGACATCAGCTAAAATCAGATGGCATCGTGGGAAAATTTTTTTGTAGGGGACAAGAAAAGGAGTAGAAGTCAATGATTCGATCCTTCATCTTTGATATGGATGGCACACTTTTTCAAACCGATAAGATTTTAGAAAGTTCACTCGAAGATACCTTTAATCATCTGAAGTCACTAAATAAATGGGAAAAAGAAACTCCTATTGATAAATATCGTGAAATTATGGGTGCTCCACTACCAAAAGTATGGGAAACTTTATTACCCAATCATTCGCAAGAAGTTAGAGAAGAAACTGATGCATATTTTTTAGAGAGATTAATTGAGAATATAAGAAGTGGAAAAGGGGATTTATATCCTAATGTAATGGAAATATTCCGTTTTTTAACAGAGAATAATTGTTCCATTTACATAGCAAGTAATGGTTTAATAGCGTATTTAGCTGCGATTGTAGATTTTTATCATTTGGATAACTGGGTTACTGAAACATGTAGTATCCAGCAGATAGAATCATTGAATAAATCAGATTTGGTGACGACGATTATAGATAAGTATGGCATTACTCATGGTGCAGTAGTAGGGGATCGAATATCGGATATAAATGCAGCTAAGGATAATGGTTTGGTTGCAATCGGATGTAATTTTGATTTTGCACAAGAAGATGAACTTGCTCAGGCTGATATCGTTATAGAGGACTTAAATGAACTAAAATCAATTGTATTTCAGTTATAGAGTAACTGATATTGATCGTGCAGGGTCAAATTATATGTATCTCGAAGAGGACGATGATATCTTATAACACAGCATCTACGCTCCTTGGTTTGCATGAAGAATATTTGGGTGAGGATTCTTCAGATAACCCTGCAAGGCTAATGTCTGACGGCCCCTGCGCGTGCGTGCTTTAAGCTTCTTGGTTTCGTAGATACAATAAAATAGAAGTAAGGGGATCAATGATGTCATACACTAAAGCAGTAATAACTGAACCATATTATGACAAACCTGAATGGATTGCTAATGAAATTACTCGAGAAGAATTTATCTGTTTATCTTCTGAATCGAATGAGCGGGATGTTGAATTATTTCTGATTCTTCTATTTGGTTATAATCATATCAATATAGAACAGTCATTTCTTTTATCTTTTAATGAACTATTGGAGCAAGAGGGAGTTGTACTATCAGGTGGGATTGCTTTCTTTGAAGATGAGAACAAATATATTTTACCGAGCTGTTGCTGTGGTTTAGAAGATTTCTCTGGTGTGATTGATACGATTATAAATAAACAAAGTCCGTGGATGGGGCATGATCCTGCTCCAGGTATTACATACATAAATGATCAAGTACATGTTTGGCCCGATGATCCGGAAACAATTGATAGTAATGTTAACAAGTCCATTCAATATTCATATAAAGACCTAATAGACAGTCTTGAAAATACTCGAAAAGAATTGCAGGGATTTATTGAAGGTCCATTATATGAATGGATTAATAAAAGAGACGAACAGATTGCTAGTACTATAAAAGATCGGATGAAACAATGGATAATCAAATAAGGGGATGATGGTAGTGAATATTATTAAGATCGATGAACAAACAAAGAAAAATATCCGAATCTCATTTGGATTACATTTATTTTTCTATTTGGATTCTGGGTTTCGTTCCTTTACTTAAATGATCAATTTTTATCAAATACTTTATGGGTTGATATGATTGGATGGGTAAGATATTTGGTAGTGGGATTATTCATTAAAGTATCAGAGCGAAATATACAAAACATTATCTCCGTTCTCATTTATATCAATCATGGGTATCTTATTTTGAATCAACAAGATGTACTACAAAACGATTATTTACTACCTTATATATTATTACTAAACAATATTTGTATCTCTGTTATCTTATATATAATCATAAAAGTAAAGCAGCAATTAAAAAAGTTTAAAATGAGAGAACCTCGAAGTCCAATTGTCTAAGATCCATACAGAATAATACCTTAGTTTACCATACCTCTAAAGATCAAGTGATTTGATGTTTCACATTGAACTGAATCTACTAGAGTTAAGGAGTCTGCAATTAATATTGCAGGCTTTTTTGTATGTGGGGAGGAGCATCGGTGACCGAGGTGATTGCTCTCGCCGTAGGTAGAGCGGGAAAAATAACAAGACTGTTTTGACCCGGGAAGGGATTCTTAGGATAATTGAAAAATTGCTAAAAATAAATTCCGTAAATTAGGCCACGAAGTAATTGATTTCTAGAAATTTCCTGTGTTATATTGTGCATACACGACATACACAATTTGATGAGGAGGTCCTGTATGCTGGCATTAGACATTCGAAACGTAAACAAGAAGTTTCAAAATTTTCAGTTAAAAGATGTGTCGTTTCAATTGGAAAAGGGTTATATTATGGGATTTATCGGTGCCAATGGCGCAGGAAAGACAACCACAATAAAATCGATCCTGAATATGATTCAAATTGACAGCGGTGAGGTCCGTATTTTGGGCAAAAACATTGCCGAACACGAAATCGAATTGAAACAAGAAATCGGATACGCATTCGGCGGCATCGATTTTTATACTCGAAGCAAAATCAAAACGGTGACCGATGTGATTAAAAAATTCTATACGAATTGGGATGATGAAACCTATTCCCGCTATTTGAGAAGATTTAAATTGGATGAAAACAAAAAAATCATCGAATTGTCGACGGGAATGAAAGTGAAGTACAGTTTGGCCCTTGCCTTGTCCCATGGTGCAAAGCTTCTTATCCTCGATGAACCAACAAGCGGACTCGATCTGGTCGCAAGAGATGATTTGTTGGATATTTTTCAAGAGCTCGTAGTAGATGGAGAAATCAGTATTCTTTTCTCCACTCATATTACATCTGACTTGGAGAAATGCGCCGATTTTATTACTTTTATCGAAAACGGACAGATTATCAACAGCTCTGAGAAAGATGAATTTATTGCGTCATATCGCCTACTGAATGGTAGCAAAATTCAGCTGGATCAGGTGAAAGAAAAGTTGATTTCCTACAAAGTAAATTCCTTCGGCTTTACAGGATTGATCCACACCAAAGACTTCGAACCAACTTCCGATATTCAAGCAATCACACCGAGTCTTGAGGAAGTCATGATTTATTTCGCGAAAAAGGAGGATGTGCATGTATAACTTAGTGATGAAGGATTTAAAATTAGGCGTCCATCCTATGTTTTTTATAATGCCTCTGATTCTGGGCGCCTTAATGCTCGTTCCTGGTTGGTTATATTTTATCGTCATTCTGTATTTTTGCTGGATAACGATCCCGAATATATTTGGCGGATATAGAACTCAGAACGATTTGATGTTTACCAGTATGATGCCGGTAACGAGAAGTGACATGGTGAAAGCAAGGATACTCGTTATAGTCATTCTGGAATTATTGCATATGGTTAGTGCAATGATCTTCGGTATGATAAATCTTCGCTTATATCCGAATCTGACCCACTATTTCTTCGCACCGCACATGGGTTTCTGGGGTTTATGTTTTGTTATGCTCGCGATCTTCAATATTATCTTTATTTCCATGTATTACAAGACGGCGTATAAATATGGCGGGGCAGCCTTGGCATCCATTTCGGCTGCTATGCTTTTTGCCGGAGTTGCACAATGGCTCGGAGTCCAGAATTCTTTTGTGTCAGACACTTTCAATGGCAGTGGTGCCCACAATATGACGCTTCAAATTTCCATCCTGATCGCAGGAATCGTGATATTTATTGCATTCACCATGATTGCTTATCGAATTGCGATTAGACGGTTCCTAAAAGTGGAGATCCAATGAACGTATCTATTTCGAACACATCAGAAAAGCCGATCTATCAGCAGCTTTTCGAACAAATCAGCGCCCAAATTTTGAAAGGCGAATTAGAGAGCGGTTATTGTTTGCCACCAATTCGACAAGCAGCCCTGGAGCTTCGTGTTAGTGTCATTACCGTAAAGAAAGCTTGGGAAGAACTCGAACGAAGTGGTTTGATAAATACAGTAACAGGTAAAGGGTGTTTCGTAGCCGAATTCACATCCGACGAAATACAGAAAATACGCAACGAAATGGTTTTGAAGCAAATGGTTAACGACACTTCATACTACAAATCCTTTGGCCTCACCCTAGATGAAGTTATTGAGCTGTTGAAGAAGATTTATTAACGGCTGGCAGGTGTGGTTTATTACAAATTTCATAAAGGAGTTGTAGTGTCATGAAAAGGTTAGATAGCATATTTCTCGTCGGATTGTTGCTGCTGATTGCCGGAGTTGTGTGGGCGCTCACGATGAATGGCATTGGAGCGAAAGAGTGGATTTTGCTACTATCAGGAACTATATTGGGCATCTTAGCCGGAGTGTTTCAAGGATGGATGCTAAAACTCAATAAACGAGGAAAAATCGGGTCGGGCATGAAGATATTCGGAATAGTTGGAGCAATCATCTTGCTTGTTGCTCTGAAGGTCACAATAAATATCTCAATTCCTTCGTATTTAGCTACGAGCGAGAGTGGAATCTGGGTGTCAGTTGTTTATGCTATTGGAGGCCTTCTCCTCGGACGTTCATTGTACTCCCGCCTCCGGTGAATGGAACGGAAAGCTCTCATGACGGGAGCTTTTTTCATTGGTTTTTACAAAGTACCACGTTATATTCACGCATCAGGGCTTTCGCCTCCTTATTGTCAGATGTATAATCCGAGGAAGATACAGCACACAACTAACGACCCAGCCTAATTGAAAATAGATTCATTCTGTTTTTTTCGCAACCTTATATGCATTGGAAACGTACGAAGAAACATAACATGTTGAGGAGTGACAGATGTATGAGTGAAAAAGGATGCATCAAATGCGGAAGCAGAGACGCAAGGACGAAAGAAGTAGCAATGACCGGCACAGGGCTATCCAAAATGTTCGATATTCAGCACAATCAATTTGTAGTCGTATACTGCGCAAATTGCGGATATTCCGAATTTTACAATAAAAAATCTTCGGCTGGCTCGAATGTTCTTGATTTCTTTTTCGGTTGATAAGGTAAAGCAACAATAATTTAATAACACATCTTGCTGAGCAGGCTACCGCAGCCTGCTCATTTTATTAAGCTTAAGTACAGTTTAGTTATAATTGAAAGAGAGGCTGTATAAGCTTGATGAAATCTATTTTGTGTTGAAGGAGGACGAGCCGCTATAGGTTCGTCCTTCTTCTATTGGGGATGGGGTGATAGATCAGATAGCGATATAAAGAAACTTATCGGATCTGAATACACATATCATTGGTAAACAAAATATCCTTACTCGTACTGTGGATGGCAAAAAAAGGAACACTATGCACCTTTTCTAAAGTACAAGGAGTCGTTTTATTACATTCGAGATATGTTCACCCTAAAAAGGTTCATACGAAACCACTATTAGCATTATGGCTTGGGGGTATATTCACTGACATTCATCGCATTGGCTTCGACAGAGATCCAATACGCTCCAGGTGTCTTCAAGTATAGGTTTAAGGAGTCTTCTGTGTACGGGCCAGATGTGACTTTGAAGTTACCTTCACGATCAACGGATATCGTTACATCTTCAATTTGATTTGGCTTCTTCCCGCCCGTCTGTACCATCATCGTCGTCTGTTGACCAGCAAGAATGGTGAATTTGCCTTCAACCGTTAAGGTACGATCAGGATGATATGTGGCAAGGAAGGTATAATCTTTGATCACTTCAGGTTTCTTGTAGACTTGGGTGGCAGAACCTTGACCCGAATTCGTTCAGAGGACAGATTCTCCACATGAGCGGTAACATTAATCGAGTCTCTTGAATAGGCAAAATAAAGAAAGCCAACTCATTTTCGGCAACACGGCCATCACCTGCAGCTGCGTAAGCGGCATAAAAGTTATTACCTTGAAAAGTAAGGAGATGAGAACATGATATTAAACTATCTGCAGAAAGAGACAATCCGCCAGATGGATGTAGGAGATAACGTGACGTTCGGCGGAGTCGCAGCTGGTATGGATGATCGGTACGAAGTACATAGAGTGACCGAAGGAGAATATAAAGTTGGGAAGTATGCACTCATGATTTGCTTGAAGATGGATTATGTATCATCGACCGAAGAAGTTATTTCATTCATTGAACGAGGTTTTTAATCGTGCAGAAAATCAAAGAAATACGAAGAAAACGGGGGATTGTAAGTGTTGCGATTTGCCCGTTTTTTTGTGATGTTCCACGGAAGAAAAATCCCCGCTCAAGGCTGAATTTGCCCGAATACGGCGTTCGAGAGGCTAGACTATTTCACAAAATCCGGGATTTTGTGCACAGACTTTACAACCGTCTGAATTCGTACAATATGGTCAGTCCTTTTTTTTGAAAATATTTTTAATTGAAGAAAATATTTTATCAAAGAAGTTACTTAGATATTTTTTGACTAGAAAACCTACCAGAGCAAAGAATAGTGAAATACCTATTATAAAAATAAATAGTTTTAATCCTATTTCTATAAATTCCATTTAGATACAGCACCTCCTTTTCATTTATGATTATATACTTGTTGGACGAGTTAACACAAATCGCTGAAATGGAATCGTGTTGGAGGCGCATTTGAAGCGAAAGGAATATAGTCATTCCCAAAAGTCTATTTACAATTTATTTCAATCAACCGAAAAATATACTGGTAAATATGTACATAGTATGTTAAAGTGGAAAAAAAAGGAGGAGGCTAGTCCAATGGTAAGAAAATCTATTAGTTTATGTATCGCTCTATGTCTTTCTATCGCTCTAATTTTTGGTGGACAGGCGAGCGCAAGTGGAGCACTATCAACGGACACAATTGTAACTGAAGAGAATGTAAACCAAGTTATTGAATATCTAGGATTAGATCCTAGAGCTCTGAAAAAAGCTGATGCTGTTGCTTTTTCAGATGATTCCGTTACTGTTACTGTCGGGGAATTGGAACAAGCTCTTAATCAATTAAAACAACTTCCTAAAGAAGTTACATCAACAGAAAACCCTAATGCAATAGCTCCTCGAGCTGAGTTTTGTACTGGCATGAAAATGTTATATTATACAACTAATCTTGGTGGATCGTTTGAATTATCTTATGAAGCAAGTTCCAATTACTCGTGGAACAAATTTACTTCTGTCAATAATGCGACCGTTCAAGTAATAGATAACGACGATAATTTATTAACAACTTTCACAATAGCTAGTAGAGATGTTGGAGCTAAAGTTATTGATGATGGCAAAAAAGTTGAACTGAAAGCTACCGTTAAAGTAGATTCGTGGCTATCAGTTGGAAACATAGGACTTATTAAGGTAACGACAACAACAGTTAATACAACAAAGGAATGGACTACTGCACAAGCAGGAATCCCAGGTTGCATTTAGTAGAAGATTAAGGCGCGTATCTAAAAGGGTGAACTATGACCCGAGAGATGGACACTTAAAAAAAGTGCCTCTCTCGGGTTCTTTACGTTTATAATTGAATTTATTTATTAAGAACGGAGTATGAGCATGCGGTATAGCGAGTTACAAATCAAAAAACTTGAGGAAAATCCAAACGTATTGCGTGTATCAGAGATGAATATATCCTTCACTCCAGCCTTTAAACTTGCTGCAGTTAAAGCCTATAAAGCTGGAAAAACGCCAAAGGAGATATTCCTTGAGGCTGGCTTTGATTTAGATATGTTTAGCTCACGTAAACCAAAGGAGAGTTTGAAGCGTTGGAGATCTATTTACTCCGCTCATGGCGAAGCAGGTCTTCTTGAGGAACGGCGAGGCAAAGGAAGCTCTGGAAGACCCTCCAGTAAGGAGCTTTCAGTCGAGGAGAAATTAAGACGAGCTGAAGCCAAGATCAAGCTTCTGGAGATAGAAAATGAGTTTCTAAAAAAGCTGAAGGCACTAGAAAGGCAGGCGAAGCAAGACAAACATTAAGCACATCATTGCGCTTCGAGCTGGTTAATCGAACCGTTCGTCAATTTAGTATAAAAGGTTTGACTCGCCATCTCTGCTCACTTGCTAAGGTAAGTGTTAGCGGTTATTATCGGTGGCTTTCAGCCGAAGATACCCGTCAACAAAAAGAGGAGGCCGATGAGCGCGATCTGTTGCTCATTAAGACCCACTTTGATCGTTTAAACGGAAAAGCCGGTGCGCTCGTAATCAAAATGAATCTCGAGAACATGGATAACGTGGTGATGAACCATAAAAAAATTCGTCGACTCATGCGCAAATATAATCTCATAGCAAAAGTCCGTCGGGCTAACCCTTATCGGAAAGTGGCTCGAGCTACTCAGGAACATAAAACGTGCGCAAATTTGCTTAAGCGGCAGTTTAATCAGGCAGAGCCGGAGAAAGTGTTGCTCACAGATATAACATATCTCAAGTACAATCATGGGCAGCAATGGGGATATCTCTCATGCGTAAAAGACGGTTCTACGAATGAGATCTTAGCACATTATTTGTCGACTTCGCTGGAACTGTCTCTTGTGAATCGAACGTTAGACAAGCTACTGGAACGACTGGATGGAAATATTCATCCCGAAGCCATTCTTCACTCGGATCAGGGCATGCATTATACACATCCTGAGTTCCAAAAACGTGTAAGTGAAACTGGATTTAGACAATCCATGTCCCGAAGAGGAAATTGTTATGATAACGCACCAATGGAATCATTTTTCGGTCATATGAAAGACGAATTAGAGTACAAAGATTGTACAAGTATTGACGAACTTCGGAATCGAATTAATGAGTATATTCACTTTTACAATACCGAGCGATATCAATGGACATTAAAGAAGATGACTCCTAACGAATATAGGAATCATCTTCTGTCAGCGTAGTGCTTTCTTTATCCTGTCCACATTAAGGGTCATAGTTCAAGATGAGCAGGAGGGTGGGTGTTTGTTTTTGGAGGTTTGTAAGGTACATACAATGCTTCTCCAAGTTGTGTATGGAATCGGTTAGAACAGAAATGCGTTACCCGCCGATGATCGTTAGTTCCTTCGGATAAGAAGTCAATACCTCAACACCGTCTGCGGTTACGATGACATCATCCTCGATGCGCACGCCAGCCACCTTCGGCACATAGATGCCCGGTTCAATCGTGAACAGCATGCCCGGCTCAAGCACATCCTCGTTGCGCTCATGTACAGATGGGTACTCATGGACATCGATGCCGAGGCCATGACCGAGACGATGGGTGAAATAATCTCCGTAGCCTTTGTCCGCAATGACCTTGCGTGCCGTGCGATCAAGGCTGCCGAACGTAACACCTGGCTTCACAGCTTCAATGGCTGCCATGTTCGCGGCGAGCACCGTATTGTAAATTTCCTTGCAAGTATCATTCACTTCACCTACGGCGAATGTGCGCGTAATGTCAGAGGCATACCCGTTCGCGTATACGCCCATATCGAACAAGAGAAGCTCGCCTTCCTTGATTTTGCGGGAACCTGGTACGCCGTGCGGGAGTGCTGCATTCTCTCCAGCCAGCACCATCGTGCTGAAGGATGGACCGTCTGAACCAAGCTTCTTCATCAAATATTCAAGCTCTGCCACCATTTCGATTTCACTCATGCCTACTTTAACTCGGCTTACGCCTTCCAGCAGAACAGCTTCGACAAGTCGAACTGCTTCCTTCATGCGAACGACTTCTTCTTCCGACTTGATAACACGCATCGCCTGCAGAATTGGGCCTGCATCTACGAAGCTTTCCGCTGCTGTGGCACTCGTTAATGCTTCATAGCGCTGTACGGACATATGTCCCTTCTCGATCGCGAAGCGAGCTGCCTGCTGTGGCAGATGCTGCTTCAGGATGTCATAGGGGTTGTCTGTATCTGTATGGGTAGCAATCTGTTGCACCACAGATACAGCGGCTGCTTTGTCCCCGTCCAGTACAGGTACAATGAGTGTTGGTTCGCCTTGTTGAGGGACAACGATTCCAAGGAAGCGCTCATGCGGATCACAAGCAAAGCCAGTCAAATAATAGACATGTTTCGGATCGGTAATCAGCATCACGTCAATGCCGCTTTGCTCCATGGCGGAATGGAGCTTGTTCCATTTATCATTCATCGAAAATCTATCCTTTCGTACGTTGGAATTAGGTGGTGTAAGGTCATTGTTATTATTGCTTCTATTTTCGACTGTATCATGACCGATTGAAAATTGCGAATAGACAAAATAAAAAAAAGGAGTATTATATATAATACAGACTGATTATTTTCATGTGTTTTCACAACATGTGTTCTATACTGTACTATTATTATGCCAATTATCGCCATGAGGAAAGGAATGACCGTCATGAACACTACGAAGACTCGCACGAACCATCAAGCAAGCGAACGCGTTGAAAACCATCGAGTTGATTCCGTTACCCATTCACAATCACCCACTATGCGTGGAGCAGACATTGTCGTAGACTGCCTGAATCGTCAAGGCGTCACTCATATATTTGGAATTCCAGGGGCTAAGGTTGACAGCGTTTTTGACGCACTTGTTGATCGTGGCCCCTCTTTAATTGTGTGTCGGCATGAACAGAACGCAGCGTTCATGGCTGCCGCGGTAGGACGATTAACAGGCAAACCTGGGGTATGCCTGGTGACATCTGGACCAGGGGCCTCCAACTTGGCAACAGGTCTTGTTACTGCAACGGCGGAAGGTGATCCGGTGGTTGCTTTAGGTGGCGCTGTATCACGCGCAGATCGCTTGAAGCGGACACACCAATCCATGGACAATGCAGCACTGTTCCAGCCGGTAACGAAGTACAGCGCAGAAGTGCAGCATCCAGACAACCTGCCGGAGGTCCTGACGAACGCCTTCCGTGCAGCGACCTCGCCGCGTCAGGGCGCAGCCTTCGTCAGCCTGCCGCAGGATGTAATTACTAGCCCGGTACAGGTATCGGCGATTGGGCCATTGCCTTCGCCACGGCTTGGAGCGGCTCCTTCCGAAGGAATAGCCGAGGCGGCTGAAGCATTGCGCAGTGCCCGCATCCCGGTCATTCTCCTTGGGATGCGGGCAAGCTCGCCGGAAGCAGTCTATGCGATTCGGCAGTTGGTCGCACATACCAACATTCCGGTTGTAGAGACCTTCCAAGCGGCAGGTGCCATCTCTCGCGAATTGGAGGCTCACTTCTTCGGCCGTATCGGATTGTTCCGCAATCAGCCGGGGGATGAGCTGATTGAACAATCGGATGTGGTGCTGACCATCGGGTACGATCCCGTGGAATACGATCCGAAGTTCTGGAATCATGATGGCAAGCGCCACATCATTCATCTCGATGATGTCCAAGCCGACATTGATCATGATTACCAGCCTGAGATGGAGCTGCTCGGAAGCATCGATCGTACCGTGCAGGAATTGACGAAGCACTTGGCCGGTTTGGAGCGGACGCCAGAAGCGAATGTGCTGTGCGATTCCTTGCTTGCAAAGCTGGTAGAGGCATGCGAGCCGCCGCAGAAGGTGAAGCCGGGAACGGTTCATCCCTTGCAAATCATTCATGGTCTACGCAGCGTCATCGATGATAACGTTACGGTAACGTGTGACGTGGGCTCTCATTATATATGGATGGCGCGTTACTTCCGCTCTTATGAGCCGCGCCGCCTGTTGTTCAGCAACGGCATGCAGACACTTGGCGTCGCCTTGCCTTGGGCCATCGCTGCTGCTTTGGTTCGTCCGCAGGAGAAGGTTGTATCCGTATCAGGGGATGGGGGTTTCTTGTTCTCTGCGATGGAGCTTGAGACAGCCGTACGCTTGAAGCTGCCGATTGTTCATCTCGTCTGGAATGACGGCACGTACGATATGGTTGCGTTCCAGCAGCAAATGAAATATGGCCGGACTGCAGGTGTCGAATTCGGCCAGCCGGACATGGTGCAGTTCGCGGAGAGCTACGGAGCCACTGGCTACCGAGTCACAGATCCTGCCGAGCTGGTGCCGACACTGAAGAAGGCGCTTGAAGCAGAAGGGCCTGTCGTTATCGACATTCCGGTCGATTACAGTGATAATATCGCGCTTGGAGATACGCTGCTCCCAGATCAATTCCACTAAGAATGCATCTGGTAGCGTGAGAAAAGTACAGCTTGCAACAAGGAGGAACAGATAAGATGAATGCCGTATTAGAACATCCGGTCAACAA
>Ga0102589_1004095_pt1 | contig 14139 bp, 11 predicted proteins | sample AraplaMF_Col_mLB_FD_76858 | JGI IMG/M metagenome (GOLD analysis project Ga0102589, IMG submission 76858) | Arabidopsis root microbial communities from the University of North Carolina, USA - plate scrape MF_Col_mLB | ecosystem: Host-associated > Plants > Roots > Endosphere | place: USA... | reverse complement strand
TGGTAATAGCGGATTAACAATAAGCAAGATTGCATACGGAAACTGGATAAATCATGGGGGTAAAGTAGATGAGGATACTGCAAAAGAGTGTGTTAAAGCAGCACTAGATGTCTGTATAGATGTTTATTTAGAAACTAAAGCTGAGGAAGTACTCGGCAGGTCTTTACAAGCTATACGCCGGGAGAGTGTTGAGCTATGTACAAAGGTGTGGCATCCGACTGGGAATGGACAAAACGATAAAGGTTTATCACGAAAACATATTCTAGAAAATTGTAATGCATCGTTGCGTCGGTTACAAACAGACTATATAGATGTCTATTATGGACACAGATTTGACCCAACTACCCCTCTTGAAGAAACGATGTTAGCTTTCGCAGATCTTGTAAGACAAAGTAAAGTGCTTTATATCGGTGTAAGTGAGTGGACAGCCGAACAAATCACCCGTGGTGCAGCACTTTCACGGGAATTGAAAATTCCGTTCATCGCAAGCCACCCCCAAGACAGAAACTCCCATTCCAGTTGCCACTAAATTAACAATCGTTTGCACTCTTGAACAACATTTAAACTTACACCATGTTCCCAAAAGTAGCTAATAATTAAATCATAAAAATTTGGACCCATTTGACGCGGAAACAAAATAAATGGTTCATCCATTAACAATCGGAGTGGTATTTCAAGCAATGAAGCGAATGGATGATCTTGATATAAAACCAATCTTAAAGATTCTTCCGAACAAACTTCAGAAGAGAGTATTCCGTTGTTTTGTTTAGAACGAATAAATCCAATATGAATTAATTTCTCATAAAGCGCTTTTAATTGCTGCTCCGTTGTCATTTCACGTAATATAAGAGGAATTTTAGGAAAGCGTTCTCGAAATTTAAAAAGTTGAACTCCCAATTCTTCTTCTAATTTACGAATTTCTTGGCTTAAAGGAGGTTGCGCCACCCTAAGACGTTCTGCTGCACGACTAAAATTCAATTCTTCTGCCACCATTATGAATTATCGTATTTTCCTAATATCCATTTGCATCTATCCCTTCTACTAAAATTTGATTTTGGACTTTTTTTACTTTGCTATGCACTGATACAGCTACCAATTATAGAAAGTATGAAATATTAAAAAAACGAAAGCACGAAACAGTTAATCAAAATCTAAATAAACGAGTTAAGAAAGCAATCCTCCACATACAGCACGTTAATAATTTTCACCGTCGTTTAAAAGGAAGGATGGAACGTTTTCAAGGCGTTAGAACACATTATTAAGACAATTACCTCTACTTGTACCGCTGAAAATTTTAAATTTTACTTAAATTTCGAATGACTGTTTTTGGCATTTAACTAATGTGTATTTTGGCAGTATGATTATTAATATTATTGAATTATTTTTCAAAACCAAATCGTAATAAGCTTTTATTTATACATAATTTAGAAAGTACCATTTAACTAAATAGGGAAAAAAGTTATTATACTTTCAAAATAAATACCTCACATTTTTATTTCTTTTTTCCTAGGATATTTTCTAATGGCTTTTGAAGTACATCCACAATGGCAGCGATGATAGCTGTTGCTAAAATCCCTATTAGACCTAGTGCTCTCGGACCTGCTGAGTCATCACCTGTGAAATAAGAATGCACCCTTAAGTAAACTATTCCTAACAAAATGAAGAAAATGATTGTAAAAGCACATTTTTTTATAACCTTTAAGGATTTAAGGGATAACTCGTAAAAAGCGTTATTTTTATCGATATAGCTCAATAGTTTAAATGCTTGATACAAAGCAACAGAAAACGTAATGCATATTCCATACGCACATACTAACATTGGATAAATCGAGTAATCTCCTGGACGTACTTTCGCATCTCTTATAGCTGCTTGAGGTAACCAATATATACACACAACAAGTACCGCAATTCCAAAAAGAAAAGCAACGACTCTTAAGAAAAAAGTTGAACCTAATTTAACACGCATTTAAAGCACCTCACTGATTTATGATAATATGATTTTAGTATATTTATTATCGTTTATCAATAAATTTATTTTGTTTTTCATTATATTATTGTTGTTATTTAATTATATGCGGGAATCATAGTTCAGTTATTGTAAGTATTGTTATAAAGTAACATAACAATAAGGGCATTTTGTTAACATACTGCTACAAATGATATCTATTGAATACAACGACAAATTTAATTCCTAAGCTTTTATTTTCTTTGATTATTGTACATATAGAGCTATTTAAAAATTGGGAGATATCCTTAAAGCTATGATTCAAGAGAGTTGTTTTATTAAATAATCAGAGTTGATCTATCAAGAATAAACTCTATTTTTTTTTAACCTCTAATAGCAACAAACTTTGAGAATACAGCCAAAATAAAAAATACTTTTCAACCAAATTCAGAAAAAATTATCCATTTATGCGCGAGTGTTCCACAAAAATTTCGTTATAGTATATATAACGATTATAAGGAGTGACAAAATGATTGATTTTATAGAGCGTCTTCAACGACATGATGAAAAAGCTCTTACTTATGTAGTTGAACATTATTTAGGATTTGTGAAGGCAATTACTTTGAAAATTTTAGACAAACCGTCAGATTACATGCTAGTAGAGGAATGTGTAAATGATGTATTCCTTCTATTATGGCAAAAAAGTATTTATTTCATCGGGGGCGAAACGGATTTTAAAAAGTGGATAGGGATGATAACTAAATATAAAGCGATTGATATTTATCGTAAACAGCAAAATCAACTTGCCATACTGCCTATGGATAATATTCCGCCACTTATCGCTTCAAATAATATTGAACAAGAACTGGATAAATTGTATGCCAAAGAACAATTACTACTTGAAATAATGCATCTACCAGATTTAGATAGAGAATTATTTTTAACGAGGTATTATTTAGAATATTCAAATAGTGAGATAGCAGAAATTCTACATATTACAAAATCTGCAGTGGAAAGTCGTTTATATCGAGGAAAGAAAAAGCTCGCTAAAAATCCTAAATTAAAGGAGTGCTGGATATGAACAAGGAAAAAAGTATCTTACAGTTAAATATAGAAGATATCGTACCAGTGTTGGTTTCAAAAAATGAAAAGCAAAAGGTAATTAACACCGTTTTACAAAAGAAACCAAAATCAAAGAAAATCCGTAAATGGGCAATTGCCTCAATTTTTGCTATTGGAATTAGCTCAGCTACCTTAGTAAATTTTCCATCTCTAGCTTCTAAATTACCAATAATCGATTTAAAAATATACGAATCTCTGTTCTCAAAACAGCATGAATTTATTTTTAATCGTATTTCGATTTCAGGAAATTCAGCATACATTTACTTTAATTGTGATATGGACTTTGCTACTGAATTCATAACTTTAGACATAGTGGATAATTTAGAGAACCATTATGAAGAAACAACAGAAACGACGACAACAAAAGTAACCGATGATTACTCAAATGGTCAAGCAATAATAAATAACTTTAATGCTGATGCTTCAGCAATCTTCATTACGCCAATAATTCGTACAATGGATAACGAGGGCAAAGTCACTAAAGAAAGACTGGAGACTATAAAAATTGATATAGATTCCAATGAGGAAAATACGTGATAAAAATTTAGACAGAAAGAATCCTTTGAATTTATTGAGTAAGTGAATTCTCAATCAATCAAAGGATTTCATTCTGTCTGTCTTTTTAAAAATGTATTTCAATCGTTAATTTCCTCTACCCTATCCAACCATTCATGCATTAGGCTATTAAATAAATTCGCTTGCTCAATTTGCAAATTATGCCCAGCCTTATCTAAAATTGTGAAAGTTGCTCTTGGGAATTTATCTAAAATATCAAATGCGTCCTTATAGCCAACCATTGAATCCTGTTTGCCCAACAAAAATAAGCAAGGATTATCAAATGAAGTTTCATCTATAGGAAAAGAAAAACGATAGCTTTTTTGGATTTTCTCTAAAAATTCCACATCTGCGTTTCTTTGCCCTGCTAACACTTCATTCTTATATCGATGACAATTATATTCATCTAGTACAACTAGATGTGAGGTAAAATCTTCTAGTTCCGCTTTCGTTACTGTTGATAAAAATTCTTTATCCGCTGAGACAATACTTTGTTCTGGTACTGTTCGACTTTGTTTATCAGGAATAATCAGCGGACAAATAAACGAAGCGCCTAAAATTTGTTCATGATACTCCCTCAAGATTCCTCGCACTAAATACCCACCATAAGATTCTCCTACCAATAAATAACGTTCGTTTGGTAGTAAGGCGTATATTAGTTCTACAACGGCCTCTAGCATTTCATCTGAGTCATTGATCTTTTCATAGTCTGTCGTCTTGCCCATTCCTGGAAGGTCAATATATATTCGTTTCCAGCCTCCCCTTTCGGCAAAAACAGGCTCCATACATCCCTTCATTAATCTATGATCTGGCGAATAGCCATGGAGCATTACGATTGGTGTTCCGGTTCCAATCACTTCATAGTAAATATTCGCTTTACTTACCTTACAAAATGACATAGTAGTTCCTCCAAACATTTATTATCAAAAATATAAACCAATATTGAAGTGGATTTCCGTCCCGACTGGGCGCTTTGTTGTTGCTACCGCTTCGCTTTCGCACAGATAAAACATTTGTTGCTGCCGCTTCGCTTTCGCACAGATAAAACATTTGTTGCTGCCGCTTCACTTTCGCACAGATAAAACATTTGTTGCTGACGCTTCGCTTACGCACAGAGCTTCCTGGGGGCGTCCGATGAGCCGCTTGGGGCAACAGGATGTTGGTCACGAAGGCGTTATCACAGGATGTGATGATTTTAGCCTTCGTTCCCCTATCGCTGATCCCCAAGGAGTCACCCAGTCTCCACTCCAATCCATAAACTCATTTCTTAAAAATGTCCACTAACCCATTATTAAATCATAAACAACCATCGTCGATTCCATTGGTGTTGTATTTAGTTCTCTTTTTAATTGCTGCACACATTTTTCATACCATTTTAATGCAAGGGAGCGGTTTTGCAATTGATAGTAGCTATACATTAACAACCGATAGCCTTCTTCCCATAATGCATCCTCACGAATCATCTTTTCTGCATAAAAAATAGCTTGCTTATAATTTTGCTGCCTCGTCGCATTTTGTGCTAATCTTTCCAGTACTTCAATATACAATGATTGGAGCTTTTCTCGATCCTGTATAAGCCAATCTAACTGCTTTTTTTCAGCATAAAGTGTATCCGTATAGCTTGATTCAGCAAGATACAACCATTCGTTTGACAATTGTGGATCAAACCCTTCCATCCCTAATTCATAAAAATAGAGAAAGCGTTCGACATCAATTTGCAAAAATTGAGTATGCTGCAATTGATACATATTATTTTTGCGCTGAATGAAAAAGCTATCTTGACGCGCATTTCTATTAGGCTCAAGAACCTTTAATAACGTATTCAAGACAACTTTAAAATCTCGATCGAGTGAATCAACATTTCGCTCTGGCCATAATGCCTGTGCAATCTCTTCCTTTGGCGTAAAACGATTGCGATGACAATATAAATAGACAAAAAGCTCCTTCGATTTATCGCGCTGCCATTCTTTATCCTCAAGCTTTTGATGATTTCTTGTTAAATTTAGACTTCCTAAAAAGTTCACCTGCATTTCCTCATGCGGATAGACGATATTGTTCTCCACTTGAAAATAGCTACGCATCGTCAAAATAGCGGTATTTTCCCCTTCACACTTTCTACTAAATTGTAAAAGCTCATAAAAAATCATCCCATTCGATGGACCGAGAATGGTTTTCCTTTGTAAAAAGTAGTCATAACCATTTGTAATGCATAACTGTGCGAACTGCTGAAAATAATGATTGAATTGTTGCGGCTTATTTTCTTTGAAAGCAATGACAGATTGAAAAAATAATACATGCATTACACCATTTTGATCACCACAGTCGTGGAATAATTCCTGTGCCTTCATTAATAATTGTCCCGCTCGTTCATATTCATGTTGAGACAGAATGATTTTCACCTCAGCAATTAATATTAGAGCGGTCATCCACGCGTCTTGTACTTGCTCCGTTTCCTGTAAGCCAAGGGCTATATATTTTTTAGCTGAGATAATATCTCCTTGCGCATGTTTGACAATTGCTAGTCCCATGTAAGGCTCGGCTTTTACGCGAGAAATATTAATAGTATTCATTAATGTAAGGGCTTTCTCATAAGCTTGGCAGGCTCCTTGATAATCAGGGAAATCCACTAAGTGGTAAGCATGTGCTTTGCGAATATAGCCAACAGCCTCAATAAAAACCGATTTTTCACGTAGCCCCCTACGAATTCCATGCTGAGCGGCATACCATGCATCCTTCCCCAACCCTAATAGCGCATAGACAAATGATGCTAACAGCTCACTCTCTCTATGTGTCGCGACAAGCTGTGGTGGTAATTCCAATCTCTTCGTCAGCAATTCCTTTGCGTCTAGTAGCTGTCCTGTTCTTAACAATATTCGAACATCGACATTTGCTCTTTGTAGCACTTCCTCTGTTAAAGCAACCTCATCGGTAAAAACTTGTGCGCCTTTCGCCTTCCCTAAGTTCACCAAATTTTCTGCATACTGACGTTGCAATTCGAGAAGTTCCTCTTTGTTTAACGGCGTATGATTCGCTAACTCTAAAGCCTTCTTTAAATGTGGCTCTGCCAATGCTGGTTGGATTGTATCGAGATAAATATGTGCTAAACCTGCCTGCGCTTTTGTCATAAAGAGATAATCGTTCTTACTTTTTGCGATGTTTGCACAATTTTCATAGGACTGCTTCGCTTTTTCATAGTAAGCACGATAGCGGTGGCACTCACCTTCAAAATAATATAATTTATAATATTGCGACTTTTCTTCAACTGTAAATCGGTTTATCTTTTCTAATAACCACTCAAATTGCCCAGCACGAACTAGACTTTCTGCATGATTTTGTAATAGCTCCCCACAAAAATCCTGATCATTCGTTTTAAATGCGTGATGAAGAACGGCTTGAATATTGTTTTGTTTTACATAATACAATGCAGCTTGTTTATGCAATGCAATATACTGTGAAGCATTTTGTTGTGGCCACTTTAGCTCTAAAAATTGACTAAACAAAGCATGAAAACGATACAAACCATCCTTCGAAATAGGTTGAATAAATAAATGTCGCTGGACAAACAATTTTAACGCCTGTGCATATTCCGTACTATAAAATTGTGATATTAACTCCTCTGAGAAAGTGGGGAAAATCGCCAGCTTTAATAATGCCTCTTGCTCAAATGCAGACATCTTAAGATAAACTTCCTCCGATAAATAGATGAAAAGATCATTTGTAGAAATAGTTAGCCAATGAGCTAATGTCTCATAGTTCCATTGCTCAGCTAATAAAGAAATACTAATTGCCCAGCCCTCTGTAATTTCCATAACCTTAGCTATTTCATCCTCTGTTAAATGCACCTCTGCATAATCCTCGAAAAAAACAGCGATCTCCTCTGAGGAAAATGCTAATTCTCTTTCTGCAATAACAAGTAATTTTTTTTGTAGCTTTAATCTCCTCGTAATATCCCAATTCGGCATCGTTCTAGAGGCAATGATATAGTGAACATTCGGTGGTGAAAACTCAATTATTTTTTCCATCACATAATTTATATGAAATTCATGGTCAACGAGATGGTAGTCATCGATGACAATCAATATTGCTTCTTCGATTTCACATAAATTATTGACAAACAACTTAAACCAACGATTAAGTTCTTCAATTTTCGGAAAGCGGGATAATTGATTCCAAGCATCAAATTCTTGGCCGAAGCCTGGGATAATTCGTGTGATACTAAAAAATAAATGCCTTAAAAACGGCAATATATTATCATCTTCCTCCGACACACTATACCAGGAAAACTTGCTTGATTGAGTATGTAGAAATTGTGTAAGGATTGTTGTTTTGCCATACCCAGCTCCACTATGAATAAATGTGCAACTATGGTCTAGGCTTTTTTTTAATGTTCTCATTAATGTAGCTCTACTAATACAATGATTAGACGGACTCGGTGGAATACATTTTGATTGAATAATAATGTCTGTCGTCATTTAGTGATAACCTCCCCATTCAACTGGTTATGTAAGGTTACAAGTCTTCAGAGTTAAAATCTTGTATGAGTTCATCATTATAACGCGAGGATGATCTTGTGAAATTTGACAGTTAAATATCGAATAAAAGCGAAAACTCACGTATCGTAATTGTTGCTGAGACAAACCACGAGAGGAGTTTTCGCTTGGTACTTCAAGTTTATCAAATTGATTTTACCGTTACCAACTTTTTTTCAAGTTTCCTTACTATCCGATGAATAATCAATATTATTTATCGTATTTCTTAAACTCAGGAGTTTCCATTAATTTTTGGAAAAAGATATCTTTAGCTTCCCTATAGGCATCCATTGATTTGGCTTCATACTCTTTCTTCAATTTATCATATGCATCGCGATATTTATTATTTGCCAATAAAACATCTCTAAATTTCCAAAAGAAATCAAACTCAGAATCAATTACAGTTAATTGAACTCCTAAAGGAGGACTACTTGTATCATCTTTAAATGCCCTAAATGTAGCTGTTTTAACACTTTCATCATTTCTTTCATATAAATTGGATAGTAATTCTACTGCTTTCGAAAATTGTTCAGCATTAACACGTACTTGAATGTCTAAATCGCCTTTAGTAATGCTATTAGGAATTTCTGAACTACCAACATGCTGGATATCAGCCTCTGGTAGTAATTCTTGTATTTTATTTTCGTGTATCAAAAAGGTCTTCTCAGCATTTTTATGAAATAGTTCACTATAAAAAAAATTTACTTTTTCTATTTGAAACTCCCCCAATCAATCCTTTTTTAAAGCAACAACGTTACAATGTAAAACTACTTAAGTAGATTTTATTAAACTAATTTTATTATAAGCACAAAAAGTATTTATTTGACAATAAATACAATTAATAAAGCCCACTGAATTTTATTTCGATATGCTCCCTTTACGGAAAGTTTGCATTTGTGTAGTCGTTAATTTCGTCATCCCTAGCTTTTGGTGGTGCTTTCATTTATATTTTACCTATATAGTATTTAACAAAATGAATTGTTAAATTTGAAAAACCCGATTATCAACTAAATGATAATCGGGTAGTTTAATAGGTTAAAATTATAAAAGTTCTTTACGCAATTCAGCAGCTGATTTTGGTGATAACAGACCGAATGGGATATCGAATACTGTTTTAGCACCTTTGTCTCCAGCTTGGTTTAAGCGATGTGCTGCACGAGCAAACGCTACTAGAACACTAGATGTGAAGTTTGGATTACTTTCAAGTTTTAATGAGAATTCGAGAATTTGTTTTTCGTTAGCGCCGCTTTCCCCACTACGAATAACGAATCCACCGTGTGGCATGCCTGTGTGGTTTGCTTTAAACTCCTCTTCTGAAATAAAGTTTACTGTTGTGTCATACTCATCAAAGTAGTTTGGCATCGTCACGATTTCTTGCTCAACTTTCGCAGCATCTGCACCTTCCTCAAGTACTACCCAGCATTCCCGCGCATGTTTTTCACGCGTTGTCAGCTCAGGATTTTCACCGTTGCGAACACGATCTACTGCCTCTTGAATTGGTAATGTGTATTGTACCGCATTTTTAACACCTTCAATGCGACGCACAGCATCTGAGTGACCTTGACTTAAACCGTCTCCCCAGAAAGTATAAGTTGTGCCTACTGGTAGAACTGTCTCCCCAAGTATACGATTTAATGAGAATAAACCTGGATCCCAGCCAACTGAAATGACGGATACTTTACCAGACTTTTGTGCCACTGCATCTACAGCCTCGAAAAACTCAGGAATTTTCGCATGAGTATCAAAACTATCAATTGTATTAAACCATTGTGCAAAGTGTGGTCCTTGCTCAGGTAAATCTGTTGCTGAGCCACCACATAAAATCATTACATCAATGTCATTTTGGAATTTTTCAGCATCATCTACTAAATATACGTTTGCATTACTTGCAATGTTTACAGTTGAAGGGTCGCGACGTGTGAATACCGCTACTACTTCCATATCTGGATTTTGTGAAATAGCATACTCTACACCGCGCCCTAAATTTCCATAACCTACAATACCTACTCGAATTGCACTCATTAAAAATTCCTCCTCACGATTACGTGACTATGTGAAGTCCTTCACGTTAAATCTACTTACAATAATACGTTGTGTTAGGAAAATTCACAATAGTTTGAGTACGAGTTTTTCTCTTGAAATCATACAAGTTTTCTATGATTTCTATTCGTAAATGGCATGAATACGGTTACATATTACTTAACTGCTTTCAGCGGGTATAAAACATCTGCTGAAAGCAGTTAAAATCTCCGGCGGATGTCACGGAAATCGGAAAGGAGTTGACAAAAGGTGTTAGTCTAAGATCATCGTAACCTTGCGATAACGGCTAACTGACCTGCGTCAGTAAAAACCCCATGTCCTAATGGCATTACCGAAATGACCGACATCGTGTCGGCCCTCGGAACATCTGCAGGCCTAAGCACAAAGCCGATTCCGGACGTATTGTTTTCTGTGCGAAAGCGAAGCGGCAGCAACAATTGTTTTCTGTGCGAAAGCGTAGCGACAGCCACAATTATGCCGAGGCATAATTGATTAACTAATTTGACTAACTTTTAAGTTTTCGTTAAAGCCTTGTAAATTGAGACTATTCCGACCGTATGTCTTGTACAATAAAACTAACGACAAAGGGGGCATGTTGAATGAAAGGTAATTGTTATTCGCCAAGCACAACATCGGAACAAGGAGAATTACTTACTCGTCCACTCCAATATGCGAAAAAATCTGCAAATGTTCATATTGAAACTGAGGTAAAGCACAAAAATATCCAACCCAACACACACCAATGTTTAAGGGTTATACCTTTTGGCGTTATAGAAGAAACCCTAAATATCTCCATACAAAACCAAAGAGTCAATGAGGCTACCTTTTACCATAGCGGTAAGGAGATAGCACGCTGGTTAGTTAAAAAAAGTGAATACAATAAGTAATAGCACTCATCACTGTATTTCCTGTGCTAATTCAGAAAGACGCTCTTCATTTCTAATGTGATAGCCATTCTTTTTCTTCTCTAATATTTTTTCTTCGCAAAATTGCGCAAGTACATATAATAAATGCCGATAGGAAACCCCTAAATATTCACAGATTTCTGTATGCTTTTCTTTATAGACTCCTTGATCTGACGAAAATTGAATAAATGCAGCAAGCCGATTCTCAAGTGGAAATGCTTGATTTTGTGTATATTTTGACGTCATTTTGAATGCCTTTTCCCCTAAAAACACACAAAGTTTACGTAAAAATAGTACATCCATGAGTAACTTTTCTTTGCAGGACTGTTTAATCGAAAAACAAATTGTCTCGGTTACTGTCTGAATCCCCTTCGTATATCGTGCCTCATTAAGCAACTCAATTTCCCCCATAAAAAGTGGTGCCTCCAAGTAATCGATAAGCGAGACCTTACCATTTTTATGTGTCATGTATAGCTTCGCCTTTCCTTCGATCATGTAGTATAGCGTATCTGGAAACGAGCCCTCTTGAAAAATCCATTCGCCTTTGTCAAATTTACATATTTCTAGAAATGGATCAATTTCAAAAGAAAAAAAATCATCTATTGGAAATTTATCAAGATAATATGAACGTTCCTCAGCTGTCAGTATTTGCATTTATTACCCTCTCCTCCGAAAAAAATGTGAGATATCTCACATTATTGTAACGATGAACGTGCTATTATTCAACATAGTTAATGGAGGTACGTAATTTTATGAACAATCAACGATGGCTTTCTCAAAATTTCTTTGCATTTTTCTTTACATGGGGTATTTTCTTACCTTACTGGACAGGTTGGCTTGTAGATGCCAAACATCTTACAGTTTCTCAGGCTAGCGTCGTAATGGGCTGTGGTCTTTTAGCACGAGCAACTTCAAATCTATTTTTCTTCCCGACGCTTGCAAAATATGTGAATAATAAACGACTCACTAGCATTCTAGCAATTGGTGCCCTACTCACAACTTTACTTTACATACTAAGCACGAGCTTTATCTCGCTTCTTATTGTTACCCTTTTATTTAGCGTTTTCTATCCAGCACTGCTACCTGCAGTTGAAAGTAGCGCGGCAATGCTCGTACAGCATGGAAATGTACACTATGGCAAAAGCCGCTCCTATGGTTCCCTTGGCTTTGTCATTGCAGTATTAATCATTAGTATGCTGACAGGTGCATTTGGCAATGACATTATCTTTTGGAGCATGGTGATCGGCCTAATCGGTATGCTGTTGATGCAGCAAATGGCTACACCACAAGAGTTACTCATTGTACCGACGAAAGAACAACGTGCAAAATCATTGTCGATGAAAACATTATGGACTATTAAAGGTTTCCCTATTGTTTTATTAGTCGTTATTCTACTGCAAGGCGCACATGCTTCTTATTACAGTTATGGCTATATATATTTAGGTGATTTACATGTCGACCCTTTCTATATGGGGATGATTATTAACATCGCCGTAATTTGCGAAATCTTATACTTTATGAAAGCTGATACACTCTTTAAAAAATGGCGCTCATCTTCTTTATTACTTTTAGCAGCAAGTGGTTCATCATTACGTTGGCTACTCATTTACTTATTCCCGAATGTTTGGGTATTTATCGCTTCTCAAACATTGCATGCATTATCTTTTGCTCTTGCGCATTACGCTTTTATCAGCTATTTAACAAAAACATTGCCAAAGGAGCAAATTCCAAATGCACAAGGCCTTTACTCTGCATTAGCAATGGGATTAAGTACAGCTATCCTTACATTTTTAGGCGGCTATTTATACGAAATTTCTCCTGGACTATCATTTGCAGCAATGCTTATTTGTACTGTTCCAGCAATCGGTATACTGCTTACTACTAGAAATAAATATCAATATTAAAATAAGCAGGTGAGAAAATTCTCACCTGCTTTATACTCACTTTGGATAATATGAAAACCCAGGATATTTCACAACCGGCCACTTTTCCTTCCTTAATACATGTAGAAGTTCAGGACCAATATTTAAATTGCTTTGAACTAGCTCAGCTGGAGTAAGAGCCATCCATTGATTTAATGAAACATCTTGAAACTTATCACTTTTAAACATTTCAAGGAACCATAATGTCTCCGTACCGGTGTTCTCAACGTAGTGACCATTTGCAAACGGCACATATCCAACATCTCCTGCACGATAATCAAACGTTCTAGCTACACCATTTGCTGCAAACACAGTCATGCGACCTTTTCCTTGTAGATAATATTGCCATTCATCATTATTCGGGTGCCAATGCAACTCTCTCATTGCACCGGGCTTAATCTCGACAAGGGCTGCTGCGATATTTTTAGAAATAGGAAAATTAGTGGAGTCTACAATTCTGACACTACCTCCAGGAGTTTTAATAGGCGTTTGTGCAAGCAGACGATGCTTAAAAGTTTGCGGGACTGTACCATATGGCGATTGTACTTTTTGTGTGTCTAGTGGTCCTGGAACATTATCTTGATAAATATAGACCTGTTCTTTCGGGATATGTTGAAAAGCGCTCTTTGGAACACCAAAATTAGAGGACAGCACATCTTTAGGCGTATGAGCAAACCAATCAGAAATTGAAAATGTATTAAGATCCGAAAAATGCCCATCGTCAAACACTAGTAAAAATTCACAGCCATCTTCAAGACCCTGTATGGAATGAGGAATACCTGGTGGGAAATACCATAAGTCCCCCGGTCCTACATCGGCAATAAAATTACGCCCATTTTGATCGACCGCAGTAATGCGTGCATGGCCAAGAAGCATATACGACCATTCCGCTTGTTGATGCCAATGTAACTCACGTACCCCACCAGGTGTCAAACTCATATTGACACCTGCCAAGGTCGTAGCAATAGGCAGATCACGAACAGTAATTTCTCGAGACCAACCACCATGCTTTAAAACCATATGCGTATCAGAAAAAGAGAATTTTAAATTTGGTACAAGCCCAGCATCCGTTTTAGGAGGGACAAGCAAATCAGGATTTTCCAAATCCCTCATAATATCTC
>Ga0102589_1004094_pt1 | contig 14139 bp, 13 predicted proteins | sample AraplaMF_Col_mLB_FD_76858 | JGI IMG/M metagenome (GOLD analysis project Ga0102589, IMG submission 76858) | Arabidopsis root microbial communities from the University of North Carolina, USA - plate scrape MF_Col_mLB | ecosystem: Host-associated > Plants > Roots > Endosphere | place: USA... | reverse complement strand
CCGCAGATTTGGCGCCGTTTAAAGCGAGCCAGGTAAGTATTTCGTTGTTTGTATTTTTCTCAAATGAGGGCCAGCCTCCGTCATTATTTTGCATGGATATAACCCAATTCAGTCCGCGATTCCAAGAATCCAGGTAAGTAGAATTGGTATTAGATAACCTCCTGATCGCCCGTAGAGCTGCGGTTGTATCATCCACATCCGGATTGATCGTATTGGTCTCCGAGAATCCCCAGCCCCCGGGAATGGTGTCGGGGTTATGAATGCTCCAATCGGCAGTCTTATCCTGTTGTTTGGACAGCAGATACGCGGCGGCACGCCGGATCGTTAGATGATCAGCGGCGATTCCAGCTTCCTGCAAAGTGTAGGCAAGCAGAGCGGTATCCCATACGGTTGAGGGGGAGTTCTGCATTGTAGTTGTTCCGTTATAACGAAATTGCATGTCGGTAAGTCCCTGAATGGCACGGGTGATGAGAGGATGCTGCTGATCATACCCTAGGGCAAGCAGGGCGACAATCATGAGAATTGTACTGTTTGCATAGCTGTAGAGGGTACCATCGGCTTCAATCCTTGTTAACATGAACTGCTCGGCCTTGGTTGTAGCTGCTTCATGGATATAACGAGGGGTGCCGATAAGCAGTTTTAGCCCTTCCTTTATAATGTTTTGTATCTCCTGGAAACTGCGGGGGAGAGGATCTTCCTCGTCCATCGTTCGAACATAAAGATCAGATAGATCTGGCGTATGAGCGGAGGTCATCGAGAACTGCTTGTCGCCCATAATGAGCATTGGGATAAGATGAACCCTTGAGTATCCTGAGAAATCATAAATATTAATCGGAAAATAAGTTGGAAAAAGAACAACCTCGAGTGGGATGGACGAGATAGATGCAGGCCATTTCCTCTGACCTGTGGCGGCGAGGATGGCTGTGGTCATGATGTTGGACACTTTTCCGAGACCGCCTTTGGATAAAATATATCGCCTGGCCCGCTGAATAGGTTCGTCTGCCATCTGGCTGTACCCGGAATAGAGCAGGGCGTAATAGGCTTCAACCGAAGCGGACAAGTTTCCTTCTTCTTCATCGGCAAACAGTCTCCAACAGCCATCTGGTTGCTGCGCGGCAAGAATCCGGTCATGCAGCTGCCTAATCAACTCTTCATTCGGAACGTTCAGTAATCGAAAGAGAATAATCACATAAGCATCAACTGACGTCCCGTTTTCAAAGCAAAAACGCCAGGATCCATCCTGTCGCTGCTGTTCGATAATTGTTTTCGTCAGCCGCTCTATTTCATCATCCACTGCACTTAGGACATCACTCATTTGCATGGAACCTCCGGGGTGGTTTTTTAGAATTATATGCAGGTGGTGTAGTCCATTGTAGGAAAAAGTTACACATATGGTCTATACGCGGAAAATGATACTGGCTGGGGTAATGCAGAAAACGAATTTCGATCTGCCAAGGCCTGCTATATGCGAAGATGTCATATAAATTTCAAGGCTTGTACTGCAGATCTTATTCGGATATGGTTTAATATGGAAATGTTTATTACACTTATTCTCTCAGTTGGAATAACAAAGGGATATCTAAACAATGTACTCGTTTTGCTATTTGTCATATTTGGATGCGCTGTGATTTTTATAAAAATTTCGTTCGCTCTTTATTGCCTAATAAAGAATTAGGAGGCAGCCGATGGGAATCGATTGGTATGACATGATTGCGAGAAGAAATGGTGGTTACAAAGGAAGAGCCGTCTACACGATTGAAGGTACGCATTCAGAGGACATTTTTGAAGAACGCTTAATTCAAATGCTGCCTCATTACAATTCGGTGTTGGATGCAGGTTGTGGGCATGGTGAATTTACGCTACAGATGTCCAAGTATGCCAATTCAATCATTGGGTTCGATAACTCTCAAGAGTTAATTCGCATGGCTCAGTCCTTATTAACATCAAGCCAAATTCAAAACGTTACATTTGTTTATGCCACTACCAAATCACATATGCCATTAAGAAATTAGAGGAGAACATGATCAACGGGAGAATTGGGTTCAAGGAACAAAGATACATCTGGCGTGCGGTGAAGCCATAGGCTGTTTCCATAAAGATGATGTCATTATTTTAGGGGGGAATCGTATGAAAGTTCTATATGGGGTCTTATCGTTGCTTGGGATTGTGCTGCCGTACTCTCAGCTCATTCCCTGGGTATACGAACATGGATTGCAGTTACCTTTGCTTATAGAAGAAGCAGCGAGAACGCGAATTGGCTCATTTGCTTGGTTAGATGTCATTGTATCTGTGGTCGTATTATTAGCGTTCATTCGATACGAGGGAAAACGAATCGGGATGAAAATGAGTTTGTGTTGGATTCCGATACTTGGCACATTAACTGTAGGAGTTTCTTTTGGACTGCCTATGTTTTTAATGTTGCGAGAACTGCATTTGGAAAAGATGACAGTTGAATAACCCTACGTATAATACCTCTGAAAGTCGCTGGAATGGTTGCAGATAGGGAAAAAATTAGAAAGAAAATAAACCATTAGACTGAAAAATATAGTATTAGACTCGGGAAGTAAAGTACTAGACTGGCGATAGTGTTAAACTAATGGGTAGTTTAGTTCAAAAAAGGTTTAGACCATTATTGATTGGGGAAAGGTGTGAAAAAGACGGACGGTGGTGATTCTTCTGTACTTAGAGAAAGTTGAAGAGCATGAAGTACAGCTATTGGTCAAACAATTTGGAACATTAGCTGTTCAAGATGAGGAAAACCCTAATCATTTTTTCAATCACATAGGAGTTTTAGATGTTTTTGACCACTGCTTGACGGAGCAGGAAGCGTCAGAACTGCTTACTTCTTTTGAAGAGCATAATCTCAAATATGAAAAGAATTTTATTGATTTTTTTCAATTGGTATACGAAGCAAAGAACACGACCCAAACCATTTATGTAGATGTTCGTTTTCCTTTTGAAGATGGATCACCTTACAAAAAAGCAGTCATTAAAACAATTTTAAAGAGATTAAATGATTCGGAAACCCTAATATTCAGGGAATTGTTGAGTTACAAATCCACATTATATAAAATAAATGATTTCAACACACTAGCCTTCGTTGTAATGTTATCTACAAGGGAATTATGTTTTTCTAATTTCTATTTTTCTAATCTTGAAGCAGTGTTTTTGGGGAACTATGATTTAAGCTTTCCATTATACTGCAAAGATAATGGAAACTTTGAGAAGTTCAAAAAGTTTGCACATAAAGCTGGACTTCACATAAGAGAATAAAAATTGGCATTAAGCTAATGGGCAGATTTGTTGAATAAAGTGTGGAAATAGACTAATAGATTTCGTAATGACGTGATCGATGTGACGGCTACCGCAGAGTAAAGTATAGGGACAGCTACCGCGCAGGGCACGAAAGCAGTATTTTTTGTATTGAAGCAGCCACTAAAGTATTAAAGGCGGCGCAGATCGGCGGCAGGCTCCCGAACATCGACGCCCTGCAAGCGGAATACAAAAGGCTTCAAGAGGAAAAGCTGTATATCGACTATGGGAAACTGAAAAAGCAGGTAAAGGAATACGACGTTATCAAGCGGAACATTGATGTGATTTTGCTACAGCCAAGAGAAGCCGAACGGCAAAAGGATACTGAACGATAAGCACAAAAAAAGAACGGGGCGCGGCGGTCATTCATAGACCAACCGCACCCCGTTTTTACTATGGGTGTGTCACGCAGCAGAACGATGATTTTGAGGGAAAAGGTATAAAACCCTTGCTCCTCTCAAAACGCGTCCGGAAACCAGCACTATATAAGGGCATATGCGCCCCTATTGCGTAATATCCCGCTGTTTCTGCTTGCACTCGGCAGTTGTTGATACTAAATTTCTTTCAAAATGAATAAAAAACACTGATGTACTATTGATATTTGATGTACTGTGTTGTACGATGTATAGGTACTGTGTTGCACGATGTATATACAGGAGGTAGGTGTGAAAAGGGAACAGATATGACGGATATATGAAAAACAAACCAGTTAACAGAGTATTTTAAAGAAAGAATTAATTTGTGGGATGCGAAAAAAAGAGGAATTTACCGCTTGGTAGGACAGAATAGCGCTGGTAAAACAACAATTATGATGATTACAAACTTACAATACTAATAGAGAAGAGGAATGCCTTATGAAAATACGTAGTCAAATTACATTTGCAAGTCTGGCCTTTTTAATAACTGGAAGTTCCCTGCTATACGCATCGCCAACCTCAATTGTAAAAGCAGAGCCCACTCAAAATGTATCTAGTTCGTTACAACCATCCACTCTACGAGATCATAATTCCGTCAAGCAAGCAATGCGGGATACATTGCAACTTGGATTCCCGGGGATACTTGCTAAAACTTCTGAGGGTGGAAAAACGTGGGGTTATGCCACTGGGGTAGCGAATCTGAGCACCAAGAAACCAATGGAAACAGATTTTCGCTTTCGCATGGGCAGCGTGACGAAGACGTTCACCGCAACGGTTGTACTTCAATTAGCTGGAGAGAACCGCTTGAATCTAGACGACTCCATCGAAAAATGGTTGCCTGGTGTCATTCAAGGAAATGGATATAATGGTAAACAAATTACCATCCGGCAGATATTGAACCATACAAGTGGTATCGCTGAATACTCAAGATTCAAAGGCGCAGATTTTATGGATACGAAAAAATCGTATACGGCTGAAGAAATAGTGAAGATGGGGATTTCTCTGCCCCCAGACTTTGTCCCAGGAAAGGGATGGTCTTATTCAAACACAGGATACGTATTACTGGGTATTCTTATTGAAAAATTAACCGGAAACAGCTACGCGGAAGAGATTGAAAATCGGATTATTGAACCGCTTGAATTATCGGATACATTCCTACCTGGCAATTCAAGCGTTATTCCAGGCACCAAGCATGCTCGGGGATATTCCCAACCAGATGAAGCAAGTGAGATAAAAGACGTTACTTATTACAACCCAAGTGCAGGTGGATCGGCTGGAGATATGATTTCTACTGCTGACGACTTAAATAAATTCTTCTCTTCCTTGCTTGGTGGCAAATTACTGAAGGAAGAGCAACTAAAACAAATGCTTACTACAGTTCCTACGGGAAGAGCAGGAATCGATGGATATGGTCTTGGAATCTTTGAAACTAAGCTTCCAAACGGTGTCTCGATATGGGGACACACAGGTGGCATTCTAGGGTTTTCTACGATTGCTGGAGGTACACTTGGAGGCAAACATACGTTGGTCGTCAGTTTGAACAGTTTGGGTAGAGATAACAGTCCTAATCCTTTTAAAAATATTTTACTTGCTGAATTTAGCAAGTAGGCAAAAAGGAAAAATGGAAAAAAGGGATAAATTTTGCCAAAGTTTTTATAGTTAATAATATACCTTTCTGGTCCCAAAAACCCCAACTTACTTTTAAAAATAAGTTTGGGGCTTTTTGGAATTATGACGGCAACTTTTTAAACCTTGCCCCTCTCAAAAAGGCGCCCGGAAAACCCGCGCAACACAAGCGGTTTTTGCACCCTATTGTGTAACATTGCCCGCTGTTTCTGCTTGCGTTCGGCGGTTGTTGGTACTGAATTTACTATTGATAAATATAGTACTGTGTTGTACGATATATATGCAGGAGGTACAATACATGAATGTAGAAGATTGGAAATCACAAATTAAGCGAGGAACACTCGATTATTGTATTCTATTGCTAATAAAGCAACGACCATATTATGGGTATGAAATCATAAGTAAGTTAGAGCAGTATCCTATTGTTGCTGCAAAAGAAAATACAATTTATCCACTGCTTAGAAGATTATTGAAAGAAGAATATATTTCTTCATCTTGGCAAGAAAGTACAGAGGGCTTGCCACCGAGAAAATATTATACCCTTACAGAAAAAGGAAACGAATACTTAAGCGCGATGTCCGTAGAATGGGATAATTTATTAACAGCTATATCAGAAATTAAAGGAGAGTTAAATGATGGATAAAATTATGAATGACTATCTTGTAAAAATTGAAAAGTATTTGAAATCTATGTCCGATTCCGAGCGTATTGACATTGTAAAAGAAATCAAAAGCGTAATGCTTGAATTGCAAAATAATGGTTTTTCTTCTGAGCAAATCATCGAACGGTTAGGAAACCCAAAAGAATTATCGAAAGCATACTTAGGTGAAGCCATTTCAAAGAACAATAAATTTAGTTGGAGTAAATTCGGCGCAATATTTGCATTTTGCAGCAGCTTTGCAGGCGTCAGCGGTATGTTACTTTTGCCATTCATCAGTACTCTTTCCATTGCATTAATGATTGGTGGGGTTATTACGCCGATAGGTGGAATTATTAAATTTGTCGGGTATCTTATGGGATATGATATTGCCGGAATAACAATCGAAATGGGAACATTTACACCAAGCCCAATGCAGTTCTTTCCAATTTCTATTGTGATTGGTGCGTTAATGTTTTGGCTCGGGAAAGTTTTATGGAATCTTACTATTAAATATATTCACGCAATTAGTCAGAAAAAGAAAACAGTGTAATAATATAAAGAACGGGGCGCGGCGGTCATTCATAGACCAACCGTACCCCGTTTTTACTATGGGTGTGTCACGCAGTAAAGCCCTTACCCCTCTCAAAACGAGAGCGGAAACCTGCGCTATACAGGGGCTTTGTATATTTAGTGGTCAAACTGTACTCTGTACTTTGTGTTTAGGTTATGTTCTCTATGAAACAGTAAAAGTCCGGATCATTAAGCTAAACCGAGGGACGGGACACGTTAGTTCAATGAAAAAACGACAGTCTAGGACTTTATTTTTCGGTTCTAGATTGCCGTTTCTTTTAGTCTCGGGCCTGTCTTACACATAATTAAGTGATTTACTACAAGTATAGATTAGGTAATATTAAACTCGTGACTAAGCGTGGTCATTGGAAACAAGCGATCTTCGAGATGAGCGTCTTAAACTTAATCTCGATGGGTCGCTTGTTTTGTTCTCCATATATGCAAGTCCAGGATAACATCTTAGCCCATGGCTACGGTTGTCGATATCCACTTGAAAATATAAATATCGGCCGACCAAAATATCGATAAACGGATATAAATTATAGTAATACTGATTTATGAGGGGTTCATGCAACAATCTGAAAAAGATTTGCGAGAGTAAAGAAGAGAGGCATCCAGGTTAATAAACAAGTTTAGTCATGTTCCTTGGCGATCACTGCCATCATATCAAAATTGGTACAGTTAAAGTCCATAGATTGAAGCATATTTCAAAAGCGTTCGAGCGCTGAAGTAGCACTTGAGGCACTATCGAAAACTAAAAGAGTGAATTGTCCGAGGGTGTTTGGTCTTTCTCGGTAAATAAATATCAAAGTGCAGGTTCGTAGTATTATGCGAAAAATTAAAAATGTTGTCGGTGTTAATTCTATGGTTAGTTGCGGATATTGACTAATGTCTATATATTTATATGGTATATATAACCACAAGGGGGCTTTTAACATGAGGAATTTTGCCGATGAACTAATCGAGCAATGTATGAAAAAGAATAGTGTCTTAGTTGTAGGGTTAGATCCTGATATAAAACTTTTCCCTGATTTTTTATCAAAACAGATTGATTCTTCGCTGGAAAGCATTAGCGAAGTGATTTATGAATTTAATAAAATTGTTATTGATGCAGTTGCTGATCATGTTGTAGCTGTTAAACCTCAACTTGCGTATTATGAAGTTTACGGTAGTTATGGTATTAAGGCTTTAGAAAAAACAATTGAATATGCACGCTCTAAACATTAGTGATAATAAATGACGCAAAGCGTGGTGATATTGGCTCTACGTCGATGGCGTATGCACAGGCATTTCTAGGAGAAGGTATAATTGCTGGTGATATGGTCACAGTTAATCCTTTTTTAGGTAGTGATGGGTATATGCCTTTTCTTGAAGTAGCAGATGAGAACAACAAAGGTGTATTTTTATTATTGAAAACATCAAATCCTTCCTCATATGAGATACAGGATCTAATACTGGAAAACGGTGAACAACTATATTTTAAAATGGCAGAAGACATTAACAAATTGGCAAGTGCAACAATAGGGAGTAACAATTACTCATATATTGGTGCTGTTGTAGGAGCCACTTATCCTGAAGAAGCCAAAAAGTTACGAAAAATGCTGCCATATTCAATATTTCTTGTTCCTGGGTTTGGTAAGCAAGGTGGAAAAGCAGAGAATTTAAGTGTGTTTTTCGATGCAAAGGGCAATGGGGCTCTTATTTCCTCATCAAGAGGTATCATTTATAGTTATATGGATGGCGATAATGAATGGGTAAAAGCAACAAAAGATGAAATGTTTAAACGGATTCAAAAATCAGTGTTAACCGCTAATGAACAAATTAATAGTGTTAGGTTTAATGAAAGTGGTATTTAAATTGAAAGTTAGCCATACGAAATCTAGAAGTACAAACCTTGATATATTTTTAGGATTTATTGTAATTCAGATGATGAAAGTGCTTCAAAAAATCGGGTATCATTCAGGTGAATAAGAATAAAAGTTTATTGTAATGAATCATAAGTATGTAGAATTGAAAAATAGTTGCACCGTTTATAAAAAAGTTACACCATTTTACCCCTTTAGATATGATTATCTAAAGGGGGGGATGTTGCAAAGAAAAAGAACATCTGCTTGTACAGATGCTGCTGACAATGATGATGCCAGCAGCATCGATGTAACATTGAGAAGAGCGGCTTTATATCGAATATTCCGTTGAATATCCATTGAGTGTGTTGACGTAATTTCTAATAAACTTCTTCGTTCTTTCATTTTGCGTGTGCAAAAATAGCTCCTCAGGTGTACCTTCCTCGATAATGTGACCATCAGCCATGAAAATGACGCGGTCGGCTACATTTCGAGCAAAATCCATCTCGTGCGTAACGATAATCATGGTCGTATTTTTCTTCGTAACTTCCTTAATGACATGCAGCACTTCTTCCACTAATTCCGGATCTAAAGACGATGTAGGTTCATCGAATAAGATTACATAGGGATCTAGCGCTAATGCTCTGGCGATCCCTACTCGCTGCTGCTGACCACCTGAGAGTGCGGCCGGATAATGATGCTCTCTTCCTTCCAAACCGACCTCGTGCAGCAGCTGCATGCCGATCTCAACAGCCTGCGCTTTATTCATCTTGCGAGTGACGATTAGGGATTCCGTAACGTTCTCCAGAGCTGTTTTATGTTTGAAAAGGTTATAATTCTGGAACACCATTGCCGTTTTCTGTCGCAGTTGATAGACATCCTTCTTCGTATATTTCTCCGCGTTGATCTGAACACCATCGATTGTAATGTTGCCTTTTTGAGGCTGTTCCAATAAGTTGAGCGTACGTAAAAAGGTGGACTTTCCTGAGCCAGACGGGCCGATGATGGCGATAACTTCTCCCTTATCGATTCGAAGATTGATCCCTTTTAACACATCGGTATTTCCGTAGCTTTTATGCAAATTTTCGATTGTAATCATATGGTGCTCCTCCTATCGATAAGGCTTCTCCATTCTCCATTCGATTCGGGATTGAATCGAGGAGAAGATTGCAGTGACGACCCAGTAGATGAATCCAACTGCCAGAAATGCCTCCAGGAACTTATAAGTAACAGCCGCTTCCAGCTTGGCTTGTCCCAACATGTCTGTGACCCCAATTGTAAAGGCGAGCGAGGTTTCTTTGAAAATCATAATGAAATAGTTCCCGGTGGGCGGGATTGCGGTTCTTGCAGCTTGTGGCAGTACAATTCTTTGAATTGCTTGCCATCTTGTCATACCGACGGATAAAGCTGCTTCGGCTTGCCCTTTATCTACCGATGCCAACGCGGCTCGGAAGACTTCCGATAGATATGCGGCGTTGCGCAAGCTTAATGCGATGATGACTGCTGTAACTGCATCCATCGAATTCATCGACGGGAACAGCTGCGGCATTCCAAAATAAAATACAAAGATTTGAATGAGGGACGGCGTTCCCCGGAAGTAAGAAATAATTACGAGCAAGATCGGGTACACAATCTTCGTTTTATTTGAAATGATCCAAGTAAACACCATGCCTAGCAAAATAGCGAATAAGAAAGCCAGCAACGTGATGTACATTACGAGCGGCAAATATTCGAGCAGCGATGGAAACAGCCCCAGCATATACTTCACATCAAAATTCATGGATAGACACCACCAATTGTAGTCTTAATTCATTTTGAATACGGAATGAAGAAACCCCCTGAAATAGGGGGAACTGTAACGTCTAATTATAAGATGAATGACGAGCATTAAGGCTTCGTCACATCAATCTCACTCCATTTGTCCGAAAGCTCCTTCAATTTGCCGGAGTCTTTCAACTCTTGCAACGCTTTGCTGAACTGCTTAATGAACTCTTCATTTTCTTTGTTTTTAACAAATGGAAAAGCATTCTCAGTTGTGTAAAGCGGCTTCTCCGAGAAAATCTTCAGCGGCAAGCCCTCCTTCTTAATTCGAGAGTGCGCAACGAAGTTACTGTCAATAAAGGCGTCAATTCGACCCATATCCACTTCTTTATATGTACCGCTTACGTCTTGATAGGCACGGATATTGATTTCATTCCCATGCTCTTCATTCCACTTCGTTGCATACTTGTGCATATTGTTGCCAAGCAAGGCACCTAGGTTTTTCCCTTTCAAATCATCCATGGACTTGATATCATCGCGGTCATTTTTGACGACGAGGGTAACGGAATAATACGCATATGGATCGGTAAAGTCATATTTTTCTTTCCGTTCATCGGTAACAGCAATTAGATTGGCGATCGTGTCGATACGACCGCTGTCCATCATGCCGAATAATCCGGAAAATTCAGCTACCGTCCATTCAATTTCATATCCTAGTTTTTCACCAACTAGATTCAATACATCGACATCATAGCCTTCAAGCTTTTGATCCTTACCTTTTGATACAAAAGGCGGATAAATGCCAGAAGTCCCGACGCGAAGCACTTTTTTCGTTGATGATCCTGAGGAACCCTTAGCGGTATCCGAATTGGCAGAATCGCCAGTTTTACCTGCACCACAGGCGGTTAGAAATACGGCAAAGATCGTTAACGTTAACAATAGACGATAGGATTTAGGTAAATGCTGCTTCATAATGTCCTCCAGTAGATTGTGCATGTGCTTGCATCTCATATGTTTTATGTAATCGCATGCGTAAAGTCGGAATTAATAGATAAGGAGTTCAACAAAACGAATGAAATGAACGTGCTCTTAGAATATATGTTCAGAGCTTTGGTGACAAAGAGATTACTTTGCCAGGAGAGCTTCGATTTCAGCCTTCAACTCGTCTGCATCAATTTCTCTAGGGAACTGATATTCTTTATCGTTGATAAATACAGTCGGAACCATCTTCACGTTTCTGCGAATGGCTTCTGCCGTGACATGCAAGCTAATTTCCGTGTTATCCGGCTCTTCTTGCAGTTGATAATTGGAAGCTAGCAGATTTTTGATTTCTTGATTGTTCAACTGATCCCATTGGGATTGGGTTTTGAACAATTCTTTGATAATCTCTCTTGCACGCGCAGGATTTTTATAGTCCAAGAACAAGTTCACGAGCGTTCCATTTAACAGCATCTCTCTAGGCTTATCATAATGCTTAACGATAAATTCAACTTGACCTTGTTCCAAGAAGGCTGGCAGAACATCTTCCGCGATGCCGAAGAAGGTTGCGCAGTAAGGGCAGGTTAAATTCAAAAATACGTCAACCTTAATAGGGGCTTCTTTCTGTCCAAAACTCAATTGTCTGTTCTCAATGTGACTGGTCATGTTTAACCCGCTTTCTAAGAAGAATGTTGATACTAGTAAACTATAATTATTCCGACCTATATTGTCAACATTAATTACCTATCCGTTAAAAGCTAAGCTACCACACTACAATCCATCATCGAAAAATTTGACTTATTGTAGCTCCCCCTCTAATATATTAGGTATCTAACATATTCCAGAAGGTGAGCTGCGTGAACTTATATGAACAAGTAAAACAAATTAATGAAGCTGATTATGCCATTAACCGCTTGATTTTTAAACACTATGAACCATATTTAGCTAGCTCTATCACCACTCAGCAAGCCGTGTTGCTGGATATTGTATATTCAGCCAACAAAATAACGGTAGGTGAGATTGCTATAGAAATGAACATTAGTTCTAGTGCAGTAAGCCAGCTTATTGCGAAGATGGAGAAAAACCAGTTTATTCATCGTGCTATCAATCCTGATAATCGTCGCGAAGTTTTTATTACGTTAGGAACTAAAGGTATGGAGTACTTTGAGAAGCAAGAATATGTCGAGCGTTCAGTGGCCGATCGTTTATTTTCTAAACTAACGGATGCCGAACGTAATGAGTTAGAAAGAATTACGAATAAATTGAAACAATTTGCTGCTGAGGAGTTCATTTGAGTTCTTCACACCAAATATGTTAGATAACTAATATGTTTAGGAGGCTTACTTATGTTTAACTCTATTTATTCTATGCTTGAAAAAATCCAGTTCAACGGTGCAGTTTATGTAGAAACGAGCAATAACGAAATTGTAGATGTAACAATAGGCTTTGCAGATATGAAAAATTCAGTTGCGATTACGGGAGGAACACTATTTAACGTTGCTTCATTAAGCAAAATGTACACTGCTGTGATGGTACTCCAATTAATAGAGCAAAAGGTGCTTCATTTCAAAGACAACCTAACAAAATGGTTTGACACAAATACCTTTAAAAACGTAACGATTGAACATTTATTGACGCATACATCTGGTATCCCAGAATATATAGGTAATTCTTCAGTTGAAGATATTGAAGATATTTTACATAACAAGGAGCCTTATTTCTCAACAGGTAGCGGGTGGCTTTATACAAATACAAATTATGTTCTGCTAGCTAAAATTATCGAACAAGCAAGTCAACTATCTTACGAGGATACTTTACAAAGAATGATTGCCCAACCTCTTCAACTTCAAAACACGACAACGAAGCCAAAATTGAAACTAACTGCTGTCGGTAAGCTATTTGATTTTATAAATCAGAAATATATCCATGTAACAGACGATCCGATTTTTAAAGATATCGATAAGAAGCACGATTTTTATGGTGACGGAGGCATTTATGCCACAGCACAAGATATAGCTCGATTTGTAAAAGGGTTTCTTCAAGGTAAATTAGTATCGCTTGAAATGGTGAATCGCGCCCTTACTCCTTCACTGTTACATAGCTCATATGGTTGTGGATTTATCATTCAAGACGGTTCTATTGGTCACTCTGGTGGTTGGCCTGGCTATTCGTCGCATTGCTTATGTTCTGTGACAAGCGGAGAGGTGACGATTCTCTTAACGAATGAAGAGGTAAGCCCTTTTTACGAGCAGCAAATATTAGAATTTTTAAACCAACCCAATGATAGTAAAGAACCTGATGCTCCAAAGCATCCTAATATCATGAAATTCAATAGTGCTGATAATCTCGCAGGTACTTATCAACTCGCTGATGAATATGGTACATCCTTCATAATTAAAGAGGGGATAAACTCCTATGTTATATCTTTCGATGACCAACATGATACCCATTTATTTAAAGTTGAACCTAACCTGTATTGGATTCGAAACACGATGAGTTATATCCATATTTATGAAGGAATCTTTATTGATGAGGGTGTAGAAATACCATTTCATAAACAATAGTCATCTATGAGTGTAACTTGATCATATGAAATAGGGACACACTGGAATACATCCCCAAGCCAAAGCAAGAGAAGTAATCTCAAACAAAAATCAATGACTATCCATACATTTATGTTTAAAATCAATACTAACAAATGGATTTTTTTATGTTATGATAATATTAATCCTCTAAAGGAGTCACGGCACCCCAGATATACAGCAAATGAGGAGATTCAATCATTTTGAATCTAGAGTTTAACAAAGGGGTCTCAATTGATATTCCTTTCCACTGAGAACATGGATCTTTGCTCTCAGGTTGAATTTTTTTGCTGTTAAGATTGCTGTTTACAAGTCGTTGGTGAGAAAAGCATATTGGGGATGATCGCTAATCCAAAATTGGTGGTACCACGATGTTATTGCGAAGAGCATTTTTCAAGTCCAAAAAAGCA
>Ga0102589_1004093_pt1 | contig 14141 bp, 13 predicted proteins | sample AraplaMF_Col_mLB_FD_76858 | JGI IMG/M metagenome (GOLD analysis project Ga0102589, IMG submission 76858) | Arabidopsis root microbial communities from the University of North Carolina, USA - plate scrape MF_Col_mLB | ecosystem: Host-associated > Plants > Roots > Endosphere | place: USA... | reverse complement strand
GTCGAGTAGGCTTACGTCAACAAGCCATTCCTGTTAATGATGATACAAATATTTTTGAGCTAGTAAAAAACAATGCTGTAAAACCATATTGTGTACTTGTTGATGAAGTACAATTTCTAAAAAAAGAACATGTTTTGCAGTTAGCATATATCGTCGATGAGTTAGATATTCCAGTTATGGGCTTCGGTCTAAAAAATGATTTCCAAAATGAGCTCTTTGAAGGCAGTCAGTACATGCTTACATATGCAGATAAAATTGAGGAAATGAAAACGATTTGCTGGTTCTGTCATAAAAAAGCGACAATGAATTTACGCGTTGATGAAAGTGGGAAGCCTGTTTATACAGGTGATCAAATTCAAATTGGCGGGAATGATTCCTACTATCCAGTTTGTCGAAAATGTCACGCGCATCCGCCACTATAAGGCAAAATGATCTAGTTGCTGGAACGAAGAAAAAGTAGCATACATGCGAAGATTTCCTTATACTAAGTAGTGGAAATAATAAATGTTTATAAAAAATCCTTACGCACTTAGTGTAATTTCAATGTAAAGTTTCTCTTTTCAGTAATGATGAGACAGTTATAACAGAACAAACTTTATAAAAAACTAAATAGAGGTGAAATCCATGTTCGATCGATTACAAGCAGTAGAGGATCGTTACGAAAGATTAACAGAGCTTTTAAGTGATCCCGATATTGTGAATGATAGTAAAAAATTACGTGAATATTCTAAAGAACAATCAGATATCCAGGAAACTGTAGATGCTTATCGTGAATATAAAAGTGTAAAAGAGCAATTAGCTGATACACGTGAAATGCTAGATAATGAAAAAGATCCTGATATGCATGAGATGGTGAAAGAAGAATTCAACCTTCTAAAAGAACAGCAAGAAGAGTTAGAAGAACGTTTACGCATTCTATTAATTCCGAAAGATCCTAATGATAATAAAAACGTTATTATGGAGATTCGCGGGGCAGCTGGTGGAGACGAAGCGAATATTTTTGCGGGTGATTTATACCGTATGTACTCTCGCTATGCAGAGACACAAGGCTGGAAAATTGACATAATGGAAGCGACGCCAAACCCAATGGGCGGCTATAAAGAAGTTATATTTATGATTAACGGTCAAGGTGCATATTCAAAATTCAAATTTGAAAATGGCGCACACCGTGTACAACGTGTACCTGCAACAGAATCTCAAGGGCGTATTCATACATCGACAGCGACAGTAGCTTGCTTACCTGAAGTTGAAGAAGTAGATGTGGATATTCATGAGAAAGATATCCGAGTGGATACATTTGCATCTTCTGGTGCCGGTGGTCAGTCGGTAAATACAACGATGTCAGCTGTGCGTATGACTCACTTACCGACAGGTGTTGTTGTATCGATGCAGGACGAACGATCACAAATTAAAAACCGTGAAAAAGCAATGAAAATTCTGCGTGCTCGTGTTGCTGATATGTATTTGCAAGAAGCACAAAAGGAAATCGATGCTACACGTAAATCAGCTGTAGGTTCAGGCGATCGCTCTGAGCGTATTCGCACATACAATTATCCACAAAACCGAGTAACAGACCACCGTATTGGTTTAACGATTCAAAAACTAGATCAAATCGTCGAAGGTAGACTAGACGAAATCATTGATACGCTCATTTTAGAAGAGCAAGCATCGAAGTTAGAGCGATTAAATGATGACCTATAATAATGTAATGGAGGCCCTTCAATGGGCTTCTTCTTTTTTAGTGGATAATGGTCGTGAGGAAACAGCGGCACGTATTGTCATGCAACATATACTTGGCACTAGCTATTCAGAAGTAATGTTACACCTTCAAGACGCATTAACAGTTGAACAACAAGAGAAATTTAAAGAACTTATCGAAGAGCATGCGAGTGGACGACCTGTACAGTATTGCATCGGTAGTGAAGAATTTTACGGTCGTTCATTTATTGTCGATGAGTCAGTACTAATTCCTAGACCGGAGACTGAGGAGTTAGTACTTGGAACGATCAATCGTATGCACAAAATTTTTAAAAATCACAACTTGAAGCTTGCAGATATCGGTACTGGTAGTGGTGCAATTGCTCTTTCTATGAAGCTAGAATGTCCAGAGCTTACAGTTGTAGCCACTGATTTATCAGAGGCTGCTTTATCTACAGCACAAAAAAATGCACAAATATTAGCGGCGGATATTGATTTTCGACTAGGGGATTTAACGAAACCTCTATCAGGTGAGAAATTTGATATCGTTTTATCGAATCCACCGTATATTGCTTTTGATGAAGCAAAAGAGATGTCAAATACCGTGCTAGAGCATGAACCACATAGTGCTCTTTTTGCAGAAGAAGACGGACTTATTTTATATAGAAAATTGGCTGAACAGCTTCCACCACTTATGAATAAACCAGCTCTCATTGGTCTTGAAATTGGTTATACACAAGGGGAGCAAGTGGCTCAATTCTTTAAAGATAGTTTTCCACAGGCCACCATTTCGATAGAAAAAGATATAAATGGTAAGCCTCGAATGATTTTTTGTGAAATTCATGTATAAAGTATCTACTTCTTGCCCACAATGTTGAGCAAGGAGGGATTTTTATGTTAAACGAATACAAGATTATTAGATTACCTAAACAAAATGTCTTTTTAGCTTTTGCGAGATTAGTAGTAATTGCGATTGCTTTACAATTATGTATTTTATATATTCCATCATTAGTAGGTTTTGCGAAAGAAGCTAGCAATCAAGAGCAAGAAAATGATTTTCGTATACGAGTGATTGCTAATAGCAACACAACACAGGATCAGCTTGAAAAGGAACAACTTGTCCAAAATTTAAAGCCGTATTTTAAGCAAGTAGTAGCTAGTGCTGGAGCTAAAACTGTGGATAACGAGCAAATACTATTATTAAAACAAGAAATTGAAGCGGAAATTAAAAATAATTATCCACAACTTCATACACAAGTTGTAATTGGGGATAACTTATTTCCACCGAAGAGACATAACGCAGTGCTTTATCCACAAAATTTATATCAATCGATTGTCGTGAAAATCGGTGATGCACGTGGTGATAACTGGTGGTGTAGCATATTCCCATCGATTTGTGAGCCTGATAAAGATGAACAGAAAGAGGAAGTAAAAGAAGAGAAGGAACCAGTTACATTTTTTATATGGGAATGGATTAAAGGTTTTTTTGAATGAATTATTTACAAATTCAGATAACTTATGCACAATTTTTAATAAGTTATAAACATTATGTGGATAATTCAGTAAAAACGAATAATTGAAGGAAGGTTTTAATTATGGAAACCGTTTGCAAAATTGTGGATAGAAATGCGAATAGTCAGACAAATTATGCACAGGCTGTGGATATCTTAAATGCAGGTGAGGTCGTGGCATTTCCAACAGAAACGGTTTATGGACTTGGAGCTGTTGCAACAAATGATACAGCGGTCAAAAAGATATTTGAAGCAAAAGGTCGTCCTTCAGACAATCCGCTAATTGTCCACATTGGCACGAAAGAGGAAGTTGAACTTTATATCGAGCATAGTTCAGAAGTAGCTAAAAAATGCATGGATTTATTTTGGCCAGGTCCACTGACACTTGTTATGCCTGTAAAGCCAAATGTGCTGGCAAACAGCGTGACAGCTGGTCTTACAACTGTCGGCATTCGAATGCCAGATCATCCAGTTGCACTTGCCTTACTACAACAATTAAAAAAGCCACTTGCTGCGCCAAGTGCTAATCGTAGTGGGAAGCCAAGCCCTACAGAAGCTATACATGTTCAGGATGATTTGGAAGGGTACATACCTTATATATTAGATGGAGGTACTACTGGGATTGGGCTCGAATCCACAGTGTTAGATGTTACACACGAACCTCCAGTAATTTTGCGTCCAGGTGGAATTACAAAGGAAATGTTAGAGGCTAAAATCGGTCCAGTACTTCAACCTACAAAAACGGAGCAGAAATTAGAGACTACTCCAAAAGCCCCTGGTATGAAATATACACACTATGCTCCTAACGCCCCCGTGCTATTAATTGTTTGTGATTTGGAGAAAGTTCATGAGGCTGTACATCAATTACAAAAACAAGGGCATACAGTGGCGTTACTTGCACCAGCTAGCTTTGTTGACAGCAAGGCTGATTTTTATTTCTCAGTAGGAGAAGCTGGTAGTAAAGAAGAAATGGGTGCGGCATTGTACCATGCCCTAAGAGCTTGCGATAAAACAACAGCTACAATAATCCTAGCGACTACTACATCGACTGAAGGAGTAGGAGCTGCGATTATGAATCGACTTGAGAAAGCAGCGGGCGGGAAATGGTATACTCCGTAAATAAATTATCTATAAAATAGTATGCTAGAGGTAACTTCTAGCATACTATTTTTTTGTGCGGATCAGCGGGGGTTTTCTTTCCTTAACAAAATAATAGTTCCGCTTTCGGTATAAAAAACCACTTAGACTTTTGTACTTGAGCTATAGTTGTGGAAAGTATAGCGAGTTTTTACTATAACCGAAGTCGATTGTTCATTTTTTGAGTGACTTTTAGCACCATATTGTAAGAAAATTGTATTATGATAATACTGCATTTTCGAGCATAAAATGATAAAATATTAGAGAGCGAAGGAGTGCTTTCTTGCAGGGAATTCTTGCGGGTATATTAACGTCTGTAGATGTGATTGGCTTATATGTATTACTGCCAAATGTGAAATATCGATTTTTTTTATCAGTATGGACAGCTGCTTTGCATATGATTCTCCCGTTATTAGGTTTCGAATTAGGAAGTTATTTAGTGCGTTTCCTATTAGAATGGGGACAATGGATTTCAAGTATTTTGTTATTTTGTATGGGTTTGCATTTACTATTATTTTCGCGAAAAGATGAAAAAGTTACAATTTCACCAATACTTTTAGCCGTGACCGCAAGCCTAGATACCTTTTCAGTAAGTGTTTCTTTTGGTATGCTAAATGTAGAGAAAACGGTATTTATTATCAGTGCAGGTATCAGTGCACTTATTTGCTCTTATGGGTCATTAGTCATTGCGCGTAAAAGTCAAACCTTACTTGGTAATAAATTTCAAATCATTACAGGAATTTTTTTTATTATTATGGGTTTCCTAGCTATCCGGCAATAGAGAAATCAGTGGAGGGTGATAAGTATGAAATTACTTTTTGTTTGCACCGGGAATACTTGTCGCAGTCCTATGGCAGAGGCAATTTTAAAACATAAACAAATGGACAATGTAGAGGTCCGTTCGGCAGGCATTTATGCCATGCCAAGTGCAGAAATGTCTGCACATGCACAACAAGTATTATATGAAGCAAATATGACGCATCGGCATTTAGCAACACAATTATCAATCACTGAAATGGAGTGGGCTGATTTAATTTTAACAATGACAACAGCTCACAAAGATACAATTATCGCTAATTATCCAAATGCAGAACAAAAAGTCTTTACTTTAAAAGAGTATACAAGCGAAGGTAACGGAGGAAATGTTGTAGATCCTTATGGCGGTAGTAAAGAAATATATAAAGAAACATTTGCAGAATTAACGGAATTGGTAGAACGATTAGTAAAAAAATTTGAAGAGAATTGAGGGTCGCTATGAAAAAGCAGTTTGGTTTACGGCTTAAACTAGTATTATTTGTTAGTTTTCTTGCACTAATCACATACAGTATTAGTTTTATATTTATCGAATATTTACAACCTACCTTTTTCCCAGGAATCAATCGTAAACTGTTTGAAATTTTTACTTATGTATCAGGGATAGTATGGTCAGGCATTTTGGCTGCAGTTTTCAGTGTAATCTTAATTAAACCTTTACAGCAGCTCGAAAATTCGGCTTCCCGAGTAGCAGAAGGGAAAATTGGACAGGATGTAGAAATGCCGAAAACAAGTGATGAAATTCGTTCTGTTGCAGAGGCATTCCAACAAATGGTGTTAAACTTAAGAGGAATGGTGGAAAGCATAGATAGTAACTTCCAGCAAACCAATCAATCAATTATTCAACTATCTGATGAAGCAGCTGTTGCAACAAAAAAAGCAGAGAATATTGCTTCTACAGTAAAGCATATTTCTGCTGGTGCAGAGACATCTGCAACGGCCGTCCAAGATACAGCTGAAGCAATTGAAGATGTACGAGCACTCGCTACAGAAGTCAACAGTAGAGCAGAGGCATCGGCAACGCAATCCAAAGAGATTTTACATAATTTAACGACAACAACAAAAGCGATTGAAACGTTAGTGAATAGTATTCAACAAATTGCAGCTGGCAATAATGAGGCATTAGAAAGCATTCATCTACTAGAAGAAAATGCCGGACAGGTAGAACGCATCATTAGCCTAGTTGGCGATATTGCGGCACAAACAAATTTACTGGCCTTAAACGCTTCCATTGAGGCAGCGCGTGCTGGAGAACATGGAAAAGGTTTTGCGGTTGTAGCTGAAGAAGTTCGTAGTTTAGCTGATGAAAGTGCGAAAGCAGTACAAGGTATTACAACTCTTATTCAATCCATGCAACAAAACGTCGAGGTTGTTGTCAAACAAATGAATCAGCAAGTGGCATTTGCGACAAAAGAAGCTGCGCGCGTATCAGAAACTACGACAGCCGTAGAAGGCATGTCTTCAAGCGTACACGAAATGGCAACAGCAATTGTAGAAATTTCTTCATTAATTGAACAACAAATGCACAATATCGAAACAACGGCGCGTCAATCCCAAGAAGTGGCAGCCATTGCAGAAGAAACGTCAGCCGGTGCACAAGAAGTCCGCAGCGCAGCAGAAGAACAAGCATACGCAATTGAGCAAGTAGAAAAACTAGCAGACAGCTTAAAGAAACAATCAGAAGAGCTGCACAAAATGATTCAACAATTCGATAGACAAGCCTAAATACGAAGAAATTAGACTGTAGATAAACTCAGAAGAGATTTGAGTTTGCTACAGTTTTTTTGTTGTACTAATGTTTGTGCGTGGTTCCTGTGGAGAGAAAGGTGAAGGAAGTCGGCCAAACGACGGAAAGAAAAGTAGTGCTGACGGAAAGACCATCCGAACCGACGGATAAAGAGAAGAGATCGACGGAAAGAAAAGCGGAAGCGAAGGAAGGCGGCCAAGCGACGGAAAGAAAAGTAGTGCCGACGGATAAACCGCAAAGTCGTGGATAGAAAGCCGAAAATGGTGGATAGAATCGTCAAAGTCGTGGATAGAAAGCCGAAAATGGTGGATAGAATCGTCAAAGTCGTGGATAGAAAGCCGAAAGTGACGGATAGAACCCACAAAGTGACGGATAGAACCCACGAAATGACGGATAGAACCCACGAAATGACGGATAGAACTCAAAAAATAACATATAGAACCGTCAAACCGCCGGATAAAGCATCAACCTAAAAAGAATTCACCCTCCGCCATCCTCCGCCACACCCACATTTAGTCACAGAACCGTTCTACACCACAAAAACTGGTAATACATAGAAAAAATATTGATATAGTATGTCCACTGTAAGTGAAAAAGCACACAAACCATAGAAGATAGAATATTACAACAAAATGCTGTTATCCGAATTTATCAACATGATATTCACAATATCCACAGGAAAAGAGTCTTGAAAGTGAATGATTTTATGTTTATTTACAAGAAATGTTCGTCTTTCAGGAGAAATCAGCATAAAAATGCAAGAAAAATCATGTTATTCTTGGGAGAGAAGTGGTACACTAGTGTTGACTATAATTTCGAAATGAGGGAACCCAGTGAGAATAGCAATTTCTTCTGATCACGGAGGCAATAACTTACGTCGTGAGATTATGCAGCTGTTAGATGAGCTAAACATTAGCTACGAAGATTTTGGTCCACAATCTGCGGATTCAGTAGACTATCCTGATTATGCAAAACCAGTTACAGAAGGTGTTGCTAGCGGGGAATTTGATAAAGGTATTTTAATTTGTGGTACAGGCATTGGTATGTCAATTGCTGCAAATAAAATTAAGGGGATTCGTTGTGCTTTAGTACATGATTTATTTAGTGCAAAAGCGACGCGTTGCCACAACGATTCAAATGTTTTAGCAATGGGTGAGCGTGTTATTGGGCCAGGCCTTGCACGTGAAATCGCTAAAGTATGGCTTGAAACAGATTTTGAAGGTGGACGTCATACGCGACGCATTGAAAAAATCTCTGAGCTTGAGCAATAAAAGCAATTAAGTTTGTTAACATTCGTCCTATGCTAGAAAGTTTCTTCTAAGTGCTTTTTAGCTGTGGGACATAAATAATTTAGAAATAAAGGGGCTGAGCATAGTGGTTGTACAACAAATACGAACACATTTGACTCAGTTACTCAGTGAATTTGAAGAGCAGGTTACCCTACGACCAAATACTATTTTTGTCGTAGGTTGCTCGACATCTGAAGTGATTGGTCAGAAAATTGGCACAGCAGGCGCTCTTGAAATTGGAGAGGCGATTTTTGAGCCATTGCAGGCATTTGCAAAGAAACATCAACTACATCTAGCGTTCCAAGGGTGTGAGCATATTAATCGTGCGATTACAATGGAAGCAACAACGGCAGAACGTTTTGGTTATGAACCGGTAACAGTTGTACCAGTTCGTACAGCGGGTGGTTCGATGTCAGCTTATGCGTTTACGCAATTTACAAATCCAGTTGTTGTGGAAGCTGTGCAAGCAAGTGCAGGTATTGACATTGGTCAAACACTTATAGGTATGCATTTAAAGGCAGTAGCGGTTCCAGTTCGTACTTCTGTGCGAATGGTAGGAGAAGCGGTTGTGACGATTGCAACAACACGTCCGAAGCTGATTGGCGGAGAGCGTGCAGTATATAAATAAAATTACTTCTGAAATCAGTGGTATACAAATAACGATTATACTTAGGAGGCTTTTTCAAACATGGCATACGAAAAATTAGCAGTACAAGACAAAGCAGTATTAGACGGAATTCTTGCGGAAAAAAAACGTCAACAAGCAAATATTGAGTTAATCGCATCAGAAAACTTTGTATCTGAAGCAGTAATGGAAGCACAAGGTTCTGTTCTAACAAATAAATATGCTGAAGGTTATCCAGGTAAACGCTACTATGGCGGTTGTGAACACGTAGATGTTGTGGAAGATATCGCACGTGATCGTGTGAAAGAAATTTTTGGTGCAGAATATGCAAACGTACAACCACACTCTGGTGCACAAGCAAACATGGCTGTATACCACACAATTTTAGAACCAGGAGATACAGTACTTGGGATGAATCTATCTCATGGCGGCCACTTAACACATGGATCTCCTGTAAACTTCTCAGGTATTCTATATAATTTCGTTGAATATGGCGTAACAAAAGATACTCAAGTAATCGATTATGAAGATGTACGCCAAAAAGCGTTAGAGCATAAGCCGAAACTAATTGTGGCAGGTGCGTCTGCATACCCACGTGGAATCGATTTCGCTAAATTCCGTGAAATCGCTGATGAAGTTGGAGCATATTTCATGGTGGATATGGCACATATCGCTGGTCTTGTAGCTACTGGTGAGCACCAATCACCAGTGCCATACGCTGATTTTGTAACATCTACAACACATAAAACATTACGTGGCCCACGTGGTGGTTTAATCCTTGCTTCGAAAGAATGGGAGCAAAAGCTTAACAAATCTGTATTCCCAGGTATCCAAGGTGGACCATTAATGCACGTAATCGCTGCAAAAGCTGTTGCATTTGGTGAAGCATTACAGCCAGAATTCAAAGAGTATGCAAAACAACTTAAAGCGAATGCTAAAGCTTTAGCAGAAGTGTTAATGGCAGAAGGTGTTGAAATTGTATCTGGTGGTACGGACAACCACTTATTACTTCTTAATGTGAAATCTCTTGGCTTAACAGGAAAAGTAGCGGAGCACGCACTTGATGAAGTAGGAATTACAACAAATAAAAATACAATTCCTTACGATACAGAATCTCCATTCGTAACTTCTGGTATCCGTATTGGTACACCTGCAGTAACATCTCGTGGCTTTAATGAGGAAGACATGAAAGAAGTTGGGGCAATTATTGCTACGGTTCTTAAAAACCCAGAAGATGAAGCTGTTAAAACTGAAGCGAAAGCTCGCGTAAAAGCTTTAACGGACAAACATCCATTATACGCATAATTTAATAGAATAGATAAGGCTGTGGTTAAAGTGGTAGATTGCACTTTAACCACAGCTTTTTTTATTGGCTCTGCAGCTGTTGCTCCGCTTTCGCACAAAAACAACTTGCCACCACTACCGCTCTGCTCTCAGGCAAAAAAACATTTGCTGCCCAAGTGGCTCACGTACGCCCCTGTGAAAGCGCCCAGTAGAATGGAAATCAACCGTATGTTTCGATAATGAGTTATTTTTTTGTTTTAATGGAAATAAAATACTTTTATTTTTGAATTTTTTTACATAAACTTAGTAGAAAAGGATATAGTATAGAAGAGTGAGACAAATGATGTCCTTGTGAAGAAGGGTTTTTTATAAAAGTGACAATTTATTGAATTTTTATGTACAATGTAAGAGGGATTTAACATTATAATTGATAGTTATAGGGAGGAGGGGCTGTATGGTTACTAGAACGGTGTCCATAGAAAATGAAATACTATTAAATACAATTCGTAGGTTAGGAGATCATTCTAAAGAAAGCTACGTTATTTTTGATGCGAAAAATCATTGCGTATTGGAATGTAATGATTCTTTTTGTACGCTGACAAATACTACACGTTTGCAAATAATAAATAGCGATTATTTTGCATGGTTGTCGAACGAAGAACAGGCAACTATTGAAAAGATTAAACAAAAAATACATAGTGGAGTTTTGGTACAAGCAAAATTGCACCATAGTTGCTTCGATAAATCTCTTTTTTGTGCAGAGATACAAGCACTCCCATTTCAAAATAATAAAGATGAAACAATATTTGTCTTAGTACTTGTGAAGGATGTTACTTACTTTCACACCGAGGAGCTTTTAATGCACCTTGAAAAAGATATGTACGAAGCGATTGAAAAGGACAATTCCTTTGATAAAAAGATGAGCATTATTTGCAGTGGTTTAGATAAATTTTTTATGCCGAATATATCAAGTATGGTACTTGTCAAAACAGAGGCAGATCAATTACAAATTTTTAGAGGGAACGATAAAACAAAAAGTTTACCCGATAGTTGTGAAGACAATGAGTTTTTTAAAAGTGTTATGCAAGGAGAGACATCGATTTTAGTGGAGAATCTGGACGATATTGATTTTCCAATAGAGTATAAAAAGTTTGCTAATTCATCTAAAAAACCATTTGGATGGTTTATGCCAATATACAATCAACAACAGCAAGCAATTGGATTGTTTGCAATATTGTTAGAGCAGCATGGAAATGACAAGAAGTTTTTTGAATGCATGTTCCGAAAAATCGGTGCTCTTGTTGCATTGGCATACTCGTATGCAAAAACACAAAAAAAGATATGGGATTTAGCCTATGTCGATATCACAACGGGGCTACCGAATCGACACGGTTTTTTAAATAAGGTAGAAAAAGAGTACAGTCAAAATGGCAACATTAAAATCTTAAAGCCAAGCGAATTCCATCACATTGTCGAGTTATATGGTCGTGAAGCGGGAGATGAGCTGTTAAGACAAATTGCTAAACGTCTAAATGAAGAGAAGTATGAGCGTAACGAATATATTGCTAGATTTACAAGCTCTAGTTTAATCATGTCAAATGCGACGTCTGATGAAGATTTCTTCTATTATGAAAGGCGTATAAAAGAAATTATTCGTCAGCCTTTTATTATAAGTGGAAAGAACATTTATATTACGCTAAAAACGGGAATTGCTTTATATAACGATGAGATCAAAATGGCTGATGCGATTCGCTTTGCAGATAATGCAGTATCCTTTGCTGCCAATAAACCGGGTACTCATACAGAAATATTTACACAAGAAAGAAATGATGTGCTTGAGCAACAAATGACCGTGTTAAACCATTTGGCACAGGCGTTAAAAAATAAAGAAATCTCGGTAAATTTGCAGCCAAAGGTTGATTTACGGACAGGTGAAATTCATAGTATTGAAGCGCTTGCTCGCTGGATTTCGCCAAAACTAGGTTTCGTGTCACCGGCAATCTTTATTCCAGTGGCAGAAAGCGCAGGAAAGGTACGCGAAATCGATGTTCAAATTTTAGAGTTGGTACTTTCATGGTTAGCGGAGCGTAAGAAATTGGGGAAAAAATTAGTGAAGGTGGCAGTTAATATTTCGCCTGATCATTTTTACTATGCTAATTTTGTGCAAGATACATTGGGGCTCGTTCGGAAATACGATATTGATCCGAAATACATCATTTTAGAGGTGACGGAAAATATTGGCCTAGTTGATTTTCAGACCGCTTTTTCTATTATCCAGGAATTAAAGGGCTACGGCTTTAAAACTTCGGTGGATGACTTTGGTACAGGCTTTTCATCACTAAGTTATTTACAAAGACTGCCGTTCACTGAATTAAAAATAGATCGTAGCTTTATTAATGCTATTGATGATGCGGCGACACTCGCTATTGTCCGATCCATTATTCAATTAGCATTAAACCTAGGAATGACTTCAGTAGCGGAAGGTATTGAAAATAAAGAGCAAGTTGAGATTTTATGTGCACTCGGCTGTACAGTAGGACAAGGGTATTTCTATTACAAACCAATGACGATAGAACAAGTAGACGCAATACTTGATGAATAATCGCTAGTATATGTAGGAAACATTCTAGAAAAGGAGTAGTCCCAAATTAATTTTTGAGACGACTCCTTTTTTCTGTTATACTAGGTTAGATAAAAATGAATCCGAACGGTTAGGAGAGAATCCCTTTGAGCAAAGTATACGTATTTGATCATCCACTAATCCAACATAAGTTAACTTATATTCGTGATAAGAATACAGGAACAAAAGAATTTCGTGAGCTAGTAGACGAAGTGGCAACATTAATGGCATTCGAAATTACACGTGATATGCCAGTAGAAGAAATTGAAATTGAGACACCAGTTACTGTTGCTAAGACAAAAGTACTTTCTGGTAAGAAACTTGCGATTGTACCGATTTTACGTGCAGGTATCGGCATGGTAGATGGCGTATTAAACCTAATTCCAGCTGCTAAAGTTGGTCATATCGGTCTTTATCGTGATCCAGAAACGTTAAAACCTGTAGAATACTATGCAAAACTTCCTGCAGATGTAGAAGAACGTGATTTCATCATTGTAGACCCAATGCTTGCAACTGGTGGATCAGCTGTGGAAGCGATCAACTCACTGAAAAAACGTGGTGCGAAAAGCATTAAATTCATGTGCTTAATCGCTGCGCCAGAGGGTGTAAAAGAAATTCAAGAACATCATCCAGATGTAGATATTTATATTGCTGCGCTTGATGAAAAATTAAATGACCATGGCTATATTGTCCCTGGTTTAGGTGATGCAGGCGACCGCCTATTCGGTACAAAATAATACTGAACACTTTTTTGTTAATTTAGTTCAGTATGTAATTTTTAGGAAACTTATAACTATAGAGAGCGTCCTTCATTATTGAAGGACGTTTCATAGTATGTTAGGCGAATTACTTCTCTTAAAGTTCGACACTTGCCTCATATGACGCAGATCAATGGAAGTAAAGCACTTTTCATACAAATATAACAAAGGACGGTGCAAATCGTTTTGACGAAAAAGTGGAAAGTAATGACGATTTTCGGTACGAGACCAGAGGCTATTAAAATGGCCCCACTAGTATTGGAATTACAAAAGCATCCTGAGCAAATAGAATCGATTGTGACGGTAACAGCCCAACATCGCCAAATGCTCGATCAAGTTTTAGAAACATTTAAAATTACACCAGACTACGATTTGAATATTATGAAGGATCGTCAAACATTAATTGACGTGACGACGAATGCATTACAAGGCTTAGATAAAGTCATGAAAGAAGCAAAACCGGATATTGTTTTAGTGCATGGCGATACAGCAACAACTTTCATTGCAAGTCTAGCTGCATTTTATAACCAAATTGCTATCGGACATGTGGAAGCAGGTCTTCGAACTTGGAATAAGTATTCTCCATACCCAGAGGAAATGAATCGCCAGTTAACAGGTGTTATGGCTGACCTTCATTTCGCACCGACAGAAGTATCAAA
>Ga0102589_1004092_pt1 | contig 14141 bp, 11 predicted proteins | sample AraplaMF_Col_mLB_FD_76858 | JGI IMG/M metagenome (GOLD analysis project Ga0102589, IMG submission 76858) | Arabidopsis root microbial communities from the University of North Carolina, USA - plate scrape MF_Col_mLB | ecosystem: Host-associated > Plants > Roots > Endosphere | place: USA... | reverse complement strand
GCCTTCTTCATGCTGAGCGTGTCGGCGCCCTGCGATGGCGGGAAGTCCATCAGGCTCTTCAGGTGCGCCGCGATGATCGGGCCCGCTGCAGTCGGTGCCCACAGCTTGCTCGCGAAGAACTTGCGGCCGATGTAACCCCATTCGTGCGACTGCGGATCCATCTTCTCCATCGGATCCATCAGCAGGTTCATCACGTATGGAACGCTCGGGTAATACTTCGAATCCCACCAGCTTCCTTCGCGCTTCACGCCGATGTGCATCTTCCAGCCATCCACGCGGATGGCCATCAGGTCGGTTTCGTCGTAATAGAAGATCTCGCGGCGCGCGCCCTTCTCGCTCTTTCCGGTCCAGTAGTCGAGCTGGTTGTAGCCATCCAGGTGCACCTTGTACTTGGTGCCGTTCATCTCGTAACCCTTGAGCAGCTTCTCCTTGATATCGGGAAGCCCGGCAGCCGCGGCCAGCGTGACGAATACATCCTCGTGGTTCTGGATCTGGTTGGACACGCTGCCGGCCTTGATCTTCGCCGGCCACTTCACCAGGTGCGGCACGCGCACGCCGCCTTCCCAGGTCGTGCCCTTCTCGCCGCGGAACGGTGCATAGCCACCGTCCGGCCAGAGCATCAACTCGTTGCCGTTGTCGGTGCTGTAGACGACGATCGTGTTGTCCTCGATGCCCAGCTCGCGCAGCTTGTCCAGCAGCGCACCGACGTGTTCGTCGTGCTCGAGCATCTTGGCGCGCACCACGTCCTCTTCCGCGCGACCTTCATCCACGGCGATCTGGATGTATTTCTTCGTGCAATGCGAATGGATGTGGATGGCCGTGGTGTTGAACCAGCAGAAGAACGGCTTGTCACCCTTGCCCGTGCGGTCGAGCCAATCCAGTGTCTTGTCGAGCACTTCCTTGTCGAAGGTCTCCATACGCTTGCGCGTCAGCGGGCCGGTGTCTTCGATCTTCTGCTTGCCGACGCGACCAAACTTCTCGTCGTTGCTGGCATCGTCCTTGTCGCTGGCCCAGGCGTGCAGCACGCCGCGCGGCCCGAACTTCTTCTTGTACTCGGGATTCTTCTGGCCCGGATAGTCGAGCTCTTCGGGCTCTTCCTCGGCATTGAGGTGGTACAGGTTGCCGAACCACTCGTCGAAACCGTGCACCGTCGGCAGGAACTCGTTGCGATCTCCCAGATGGTTCTTGCCGAACTGGGCAGTGGCGTAGCCCGCAGATTTGAGCACCTCGGCAAGGGTCGGATCGCTCTTCTGGATGCCGCGGGTCGAGCCCGGGATGCCGATGGTGGTCATTCCCGTGCGGATCGGCAGCTGGCCCATGATGAAGGCCGCGCGTCCCGCAGTGCAGCTGGGCTGCCCATAGTGGTCGGTGAACAGCATGCCGTCGCGGGCGATGCTGTCGATGTTCGGCGTGCGCCCCATCATGCCGTGGGTGTAGGCGCCGACATTCCACGTGCCGATATCGTCGCCCCAGATCACCAGGATATTGGGACGTGCGGAGCCTGCCTCCGCTGCTTTATCCGACTTGCTTGCGGCGGGCTTCGCGGCCATCTGCAGTCTCCAGGAGCGCCGCGGGGGGCGGCGGCGGATTGTTGTCCTTCGCCGGTTAAGCCCGTGTCGCGGCAGCGCACGCTGAATTGCAGATCACAAACCTTAACCACGCGTCGTGGTGTGCGATGGGTTGTTCAAAAACCGTGTCTGCATCACGCCAGCAGCAGCTTGATGCTCATCGCACAACTCATCAGCACGATGGCGGCGCGGATCAGCCTCTGTCCCGACCGCAGCACCAGGCGAGCCCCGATGGCGCCGCCAATCAGCTGGCCGGCGAGCATCACCAGGCCGACCGTCCAGAAGATGGTTCCGAACGCCATGAAGTAGATCAACGCAGCGATGTTGCTGGTGAGGTTGAGCAGCTTCGCGTGCGCGGTGGCTTTGGTCAGGTTGAAGCCAAGCAGCAGCACGAATGCGATCGCCAGGAACGAGCCCGTACCGGGCCCGAAGAAGCCGTCGTAGAAGCCCAGCGGCAGCGCCGCCGAACCGGCGAAGGTTGCCATCGACACGCGCGGTCTGGAGTCGAGCTTGCCGATGTTGGGTGCAAGCAGGAAGTAGCCGGCGATCACCAGCAACAGTCCCGGAATGATGGCTTTGAGGAATGAGCTGTCGATGCTGAGCAGCAGACAGCCACCACACAGCGATCCGACGAAGCACGCGATCACGGCCGGCGTGATCGTCCGTACATCGACGAGACCCTTGCGCAGGAAGAAGACCGAGGCGGCGAGCGAGCCGCCGGACGATTGTAGCTTGCTGGTGGCAAGCGCCGCCGCGGGCGGCAACCCCAGCGAAAGCAGCGCCGGGATGACCAGCAAACCGCCGCCACCGGCAATGGCATCGATGCACCCGGCCGTTACCGCCACCAGGAACATGAGTGTAAGAACGTCGAGGCCGAATTCCATGCGTCGCTCACTCTCTGCCGACAGAAAAAAGCCCCGCCGAAGCGGGGCTTTTTCATGCCGCAATGAATCGCCAGATCAGAAGTTGTACTTGGCCGAAACGCCGTACAGGTTGATGGTGGCGTCGTACTCGCCGAACAGCGTGTGACCGCCGTCGCGCAGGCCGATCTGCGGGTTGCTCACGTCGAGGTAGGTGTAAGCGAAGTTGACCTCGAGGTTCTGCGTGGCCATCCAGCTGGCACCGACCGAGTACCAGGTGCGGTCTTCGTCAGGCAGGCGCGGGGTGCGCGTGGCGAACGTGGTTGGGGTCTCGTCGTAGGCCCAACCGGCGCGGAAGGTCCACTGGTCGTTGAACTTGTACTCGCCACCCAGCGAATAGAAGCGGGTGTCATCCCAGTGGAAGTTCTCGACCGAGTTCGGGTCCGGGTTGGCGAAGTCGATGTTGATCTGCTGCAGCGACTTCCAGCCGGTCTCCGAGTAATCGGCCAGCAGCGAGAAGCGATCGGTGAACTGGTACGACACCGACACGGTCATGACCGACGGCGTGGTCAGGTCGGCGCTGGCGCCACCGTCCTGGAACAGCGGACGGGTGGTCGGGCTGGCGCCGAACACGGCGGCGACGTTGCCCGGAACGGTCCAGTCAGCGGTGCCTTCGATCTCGTGGTCGATTTCCGAACGGTACGAGATACCGATGCCGAGCTTCTCGGTCGGACGCAGCGTGGCGCCGATCAACCAGCCCATGCCGGTGGAATCGCCTTCGATCTCGGCGTGGCCGTCAGCTGCCTGCGGGCGAGCGAACGGCAGCGGACGCGTGGCCGGGTTGGCGAACAGCAGGCTGCCGAAATCGACGGCCTTCGACAGGGTCACGTCGGCGCGCTCGTAGATCAGGCCCAGGCCGACCGAGAACTTGTCCGGAACGATGTCCAGCGCGGCCGACAGGGTCAGGTCGACGGTCTTGAGGTCGGACTTGTCGGCGTAGTAACGGCCAACCCAGCCAGCCTCGTATTCGGTCTTCAGGCCGAACGGAGCGTCGACCTGGGCGCCGAGGGCGATGCCGTTGTCGAACTTGTGGATGAAGGCCATCGACGGGACCGGGATCACGTCGCCGGCGTCGCCGCCGTTGCCACCGGTGATCGGACGGCCGAGCGCGTCGTTGCCGCTGCCGGTGAACTCGAAGCCGAGGTCGATGACGGTGACGTCAGCCTGGAAAGAGGTGCCTTCGAACTGCGCCATGGCGGCCGGGTTGTTGGACACAACCGAGACGTCGCCCGGGGCAATCGCCGAGCCGGCGAACGAACGGCCCTGTGCCTTGACGCTGTTTTCCTTGATCTGGAACGCAGAAGCGTGGACCTGACCGAATGCCAGTGCGCCGGTGATGCCCAGAGCCAGCGCCGACAGGCGGGTGAAGCGTTGAACGTGTTGCATGCGTGTAGTCTCCATTGGAGTATTTATGTCTTCCGCGGCCGTCATTGCCTTGGCACCCGGCCGATTCGGGCGCCAGATGCGCGCCGGAAACCCCTCCCGACGTACGACGCCGTATGCACTATAGCGCGGCAGTTAACCCGAAGCTAACAATAGCCGGCATGCCCGTCCGCACTTGCACGCAAGCCAAAACGCGATCCAACCAGCACTTCCCGGGCCGGGGGGCCTAGGGGTGTTCGTCTCGATCCCGACCCGGGAGCGCACCCCGCTCCGCTGGGCCACGCCAGCCCTGTTCAGCATCCTCTGGCTGTGTTTCATCGGGGTCGAACTGCTGCCGGACTCCGACCAGCGACGGCTGCTGCTGGAGTGGGGCGCGTTGTCCGGCGGGCTGGCTTCGCCCGATGAGTGGTGGACCTCGCTGCGCACCGGCGCGGCGCTGCGCCTGTTCACCGCCCTGTTCCTGCACGCCGACTGGGCCCACCTGCTGGGCAACCTGGTATTCCTGCTGATCTTCGGCTTGCCGGCCGAGCGGGCGATGGGCCCGTGGCGGCTGTTGATGCTGTTCCTGCTGGGCGGCGCGGTGGCCAACCTCGCGGCGGTCATCGCGATCGCCACGCCGGACCGGCTGATCATCGGCGCCAGTGGCGCGGTGTCGGCCCTGATCGGCGCTTACCTGGCCCTGTTCCCGAGCGCCAAGCTGGGCGTGGTGGTGCCGCTGGGCCTGTTCCTGCAATTCGTGAAGGTGCCCGCGCCGCTGCTGATCGGCGTGTGGGCGCTGCTGCAGCTGCTCTTCACCTTCATCGGCCCGGCCTTTGGCGCCGTGGCCTGGTCGGCGCACCTGGCGGGGTTCGCCTTCGGCGGCGCGTTCGCACTGATCGCGCGAGCCGGCATTGCCAGGCGGCTGCGCCGAAAGCGCGGGCTGTAAGAAAGCACGGGCTGTAAGAACGACCGCCACGCCCAGCCAGACACTCAAACTTGAGAACACAGGGTTGCCGCCCCATTGTCTGGTCTACCGCCGCTCGAACTGCGGCCGCACATAATCCGGACTCTCCCTGCACCATGGCCAAGCCCCTCTACAAGGTGACCTTCCTCAACGCCGGCAAGGTGTACGAGCTGTATGCCCGTCACGTCGGATCCGGTGCGCTGTGGGGATTCACCGAAGTCGGTGAGCTGGTGTTCGACGTCCACGATGGCGTGGTGATCGATCCGACCGAGGAGCGACTGCGCGACGAGTTCGGCAACACCCGCGTGCTGCACCTGCCGATGCACAGCATCGTCCGCGTCGAGGAAGTCGAGCGCAAAGGGCAGTCGGCGATTCGTGACGCGACCACCGGTGAAAAAGTGGTCACGCCGTTTCCGCTGCCGGCAAAACCGCGCTGACGGCTGCCTTATTGCTTCGCCGCCGGCTTGGCGTTGCTCGCCACCGGCTTCTTCAACTCGACCAGTGCCGCGGTGATCGGCGCATCGCCATCGAGCACGTCGCCGGCGTTGTCGCCCGGCTGGCCATCGCCTTCCTCATCGCCGCGCAGGTGGCCCGGCAGGCTCGCCTCGGTGAGGTTGCGCACGCCCTTGTCCTCGGCCTTGGCCGGATGCAGCACCACGTCCGGCGTGATGCCGAGCGCCTGGATCGACTTGCCGCTGGGCGTGTAATAGCGCGCGGTGGTCAGCTTGACCGAGTCGCCGTTGTCCAGCGGCAGCACCGTCTGCACCGAGCCCTTGCCGAAGGTGCGGCTGCCGACGATGCGGGCGCGCGAGTTGTCGCGAAGCGCGCCGGCCAGCACTTCCGCCGCGCTGGCCGAACCGGCGTCGACGAGCACCACCAGCGGCGCGCCACCGAGGCGGTCGCCCGGCGTGGCGGAGAACTCGGCATCGCTGATGGCGATGCGGCCGCGCGTGCTGACGATCTTGCCCTTGTCGAGCAGGTCGTCGGCGATCTGCACCGCCGATGTCAGCAGGCCGCCCGGGTTGCTGCGCAGGTCGATGACCAGGCCGCGCAACTTGCCGCCCGCCTGCGCCTTGAGCGCCTCGATCTTGGTTTCGAAGTCGGCCGCGGTATCGGCCTGAAACGCGCTGATGCGGATGTAGCCGTAACCCGGCTCGAGCATCCTGCTGCGCACGCTGGCAATGCGGATCGTCTCGCGCTGGATGGTGACGTCGAATGGCTTGTCCTTGCCCTCGCGCACGATCGTCAAGGTGACCTTGCTGCCGGCGGCACCGCGCAGCGGGCCGGAGTTGTCGCCTTCGTCGGGCTTGAACGGCTTGCCGTCGATCGAGGTGATCACGTCGCCGGCCTTGATGCCGGCGCGCGCGGCGGGCGTGTCGTCGATCGGCGCGATCACGCGCAGGCTGCCGTCGGGTAGGCGCATCAGTTCCACGCCGACGCCGTCGTAGGCACCGCGCGACTGCTCTTCGAAACTTTCCGCGTCGTCCTTGTCGAGGTAGACGCTGTGCGGGTCGAGGTCGAACAACAGGCCGCGGATCGCCGAGTGCATCAGCTTGTCGTCGCCGACCGGTTCGACATAGGCCTGCTTGACCGCGTTGTAGACCGAGACGTAACGGCGGATCTCTTCCAGCGGCACCTTGGACTCGGTGGTCTCGGCGTCGGGCGACTCGATCGGCGCGGTCGCGGCGTCCGGCGGACCGGCTTCAGGCACGGCCTCCTGCGCTGCAGCGGGCAATGCGACCGCAACGGCCAGGGCAAGCGGAACCAGGACGAGGTGGCGCAGGGACATGCAGAAACTCCGCGGTGGACGTAGACAACAACCAGGTCAGACAGCTCGATTATGGGCACGTTCGCGGCGGGCAATGGAAGCCTTTCGTTAATCCACCGGACCGGCGGCGGACGTGCATTCAGGCGTCATCGCCGCAACCAGGTGCCCGGGTTCACCGGCGCGCCGTTCCGGCGCAGTTCGAAGTACAGCGCCGGCCGCCCCTGGCCACCGGAGTTGCCGACGGTGGCCACCGTATCGCCACGTTTGACGCTGGCGCCAACGTCCTTGAGCAGCGCGTCGTTGTGCGCGTACAGGCTCATGTAGCCGTTGCCGTGGTCGACGATCAGCAGCAGGCCGTAGCCGGTCATCCATTCGGCGTAAACCACGGTGCCGTCGGCGACCGCCTTGACCGGTGCGCCGGCACTGGCGGCGATCAGCAAACCGTCACTGCCGCGCCCGTCGGGCATGGTGGCGCCGAACCCGGCCAGCAGCGCGCCCGACACCGGCCAGCCGAGCCCACCCACCTGCGGTGCCGGCGCACTGGCGACCACCACCGGTTTGCGCGGCGTGGTCTCGCCACTGCCGCGTCGCGCGTCCTCGCGTGCGGCACGTTCGGCGGCGGCGCGTCGTTGCGCCTCGGCACGGGCCGCGGCGACGCGCAGTTTCTTCAAGAGTTGTTCCAGGCCCTTGGCATCGCGACCGAGCGCGCGTTCGCGCGAGCTGCGGTCCTTGTAGCGCTGGTCCAGCGAGGCCACGAGTGCCGCACGCTCCTTGCGTTCGGACTGCAGGTCGCCGAGCTGGCTGCGCTGCTGCAGGCGCGTGCTGTCGAGCTCGCTGCGCCGCTGCACGATCTGCGCCTCGATGGTGTCGAGTTCCTTCAGCTGTGTGCTGAGTTCGGCGATGCGCCGGGTGCGGTCGCGCTGCAGGTAACCGTAGTAGGCCAGCGTGCGGCCGCCCTCGGCGACGCTGTCCTGCGCCAACAGCAGCTTGAGCGGCGCGTCCTGGCCCTGCAGGTACGCGCCACGCAGCAGCTGCGCCAGCTCCCGGCGTTGCGCCACCATCTTCGCCTGCAGGGTTTCGCGTTGCTGCTGCAACTGCTGCAGCGACGACTGCTCGCGCGCCAGGCGCGTCTCGATCTCGCGCAGGCGGCGGTTGGACTGGCCGACCTTTTCGTCTGCCGCGCGCAGTTGCCGCGAGGCGTCACCGCGCTGGCCCTCGATCTTGCGACGCTCATCGGCGACCGACTTCAGTTCGCGCTGGATCTTCTCCAGCTTGCGCTCGGCCTCGCGGCTGCTCTGCGCGGCCACCGGCGTCGCCACCGTGGCGGCGAAGCAGAAGGCAACGATGGCGAACGCACGCAGCAATCGCATCGTCGAGGAAGTCGGCATCGTTGCGGTCAGCCCGCCAGCAGGCTCTTGCCGCTCATTTCCGCCGGTTGCGGCAGGCCGAGCAGGTCGAGGATGGTCGGGGCCACGTCGCGCAGGGCGCCGCCCTCGCGCAGCGTGGCCTTGCGCGGGCCCAGGTAGACGAAAGGCACCGGACCGACGGTGTGCGCCGTGTGCGGTTGCCCGGTGCTGGCGTCGCGCATCATTTCCAGGTTGCCGTGGTCGGCGGTGACGAGCAGTGCGCCACCGGTGTCGCGCACCGCCTGGGCAATCGCGCCGATGGCGATGTCGACCGCTTCGGCTGCCTTGATTGCCGCCGCGATGTCGCCGGTGTGGCCGACCATGTCCGGGTTGGCGATATTGCAGATGGCAACGTCGATATCGCCGGAGCGGATCGCCGCGGTCAGCCTGGCGGTGACTTCCGGGCAGCTCATTTCCGGCTGCAGGTCATAGGTGGCGACCTTGGGGCTCGGCACCAGGATGCGGGTCTCGCCTTCGTAGGGATCCTCGCGACCGCCACTGAAGAAGAAGGTGACGTGTGCGTACTTCTCGGTCTCGGCGATGCGCAGCTGCTTGAGGCCGTTGGCGGCCAGCACTTCGCCCAGGGTGTTGCGCAGATCGTCCGGGCCGAACGCGACCGGCGCCGGCAGGCGCGCGTCGTACTCGGTCAGGCAGACGAAGCGCGACAGCGCGGGACGACGCGCCTGGAAGCCGTCGAACGTCGGCGAGACGAACGCCGCGGTGAGCTGGCGCGCGCGATCGGCGCGGAAATTCATGAACACCACGGCGTCGCCATCGGCCATCGGCACGCTGCCTTCGATCACGGTCGGCGCGACGAACTCGTCGTTCTCGCCGCGCTCGTAGGCCTGCATCAGGGCCTCCACGGCACCGGTGGTGACGTGCTCGCTGCGCGCTTCGACCATCGCGTCCCACGCGCGGCGCACGCGGTCCCAGCGCTGGTCGCGGTCCATCGCGTAATAGCGACCGCTGACGCTGGCGACGCGGGCGTTGCCCAGCTTCTGGCAGACATCGAGCAGGCGCTTGAGGCTGGGCTCGGCCGAGCGCGGCGGCATGTCGCGGCCGTCGAGGAACGCGTGCACGGCGACCTTGGCGACACCGGCCTGGCGGGCCAGCTCGAGCATCGCGAAGATGTGGTTCTCGTGGCTGTGGACGCCGCCGGGCGAGAGCAGGCCCATCACGTGCAGCGTGCCGCCGTTGTTCTGCGCGGCAGCACAGGCCGCGCGCAGTTCCTCGTTGCCGAAGAAGCTGCCGTCTTCGATGGCGGCATCGACCCGGGTCAGGTCCTGGTAGACGATGCGGCCGGCGCCGAGGTTCATGTGGCCGACCTCGGAGTTGCCCATCTGCCCGTCCGGCAGGCCCACGTGGCGGCCTTCGGTGTGGATCAGGGTGTGCGGGGCGCTGGCGAGCAGCGCGTGCCAGTTGGGCAGGGTGGCCTGGGCCAGGGCGTTGTCGGTCGGGTCTTCACGGTGGCCCCAGCCGTCGAGGATCAGCAGGACAACGGGTTTGGGGCGCACGGGGGAGGCTGACACGTCGGGGTTTCCCTGGTCGTTGAAAGGGTGAGACGTTACATAAGGTGACTTCGGGCACAGGCCTGGGCCGGCGCTGGCTGCGATTGTAGCGAAGCGGCGTAAACCGAAGCCGCCCTCACCGCATCCCTTGCATTGAAGCTGCCCCAGTCATGCCTGTCTCCATAACGGAATCCCGAACGATGCGCATCCGCCCCGCTTTTGTACTCCCCCTCGCCCTCGCCCTGTCCGCGCCTGCCGCCTTCGCGGCCCAGAACATCGAGAAGGTCAACGGCAGCATTACCGTCGATGCAGGCCAGCAGGCCGGCAAGCTCGAGACGGTCAACGGCAGCATCACTATCGGCGATGGCGCCCGCACCGGCGACGCCGAGACCGTCAACGGCAGCATCCGCGCCGGCGACAGCGTCCAGGCCGGGGGCCTGGAAACCGTCAACGGCAGCATCCGCGTCGGCGAGAAGGGCCGCCTGGACGGCAAGCTCGAAACCGTCAACGGCGGCGTGTTCGTCGACCGCAACGGTGACGTCCGCGGCAGCATCGAGACCGTCAACGGCGCGATCGGCCTGGTCGACACCGATGTCGGCGGCGACATCACCACCGTCAACGGCGACCTCACTGTCGGCGTCGACTCGCACGTGAAGGGCCGAATCCACTACACCAAGCCGAGCCAGAGCTGGTTCTCGATGAACAAGCGCGACCCGAAGGTGATCATCGGGCCCAACGCCGTGGTCGACGGCCCGCTGGTGTTCGAACGCAAGGTCACGCTGTACGTGCACAGCACCGCCAAGACCGGCGCGATCACCGGTGCCACCGCGGTGCGCTACGACGGTGCGCTGCCGCCAGAGTGACGCTCTGCGCAATCGGGCACGTCATCGCGCCCGATCCGCGGCCTAGAATGGAAAATCCGCACCTGCCGCCAGGCCGGTGCGGTTGGTCCATTCCGGAGGTCCCATGTCCCGCATTTCCCTGCTCACCGCCGCCATAGTCGGCACGCTCGCGCTGGCCGCGTGTTCAAAGCCCGAGGCCGAAGCGCCGACGGCGGCAACGCCCGCCCCCGCTCCCGCCGACCCCGGCAGCAGCCATCCCTTCGGCGACACGATCAACGCCGCCGACTTCGCCGAGCACGTGAAGACGCTCGCATCGGACGAATTCGAAGGCCGCGCCCCCGGCAGCGCCGGCGAGGACAAGACCGTTGCCTACCTGGAAGCGCAGTTCAAGCGCATGGGTCTGCAGCCCGGCAACGGCGACAGCTATGTGCAGACCGTGCCGATGGTGGAGACCCAGGCCGACGAAGGCACCGTGCTCAAGCTCGACGTCAAGGGCCAGCCACGCGAGCTGAAGTTCGGCAGCGACATGGTGATCGGCACGCGCACGGGCAAGAACGACGTCAAGGTCGACGGCAGCGAGCTGGTGTTCGTCGGCTACGGCGTCAACGCGCCGGAGCAGAAGTGGAACGACTACGCCGGCGTCGACGTCAAGGGCAAGACCGTGGTGATGTTCGTCAACGATCCCGGTTTCCACAGCGAGGATCCGAAGCTGTTCGAAGGCAAGCGGATGACCTACTACGGCCGCTGGACCTACAAGTTCGAGGAAGCCGCACGCCAGGGCGCCGCCGCGGCCTTGATCATCCACGACAACGACGGCGCCTCCTACGGCTGGGACGTGGTGAAGAATTCCTGGTCGGGCGCGCAGTTCGACCTGCCGGCCAAGGACGATCCCGAGCGTCGCCTGCCGGTGCAGGGCTGGATCACCGGCGATGTCGCCCGCTCCCTGCTGTCATCGCTCGGGCAGGACATCGGCGAGCTCTACAAGGCCGCCGGCAAGCCCGGATTCAAGGCCATCCCGCTGCAGGCGAAGCTGTCGGTCGACCTGAAGAGCACGATCAGCGAGAAGGCCTCGCGCAACGTGATTGCACGCCTTCCCGGCGCGACGCGGCCTGACGAGTCCATCGTCTACATGGCGCACTGGGACCACCTGGGCAACCACGGCCACGAAGGCCACGGCGAAGCCGCACCGGCGGGCAGCGACACCATTTACAACGGTGCGATCGACAACGCGACTGGCGTGGCCGGCATCCTCGAGATCGCCGAAGCCTTCAGCAAGCAGCAACCGCCGCCGGACCGCTCGCTGCTGTTCCTGGCCGTGACGCTGGAAGAGTCGGGCCTGCTCGGCTCCAAGTACTACGTCGCCCACCCGACGGTGCCGCTCGACAAGACCGTGGCGGTGATCAATCTCGATGCGATGCCGGTGATCGGCAATGCCCGCGACATGACCGTGGTCGGCTTCGGCAGCTCGGAGCTCGAGGACATCCTCAAGACCGTCACCGATGGGCAGCAGCGCGTACTGCATGCGGAAGCCACGCCGGAAGACGGCTTCTACTTCCGCTCCGATCACTTCAACTTCGCCAAGGCCGGCGTACCCGCGCTGTATGCCAAGGGCGGCGACGACCTGGTCGATGGTGGTACCGAGGCGGGGCAGAAGGCGCAGGTCGATTATCGCGACAACCGCTACCACAAGCCCGGCGACCAGTACGACCCGGCGTGGAAGCTCGAGGGCGTCATCCAGGACCTCGAGGCGCTTTATGGTGTCGGCAAGACCTTGGCGGGCAACGATCAGTGGCCCAACTGGTACGAGGGCAATGCCTTCCGCGCTGCGCACGACAAGCTGATGAAGCCCGCGGCGAAATAATCCGCCCGCCATTGCACGGCCAACGACGGCGCCTCGATTGGGGCGCCGTTGTCGTTTTCGGCTACGCTGGCGCCTCGTTCAGCCGGGGAATGCCATGACGCTTGCCACCGCCTACGTCTGTGTCCTGATCGCCGCCGTCCTGCCCTACCTCTGGGTCGCCATCGCCAAGGCCAGCGGCGAGCGCTACGACAACCGCGATCCGCGCCGCTGGCAGGAGCGCCAGCAGAGCCAGCGTTCGCTGCGCGCCAGCGCCGCCCAGCTCAACAGTTACGAAGCATTCGCACCGTTCGCCGCGGGCGTGGTCATGGCCCAGCTGGCGGGCGTGCCGCATGCGCAGATCGGTACGCTGGCGATCGTATTCATCGTGTTTCGCGTGCTGCACGGCCTGCTCTACATCGGCGGCCGCCACCTGCTGCGCAGCGCAGCATGGGCCGGCGGTTTCGTCTGCGTAGTGTGGCTGCTGGTGCAGGCGGCATTGCACATCACCCCCTGATTTCCAGAATGCAAACCCCCTCCGGATCCGCCCTGTCCGACCTGCGCGAAACGCTCAGGCGCGATGGCTTCAGCTTCGTCACCGGTAGCGTGATGCTCGACCTGTTCGAGCAGCGCCATGCGCTTGATGATTGGGCGCGCTTCGCCGACAGCTGGAACGACCTGGCACCGGATGCGTACCTGGCCAGCGTTGGCCACCACCGAACCCGCCGTTTCGCGGTGTTCGCCGCCGGCAGCAGTGGCGCGATCGTGCGCCAGCCGCATCAGCCCCATTACCAGAGTCGCGACTACAACAACCTGCAAGGCGGCATCGAGCGCTGGTTCGAACCGGTGCTGGCGGAGATCGCCGAGAGTGTCAGCCTGCGCACCGTCCTGGCGTTCTGCCGTGACTTCTATGGCGAGTTGTCGCCGGAGGTTGCGGCCTGGCATATCGAAGTCCACCAGTTCCGCATCGAGGCCCGCCCGGGCGAACCCGGCCAGCCGACGCCAGAAGGCGTGCACCGTGATGGCGTCAATTACGTCCTGGTGCTGCTGATCGATCGCCACAACATCGTCAGCGGGACCACCACGATCCACGCGGCCGATGGCCGCGAGCTGGGCAGCTTCACGCTGACGCATCCGATGGATGCGGCACTCGTCGATGACTCACGGGTGTTCCATGGGGTGACTGCGGTGGAAGCGCAGGATCCTGGGCAGCCGTCGCATCGCGATGTGCTGGTGGTGACGTTGCGCGCTGTGTCGTGACCGCGCCTCCCCGGGTGCGCTTCGCTTACCCGGGCTACGTTCTGATTGGGTGCTGGGATCCCGGGGTGCGCTTCGCTTACCCGGGCTACGTTCTGATTGGGTGCTGGGATCCCGGGTGCGCTTTGCTTACCCGGGCTACGCATCAGCCCGGGTAGCCCGGGTAAGCGCCAGCGCACCCGGGGCCCGCTAGCGCAGATAATCCCGGCATTAACTTTCCACACGCGCAAAAAGAAACCCCCAGCCGCTTGGCTGGGGGTTTCGGGGTAAAGCCCCTGGCGATGACCTACTCTTGCATGGCTTAAGCCACACTACCATCGGCGCATGTGCGTTTCACTTCCGAGTTCGGAATGGGATCGGGTGGGACCACACAGCTATTATCACCAGGGAGAGGGTGGAGGGTCGCAGGTCTCGGTGTATTGAGTTGCGCGCACGCTCTCGTTGGGTTGCTTTCACGGGATGGATTCCGTGTCGGCGAATGGGTCGGGAATTGTAGCAAGTTTTTGGCGAAGGGTCCCGACGTATCGGAAGCCAAAGCAACTTGAGGTTATATGGTCAAGCCACACGGATCATTAGTACAGGTTAGCTCAATGCATTGCTGCACTTACACACCCTGCCTATCAACCACCTGGTCTTGATGGTTCCTTTAGGGGACTTGAAGTCCCGGGAGATCTCATCTTGAGGCGCGCTTCCCGCTTAGATGCTTTCA
>Ga0102589_1004091_pt1 | contig 14142 bp, 14 predicted proteins | sample AraplaMF_Col_mLB_FD_76858 | JGI IMG/M metagenome (GOLD analysis project Ga0102589, IMG submission 76858) | Arabidopsis root microbial communities from the University of North Carolina, USA - plate scrape MF_Col_mLB | ecosystem: Host-associated > Plants > Roots > Endosphere | place: USA... | reverse complement strand
TCGTCCTGAGCCAGGATCAAACTCTCCATAATAGTTAAGTTTAAATCTTGTTTTGCTCTAAAACTAATAATTGACGTTTTACTTCATGTTTTGTTTAGTTTTCAAAGTTCATTGTGTCGCGTCATTGGCGACTTTTTTATCTTAACACCTCTCTAAGAGAGAGTCAATAAAAAGTTAAACATTTTTTAACAATTTTTCAGTTGTTTTGTCGCACCATCTTGGCGACGTATATAAATATAACACCTTGGTTTATGTATGACAAGTCTTTTTTAAAACTTTTTCAAATAAAATAGTAAAAATCGAGTTCAAAACAAAGGAAGAGTTATAGGTTGTGTCGAATTACGCATAAACTATATAGAAAAAGGAGAATTGAAAAATGGAATTACAACCAGATATCCTACTAAAACTACTGATTTCAGCAATGTTAGGTTCTGTGATTGGATTAGAACGAGAATTAAAGAGGAAACCACTTGGCTTAAAAACCTGTCTAGTTATTTCAATCATGAGTTGTATTTTAACAATTGTCTCAATTAGCTCTGCATACACATTTAAAAGTAGTGATTATTTAAACATAACAATGGATCCATTACGTTTACCTGCACAAATCGTTTCTGGTATAGGTTTTGTTGGCGCAGGTGTAATCCTTCGTAGAGGGAACGACACAATAGCTGGATTAACAACTGCAGCGATGATATGGGGCGCATCAGGAATTGGAATCATTGTTGGCGCAGGTTTTTATGTAGAAGCATTTGCAGGAGTAGGTTTACTTATTATTAGTGTAGAACTGATTCCTTTCTTAATAAGTAAACTTGGACCTAAAAGATTAAAAGAAAGAGATATCAGTCTAAAACTGATCGTAAATGGAATTGATAATATCAATGTAGTAATTGATCAAATAACAGCCCAAGATATAACGGTTAAAAACATTAAGATAAAAGGTTTAAGCAATGACGAACATTATGTCCAAATGAAGTTATTGGTCTTTAATAAACGAAGAACGACCGAGATTTATTATGATATTGAACAAATCAATAATATCCGGGGGATTGAAATCGAGAGTATTTAAATTTGATAACTAAATAAGTTTTGGTAAAAATAAGTGTTACGAAATAATGATGGAGGTATATATTTTGAAAGTATTTCGTAACGAGCCAACTTATTTTAAATCCTATACCTTACTAAAAATTACATTAATACTAATTTTATTAATAGTTGTATTCGGAACGATTATTCACTTTGCTGAACCATTTACATTCCCAACTATTTGGGATGGATTATGGTGGTCATTAGTTACTACCTTTACAGTAGGTTACGGAGATTATGTTCCATTCTCTCCAGTTGGCAGATTTTTTGCAGTTGTATTGATATTATTAGGAACTGGATTAGGTTCGTATTATATGATTTCATTTTCAGCCCAAGCATTTAGAAATCACGATGCTGACTTTAAAGGAACACTTACCTTTTCTAAAAAAAATCATATTGTCATTGTCGGATGGAATGAACGAGTAAAGAACGTAATTAATCAAATTCGCTCCAACAATAACTCAACTCATATAGTTTTAATCGACGAAAGTTTAGAACTATTACCTCCAGATTTAGATAAGGTACATTTTATAAAAGGCGGTCCTTCAAGTGATTCAATTTTAGAAAAAGCAAATATCCGGTTAGCTCATACAATTTTAATTACTGCTGATCAAAATAAAAATGAGCACGAAGCAGATATGCAAACAATTTTAACAATCATTGCGGCCAAAGGAGTAAATCCCTCCATTCATTGCATTGCAGAAATATTAACTAAAAATCAAGTGATCAATGCTAACCGTGCTGGAGCAAATGAGATAATAGAAGCAAATTTACTAACCTCATTTGTAATGTCCGGTTCATTGCTCCATAAAGGTTATTCGGATGTCTTTCTAAAGCTTTCAAATCAATTAGAAAATTTTGCTGTCAAAATAATCGAAGTTGATAATCATATGGTCAACCAATTCTATTTCGATGTTGTAATAGAAGAAATAAATAAAGACAATTTAATCATCGGTGTAGTCCGTGATAAAAAAACAATTATTCATCCAAATAAAGACTTAAAAATTAATGAAAATGATTTTCTAATTGCACTAGCATAGTTCCTTAAATAAAAAAGAGCCGCATCTATTCGAAGATGAACTGGCTCTTTTATTTTTATAATAGATACTCTTCCACTTTTTTTAGGATTTCTATTCCTTTTATTTGATACTTTTTGGGTACTTTAGCATCTTCTTCTAAAGGCTCAGAAAACTGGTTAAGAGATGCAGTAACACTACCTTCCATTCCAACATTATCATCTATTCCTTCATTATAAATATGAGTTAATAAATATGGTGTTTGAAATTGCACAACTGCTCCATTCATATCCAAAGACCCTGATGTCACATCAAATGGTAAACGTAAATACTGATACCCACCGTCATCTGCCATTAATAAATCAAAGCTTCCGTGATCAAAATCCCAATTAGGACCGATTACAAATCCGTGTTCTTTTAATTTTCCTTCAATTGAATTTAGTGGGAAAATCTCTTTTTCTAATTTAGATTTTAAAGGATACATTTTCTTTTCTCCTCCTTTTTATAAATAGTATCTTCTTACTTGGATAAAAAAATGACCTATAAATTAAAGGAAATTCTGAATAAGTTTAAAAAAATATAAAAACCGCTGCTAAAACTAATTAGCAACGGTTTTTTTTATTATTTGGCTGTTTCGTATCTATTATTTTAAACGTTCTTCTAATTGCTTTTTTAATTCCTCAAATCCTGGTTTACCTAGTAGTGCAAACATGTTTTTCTTATAAGCCTCAACACCCGGTTGATCAAAAGGATTTACACCAAGTATGTATCCACTCATTGCACAAGCAAGTTCAAAGAAATAAACTGTGTAACCAAAAGTAAATTCATCTAGTTTTGGTAAAGTAACGACTAAATTCGGTACACCACCATCAGAATGAGCTAATATTGTGCCTTCAAAAGCTTTTTTATTAACAAAGTCTACAGTTTTTCCAGCAAGATAATTTAAGCCATCAGAATCATTGTCTTCAAGTTCGATTGTTAATTCGTGACGAGCATTTTCAACAAATAGGATTGTTTCAAATAAGTCACGGCGACCTTCTTGAACATATTGTCCCAATGAGTGTAAATCTGTAGAGAAGTTTGCTGAAGACGGATAAATTCCTTTTTGATCCTTCCCTTCACTCTCTCCGAATAATTGTTTCCACCACTCACCAAAGTACTGAAGAGAAGGCTCGTAATTTACAAGCATTTCGATTGTTTTCCCTTTATTATATAAAACATTACGAACAACTGCGTATTGGTAAGCTTGATTATCTTCTAGCTCAGATGAATTGTATTCTTGATATGCAGCTTGTGCACCTTTCATCATCTGTTCAATATCAAGACCAGCTGCAGCAATTGGTAATAGACCTACCGCTGTTAATACTGAATAACGACCACCAACATCATCTGGTATAACAAATGTTTCATAACCTTTTTCATCTGCAACAGTTTTCAGTGCACCACGTGCTTTATCAGTCGTTGCATATATGCGATGCTTCGCTTCATCCGCACCATATTTTTCTTCCAATAACTTTCTAAAAATACGGAATGCAATTGCAGGTTCAGTTGTTGTTCCTGATTTTGAGATAACGTTAATTGAAAAATCTTTGTCTTTTAATAATTCAGCTAAGTCTTGCATGTATGTAGAGCTAATATTATTACCTACAAAAAATACTTGAGGCGCATTTCTTTCTTCTTTAGAGGCAACATTAAAAAATGAATGTTGCAACATTTCAATCGCAGCACGAGCACCTAAATATGATCCACCAATTCCAATAACTAAAAGAACGTCTGAATCTGATTTTATTTTCTCAGCAGCTTTTTGAATACGAGAGAACTCTTCCTTATCATACTCATTCGGTAATTCAACCCATCCTAAATAGTCATTACCTGCACCAGTTTTTTCATGAATCGTATGATGAAATAATTTTACAGCATCTCTTAAGTATGTAAGTTCATGTTCTTGAAAAAACATTTTAGCCTTTGAATAGTCAAATTTTATATGAGAAGTCATATGTAACCCCCTAAGATTAATTAATACATTTACAATGTACCTAAATAGTTAGTTCAAATCAAGTTTCTTACTCAAATTTTTGTGAAGTTTTTAACAATATTAAACTTATTTCCACATAAAATTTATTTTCCCTCTAATACATATTCTAATTTTATTGAGAGAAAATAACTTAGAAGGTAATGAAAAGGAGGTAAACCTATATGAGTACACTTCAACGTATTGCACTTATCTTTACAATTATTGGAGCAGTAAATTGGGGATTAATCGGTTTTTTCCAATTTGATTTAGTTGCAGCTATATTTGGGGGAGCAGATTCTGCTTTCGCTCGAATAATATATGGTATCGTTGGTATTTCAGGTTTAATAAACCTTGGCTTATTATTTAAACCTTCAGAAGAGCTAGGTACACATCCTGAAACAAATGATATTTAATAGATAATACTAAAAAGGAAGGGATAGCCCTTCCTTTTTAGTTTGTCATATTTTCTTTCTTCATTTCTAAGTGAATCCACTCATTTAATTTTTTGTTCAGAGTGCTAAATCCATCTGGCTTAAGTTCTCTTAAAAGTCTTGCAGCATGCCTTAAGTTTTCTTCGCCATTTATTCCTTGATCAATACTTGCGCCTTTTAAAGATAAACTTATTTTCCCGGTCATCTCATCAATTGACAGGACACGTACATTGACGGTTTGCCCAACTGAAATATAATCTCGAATATCTCGAACATAACCATTTATAATTTCGGAAATATGTACTAGTCCTTGTGTTTGTTGATCAAGTGAAATAAAGGCACCATACGTTTGAATACCTGTTACTTTACCAGTGTAGACTTTCCCAATATTGTAGTTTTGTGCCATTCAAAACACTCCTAATTTTCGTTCAATCCTCTTGTTAAATTCTAGCACACACAGTCCAACTTTTAAAGCTTGCTCAACTATTACAAAATGGCACTTTGTAACTGCACGATATTTACCTTTATTGTATTATAGTCTCTCTAATGGTTGGGCTATATCTATTATTTTTAAATTTCTTACTATTTATAGTAATTGACTAAAAACTGAAAATATAAAAGTACTTACGTTTTTAAACGACTTTGCCTTTTTACACTATAAAGTTTATTTACTAATTTATTTAAGCATTTATTCTTATTTGTTTGGACATAATAAGGCAAAATCTAAAAAGGAGAGTTTTGGATGGTGAATCCCTCAGAAACAATACAGTCAACGTATAAGGTCTCCGGACTAGATGTCTATTATGAACTTTATGGTCAACATAATTCCATAAAGAAAGATTCAAAAGTTTTTGTATTAATTCATGGGTTTTTATCATCTTGCTTTAGCTTTCGTAGGTTAATCCCATTTATTGCAAAAGATCATATTGTACTGGTTATTGACTTACCCCCTTTTGGTAAAAGTGGAAAACATCTCAACTTTATATACTCTTACGATAATTTTGCAAATGTCGTAATTTCTTTAGTGAATCATTTAAATTTACAAAGCATTAATTTGGTTGGCCACTCAATGGGTGGACAAATCGCTTTATACGTTTCAAAGAAAAAACCAGAATTAGTAAATAAGGTCATTTTGCTTTGTAGCTCTGGGTATATGGGAAAAGCTAATCCTCATTTAATTTTTTCTTCTTATTTTCCGTTTTTTCATCTTTATGTAAAAAGAACATTAGCAAAACAAGGGATAATGAACTCATTGGTCTCAGTAGTTCATAATCAAAGTCTTATTGATGATGAAATGATAAATGGATATAAGGAGCCGTTCTTACAAAATGAAATATTTAGGGCTTTAACAAAAATGATACGTGATCGTGAAGGAGATTTAAGTCCTACTGATTTACAAGATATCAATACTCCTGCTCTGTTAATTTGGGGTGAAAAAGATAAAGTCGTTCCGCTCGAAATAGGAAAAAGATTACACCAAGATTTAAAACAATCCATCTTAGTAACTTATCCTGAAGCTGGACATTTAATTCCTGAAGAAATTCCTGAACATATATATGATCGGATATCAAATTTTATATAATAAAAAAAGTCTCACCGACTTGGCGAGACTTCTTTACTGTTCAAATAAAGGTAATGAAATGATAACCTTTAATCCTTTACCTTCATAATTACTAAATCTAATTTCTCCATTATGTTGATCAATTATCTGCTTCACGATAGCTAAACCTAATCCAGTTCCTCCTTCGTTTCGGGATCTGGCTTTATCTACTCTATAAAATCTTTCACCTAGACTAGCAATTTCCTCATTAGGTACACCTTTCCCCTCATCAATTATCTCCAAAATAACCTTTTTATTTTGACTTAATGAAATAAATATTGATTTACCAACCGGAGTATAACGAATCGAATTGTCAATAAGATTGTGGATAACTTGTTGAAAACGATCAGGATCTACATTTGCAATAATCGTTTCATCTATATCCCTAACAATTTTAATTTCATTCCTATTGAGTGACTGAGTATAGGTTTCTAAGGTGTCTTCAATTAATTGTGAGATTACATTTGGTTCTTTATTAAGGGGCAACTGCTTTGCATCTAAAGTGGCTAAATCTAATAAATCTCGAACCAACCTTTGCATCCTGCCTGCTTCTTTACGAATAATACCTACATATTTTAATTGTTGTTGTGGTTTTACTACACCATCAAGTATTGCTTCACTATAACCTTTCACATAACTTAATGGAGTTCTTAACTCATGTGAAACGTTTGCCAAGAATTCTTTTCGACTCTCATCTTCTTTTTGAAGTGACTCTGACATCGAATTAAATGCAGAAGCTAATTTTCCAACTTCATCTCCGCTATTGTATTTTATTCGTTCAGTATAATCTCCATTGGCCATTTTATATGAAATTTGCTCCATTCTTGATAAAGGCTTAATCATTTGTTTGATTATCTTTCTACCAATGACAAGTACAACAAACGCAAATATCAAAGTACTAATTAATAAAATCCATTTTGATTGTTGGATCAATTCAGTAATACTTCTTAGTGGTAAATGCAAATATACAATTCCTTCTAGCTTTTCTCCTTTTACTACTGGTACTACAACACCGATAATTTGGCGTTTAAATTTCTCCTCAAATCCTGTCTTTGTGATCGTTTTACCCTTTAATAATGTTTCTCTATCATCCTCTGTAATAAACGATTGATGACTCAAATTATACGGAATACATGCACTTAAATCCCTTGGATTACTTACAAAAATCACATTAGCATTTGAAACATTATCAAAATTAGAAACGAATTGTTCAAATTTTTTATCATCATTTATTTCATGATAGTGTTTTACTAAACTTTTACCTTCTTGTATTAAAGTTGAACGGACATATGAAACATATAATTGTTTATAGGCATATTGAAACATTAAAAAGAAAAAAATAGTTATACAAATCACAATCAAGCAAATTGTTAACCATAGCTTTTGTAAAAATGAAAGTGAATAAAAAATGCGCCTCATCCACTAATCCCAAATTTATATCCTACGCCCCATACAGTAGAAATATAATCTGCATCCTGACCTAGTTTAAGTCTTAACGTTTTAATATGAGTATCTACCGTTCTAGCAGTACCAAAGTAATCAAATCCCCATACTTTTTCTAATATTTGCTCCCTACTAAACACATAATCCTGATGTTTACAAAAAAAGAGGAGTAAATCATATTCTTTTAAGGTTAATGATAATTCTTTGTTTGATACAAAAACTGTTCTAGCTTTTTCATTTATTTGAATGTTACCTAATTGAAATAATAGCGTTGACTCATCATTATTTTTTGAGCGTCGAAGTACGGCATCTACTCTTGCGATTAATTCACCAGGACTAAAAGGCTTAACTATGTAATCATCCGCTCCCATTTTCAAACCATTTACCTTATCCCATTCCTCACCTTTAGCTGTTAAAAATATGATAGGCACCTTTGATGTTTCTCTTACCTTTTTACAAAGTGTCCATCCATCCATTATTGGCATCATAATATCTAAAATTAGTAAATCAAAGTTAAATTGATTTATTTTTCTTAATGCAACTTCCCCATTATTTGCTTGATCCCAATTATAATCATGGTTCTCTAAATACATTCCAACCAACTGACAAATTTCTTGTTCATCATCTACAATTAAAATCTTTCGTTCATTCATGACGAATACCCTCTCTTAGTAATAATTGAAAAGGCCCTCTACCAACTAATGCCTCTTTCTCTATGCTCATCGTAGACGTATCGATTTGATACAATTTATTTAAATCATAACTAGCAGCATAAGCAGTATGTTTAAATCCAATAGCAGCATATGGATTTGAACCTATTTCGATAAACTTATTTTGCTTTCTTGTTCTTGGATTTAATTTGTAAATTTGATTCGTTCCATGAGCAATCGTAAATAGCCCATCATCATTCCTAAAAAATGAAATTGGCATTAAAGGCGTATGAAGTGTTTTAATCAATTCACCATGATTAATAGAATAAACCTTAACATCTTCATTTTCCTCTTCACCATTTCCATGACCTCCGACATAAAGTTCAGAAGCGTTCTTATTTAAAAATAGACCCATTGATGTAAGTGGTACTTTAATTGATTGTTCAATCTTAAAGTTATCCATATTAATTTGAATAACCTTATGTTCATTAAACAAACCTACAAATAATTGTGAATGCATCGGATTTTCAGTCATAGATACTGGATTTTTACCAACTTTAATTTTCTTAAGCAATTTTCCTTTTTCATTAAAAAAAGAGATTGTGTTTTCAGTTCCATTCGTAATAGCAACCATATTTTTATAGCTTAAGGAAACCATGTTTGAAATTCCTTTTTCAGCATTCCAACTATTAATCTTTTCTCCAGTTGATAACTGATAAACATCAATAGTCGGGTTTGATGGATGATATACTGCAATTTGTTTACCTTGATTCAGTAAGATCGCACCACTTACATCTCTATTTAAATTCCAATCTGTTAACTTATGTAAATTGGACTGATCAAGAAATGTTAAACTTCCTACTTTCTTATTTACTGAAATAATTACATTTTTATTATCATCTATACCACTTAATTTAGTGTTCATACAACTTGAACAAATTAAGCAGAAGAAAACAGCATAAAATACAAAAATCTTTTTCACATAATCACCGCCATAAAAATGCTTTTCTCTATAAAAGAAGCTATCCTAATCTTCAATATTGAAAGGATAGCATTCTTTTCTTATTTAGTTAACCATTACTTCTTTTTCCACGTGATTGTGTAACTCACCTTTTTCAACATGGACTTTAATGAAATTTGTTCCTTTTTCTTCAAAATTATACTTCACTTCGTACTCACCTGGTGCAACTTCTTTTGCATCAGTATAATTATGTTTACCTTTTTCATCTTTCCATGTTTCAATACGAACATTTGCCTTATCTAAAGCTTTTCCTTCGTTCGTTTGAACGTGAATTGTGAATATGTTTTCTTTATTCACTTTAATTTTTTCCGTTCCCATTAAATGAATCATCACATCACCATGATGATGTTCTCCAGCATGTGCACTGTGATCATCTGCTTTATTTCCATTATTTGTTTCTGTATTAGTAGATGTATTTGTAACTATAAAATCTTTTTTTGGCATCGAATGTTGATCCCTTGCTGTTACGTGAGCTACAACATAATAATCACCTGGATCTGTAAATGTATAATTAGCTGAATAAATTCCATCTGCACCATGCTTAGCATCAAGCATCGCCATGCTATCTTCACCAGTTTTTCCGATTTCAAATTGTACTTCGTCAGCATCGGATACAACTTTTGAGTTTTGAGTTACTTCTGCACGGAAAGTAATTTCCTTTTTAACATTTATCCCAGTAGTTGGTAGAAGTAAATTAACCTCAACTGGTTTTTCTACTGCTTGCTTCTCAACTTTATCATTAGAGCAGCCTGCAGTTATCATTATACATGCGAATAATATACTTAAAACTTTTTTCATATGTATTGCCTCCTAAAATTCTACCGTGAATAGTTTAACAGAAAGTTGTGATGAAAATGTGATAAAGTTCAAAAAAAGCAGTTTCACGAAAATTTTATTGTTATTTAACAGGAGTTTAGTTGACTTTCTCTCTGGGATGCTTGGACTGTTGGCCTCCACGTCCAATTTCGCCTGTGTTAGGTCGAACTTTCCACTCCAATCAAGTTTTATGTTTACGTTAACTTATAAAAATCTTTTAAAACAACATTCCTTTAAAAAATAGCAAAAAAAAGAGACCTTCTTTAGTAAGTCCCCATTTTAAATGAATTTATTCATTTGTTCTATTTTTTTCTCTTGCTTGATCAATTTCGAATAAACGCTTCTCTTCTTTTCGTGATGCTCTTTTAATTAAGTAAAATGTAACAAAAGCACCAATCATAAATATGATTAAAGAAATAACAGCTGGAATATATTCGGTTTTATCTTCTGGAAAATATAAAAATTCCATCATGGCTATATCACTCCCTTTGCCAATTATACAAAGTAATGCCCGATAATCAAAGTTAAATTATGATTATAACCACAATACTAAGCCATAAACACTTGAAATTGATAGCTTTAAACTGTTTTCGTAGAATTTGTTACTATATAAGAAGGTTCATAGTTGATTTTCACTCTAGGTTACTTGCTTTCCGGGGCGAGAGGTACGCCAGGATGTTCGTTTTTCGTGGGGCGGGCGCTGAGCCTCCTGGACAAACACGATGTGGATCAAGCATGCGTTACGATAGGACGTCATGGTAATAGAATGCCTACCTTTTTGACCACTGGCGAATCTCACTTGTCCCAGTTCTCCCACAGGGGTCAAGCACCTTCCGTTCCAATCAACTCTTTTCAGAAGTATGTTTTCCATGATTCTTTTACAACAACAATCACTTATACAAAGCCAGCAAAAATAAAAACCAATTGATCTTATAATCAATTGGTTTTTTTAATATGATGATATACGCTTTTTTAACAGAGAAAAATCAATAAGATCTCCAATTGTTGCTGGTTCTGGTTTTTTCATATACTGTTTATCCTTTTCTACTAACTTAAAAATATGGTACGTAGTTAATGCATCATCTAATGCTTTATGGTGTTTACCGGTTCCATCTTTGCCATATTCTTTTAATGCATTCCATAGACCAGTTTGGTTTTGATTTCCAAAGAAAGTTTTATATTCAAGACTTAGATCCCTTACAGCTGTTTTTAAGGGAAACGGAATATTAGCAGCATCACAATTATGTTTTAACACTCTCATGTCCATGTTACCCCAAGTAATTACTGTCGTTTTATAATTCCTTGTTGCTTCCTTTAGTTTCTCTGCAAGTTCATTTAAAGATATTCCCCGATCAACATTAACTTGAGAAATATTTAAAAATCGTTTGCATCTTGAGGTTAAGGTCGGAAATTGAATTGGTTTAACAAAAGATGAATAGGTTTGATTGATTTCATCGTTTATCACGCTTGCAAAACCAACCTCAATAATTTCCGGATAAAACTTTAATCCTCGTGACTTTCCATCAGGCATAGTAAATTCAAAATCGATAAACAGCAACTGTTCTTCCATCCCCTCACCTCCCAATTTAAAATTTTCTGATTTTTATTTATTGTCTTATATGATCGATGATTATTCAAGTAGGACAAAATACCCAATTCTAAAATACTTACTTATTAAATTAATACAATCGGTTTGTGTAAAAAATAACAATAGAGTGCCCAACTATATGAAATTTCATGTTAAAATATAAAAGTTCGGTAAAAAAATCGATTCAAGTTTCAAAAATCAAAAGAATATAGAGGGCAATTATGAGAAAAATTATTGGTTTTATCTTTATTATAATAAGCTTTCTTGTCTTTTATTTCACATCTGGGAAAGCCATGTCGGCATACGAAACCTCAAAAAATATTCCAAAAAAGACAGTTGAAGAACTACCAGTTGTTTCTTTATCGCAAAATAGTGTATTTTACGATCGAAATAACAAACCTTTTTATATCCCTGGTTCGGGTGAAAATAGAATTAACTTAAAAAGTAATGAAATTCCTCAACTTGTTAAAGATATTTTTATTTCAACAGAAGATCGTTATTTTTACTCGCATAAGGGTGTTGATCTTTTTGGTGTCGCTAGGGCATTTTTAGTAAATGTCTCAAATAGTGGAATAGAACAAGGCGCTAGCACAATTACACAGCAACTTGCTCGTAATTTGTATTTAAGTAATGAACGTTCAATTGAACGTAAAATTAAAGAGATCCGTATTTCTCTTCAATTAGAAAAGCAATATTCCAAAGATGAAATTTTAGAAATGTATATTAATACAATTTATTTTGCGAACCGAAACTATGGCATAGAAGCTGCAAGTAAAGCTTACTTTAGTAAATCTGCAAAAGATTTGAGTATTGCTCAAACAGCTTTTGTCTGTACGATTCCAAATAACCCAACACTATATGATCCATTTAAAAACTTTAATAATTCTAAAAAACGTCAAGAACGTATTCTTGGCATATTGAAAAAACAAGGGATTATTACAGAGAAGCAATATACGGCTGCAATGAACGAAAAAATCACGTTAAAATCAGATAGCAAAATTCAAGAATATCCAGACTACTATTCATACGTAGAATCTGAACTTAAGAAAATCTTATCTGGAAGAAAAGGAACATTTAATACTTCAAAACTTTCAGTCGGACAACAGACTGAATTAAGAAAATTAAGAACGCCTGAAGAAAGAGTTACGTATTTACAAAATCAAGGCTTAAAGATTTATACAAGCTTAAATCCATATGTACAAGAAGCAACAGTTAGAGCTGTAAATGAAGGTACACGATCGACTGGTACTGTAGGATCAGCAGTGGTAATTCGTAATAACAGTCACGAAATCATTGCACTTTCTGGTGGGCCTTACTATCAACCTCACAATCTAAATCGAGCGTTTCAAGATGTTAGACAGCCAGGTTCTACAATTAAACCAATACTTGTTTATGCTCCGTACATTGAATATTTTGGTGCAACTCCTGATACAAAAGTTAATGCAGATAAATTCTGCGAAAGAGGTTTTTGTCCAAAAAATGATAGTGGTAAAGAATATGGAGATGTAACAATCCGAACAGCGATGCAAAATTCTTATAATACTGCTGCTGTCCGACTATATGATCAACTTACTCCAAATGTTGGATTTTCATATTTAAATAAATTCAAGTTTTCAAATATCGCTGCTTCAGATCGAGTAGAGTTAGGTGTCGCCCTTGGTGGATTTTATTATGGAGTGTCACCGTTAGAAATGACAAGTGCTTATACAACTTTCGGAAATGATGGCGTTTATTATGAAAATAGTGCTATTCAGAAAATAACATTAAGAGATGGCACAATTGTATATGATAACAATCCAAATTCAACAAGAGTGTACAACCATCAAACGAATGAAACAATGAGAGATATGTTAAATTCAGTTGTCAAATACGGTACTGCAAGACATATTTATATGCCATTGCCATATATCGGTGGAAAAACTGGAACAACTAATGAAAATACGAATCTATGGTTTATGGGTTTGACATCGAACTATACGATTGGGACTTGGATAGGGAATGCTGAACAATCCGTACCAATTCCTAAAAATTATTCTGTACCACCACCGCAAACAATTTGGAGAGACATTGTAGTTAATACGAATTTAAAATAATTGATTCTTTAATAGAAACGTAGTTTAGCAGAATCAAATAAAAAAAAGAAGCACTTTGAACTTACCTAGCGAAATGAGACATATATAAAACACCATTTTAGGCTGCCATCATTCCGAATTCATTCGGAGTAAGGTAGCCTAATTTTTCTTGGATTCTATTTTCATTATAATGATACATATAGTCATCAATCTTCGATACAACCTTCAGATTTGTAAGAGAATTGAATTTGTAATACTGAAATTCCTCGCTCTTTAAACTGGAATGAAAAGACTCTATCACTGCGTTATCCCAACAGTTCCCTCGTCTAGACATACTGCTGATCAAATGATGTTCTTTTAAGAAATTTTGATAAGTATAAGAAGCATATACACTACCTTGATCTGTAT
>Ga0102589_1004086_pt1 | contig 14152 bp, 15 predicted proteins | sample AraplaMF_Col_mLB_FD_76858 | JGI IMG/M metagenome (GOLD analysis project Ga0102589, IMG submission 76858) | Arabidopsis root microbial communities from the University of North Carolina, USA - plate scrape MF_Col_mLB | ecosystem: Host-associated > Plants > Roots > Endosphere | place: USA... | reverse complement strand
AATGCCGCGACGCATCTACACCTATCAACCCGAGCTGCCCTGGAGCGGGCTTAATTTGTTTGTGAGCGTAAGTTCGATCGTTCTTGCCGCAGGGTTCCTGATCTTCTTCATCGACGCGTTGCGGAGTTGGCGCTCCGGCCAGCCGGCAGGAGACAATCCTTGGAATGCCCCGACGCTCGAATGGGCGACAAGTTCGCCGCCACCGTCGCCGAATTTCTGTTTTATACCGGTCGTCGGTGACCGCAACCCGCTCTGGTCGACGCCCGGCGCGCTTGCGGTGGCTTCCGGTTTGCGGGTCGATCGCCGCGAACTTTTGGTGACGAGCGTTGTTGAGGCATTGCCGCAGGCACGTGAATCCTCGGCACGCAATTCGGTCTGGCCGTTCTGGGCGGCATTAGCCACCTCGGTCATGCTCGTCTGGTCGATGTTCTCGCCCTGGGCCGTCATCTGGGGGTCGATGCCCATTGCAGTCACATTGATCGGGTGGTTTTGGCCGAAAGGCACACCGGAGGATGATTCATGAGCCGACATGTCGTTCTTGATGTTTCGCACCTGCCGATGCATGCCACCGGCACCGCCAGCCCGACATGGTGGGGCACCTGTGCCTTTATGCTGATCGAGGGCTCGGGGTTCAGCCTAGCGGTTGCTGTCTACCTTTACCTGATGAGCCTGGCGCCCATGTGGCCAATCGATGCACCACCCCCCGATCTTTGGCCGGGTACGATCCTGACCGGGCTCTTGGTCGTCAGCGTGATACCAAACCTCCTGGTGTCGCGCTGGGCGCGGCAAGAAAACCTGCAGCGCGTTCGGTTTGGGCTCATCGTCATGTCGTTCATGGGGGTCATCCCCCTCGTTTTTCGCGGCTTCGAATTCCCGGCGCTGCATGTCTTTTGGGACGATAGCGCCTATGGATCGATCACCTGGACAATCCTCGGCCTTCACACGACCCATATCCTCACGGATATCGTGGACACACTGGTGCTGACCGCCCTGATGTTTTCGCGGCATGCCGATAACACGAGGCGTTTCGGCGATGTCCAGGACAACTGTCTGTACTGGAACTTCGTCGTACTCACCTGGCTGCCTTTGTATGCCTGCCTCTACTGGGTTCCACGCCTATGAAACGCCGGGCCATTGCACAATGTTGCGGGTGGGTGGTGCCGCCGGTCGTGTGGGCTTTCAACGTCCAGCTCGGGCAAATCCTGCCTCATATCGACTGCGTGTCGGGTCTGGTCACGACGATGGTAGCCTGCTTTGGGGCTTTGCTGCTTGCGGCTGGCGGAACGATTGTTTCCTGCTGGACCCGGAGCGCATCGGGGTCACGTGGTGGCAAGTTGGTGGCCGGGCTCGGTGCAGCGGTGGGTTGCGCTTTCGTCTTCGCGCTCTTGTTACAGGGGGCGGCGACCCTGCTGCTGAACGCATGCGAGCGTTGATCTCCTTCCTTGTTCTGCTGTCATGGACTCAAGCGGCCATCGCTCACGGCGGGGACGAGCATGCCGGACTTCAGCAATGGACGTTCGATCCCTGGATTGTAACGCCGATCGCGTTGGCGTGCGCTCTCTATGGGGTGGGTTTTCTGAGGCTCTGGAAGCGATCAAGAGACGCGCGACGCCTTCTGATATCAGCGGCAGCGTATTGGAGCGGCTGCCTCATTCTGGTCATTGCGCTTGTCTCTCCGCTGCATTTCCTCGGCGAGCACCTCTTCACCTTCCATATGGTCGAGCATGAACTTATGATGGCCGCTGCGGCCCCGCTGCTCGTCCTGGCGCGTCCGATCGGGATACTTTTCTGGGGCCTGCCGCGGCCTGCCCGGCACGTGCTGGTCAAGCTGATCAAGGCGCCGGCGACCAACAACGCCTGGGATTTCCTGACCCGCGGCTTTGTCGCGACGGCGCTTCACGCGTTGGCCATCTGGCTCTGGCACGTGCCGGCCCTGTTCGATGCGACAGTAACCACCATTTTATTGCACCGGCTGCAGCATCTAAGCTTTTTGGTGACAGCGATCATTTTTTGGTGGGCGATATTCAATAAGATGGGAAGGGGCGCCGGCGCTTGGCATCTTTTCGTGACGATGATGCATACAAGCATCCTGGGGGCGCTGATTTCGCTCGCGCCGCGTGTTCTCTATATGTCGCAGACGAAGGCCGCGCCGCAGTGGGGGATGACGCCACTGGAGGATCAGCAACTGGCGGGCCTGGTGATGTGGGTGCCAGGCGGCATCATCTATGCCGGCGCAGCCCTGGCAATGCTTGCGGCGTGGATATCGGCATCGAGCCGGGGAGGCCCCCATGGACAGCGCATCGACTAAACTTTGCTTGTTTAGTTTGGCAATCCTGTCATGCGCAGCAGTCGTCGGTCTTTTGACTGCCGCAGAAAAGGACAGACAGCAACGCGAGGCGGTCGCGATTGCGATGACAGGCGGAAACCCCGCCATGGCGCCATCGCTCTTCCGTAAGTTCGGATGCGCTGGCTGCCATACAATTCCGGGCGTTCCCGGTGCCGACGGCAAGGTCGGCAGTGCGTTGACCGATATGCGCCAGCGTGTCTATGTCGCCGGTGTCCTCAACAACACACCGGAAAATCTGGCAAGCTGGATTGTATCTCCACCGACGTTTTCGCCTCGCACTGCAATGCCGGTTACAGGGATCTCCGAGCGTCAAGCCAGGGATCTGGTTGCCTATCTTTATTCCCAATAAGTCAGGGGGACGCTGTCGGCCGCGCAGGCAGCAGCTTTACATAGCGGGCGATCGCTTCCCGATCACTTTGCGGCAGTTGCGCGGTGTTGAGGACAACATCTGCCATGGAAGAGCCTACCCTGCCGTGATCAGGCGTTTGACCGGTGCGCAGCATTTCTTCGATATTGTCCTCAGTCCAGTCGCCGATGCGACGGGGCGTGATGTTTGGAACGAAACCCGACCCCTCTGGGTCGGTTCCCCCCGCGAAGCGGGTGTCGGGTTTGATCGCACCGAGAAGGTTGCGGCTGGAATGGCACTCGGCGCAATGTCCCAGGGTTTCGACGAGATAGGCGCCTCTTTCTTCGCTTGTTACATCTGGCGCCTTGCCTTCGGTGAAGAACAGCAGCTTCCAGATCCCGATGAAACGGCGGTAACGAAAAAGCAGCGGCAAGTCGTGGGGAGGCGGTTTGCCCGAGACGGAGGGCAGCGTGCGCAGATAGGCATAGAGGTCTCGCACGTCGTTGAGGCTCATCTTGGTGTAGCTGGTAAAGGGAAAGGCCGGGTAATAGTGTTTTTCTTCGGGTGAGACACCGGCGATGAGGGCATTGGCAAGGTCCGCCACAGACCAAGCGCCTATTCCGTCAACCGGATCCGGAGAAATATTGGGCACCCGGAAAATGCCAAAAGGCGATGCGAGCGCCAGTCCGCCGCCAAGTTTCAACGGATCTTGTTGTCCAGGTTCGGCGTGGCAGGAAGAGCAATAGGCGCCAAGGAATACGAGGCGTCCGCGGACCGCATCACCGCTCTGCAGGTTTTTGTCATCCTTGGAAAAACGAGGGGCTGCGGACGTTATCCAGAAGAACACGAGAAGCGAGGCGGCCAAGACCACAAGCCCGACGCCGAGCGCCAGGAAGATGCTGGGGCGGAACCGGACTTGGGTAATGACTTCAGCAGACATGATGCACCGATTTGCACTCAAAATTGCTCAGCGACCGAAAAGCCTGAGCCAAATGACTGTTCGTCTGTTATTCAGTGAACAGCAACGCTTCGCGCCGGCAGTGTTGCTCGGCGGTGTTGTTGTTCCACCTCCCGCTAGCGCCATCGAAAGCATCTCTCCGTATGGGACAATCCCTTGATGGAAACGCGTTCTGGACCCCGACGCCTGGTGAAAACGTGGTGGACAGTGCCTTTTGGCTCTTCCAGGTCGGCCACAATTGCCCGTCCTTTCGCATCTAATCACAGTTTCGCCGGGGACGCGCTCCCTATTGCGCAGTCGTCCGCCATCGCTCGAAGCCAAGCGATAGCCCCTCTGCCTGTTGCCCGGGACAAACGCTGCGGTGCTGGAAGTCTCGTCAATGCCCATCATTCGCCCGACTTTCTCGTCTGGCGCCTAACAACGGCGCGCATGCATAGTTCCGCGTTCGAAAAAACGGCCAGAGGAATGCCGGGCGGGCGCGATGCCCGGCACGTTCGATTGACCAGGCGGCGAATGGCAGCTTCCACGCGATACGAAATCCGCAGGCGCGACGGGCAAGCCTTGAAGCGACGCGATTTGACGATGCAGACCGCGGAACAACAACCCGCATCCGTTGTTCTTGCAACGGAACAGTCAGAGCGAGATTTTCATTGCGCATCACCGAATACGAAGCCACAGATCCGCCACCACTCCCGTTTGCGGACGAGAAAACTCCGCCGGCCAAGGCGCCGGTGGCCTTCATTGCGACGCGCCTTGCCGCCCTGCTTCAAAGTTCGCGCATGTCGATCTGCTACGTTGCCTTGAGTGAACTCTCCGCGGAGCGCGTCGCACATTCGATCCGATGCCTGTTTCCGGACCTGGACGTCGTCGAGTTGCCACCATGGGACTGCTTGCCCTATGATCGCGTCCCCCCATCTCACCATTGCATGGGAAGGCGGATGGACGCCTTGAGTGTCTGGAGCGAACCAAGCCGGACACCAAGGCTGCTGATCACCTCGCTCAATGCTGTTCTTCAGCGGATCCCACCCTTGGAAATCATAAGGAACAGCCGTTTTTCAGTCAGGACGGGGAGGCACCTTGAAAGGCAGATGTTCGAAGCGTTTGTCCGTTCCACGGGGTATGCTACCGAAAGCGTGGCCGATGAGCCTGGGGAGCTCGCAATCAGAGATGAGGTCATCGACATTTTTCCCGCGGGAGCGACAGCGCCGATGCGCATCGTTCTGAGCGAGGACGACGAGGTCGTCGAACTCAAATCCTATGACCCCGCCACCCAGAGGACGACTGAACTTCAAGACGAGACGGTCTTTGGTCCGGCATCGGAGGCAATCCCTGCCGATGACGGGATAAAAGGCGAGAGGCCGTCTCGCAGCATGGAGCTCGCCCTCCTGCAACTCTACGATACCATGCCGACGGTCTTCGATGTCCTCGGACACTGTCGCGTCGCATTCGCGCCCCGAGCAGAAGCACGCATTGATGAATATCTCGACATCGTCGATGACGCGCGCCAGGCAGATGACAGGTTCAGGGCTCACGACGGTCCACATCCTCGCTCCCTCTATCTTGACCGCGCCGAATGGAATGCACAGATCGCGACGCTTGCAACTGTCGAGCTTGACGTAAGGGGAGGCGATGCCTTGCCGCCCGCTAATGAGGCCGGAAACCCTCGAAGGTTTCGCGAGGATGTCGCTCTTGCTAACCTGCAAAAGGGACGAAAGGTCGTCATAGCGGGGCGCGGCCGTTCGCTGGATGCGCTGTGTCAGCGGGTCGAAAAGACGTCAGGGCGCGTTTGCGGGGAGGCAACGGCGTGGGATGCGGTCCTGAAGGCGCGCGCTGGTAGCCTCATCAGGTTGGAAAGCGACGTCGAGGAAGGTTTCGTGGATGAAGACCGGGACCTCGTCCTTATCCCCGCAAGCGAAGATCTGGCCTCCCTGCCGTCAACCGGCTCTGCGCTGATCGAGCCTGAGATTGAAATCGGCGACGTGGTCGTTCATGAAGATCACGGTATTTCGATCTTGTCTGATCTGGAGCGCGTCGCAATCGAAGGGTCTGAAAGGGATGCTGCCCGGCTCCAGTTCCGGGATGACGCTTCCCTGTTGGTGTCGACCGAAGAATTCGGCAAGATCTGGCGATATGGCTCGCAAGCCGGGTCCGTCACCCTCGAGCGACTTCACACAGATGCCTGGCGAAAGACCCAGGCAAGGATCGTTAAGGACATCCGGTCGACCGCCCGTCATCTTATGAAGCTTGCCCGTGAGCGGCAGGCGGCAAAAGCCAAAAGGTTCGTTGCGCCACGCGGGGAATATAGCCGGTTTGCCCGCCGCTTTCCCTATTCGGAGACGCCGGACCAGCTGGCCGCAATTAGGGCCGTGCTTTCGGACCTGTCTTCAGGCCGGGTGATGAACCGGCTGATCTGTGGCGATGTCGGCTTCGGCAAGACCGAAATTGCGTTACGCGCAGCTGCGGCCGTGGCTCTTGCCGGCGGCCAGGTCGTGGTCATTGCGCCGACAACTGTCCTGGCTCGTCAGCATTTCTCGACGTTCCAACGCCGCTTTGGTGACACAGGAGTCTCGGTCGCGATGCTGTCGCGGCTGGTCAAGCCTTCCGGCGCTAAGGCGGTAAAAGCCGGGCTTGTCAGTGGCGAGATCAGCATTGTTGTCGCGACGCAGGCTATCCTCGCGAAAGACGTGGCCTTCTCCCGCCTTGGCCTGCTCATCGTCGACGAGGAGCACCGTTTTGGCTTGAAAGAAAAGCGGGCGATGAGCGCACTTGCGCCGGCGCTTCATACACTTGCCATGTCCGCCACCCCCATCCCACGCACTCTGCAGTCGGCCATGATCGGCATCCAGGATGTCAATCTCCTGGTTACCCCGCCATCGAAACGCCGGCCCGTCAGAACGTCGCTTGGCCAATTTGACAAGGCGTCGATGCGCACGGCACTGATGCGGGAATTTCGCCGAGGTGGCCAGAGCTTCGTTGTCGTTCCAAGGATCGAGGACATCGGGGAAGTCGAAGCAATCCTCGCGACAATCGTTCCAGAACTGGCCATCAGGATCGCGCATGGGAAGATGTCGGCCGCAGACATCGACGAAGCAATCGTTGGCTTTGCCAGGGGCGACGGGGACGTCCTGCTGGCGACCAATATCATCGAAAACGGCCTCGACGTTCCGTTAGCCAATACCGTGTTTATCTGGCGGGCTGATAAATTTGGGCTTGCGCAGCTCCACCAGCTGCGCGGCCGGGTTGGACGGGCGAGAGCGCAGGGTTTTGCCTACCTTGTGACCGAAGAGGGCGCCGACGTTTCGGAGGAAACGCGGTTGAGACTATCTACCCTTGTCGAGAACGATCGCCTCGGATCCGGGCTTTCCATCAGCATGCGAGATCTCGACCTTCGCGGCGGAGGTGACGTTGCCGGCGAGGAGCAGAGCGGGCACATCAAGGCGATCGGCATCGGGCTTTACCAACGGCTCCTCGAGCAAGCGCTGTTGGGGCTGCATGGCCAAAAAGCGTTGGATCACCGGCACTCGATCGTCAACCTCGGGGTTTCCGGCTCCATCCCGCGCGACTACGTGTCGGATCCGGCGGTGCGGTTCAATTTCCATGTGCGCCTACTGCAAGCGGCCTCCATCGAGCAGGTGGACGATCTCGAAGAGGAATTCGAAGACCGGTTCGGCGATCCGCCTGAGGACGTATTAATTTTGCTCCGGCTGACCAGGCTGCAAATCGCGGCGGCGCGCTTTGGTTTGGCGAGACTGGAGGCCGGCCCCAAGGCATTGGCCGTCACGTTGACCCCGAAAACGCCTGCGAAGGCGGTGACCACCTTGCTTAAGAATGTCGGATCGACTCGACACGACGACCGTGTGGTGTTCGAGCGAGCAACGCAGACGGGCGCCGAACGTTTGTCTTTCTTCGAAAAGCTTCTGTCGTTGCATTAGGCGGCAGCCCGTTCACTTTGGCGCATCGCCGCATGGATCAACGTTTGCTTTCCGCCCGATTGTTCGAAGACATTCGTCCTGATCGCGTCGAAGCGCGACGGAGGACCGATTGGTATGAGCTCGGCTTGTGTGGCTCGCGTTGGGCCTGCTCCTGAAGGAGACCTATCGTCGGCGCGGCTTTGGGCTGACAGCGTCTTGAGCCGACGCTGTCAGTGGTTTTGCCATTTAGATCATCACCTCGCCGCCCGTCACGGGGATGACGGCGCCGGTCATGTAGCTGCCGAGGTCGGAGGCCAGCAGTACATAGGCGCCAGCCAATTCCGCTGGCTGCCCGGCGCGGCCGATCAGGGTCTGTTCGCCGAACTTGGCAGCCTTTTCGGCTGGCATTGTCGAGGGAATGAGCGGGGTCCAGATCGGGCCGGGCGCCACCGCGTTGACACGGATCCCCTTGTCGGCAAGCATCTCGGCAAGTCCAGCCGTGAAGTTCAGGACTGCCCCCTTGGTCGACGCATAGGCCAAAAGCTGCGGTGAGGGTTGACGCGACTGGATCGAGGTCGTGTTGATGATCGCACTTCCGGCCTTCATGTGTTGAGCGGCAGCCTTGGAAAGGAAGAATGGGGCGTAGATATTGGTGCGAAACGTCTCGTCCCACTCCTCCGCGGTGATGTCACCAATATCAGCATATGTGCGTTGAAATGCGGCATTGTTGACGAGAATGTCGATGCCTCCGAGTTCCTCGACAGCGCGCTGAACCAGGGAACGGCAATGATCTTCGGACTTAATGTCGCCGGGGACCAGGACCGCCTTGCGACCGGCCTTTTCAACCCATTCTGCCGTGTCTTTCGCGTCCTCCTCCTCAACGTCCAGATAGGAGACGAGAATATCGGCGCCCTCGCGGGCAAAAGCGATCGCGACAGCCTTGCCTATTCCTGAATCGGCACCTGTGATCAGTGCCACCTTGCCGTTCAGTTTGCCATCGCCTTTGTAGGATTGTTCGCCATGGTCGGGAACGGGGTCCATGGCCCTCGTCTTGCCCGGCGGGCTTTGCTGCTGCTCGGGATAGGGCGGCGTTGGTCGGCTTACGTCATTCGTCATCGTCTTCTCCATTATTGTTTGTCCATTATTGTTGAGCGGATGCCAAACATCTGCAGGCAATCACAGTTCCATCGCCTCGCGTCTTTTCGAGAAGGAGGTAACCTAAGGGCTTTCGGACGTTCAAGAGATGCCAGACGAGACGAGAGGAATGCGGATGACTTGACGACCCCCCCGACAGATTTGAAGGCTTTTGGGGACGGACTATTATCGCCGCGCTCGGCGACCTCGTTTTGCCGACGCGATGGTGGAACGGACGGTTCGATCGGATGGCGGGGTACGTCGGAACTGTTTCGGTACCGGTTTGCTCGCCTCGTTGTGCCGCTACCGCAACGGTAGCGCCTCGAGGCCGATTTCTTCGCCGTCACGCAGGGGCGGAAGACCGATCCTTAGCAGTGACTGTCGGTGCGCCGCGCGATCCCGGTTGACGGCGTGTCGGGAACCCTGAAATTCGGCTGGTTCTCGCGCGATCGATGCATTAGGCCTTCGATGCCGCCTCCAAGCAACGGCGCGCCAACAAATGCGGCCGGGTAAATGCTTGGATCTGCCTCGCAACTTTCCGTCCCGGGCGAGGTTAGGGCCATGGAGGCAAACATGGCCAATAGAGACGTCATTGTCATCGGCGGGTCCACCGGGGCGATCAAGCCGTTGAACGCAATTCTTGGAATGCTGCCCGGCAATATCGACGCAGCGGTTTTGGTCGTGATCCATGTGCAGTCTGGCAGTGCCGGCATTCGTAGTGCGCTGGCGCGCATTTTCGCGTTCGCAAGGAATTGCGCGAAAGCGTACTGTTTGCCAAACACAGCATCCTTAAGGAGCCGCCCTTCATGCGGCTCGACGTCATTTCCTGCCGGAACCTGCTGATCTACCTGGAAAGGAGCCTCCAGGCCCAGGTCTGCTGATCTTCCACTATGGCCTCAAGCCAGGGCGCTACCTCTTCCTCGGCTCGGCTGAAACCGCAGACGTTGCTGCTGATCTCTTCGCCCCCGTCGATCGTCATGCGCGGATCTATAGTGCACGCCCGAAGTCGAGCCACCTGCTTCCCATCCTGCCGCAATTCGCAGCACCCGAGCAGATCAACCATACCGAACGCGCCACTCCGATCGGGACGGAGCGCGCCGCTCTTGCCCTGCACGTCGCCGCTCTCGAGCACAATGCCCCGGCAAGCGCTCTTGTTGATGATGGGCAGAATATCATTCATCTTTCTCCGACGGCGGGGCGTTTCATCTTCCATTCCGCCGGTCCGATCTCCAGGACCCTGCCAGGAGTGGTCCGTTCGGAACTGCGTCTCGACCTTCGCCTTGCGCTCTCACGGGCGATCGAGCAGGGAGAACCGACGATCACGCTGCCAACGGTTGTTAACTTCGACCATCAGCGCCGCCGCATCTCGATGAACGTGACGCCCGTCGCAAATGACGCGCAGCCGGCGACCCAGGCGCTGGTCTTTTTCATGGACGGTGGTCCTGTGCACGACGGCGAGGATCCCGATGTCGTGCCGGAGGCCAGGCCCGACGAGGTTCGCCGTCTATATGCCGAGCTTAAAGCCGCCCAGGAGGCGCTGATCGTCAGCCGGACCGGCCAGGAATCGTCGATGCAGGAATTGCGCGCAGCCAATGAAGAACTTCAGTCGATGAACGAGGAGTACCGCTCAACGGCCGAAGAGCTGGAGACGTCGAAGGAAGAGCTTCAGTCGATCAACGAAGAGCTTCACACGGTCAATGCCGAGCTGAAAAGCAAACTCGAAAGCATTTCTGCTGCCCACAGCGACCTCTAGAACCTCTCGGCTGCGACCGAGATCGGTACGCTGTTTCTTGATGCGGAGATGCGCATCAAGATGTTCACCTCGCCTGTTGCGGAGCTGTTCAATATCACCAGGCACGATATTGGCCGCGCCATCTCCGATTTTACCCATCAGCTGAACTACGACAACATTCAGGAGGATACGAGCAAAGTGCTGAAGGACCTGATCCCGATCGAGCGCGAGGTCGGAAGCCGGCGTTCCCAGCGCTACGCCATGCGATTGCGACCTTACCGCACGGTTGAGGACCGCATCGATGGAACCGTAGTCACATTCGTGGATATTTCCGAGCGAGCGCGTGTCGAGGCCGCCCTACGCGAGAGCGAGGAGCGTCTGCGCCAGTTTGGGGAAGCTTCCCAGGCCATTCTCTGGATCCGCAACGCGGAAACCCTTCAGTGGGAATATCTGACACCCGCTTTCGAGGTGATTTATGGCTTGGACCGCGAGGCAGCCTTGCGCGGCGACAATATGAGCGGCTGGCTGGAGCTTGTCGTTGCGGATGATCGCGAGCTGGCCGCAGCCAACCTTCAGCGCGTTCGAGATGGGGAAAGGGTCACCTTTGAGTATCGCATTCAACGACCTTCCGACGGGGCATTGCGCTGGCTACGCAACACGGATTTTCCGATCAAGGACGAGGCAGGAGCCGTCGTCCACATCGGCGGCATTGGTCACGATATCACCGAGATCAAGGAAACGGAGCAGGCACTGGCTGCCGCCGAAGAACGACAGCGAGCCCTTCTCGAAGGCATTCCGCAACTCGTGTGGAGGGCCAATGACGGAGGCAACTGGACTTGGGCAAGCCCGCAATGGACGCAGTATACGGATCAGGCCGAGGAACACAGCCACGGGTTCGGTTGGCTCGAGCCGGTGCATGCCGATGATCGCGAGACGGCACGTCTTAGCTGGTCAGAAGCGGTGAGGACGGGCGGGTTCGAAGTCGAATACCGCGTTCGTCATGCCGCGACGGGCACCTATCGATGGTTCCACACTCGTGCTGCGCCTGTGCGTAACGCTGCCGGCATCATTGTCGAGTGGCTCGGCACGTCGACCGACGTTGACGACTTGCGCGGACTACACAAGCGCCAAGAGGTGCTCGTCGCCGAGCTGCAGCACAGGACACGGAACCTTATGAGCGTCATCCAGTCGATTGCCGACAACACGGCCCAAACCAGCGAAAATCTCGCTGCCTTCACCGAGCGCTCCAAAGACCGGCTGGAAGCCCTCGCGCGCGTGCAGGGACTCCTGTCGCGGCTGAACGAGCATGACCGGGTCACCTTCGACGACCTCATCCGGGGTGAACTTGGCGCGATGGATGGGGCCGCTGAACGCGTTTCGCTTGAGGGGCCGTCGGGAATTCGGCTGCGTTCATCCACAGTCCAGACGCTCGCCATGGCGCTGCATGAACTTGCGACCAACGCGGTGAAGTACAGCGCCCTTCGTCAGCATGATGGCAGACTCGCCATTCGATGGTGGCTGCAGACGGACGGAGAAGGGAACCAACCTTGGCTGCACATCGACTGGCGGGAGACTGGTGTATCGATGCCACAGATTGAGGCTGCACCGGTTGGAAGCGGTCAAGGTCGCGAACTGATCGAAAAGGCGTTGCCCTATCAGCTCAAGGCTAAAACCACCTATTCGCTCGGAACCGACGGCGTGCACTGCACTATTTCAATTCCTGTCTCGGCTAACGGGAGTACGTTTCCGGGCGATGATTGATATTCGCTTGCAGACGGCGCTGGCAGCGGTAGGATCCTTGGAGGCCGCCGGGCGCTGGCCCGACCAACAACAGTTTTCCTGGACACTTATGGCTGACCTTACAGATAAGACGGTTCTGATCGTCGAGGACGAGTACTATGTGGCCGCTGACACTGCACGCGCACTCCAAGAGGCGGGAGCGAACGTTCTTGGTCCCTGCGCCGACAAGGATGAAGCGTTCGATCTGATTGCCAATGAACTGCCCTCTGCTGCGGTGATTGACATCAACCTCGGGGATGGGGCCGATTTCTCCGTCGCCGAACTCCTTGCCGGTCGTCTGGTTCCGATCGTCTTCATGACCGGCTATGACTCGGACGTGATCCCGACGAAATTCGCCCACGTGCCTCGCCTGCAGAAACCCCGTTGACCTTCGCGAGATCGTTAACGCCGTCGCGAAGATAGTACCGGCCAGTGATTGATGAGAGAGCCCGAAATCAAGAAGCTGATGATTTCGGTGCTTGCGTCGCGGGGTGGGAAGCAGTCGCCGAAGTCAATGTGTGGAAAGGGTTGTTATAGCCCGAGCACTGAGGTCGAATGATCTTGGCATCGGCCTGGCAGGTCTTGTCTGCCAAGCCAGCGGCGTTCTCGGGTTGGCGTCCGAAACCCCGCGGCGCCTTGAGGTCTCGTCCGCCAGCGGACCAACCGTCTTAATTCTGGAACCGCAGGACCGTGACGATGTTTGTCTGAACACGTTAACGGAGGGATCTTTCATGGAAAAGATTATCGATGTCGACTTCCACCTTATCTGGACCTCACCGGTGTTTTTAAGGCTAGGGGAGGGCCTGCGCGAACGCATCGACGGGCCTGATGCAGCCCTCGCTCAACTCCACAATCGCTGGCCGCCAGACAGCCACCCAGAGTACGCCGCCGCGAAGCGCCGATGCGTCGATGCTATCACCCGCCGGGGAAGCTCTGAGCTTGCCCGGGCCGCGTTTATTGAGGCTGCGGCGCTCGCCAAAGTGCTCTCTTGAGCTGAAGTGCGTGGAACGAAGCAGAGATGGCATCGCCTTCGGGTTCTTTGACGCGATCATCTGCGTCTCATTGCTCAATGACGACGTGCTTCCATCTGTTGGACACATGGCTATGACCGGCGCGGTTATTCAGCTGCTTGTCGGAGCGACGTGGTGTCTGGAGGGTCGATGATCGCAAGGAGCTGGAAGTCTTCAATCATATGATGTTGTTCGGAGCCGAGGACAGCAACAGTCCAATAATCCGGAGCCTCCCCGAAAACCGTTGATATCTGCACGATCGAAAGTGCCCCATCGGTCTGCTTGACCGGTCTTGCCCAGTAAAATGCCTCAGGCACAATATCAGGTACAACACTCTTCATGACGCCGACTCCGACAATTCCAGAAAAGATAGCAGAAATTGGTGCCATTGCCATGCTGAGCCGCCAGGCCGAGTGAGGATTTGTCGCGATAGTACGCAAACAGACAATGTACAAGATCTTGGCGCCGCTCTTTGCGATACGAGATCTGGCGCGGTCGGAAGGGCGTATTCGGCCACTGCTGAGCCCGATACTCCGCGGTGACTGCAAGTTTCTCGCTTGTGGTCGCTCCTGGCAACTCTTTGCGGGTTTGACAGTTAGGCGGTCCAATCGAGAAAGAGAGACCATCATGTTCGGACCGTGCAATATCCTCGCCCTGGCCGGAGCACTCGCTCTCGCCGGCATCGCGCTGCAGTTCCTTTTGATGGTAAGCCTCGGTCCATGAATGAGGCTGCCGACGCGACGCCCGCGACGGTCGGCTTCAGGAAAGCCGGGGAGAACGATCCTCATCGACGTGGCCTGGCCAGCTACATCGGCATCATGTCTGGGCTTGGCATCATGTTATGGGTGAGGTGGCCCATGATCCAGATCGAGCCAATCACGATCAACATCACCACCATGACGCCGAAAGCCAACGCCAGAACATTATTGGTGTTG
>Ga0102589_1004085_pt1 | contig 14154 bp, 15 predicted proteins | sample AraplaMF_Col_mLB_FD_76858 | JGI IMG/M metagenome (GOLD analysis project Ga0102589, IMG submission 76858) | Arabidopsis root microbial communities from the University of North Carolina, USA - plate scrape MF_Col_mLB | ecosystem: Host-associated > Plants > Roots > Endosphere | place: USA... | reverse complement strand
AACTGCACCTCGTTCTATGGCATTTTCCTCAATTACCTTTTTCACTAAATCAGATTTATGACCACTTGAAATGGACTGAATACTATATGTAGCTTTGATAAAACGCTGTAATTGATAGGTTTCTACTATTGCTTGTAAATACTCGGTTTGCCCATTACTGGCAATGAATAAATCATAGTTTTCTGCCAAAGCAGAAAGTGTTTGATCTGCATTTGGATACAATGCGCCCTGACGATTTCGTATTTGTTCAATAAGCTTAACATGGAATAATGCATTGCTTTCTTCACGTGTCTCTAGGGTATGCATAGGACATAACGTTTCCCAGACAACAGGTAATGGAACCCCCATAATTTCGCGGTATTTCTCTATTGGTGTTTCTCCCTGCCACAAGCCCTTTGTACGCAGCACATCAAACGTTGCCGCTAGTGCTGGCTCTAATATTAGGTTTGTTTGAAATAAAGTACCATCCATATCAAAAATAATAGCTTTTTTCATAAAATCACCCCTTCTACTATTATCAACGTTTTCATTAGAAGGAGTGTTGCAACCATTAGACATCAAAAAACTCCATATGCATTTTTTCTTTCTTATAGTAATTCAATCGGTCCTGTAAAGTCCCTGTATGAAATTCGAATTTATGACCGTCTGGATCCGTGAAGTAAATCGATTTTTTATCTCGTACATCTCTTTGTCTACCTTCCAGAATGTTGACATTATGATCGACTAGCTTTTCATACATATCGTCAAAATCGTCCTCCTGGATAGAAAACGCTATATGTGTATAGGATTGATGTATGTCATTACGTGGGATATCCTTCTCTACATTAAGAGCAAGCCACAGCCCATTTACATCAAAATAGGCTGTGCTTCTACCTTTCACTAATAGTTTCGCATCAAAAACCTTTTCATAGAATGCGATGGATTCCTCTAAATTTGAAACTGAAAATAATAAATGATTTATGTTTTGGATTGTCATTTTCGTGCCTCCAACTATGAAATCGCTCACTCTTAATTTGATTTTTTACCTTTCTTTAAGCCTTTCGAAATTTGCTTCCATTTGCGTTGCTCACTTAATTTTGCTTGAGCATTTGTTTTGCGTTCAATAAAAGCAAGCTCTCTTTGCAATTTAAAGTAGCTTTGAAGACGGGATTGTTCAAGCACGCCATCTGTAATTGCTTGCTGCACTGCGCAATGTGGCTCCTTCTTATGTGTACAATCCCTGTAGCGACAGGCCGCAGAAAGTTCCTCAATATCCTTAAAACTAGAAGATAAGCTATCACTCTGGTCCCATAATTGAAGCTCTCGCATTCCAGGCGTATCAATTAAACAACCGCCACCTGGCAATAGAACTAACTCACGATGTGTTGTTGTATGTCGCCCTTTCGCATCATCTTCTCGAATACCCGAAACCTTCATAAGCTCTTCACCACTAAGCGCATTCGTCAAAGTGGATTTCCCTGCACCAGAAGAGCCAAGCAATGCTCCTGTCACACCTTCTGTAAATAGCGCACGAATATCTTCTATTCCCTCTCCTGACAGAGCGCTAGTCACAAAAATGTCTACACCGAACGCTACAGACTCAACCTCACGTATCATACTTGCAACATCTTCACAGAGATCAGCCTTCGTCAATACAACAACCGGCTTCGCACCTGAATCCCACGCAGCTATTAAATAACGTTCTAAACGACGAATATTAAAGTCAGCATTTAAGCTCATAACTAGAAGCACGATATCAACATTCGATGCTACAATCTGTTCTTGTATTTCCAGTCCCGCGGCCTTGCGGGAAAAGGCTGATTTTCGTGTAAACAATTTGTGAATAATCGCCTTTTCCTCACCAGGCATTTTCTCAACTAGTACCCAATCTCCCACTGCCGGGAAATCCTCACGTGCTAATGATGTATACGCGTAATGTCCAGCAATCGTCGCTAGCCATTCTCCTTCTTCTGCCAGAACACGATAGGAATGCTTATGCTCTAAAGTAACCCTAGCTGGCACACAATTCGCCAGTTTAGCCTCCTGCTTAAATCCAGTCATTTGTTCTTCAAAATATGTTGAAAATCCTAAAGTTGTTAAATTCAATTTGTTTTCCTCCTAAATGTGCATATCATTTGTAATTAATCGATAAAAACATAAAAAAACCTTGTCTCTGCGCAATTCGGCAGTTACAAGGTTCACAGGCACATTTAAGAGAATATACAGATCACCACAATCGTGAATTGAATCTCACTTCAACTAGTGGTCAAATTGTATATTTTAGGCGTGTGAAACTGAACAAACCGAATTGCAGTTCGTTAAAAACGGATCTATTCATCATGTCACATCACCTACTTCCGATTTAGTTATTTTCAATATAGCGAAATATTCCGAAATTGTCAATTATAATCTAATAATCATTTATCCACTCCCCCCCTGCATACAATGAACAAGACCACTATTTCCGAAGGAGATGTTGAATTGGCAAAAATCATTTCTATTAGTACATACCAACCACCGTACACATTACAGCAGACAAATGCGGAGGAATTAACAAAGGAACTTTTTCATGCAAAGATTCCTAAATTAGAACGCTACTTAAAAGTTTTTGAGAATGGTGGTATTGCAACACGCCATTTTTGTGTGCCTCCAGAATGGCATCGTACCGATCATTCGTTTGAGGAACGTAACGATTTATATATTGAACTAGCTACACAATATAGTGTTGACGTCATTCAAGCCTGTTTACAAAATGAAGCATTTTTACAATCACCGATTTCTCCAAAAGACATTGATGCCATCATTTTCGTGAGTTCTACTGGCATTTCCACACCAAGTATTGATGCACGAGTTATGAATAAACTTCCTTTTTCAGACAGACTTAAACGTATTCCACTTTGGGGACTTGGTTGCGCTGGTGGTGCGGCCGGCGTTAGTAGAGCCTATGATTTTTGTCGTGCCCATCCAGAAGCAAAAGTTCTTGTCGTTTGTGTCGAGCTTTGTAGTCTAACCTTTCAGCCAAATGATTTTTCAAAAAGTAATTTAATCGGTGCCTCTCTTTTTGCAGATGGAGCCGCATGCATACTCGTCTGTGGAGATGAAGTGAATATTGCAGTAAATAAATCAGTACCTGCTATTATCGGGACTGGATCTAAATGGATGCCAGATTCAGAAAATGTTATGGGTTGGAATATTAAAAATAATGGTCTACATGTCGTTTTTCAGAAAAGTATTCCTGCCATAATCACCAATTGGCTCGGGCCATTCATTGAACAATTTTTATTGGAACATGAGCTATACAGTGAACAGCTTAACCATTTCATTGCACATCCTGGCGGTAAAAAAGTGTTAAAAGCTTATGAGGATACTCTGTATCTAGCTTCCAAAAAAACTGATATTTCTCGGGAAATATTGAAATTTCACGGAAATATGTCATCTCCTACGGTGCTATATGTATTGGAGCAATTTATGTTAAACGAAGGACAAGTAGAGGATACTGGTTTGCTCGTCGCTCTCGGCCCTGGCTTCTGTGCTGAAGCTGTATTACTTAAATGGAGGGAGTAGCATGATTATTTACATTATTTTAATCCTCGTCATTCTACAAAGATTGACAGAAGTTTTCATTGCAAAACGTAATGAAAAATGGATGCTTTCACAAGGGGCATATGAAGTTGGTTCCTCTCATTATCCATATATGGTTTCTTTACACGTCGGTTTTTTCTTATTTTTAATTATTGAAGTAGTTACTAATCATAAAAGTTTATCGCCTTTATTTCCGGTATTGTTCTTACTATTTATTGCCGTTCAAGCATTACGCATTTGGTGTATTCGTTCACTAGGGTCTTTTTGGAACACAAAAATACTCATATTGCCTGATGCCAAAGTTGTACGTAAAGGCCCTTACACATTTATGCGACACCCAAATTACGCTGTAGTCTGTTTAGAAATTATTCTTCTGCCATTAATGTTCCAAGCATATTTTACAGCATTTTGCTTTACACTTTTAAATGTGACAATGCTGTCCGTACGCATTCCAATTGAGGAAAAGGCATTGCGAGATGCTACAAATTATAATCATGTATTTCAAAAGAAGATTTCGGAATCCTAGCCGAAATCTTTTTTGTACATTCCACGTTAATCTCCTAATAACATAAAAAAAGCTGTTTCCCCTTACCTTGAAACAGCCTTCCACGACAACATACTTTATACAGTTTTATTAGTATATATTTCTATTGTTAGCTCGTTTAATTTGTGCTCCATGTCATCAAGCAAGCGTAATTTATGATTTAACTGCTTTTCAAAATCCAGCGATTGAGCCAATACTTTATTTACTTGAACATCTAAGTTAGTAAGTACCTCTGGATCCATTATCGCTTTTCCACTCAAAGAAAACTTATGTTTTTTTACATCTGCTAATTCTTCCGATAACTTTTCTATCTCAGTGCTTTTCCTCTCTATTTCTTTGGCTAATTGCTTATTAAGATTATCTGAATTAGCTTGTTCTAAACGCGATCCTTCAATGGCTTCAATTATAGTCTTCATTTGTTGACCTATATCCCTTGTAAAAACATTCAACTTATTTTCAAGGCCATCCACTAAAATCTTATAATTAGCATCTGAATTCACAGAATGAATTTCATCTTTAGTAGATTTTAACGCTTCCTTCATTAGTTTATTTTCTGCACGCAGTTCTTCTAATTCTTTTAATAACCCTTCTATCGAAGAAAGTTGTTTTTTCTTCTGGATTTCTCTCGCTTGTATATCTTCATAGTAAGTTTTTAGTTTTTTTTCATGTTCTCTCTTCTGCTTTAAAAGCTCCATCGAAAGATCCTTTTTCTGTTTCGTTAGTTGAACATTTTCTCTCTCTAATCTTAGTACTAGTGAATAATAATCACTATCTCTGAGCCTTTTAACTTCATTTTTATATTTCGCTAATTCGGCTCTTAAAAAAATGATCATTTGCTGCAGCTGAACAGGATCATTGTTTTTAACAATATCATTATCCACACTTGCACCTCCTATCACGACAATTTTTTAAGTAAACTAATTACTTCTTCAAATTGCTCCTTACTATCCTCTAACATCTCATCAAGCTGCTTAATAAGCTTAATCTCTATTTCCTCATCACCAATTTCTCCAGTTTGACCCTTTTCTCCTGACAATAAATAGGCAATAAGTAGATTCAATGTGCCTTTTTCAAGATAAGCAAAGCTGTTATTTTTCGTATTACTAGAGTTAGAAAGATTCGTAAGCTGTTCCTTTATTAGTTGATGGACAACACTATCTATTTTTTTATTTATATTTTCAGACTCACTCATTTTCATCCTCCTGTGTATGACTAATTCCATTAAGATTAATAGGATTTAAGACAACGACGCCATCTTTTAGCTGATCACAATATGTAAAACCCATGATACTTCCTGAATAAGAAAAACTATGACCCCATTTGATTTGAAAGTTAGGGAATGATAATGTTTCATTTGGCTCTAACGTTGTTTTTCCTATAGGTTTAAGCCAGAATTCCTCCTTGCTTGATTGATCATTGATTCGCTCCCAGCTACTGTTTCCTTTTAATTTTGGTGCGAAATGTTCGTAGACATACCTCCCCGAGAAAGAGAATGGAGAGTCTTCAGGCAGTTTTATACATAGATACGGATTTGTTATAGGCTGATTACCTATATTACGAATATGATAAGAGCCCAAGCATAAGCTCTCCTCATCAGGATTATAAGAAATATTGAACGAAGATGTGAAATAACTAATGATGTTGACACTATCCGGAATAATAAGCCCCTCAACCGTTTTTTTTATTTCATGAACATAAAAATCCGTTTGTTTTTTAAGTTCATTTATCTTTTCTTCCACATGACCGATACGAGTAGTCATAATTAGTACCCCCTTGCCAATAGTATTAAATTAATCAACTCACTGTCTGAAATCCTTTCATAAAAAAAAAAGAGAGGATTATCCTCTCTTTACAATATGATTTTGTTCTATGTGTTAGTACCATTAACCAGCAGGTGGGAATACAGCAGGGCATTGCGCTGGGCGAACTACACCCGGACATGCAAACGGTAATTCTGCTCTTGGCTCGCAGAAAGTTGCTAAGAATTCCACAGTAACTGGGAATGTAGATTGAATACTTTGACAAACTGATATAGTAACTGTTAATGCAGTAAACGTAATTGTGCCTGCTGCAGCAGTTAGAGTTCCTGTTGAACAAACGAAACAATCTAAGTCTGTGAATAAAATTTCTACATCTGTCCCTTTCGGCGCGCATAATGTAACTTGTTCACAACGTGAAACTGTAATAGGAGTGCTTGTAAACCTAACACCAGTTGGTAAAGTTACAACTAACGTAACAGTAAAGTTCTTTTGAATAGTCAGATTTTGAAGACATACCGTTGCACCATCAATAGTGAATTGACGATTCTCACGGTTCAAAATAACAACAGGGTTAGTTGCTCTTGGAACTACATTACATGTAACCATTGCACCAGTAAAATCAGTCGTGGCTGTTACTCCTGGAAAAGCAATTGGGCCAGTAGGAGAAAACTCAAACGTAGCTTCCTTTACAATCCAGTCAAACACCTTATCGACGTTTATACAAATCGGTTCCTGCAATTGGGATGGCATATTATCGTGCATCCTTTTGACACCTCCATAATTTTTTTACCTTTCGTTTGTATCTTATGTTTTCTGACTAAAAGTGCATGGGCTAAAAAGTAATTTGTTCTGATTTTTATTAATCAATTATGTCTCGGCATAATTTTGTAACTGCCGCTTCGCTTTCGCTACTAAACTTGCTGAAAGAAATTAAAATACTTAAGTATCAATATTATCGTTTTTGCTTACATCTCCTCTTATTAAGGAGAAACTAAAATGTTTGAAAGGACCGGTATATTTGTAACAGAAAGTAAATATTTTTAATAAAATATTAATGGACTGAAAGGGGTGAAATGCAATGGAAGATTCAAAATTGTACTGCACTCAAGACATTGAAAAATTGAAGCAAAAAATTGAAGCCTATAAGGACACGTTAACTTCATTAAAAACAGGAACTTCAATTGAAGATTATTTATTTATGAAAATGGATTTTGATGGGATTAAAACGCAAATGGCACTTTTAGAAGGGCTAACTGAAACAATAGATGATAAGCCAAATTCACAAATCGGAGGCTATGATGAGCAGATAAAACTTCTATCGGCACAAATCGAGTCTCTGAATCAAACGATTGAGGAAATGAACCTAGAAATACTAAAGGTTTTAAACAAATTACTCACGACTGAAAATACTGAAGCTACAACTACTACACCTAAAACTGAAAACACATCTAAATTTATAGCTAACGGTGTACAAAGCGATCCAATCATTACACAGACAACAAGCCAATCGGCGGTTGCATTAAAACAACCATCTTATAAAATGTTACAAAGCTTGGCAGGTAAAGCAAGAAATGCGCAATTAGATGTAAATAACGGTATACCTTCTACTCACAATGGAAATCAAAGAAATGTACCCGAAGAACGTCATTTTAATCAACAATATTTTCAATCAATAAATACTCATCCAAACCAAATATATAATGGCTTATATAGAAATACCACTACCGAATCCACCATCCATTTTAAAAACGCGACCTACACACAGGAAATTCCAATTAGTGTTTATGAATCTAATACTTTACCGAATGCCGATATCCATAATTCCACTGACAATGACCTTAATTCGGAAGGTTCAGCTAATTATAGAGAATCCGAAGATATTAATAACATTGTCACTTTAGATGGAATGAACTCTGTAATAACAAATGAGCCTGCCATTCCCGCAGCTTCTGAAGTAGTTAATGAAACTGTCAATACACCTGTCATTCTTGAAACAGCTGATACTGTTAATGCGCCTGTCATTCTTGAAGCAGCTGATACTGTTAATGCACCTGTCATTCCTGAAGCAGCTGATACTGTCAATGCACCTGTCATTCTTGAATCGGCTGATACTGTTAATGCACCTGTCATTCTTGAATCGGTTGATACTGTTAATGCACCTGTCATTCTTGAAGCAGCTGATACTGATAATGCACCTGTCATTCTTGAAGCGGCTGATACTGTCAATGCACCTGGCATTCTTGAAGCAGCTGATACTGATAATGCACCTGTCATTCTTGAAGCAGCTGATACTGTTAATGCACCTGTCATTCTTGAATCGGCTGATACTGTTAAGTCACCTGTCATTCCTGAAGCAGCTAATGCGGTTAATGAGCAAGGGGACATAAATAAATCCCCTATTTTAAAAAGTGATGAATTTGAGATTTTTGAACCCACTTCAGAGGAAGTGTATGAAACCCATACACCAATTGAAGAGTTAAACAAGCAACCTGAGCAAAAAGAAGAATCCGCCGAAGAAGGTCATAAAAAAGAGAAAGGCTCTTTATTTTTCAATTTCTTTCGAAAATGGAGTTAGTTTAAAATGGTCTACAGAGTATAGTTACAACGGGGATTTATACGATATATCCGTCCAATAAGTATGAATATACATATTGGACTTTTTTCTGTCCAATTAACAAATTAGAAAGTCAAATTCATCGGAGAATACTTTCCATTGACAAAAGCGCCTCTAAAGAAGCCCCATATTTTCACATATAAAAACTGCAATATAGTTAATGGCCCTACCCCTATAATCTTAGCTGAATAGAATAATGAAGAAAGGGGGTGTAAAAATGTGTATGAATTGTATGAATTCAACGTGCGGCGGCTGCGCAAATCAAAATAATCAGTGTCATGCACTTGGTCCTTTTGAGGCTATAGACGCTGCATGTATTACTACTCCACCAGCAACAGGCTCAATCATCCCATTCGCATCAGGAACTGTGCCTGTTATTTTATCAGTAGTTGCTGGTGGCTTGATCGGTACAGTAAGTATGGTAGGATTCGGTACTTCTATTCCAGGGGTAACTCTTACTGGTACAAATATAGATTTATCAGCTGTTACAGGAACAGAAGCCTTTTCAGTTCCACGTGACGGTACTATTACATCTATTTCTGCAACTTTTTCTGCAACAGCTGCTTTAACCCTTGTAGGAGGAACAGCAACAGTCAGAGCACAAATTTACCGCGCACCTGCGGGAAGTAATGTTTTCAGTCCTACAGATGCATTTGTTGATTTAGCACCAGCTCTTTCAACAATAGCAATAGGCACTATTACATTTGGTACTAGAAACGTTACACCAGTGCCAGTAGCTGCTGGTGATCGTTTATTAATGGTGTTCTCCGCTACTTCCACAGGGATTGCTATTACTGCTATTACTGGTAACGCAAGTGCAGGTATTAATATTGTATAAAAGATTATGTTCGTAGGTTAGATTAAAGCTACCATATATTATCATTATCCGTGTAACATACGATATTTACTTGAAAACAATTTTAAAAGCAGGCGATTTTCTTCTAGATCAGAAAATCGCCTATTTTTCTCTCTGGAAAAATTTTTTATTTAGCCAAAGCCATTTGAATATGAGCAAGATGGTGCTTTCCATGCCAAGCATATAAGGCTAAGGCCTTTTCAAGAGTCATCAACCCTGAATCAGGATGATGAAACGCTCGCTGTAATTGCTCTTCTGTTAAGCATTTCAGCAAATAAACCCAACGTTCATGTAAGCCCTCAATTAATTTATTTGAGGCTGCGATAGGCATTTCTACATCCGGGAGCTTTGCCCATTCTTCCTCATCGTAAGGCTTAATCGTTGGACCATCTTCTGTCAAAGCTAGCTTAAAACGGATAAAGCTATTCATATGGCTATCTGCAATATGGTGGACAAGCTGCGTAACCGTCCAACCATTTTCTCGGTAGGATTTTTTTAATGCTTGTTCACTCGCACCATTAAGTGCCTCTGCTAGTTGTTTTGGTAATAGACGAATATCCTCCATCCATTCCTGTACTTGCTGTGCTGTAACTACTTCTGGAAATTGAAATTGTCCAATTGGATATCGTAAATCGGTCATATAGCTCTCCTCCATTTCTATTTTCTTACTTTTTATATTACCAATTTTATATTTTTGTCGCCATTCGCATTAATTCTTCTAAGCAAAACCCCCATTTTGTAAGAATTTCATCTTACAAAACGAGGGTCATTGTGCGAAATATTCGCTCTCTATTCATTTATATCGTAAATTAACGTATCAAAGTAACTTTCATTAACATACAGTAAAATTGCCCATTCACCGGGTTTTGGTATCTGTACACTTGAAGGTGTATGAGCATCTGCACCATTAACAGGTCCACCAAGCACTATAGTCCAACCATCTACTAAGATCGGATGCACTGTTTTAGATTCTTTATGATACCCGACAATGGTTAACTTGTTATCATGACCTTCTTCAATTCCCCAAAGATGCCACATCCATTTTTGAGTGCTTAAACTTGGCATATTGACCCCGATAACGCCTGATTTATTTGCATTACCGATGATACCTCTTTCTCCAAACTCTACTGCCTTTTTGTCCCAATCAATTGATTTAAAGTCACTTTCTTGCACAAAGTCAGGTAAATCATTTGGCAGAGCAGCCGCTTTCTCATTCACTGTACAGCCCACCAACAATAATAACACTGTTATCATAAGTACCCATCGCCTCATTACCGCACTCCCTACAAGTCATAGTTATTTCCTATGAAACGAATGTATCGCACAAATTGTTACAGAGTATTCCGAAAAATATATGCATTCTTTTATTCTATAGATCCCATTACAAATTTAACTAACAACTTTAACGGATGAATAATCGTTACTCCTGACTCTTTTTCGAATTGCCGTGCAGCCTCAACCATCGAAAGCTGTGCAACTGAAATATGATTCCGTTCCCCTGCTACATCATGAAGAGTTTGTATAATAGCGTTATTATATGCATTCTTTTTTCCATGGATAATCAGTTCAAACGTATTATCGATAACTTTTACTTCAGTATTAATGGATTTTTCATGTAGTAAAGCATATTGTTGAAGTCTGTTCATCGTACCTTCTACGGTTTCAGGATTTGTAAAAAGAATTGTATGACGCTGTTTTTCTTCACATAATGTTTCAAAGAAAGGCTCATCTATTTTAATAATTGGAATAGAAAGTTCTAGCTGCACTTCCTCTAACAATGCAATATAATTAGTGCACGTTATTAAAATGGCATCTATATCACAACTTTCCATCCATCCAAGTTGCTCTTTAACTTTAAAGGCTAACCCGTCAGTCCCTTTTGAAACTTGCTGTATAAGACCTGGATCCACAAAATGGACTAGCTCTACCTTCTCAATGTTTTGAAATGCCTGTTCTATATACTCAATATTTGAATGATGTGCATGTAAACATCCAAGCCTTTTCCTCAAAAGCATTCCCTCCTAATTCGTAAGCTGTTTCTCCATTGTCGCTACAGCGAAACCGTTACGATTTTTTCCCTTGTTTTCTTTTGTTACAATATATCCCAATGAGTGATATAACTCAATATTTCTTGATACACTCATACGTACTTAACATTCCTAATCGTTTTTCCATTAGTACATGCGAATTGTTCAATCTCTGCAATTAATGCTTTAGCCAATCCTTGTCCTTGCATTTCCGGAATAACCGATAATCTAAAAAATCAATTACGCCTTGGCGTAATTGCGTCCGGAGGCTTTAACTTCTTTCAGCGGTTGTTTGAACACGCGCTGAAAGAAGTTAAAGGCATGTAGCATAACGTTATGAATTACTGAAGCATCCTTTGCCTGCGCTAACATAATGTTCATCTATCAACTCTCCTGTTTTTAACCAAAAATAAACCGCATCATCATAAGACAATGCGGTCACTACTAATTATTTTTTGTTCACAAAACGTATTGCTCTACTCATAACAGTTGGAACGATTGAAGCGTGATTTTCCTCCAACGCTTCATAGAAGGATATATCCATGATTTTCTGTAATTTATTCGCAATTTGTTGTGCATCATCTACCATAAAGGTTTCCAGTTCTCCTACCCCTATGAATAATTTTTCATAAGCAAATGGACGCTCTTTTATAAATTTTGAGGCATAACCGAATAGTTCATGCTCATTCCACCAAATAGAAGGGCTAATCGCTATATAACGTTGGAAGGCTGCTTGATGATGGAATAATTGCCAAAGCACAAAATAACCTGCTAATGAATGCCCAAACAGTGCTTCATTCTGCATATTTACAGGGAATTGAGCCTGAATACTTGGCTTTAATTCCTCCTCTAAAAATCTACTAAAGTTCTCGGCTCCTCCATGTTTCTTATGGCCTTTACCTTTAAATCTTGCAGGATAACTATACGTTTCAGCTTGTCCTGTAAAATCAAAAAATCGTCGTTCATGCATATCATCACCATGCCCAATGCCAACAACAACGGCTGGTAAGACTCCTGTTTTAGGTGCATTCCGACTTTGTAGGCGAACCGCTTCCTTTACAAGATGGAAATATGACGAACCATCTAATACGTATAAAACTGGAAAACCTCCTTTAGGTACTTCTCCATTCGGTACATAGGTATTTACCGTATACGTATAACCCGTATACTTCGAAGTAATTTGCTGCGTCGAATAATCAAGTTCCTTCGCGACTTTCTCCTCAATCATTGGTCGGCCTCCTTCATAACATCATAGCCATAACATACTGGTGTTTTCGTAACTGGATCTTCCATAATACGTGCATTAATATTGAATACATTCCGCATAACATCGGCACATAAAATTTGCTCAGGTGTTCCAGTTTTCATTACAGCCCCCTGCCTCATTGCAATTAAATGATCTGAATATCGTGCCGCGTGATTAATATCGTGCAATACCATAACAATCGTACAACGATGCTCTTCGTTTAAGTTTTTCACAATTTCTAGCACCTCTAACTGATGTGCCATATCTAAATAAGTTGTCGGTTCGTCTAATAGCAAAATACTCGTTTCTTGTGCTAAGGCCATTGCAAGCCATACACGTTGGCGTTGACCTCCGGAAAGCTGAGAAAGCTCTCGATTTCGGTACTCCATCGTATTTGTCACCTTTAAAGCCCATTCAATCATTTCCTCATCCTTTTTCGTTAAACGATTAACATTATTACGATGTGGATAACGACCATAAGCAATAAGCTCCTCAACCTTTAACTGACCTGGGGCAATTGGCGTCTGGGACAAGATAGCGAGCTTTTTCGCAATTTCCTTCGTCGATAGATTTTGCATGTTTTGATCCTGCAAATAAACCGTGCCCTGCTGCTTCTTTAATATACGACCAATTGTTTTTAACAATGTAGACTTTCCACATCCATTGGGACCAATAATAGTTGTAACCTTTCCTTCTTCTATTGCTAAATTCAAGCCTTCAAACACACGAACCTGCTCATAGCCAGAAGATAAATTTTCCATTCTAAATGCAGTTTGCACACTTTTTCCTCCTATGCCTTCGATTTCACTAGTAAATATAAGAAGTACGGAATCCCAATAATCGAGACAACAATACCAACTGCTAGCTCAGACGGCGCAAATACTGTTTTTCCTATAAAATCAGCTAAAACAAGCAGTCCCGCGCCTATCAACGCACTTACTGGCATGACGTAACGATGTTGTATACCAACAAGCTGTTTAGCAATATGTGGTGCCATTAATCCAATAAAACCGATACTACCTGATACCGATACACAAGCGCTGACTAAACCGACGCTTGCCAACAACAGCTTCATTTTCTCTTTTTCTACCGCTATCCCTAAGCTAGTAATACTATCCTCTTCTAATTGAAAATAATCGAGCAAATATGATTTCCGATAAACGTAAAAGCCTAATAAAATAAGCCACGGCAGCATAGTCACAACAAAAATCCAGTTAGCATTATAAATGGAGCCTGCCATCCAAACTGCAGCAGCTTCAAAATCCTGAGCATTCATTTTCAATGATAAAAATAATGACAATGCCCCGAAGCCGCTATTAATCGCAATCCCCGTTAAAATTAGCCGTTGCATATCTAAATGACCGTTTTTCAGGGCAAATGAGAAAATTAACACAGCGGCCATCGCACCACCGACAAACCCAAAAATCGGCATCATCAAAATGGATACCCAGCTACTCATATCTGCAGATGTGAGACGTAATTGAAAGAAAAACATAAATATAACCACTGCTGCACCGGCACCAGCATTAATCCCTAAAATCCCAGG
>Ga0102589_1004083_pt1 | contig 14162 bp, 10 predicted proteins | sample AraplaMF_Col_mLB_FD_76858 | JGI IMG/M metagenome (GOLD analysis project Ga0102589, IMG submission 76858) | Arabidopsis root microbial communities from the University of North Carolina, USA - plate scrape MF_Col_mLB | ecosystem: Host-associated > Plants > Roots > Endosphere | place: USA... | reverse complement strand
AACCATCCTGCTACGTTATCTATACCTGATTGAAACTTTGCTAAACCGTGTGCAAAGAACGTAACTCCTAACACGATACGAATAATTAAATTCCCAATATATTGATTCATTTTGAACTCTCCTTTTTGTTTCGTTATGGTGAACATTTATTCACAAGACAAAACAATACGGTATTTCTTTTCATTCGTCAAATGCTTTTTTTAAAGAAAACAAAAAACATTATCCGTTTTACGAATAATGTCTTTTACAAAATAGCTCTAATTCAAGCTTTTACTCTATCACACAGAAAAAGTTGAAACTTTTTTCCAGCATCAATATACGGCAATAAAGACACGTCCTCTTCCATAACCATTCCGACAACGTTCACTTTCTCATCTTCAAGTAAATCATTTATAACAATTTGCATTTCACCAGCATATCTACCGTACAATTCATTATCAATTGTAATGCTGCCTTTCTTTCTTGAAATTGTATTCATTGGTTGTAATACAACTTTATTTTCTTCGCGCGATTCTACAGAGCGAATGACATCACGAGCTGGATCAAGCCGGTTCGTATGCACTCGTTCTAACAGTTGTACAGTGTCGCTATCATTTATAAATGATTGGTATCTCACTGGAATAATTCCATTACTCGCAATTGCGATTTCTTGTACACTTTCTATGCTCCCGCTTATATCCCCAATTAGCACTTTATCGACGTCACACTCTTGCACAAGTTCTAAATACGCTTCAAGCGGCCGCATATAGCGGTGTTTTTCTAATGTCGGTAAACCTTCACATAATGGACCGCGTTTTTCACCATCTCCCGGAATAAATGCCATCGTTTTTATTCCGCACTCATATAAATACTTATTTTGTTTTTGTAAAAATGACTTTGCTAGTCCTGTTTCTGGACGCGGGTAAAAATTATGCCACGCTTCTACACGATCTACTCGGATATTTTCCGTAAGTAACTCTCTCCAAAATGATTCTGTAATCGTACTCGCATTCAAAGCTACTTTCATTTTATGAGATACGTGTGCAATTTCTTTCGGTGTGATGCCATAATCCATTCGTAAACCAGTAATGCCCCACTCTACTAACTCTTCCACATTTTCGTACATCATTCCTAAATGGTGTAGCGATTTTGGAGAAACATCGACCATTAATTCCATTTCATTTTCAAGAGCCTGCTTCCCAAGTATTTGAATCAACTCTTTATATGTACCAGGATCATCCTCTGGTATATGGAGTGATGTAAAAATAGATGAAAACCCGTTTTGCTTCGCTACTTTTAGCCACTCTTCTTGTTTCGTTACTCGTTCTTTTGAAAGATAAATTGAAACTCCTATCATATGAATCTCCCTTTCTATGAATAGAAAAAGAGAAAGGAATCCCTTTCTCTATATGTTTTCTGCCATTTCTTCTTTGAATCCGAAGAAGTACGTAAAGATGAATCCGAACGTATATGCAACTACTAATCCAAGGAAATATAATAAATATTTATTATCAGCAATTAACGGAATTAATGATAATCCTGATACACCGATTCCGAGTGCTGCTGTTTTCATAACTGCTTGGACTGCACCACCAACAGCGGCGCCTAGACAAGCAGTAAGAAACGGTTTTCCCAGTGGTAATGTAACCCCGTATAATAACGGTTCGCCAATTCCTAAAAAACCAACTGGTAATGCACCTTTAATTACATTACGAAGTCGTTTGTTTTTTGTTTTCACAAAAATCGCAATCGCCGCTCCTACTTGCCCAGCACCTGCCATTGCCAATACTGGTAATAAAGGCGTTACGTGAGTTTGATTAATAAATTCCATATGAATCGGTGTTAAACCGTGATGCAATCCGACCATAACGAGAGGTAAAAATGTTCCGGCAAGCACAGCTCCAGCAAACGCTCCGCCAATATTTAAAATCGCATTAATTCCGCTTGTAATTCCTTCAGATAAGAAACCTGCTACCGGCTGAATCGCTAACATCGTTACGATACTCACCACTAACACAGTAATAAGCGGCGTTACAATAATATCAACTGCATTTGGTACAGCTTTTCGAACTTGTCTTTCCACTACAACCATAAGCCACGCTGCAAAAATAACTGCAAACAATCCCCCCCGCCCGGGTACTAGCGCTTCACCGAATAATTTTACATTCGCCATTGCCGGGTTAAAAATTAAAATACCAGCAATTGCCCCAAGAACTGGTGTCCCGCCAAATTCTTTCGCTGTATTCCAACCGACTAAAATGCCTAAGAATGTAAAGATACCGCCACCAATAAGTAGTAACATTTGTAGCCACGTTGCATTCGGATCAGCACCTGCGTTTTTCGCAAAGTTAGCGACCCCGTTTATAATACCTGACGCAACAAGCCCCGGAATTAACGGAATGAAAATACTTCCTATTTTGCGTAAAAAGTTTTTCACTGGTGTATTATTTTTCTTCTTAATCTCTGACTTCATCTCTTGCCCAAGATCTTCAAGGTGATGATCTGCCACTTCACCAATTCTGAGTCCTGTTAAAACTTCCATTTCAGCCGCTACTTTATTTACCGTTCCTGGACCAACGACAACTTGAAGTGTTTCATCTTCAATCACGCCCATAACGCCTTCAACCTTTTTCAAAAGATCCATGTTCACTTTACTTTCATCATGAAGCGTTAGTCGTAACCTCGTCATACAATGAGCAATGCCACGAATATTTTTTACTCCCCCAAGCTGCTCCGTAATCCTACTGGCCATTATCTCTTCTTTCTTCATAATAGAATCCCCCTCCCCATAGTTTAAAGTGCCTTCTTCACAAATCCTTTCGCCGCTTTTAATTTTTCTAGTGCTTCCCCATATTCACACTGTAGTAATATCATAACGATTGCTGCTTTCACATTACGTTCTGCTTTCTCATAATACTCTGTAGCTACTTCATAACTAGCGCCTGTCGCTTCCACAATAATTCGTTTTGAACGTTCTACCAATTTTTCATTTGTAGACTGAACATCTACCATTAAGTTTTTATACACTTTTCCTACACCAATCATAGACGCTGTAGAAATCATATTCAGTACTAGTTTTTGCGCTGTGCCAGCCTTCAAACGTGTTGAGCCTGTTAATATCTCTGCGCCTGTTTCTACTTCCACATTTAGTTTTGCATATTTACTTATTTCAGCATTTTTATTACAAGAAATACTCGCTGTACTCGCTCCCACACTACTTGCATATTTCAATCCGCCAATTACATAAGGTGTTCTACCACTTGCTGCAATTCCAATGACCGTGTCTTTCTCATTTAATCCAATACTTTTTAAATCTTCTTCTGCTAACTCTTCCCGATCTTCGGCACCTTCCACCGCTTTAGTAAACGCTTTCGATCCACCTGCTATAAATCCTTGCACCATTTTGTCATCTGTTCCAAATGTCGGGGGACATTCCACTGCGTCTAAAATACCTAAACGACCACTCGTACCAGCCCCAATATAAATTAACCGTCCAGCTTCTTCAAAAGACTTAATAACAATTTGTACAACCTTCTCAATTTCTTCTATTTCATTTTCAACTGCTAACGCAACAGTTCGATCTTCTTGATTCATACTTTGTAACACTTCTTTTATGCTCATCTCATCTAAATTCATCGTCTTCTCATTGCGATGTTCTGTAGATAAATTTTCTAACATATTGTCACCTTCTTCGAAATTTAATTTCACATTTTTATTATAACTTTAAGAAATTTAAAATCAATATTACTTTCTTATTTTATGAAATTTTCTTTCTTTTCATGACGAATTTATGTCCAGCCACACAAAAAAGATGGGTTGCCCCATCTTTTCACTTTAACTTCCGTAACCGCAAAGCCTCTTCTCTCGTCTCCATAAATTGATCTATCACATTATTACCAATACGGTTAAAAGTAATAACATATAAAGCATCAATTATATTTAGCTGCGTCATTCGTGAAGCAATACTTGCAATGCGATGGTCTTGCTCTACATCCGGCATACAAAGGCGAATATCTGCCGCTTTATATAAAGGAGATGATTGATCTAGCTTTGTAATCGCAATAACTGTAGCTCCGCGCTTCTTCGCATATTGCGCCATTTCAAGTACATCTTTCGTACGACCAGATGTTGAAATCGCAACAAATATATCACCTTCTTTTAAATTCGTCACAAGCGGTAACATCATATGAAAATCAGATAGCATCATCGCAGTAAATCCAAGTCTAGTAAATTTATAAGCTCCGTCCATCGCCGGTGTAGCTGACCCACCTACTCCGTAAAATATAACTTTATCCGCATTTACAATACGATCTGCAGCTCTCTCAAGTTCCTTCTTATCTATCGCCGTAACGCTCGCCTCAATTGCAGCTTTATTCACATATGTAACTTTATTAAACAAATCGTACGGTCCATCTTCCGTATTCATCACTGAAAAATCATTAATATTATAATCAGCAATCGTTAATTCACGAACGAGCGCGATTTTAAATGCTTTAAAGCTCCCAATCCCAATCGACTTACAAAAGCGAACAACACTCGCCTCACTTGCGCCTGCATTCGTTGACACTTCTTTCGTCGTTAAGTTCGGAACAATCTCTGCATTCTCCATTATGTACATGGCAACCTTCTTTTCAGCTGGTGAAAATTGATCCATATTATTTTCAATTTTAAATAGTAATGTTGAAGCTTTCACTATTTAACCTCCACTTCTTACGGTTGCTTTTTATTTCGCATTTTCTCCTTCTTCATAGAGATAATAGCCATCATCACCAGGAGGATGGAACACATTTACAGTGCGATTCCCTTTTTGATAAACGGTTCTTTCCCCTTCTGTCCACTTCTTTTCCCATCCTTTTATCCAAACTGCAAAGTCTGGTAAAAATGCAGTGTATTTATATTCTTGTGGATAACGACCTTCCACGTGAGAAGAAAACATAGAAACCGGAAAATTTTTCACCTTTGATTCTTTTCCTACAATAAATGGCATGCACAATAAAAGAAGTGTAACTACACCTATAACTTTTCCCCTCGTAATCTTCACCTATTTTTCTCCTCGCCTTATCATATACGTAGATTTTACCATAATTACAACCTATTCACGCTATATGACTATTGCTTTTTCTAATAAAAAAAAGAGCTTACCTACATCAGATAAGCCCTTTCTTCCTATACAAAATACTTCTTTAAAAGTGGTGGTGTAATAATCGTCGTTAATATAACAACAATAACAATAGCTGTGAAATTTTCTTTCGCTAATAAATTTGCCGTAAGTCCATTTGCTGCGATGATAAGCGCTACTTCTCCGCGCGATACCATTCCTGCACCAATACTAATAGAAGATTGTAAATTGAATCCTGTTAATCTTGCTCCTAAACCCGATCCAATTAGCTTTGTGAAAATTGCGATGAGCGTCATAATGATAATGAACCAAAGTTGGCTTCCGATACCTTGAAATGTAATTTCCATCCCAATACTTACGAAGAAAACTGGTACAAATATCGCATACGCAATCGGTTCAATTTTATGTTCCACTTCATGTTTATACTCGGTTTGAGAAATCGCAATTCCTGCTGCAAATGCTCCAATAATACCTGCGATTCCCATCATTTCACTGTAATATGAAAAAGAGAAACAAATAATAAGAGCCGCACTAATTAACGCTTCCGACACGCGAAGTGGTACGAGCATTTTCATAATCCACGGAACTACTTTCCATGCGATAAAAACAATACTTACAAAGAAAATAATTTTCTTTGCAATAACAAGTGTTATATTCACATCTTGCGTTCCTAAAAAGCTCATTACAAACGCTAATAATATAACGACTATCACATCATCAAATACAGCCGCTCCTAAAATCGTTGTACTTTCTCTCGTATTCATCTTCCCTAAATCACGTAACGTTTGCACCGTAATACTAACCGATGTTGCGCAAAGTAATAATCCTAAAAAAATAGCATGGGATTGCATCAATCCAAAAAGCAGTCCCGTTACATATCCACCAATGAAAGGGAAAATAATTCCACCAGCCGCTACTGCAAAGGACGCTTTTAAATTCCGATTTAACTCTTCTAAATCTGTTTCAAGCCCTGCCATAAACATAAGTAGTAAAACACCAATTTCACTCAGCTCATCGATAAGTTCTGAACTATTAATAATACCGAGTACAGCAGGACCGATAATAATACCAACAATTAATTTACCAAGTACAGAAGGCTGGCCGAGTCTCACACTAATATCACCAGCTAATTTCGTACAAAGTAAAATGACGACAAGTTCAAAATAAAATAACATAGCATCTTCTCCTACTTTATAAAGTGAAACTTTAATGAATGGTTTTATCACTCCGTTAACCCTCGTCTATTTCTGCAAGTAGTTTCCCCTATTCATTCGCATTTTATTTGTCATATTTTTATTTGACAAAATATTCTGAATTATATTAAAATTAATCCAGAAATTTCAAAAAACTACATACCATAACTGTACCTTCATTCACTTACGTACTCTTTTCCAATGGATTCACACTATTCGCAGTTATGGAGATGAAAAACGGGAGGAGAGTCCAAAATGAAGTCATTATTACGAAAAAAAGCGCTTAGTACTGAATCACCAAGGCAGCTAGATCGAACATTAACGGCACTCGATTTAACGTTTTTAGGAATCGGCGCCGTAATTGGGACAGGGATTTTTGTATTAACAGGTATCGTAGCGGCAAAACATTCTGGCCCTGGTATTATGCTTTCATTCCTTATTGCTGCATTTACTTGTGCTTGTGTAGCCTTTTGTTATGCCGAATTCGCTTCTTCTATACCAGTCTCAGGCAGTGTTTACACTTATGCATACATGACTGTCGGAGAAGTTGTCGCCTTTATCGTTGGTTGGTGTTTAATGCTCGAATATTTACTCGCTGTTGCAGCGGTAGCTGTTGGCTGGTCTGGATATTTACAATCATTACTTCAAGGATTCAATATACACCTTCCCACCATTATTTCCTCGGCCCCTGGAACAGGAAAAGGTGGTCTCATTGATTTACCCGCTGTTTGTATTTTACTTCTCATTACTGGGCTTTTAAGTTTTGGTATACGCGAAAGCGCACGCATTAATAATATTATGGTCCTTATAAAATTAGCAGTTATTATCGCCTTTATCGTAGCAGGTGCAAAATATGTAAAGCCTGAAAATTGGACACCGTTCATTCCATTCGGGTACGACGGTATTATTACTGGAGCTGCCACTGTCTTCTTCGCCTTTTTAGGTTTTGATGCAATCGCAACCGCGGCAGAAGAAACGAAAAAACCGCAGCGTGATTTACCAATTGGCATTATCGGTTCCCTTCTTATTTGTACAGTTTTATACATGATCGTATCTTTCGTTTTAACAGGCATGGTCCCTTATACGCAATTAGACGTTTCTGACCCAGTTGCATTCGCACTACATTTCGTTGGCGAAGATGCAATTGCGGGGCTACTTGCAGTTGGTGCGATGACAGGAATGACCACCGTTCTTTTAGTCGTTATGTATGGACAAGTTCGCGTTTCGTATGCAATGAGCCGAGACGGTTTACTGCCAAAAGCATTAGCACGCGTAAATAAAAAAGTAAAAATCCCTTTACTAAACACATGGATTACTGGAGTATTTGCAGCTTTATTAGCAGGACTTTTAGATCTACATTTACTAGCTAATTTAGTAAACATCGGTACATTAACAGCCTTCACATTCGTTTGCTGCGCTGTGCTTATTTTACGGAAAACCCACCCTGATTTAAAACGCGGATTCCGTGCACCACTCGTACCTGTACTACCAGTTGTCGCTATTCTTTGTTGTTTATATTTAATGATTAATTTGTCTAAAACGACATGGATCAGCTTTGCAGTCTGGCTTATAATCGGTTTATGTGTCTATTTCTTCTACTCTAGAAAACATAGTCATCTAGCTAATGAAAAAACAAATGATGAAGAGAAAAAAGCATAACAAAATAGCTCGCCGATAAAACGGCGAGCTATTTTCATGTTTTATTATGTTTTTTCGTTAACGATTGTAAATTGAAAAATATACCGCTGCCCACATAGGCTTCAGCCTTTGCATACTTATCCACTTACTTCGTCTCTTTCTTTTTCTTTCTCCACGCGTTTACACTATCAAAGAAAAAGTTAATAAATAACGTACCTAAACCCGCCAATAAAAAAGTCATTAAAAATAGAATCCAAATACTTTTATCTTTTAATAAATAATATCCTACAAGGAGCACAACGGCGATCCATACATATTCAAGAATTCTTTTTAGCTTTTTCTCTTCCAAATTATTCGCTCCCTTTTTCTATACTACTTTTAGTATAACAAAAAAGAAGCCTATCATGATAAGCTTCTTTTTCTTATACCTTACTTGTTGATACTTTTTTCAACCAATGAAATAGCATGCTCTAACGTACGATTCATTGATTCTACATACTCATCTTTTACATTTTTATCTTTTAACACAGCTTCTGCAACAGTGATTTTTTGACTCAATGATTTCACTGAACCGTCCGTTACATTTGTAGCTTGCGCTTTTTTCACTACTGTTTTTGCAGTTTCAATATTGATCTGTAATTTTTCTTTCGGTGTTTTCGGTTGTTCTTCTGCTACTTTAGATTGTACAAATGTTACATTAGCTGTTTTTAATTCGTTATATGTTTGAACGATTTGCTCTCCAGTACTTCCTACATTTTCAAACGCTTGCTTTGCATTATTATAGCTCTTCTCTAATTCTTGAAATGCTTCTTTTGAATATTGACCTGGTTTGTCACCAAACTCATACTTACCAGCTAACACTTCTTTTACTTTTCCAAGTTCTTCATATAAAGCGTTTACTTCTTCTAACTTTGTACGGTTAGAAAACTCATTATACGCTGCTAATACTTCTGAAGAACTTAACGCTTTACTATATAGTTTCGCAAGCGCAATTTGTCCATTTAACGGAATACCACCATTGCCATTGCTATCTGGATCTGCACCAAGGGCAAATGGTACGTTCGGATGATACACTTTCCCTTGAGCTGGCTGGCTATTTACTTTTTTACCATCTACATAAATTGCTACTTCACTTCCGTTATACGTTCCTGTTAAATGATACGTTTTGTTCGCTTCTAATTGAACGCCAACACGTTTATAACTTCCGCCAATATGAGCCCATAATTCTACATATCCACTTCCTGTAGACTCAAAACCAATTCCACCGCTCTCTGTATTTTGCAAAATACCTTGTCCGCGAATTTCATTCATTGAAAATACAGTTTCCAACGTAAATGAATTTGCTACTTTTTCTTTTTGTGCTACTGAGAATGGAAGGTACCAAAATGTATTTGCTTTTCCATTTAATTTCATTGCATTTGTTTTCAAAGCTTTATCATATTCAATAGATACATTGCCTTTCACATCACCTTTCGTTCCAAACGGTGAGTTATCTTTAAATGTACCATCTAAAAAATTCACATCAAAAACGTCTGCCTTTGGTACTTTCACATTCGGATCAATATTATCTTTTTTCGTTGTGATTTCTGCAGTTAGCGGTTGCGCACTTTCATTGCCAAACGAATCAATTGCAACTACTTCAAGTGTATATGTTTTCCCGCCATCTAATCCAGCAAGCGTGAATGTAAGCTCTTTCGGCACTGGATCACGATAAAACTCAGAGAACGCTAATAACTTATTTTTAATTTCACCTGTTTGCTTATCCTTCGCTTGTACGCGATAAGAATGAACAAGAAGGTTATCCACTGCTTGTGGGAATGTCACAGTTGCTGCGTTTTCCGTTACATTTGATACTGTCAACTTTGCATCTTTCTTGAAAGATGGCTTTTCTTTATCGCGATCTTCTACATGCGTAAATATTTCTTTCTTTGATGGCAACTGAATTTTCCATGGCTCGCCTGTCCAAGAATTCGTATGGAAATCACGGCGATTAATTGTTACTTCTTTATCATCCACTTCTACTAATAGCCCTTGGCTTAACGTGCTAGCTCCTGACGGGATATTTCCTTGTACTTTACCACCTTCAACCTCCATATAACTTACTGAAGATGTACCAACTGATGTAAAGTCTTTTTGATGAATCGATCTTGGATCATCTAACGGATAATGTGAATGACCTGAAAACGTAATTACTTGTGGGTATTCTTTTAATACCGCATTAATTTTCGCACTATCTTTCGTTCCCCATTCTTGGCTACCGTACACTGTATCTTTAATATGTTGATGTAAAAATACGAAAATCGGTTTTTCTGGATCATCTTTTTGTGCCTTTGCCATTTCTTCTTTTAACCAATTAATTTGCTTGTCCGAATAATAGCCATGCGTTGTTCCATCCTCCGGTGACATTACGATAAAATGATACCCTTTTACTACATTATGATAATAAATTGATTCCATTCCTGTCTTTTCTAAAAAACGCTTCTGCGCTCCCTCTACAGATAAGCCGTTCCAATAATCATGATTACCTAGAGAATTCATTCGTACCGCATCTTTACTTGCATTTTCGTTATACACTTGCATGAAACGATCATATTGCTTTACTGAACCCGAATCAGTAAAATCACCTACAATGACAAACGCGTCTTGCTTTGGTGCAAGCGTATTAAATTGTTCAATCGCTCTTTTCCAGCGGAACGTATCATCTGTTCCACTATCTTTAATATGCACATCACTTACAACTGGAAAAACAAGTTTTTTCTCACTTGGCGACTTTTCTTGTTTTTTCTCTTCCGCTTTGACTGGTGTATTCCACGGCAATGATACAAAAGCTAATACAAAAACCATCAATAATCCAATAAGGCCTTTTACTTTTCGTAAAGCAGTTCTTTCCACGTGAATCCTCCTCATAATAATTGATTCATTACAAGGGCTATTTTATCTTAAACATATTAATATCGTTTAAATAACAAATGAATTTTATTAGATTTTTGTAAACATACAGTTAATTAGGTGTTAAGTCCAACATTACTCGTACTATTGTATACAACCACCTTTTGTCTAAAAGAGTCTGATTATTCTTTTCTCATGTCTATTCACATATAATCTTTTCTATAACATTAATGATAAGTTAAGCTGTAAGCCTATTAGACAATCTTAATTTTAAAAATTTTCTTCTTTTCTTAACACATCGGCCATGCTTCTACATTTAATAGTAGTAAAAGACAACTTACAAAGGAGGGGTTGTATTGAAGAACAAAAAAAATATTGGCTGTTTCGCTCCTTTATCTATCATTTGTCCAGACCCTTGTCCACCGCCCCCTCCTCCAAATCCAAGTTGTGAGCGAGTAACAAATGAATTTGCAGGGAATTTCCTCATAACTAATAACACCATTCCCTCTGCCAAAGATGCACTACAATCAATGATACTGTGACAAAGTGATGGGATACTGCTTATATCAGGTACTGTCTCGGTTTACAATAGTACTAGCAGCACTGAAGCAATTACAATTCAAATCATTGGAGCAGTAACCAATATTTTCACTGTGTTTCCTGGCAATACAATATCTTACACAGGTAAAGATTTAAAATCCGTTAGTATTATTAATATACAAAATAATCCTTCACTATATTTAGAAGGCAAGTACTGTTGCCAATTTACATGTTGCTTATAGAATACCAATTTTATTACTTCCTCAATTTAAAAAAAGCATACCATTTACGGTATGCTTTTCTTACGATTAGTCAACCTATAGATTTTTGATGGATTGAGTACCAAAAATCTATATCACACATGTATCCACGTATAACGCATACTAAATACCCCTAATATGATTCTTTTTTTTACTAGGGGGAGATATGATATGATGAATAAAACTATGATATTAGGCCGTTAACCGATAATCATAGTGTATATCGTGTGTAATAAGATGAAAGAGAAGCTTCAGTAACTTATTCACACACGCAATGGACGCAACTTTATGACATTTGTTATAGGGTTGCGTTTTTAATTTATCGTAGTACTCTATAATGTGATTTCGCCCGTAACGCCGTTGTTTAATCATGTTTTGGATAATCAGGAAAAGTAGTTTTCGTAAATGTTTATTTCCACGTTTATTAATTTTATCTTTATAAAAAGTTTTACCGGATTGAAAGCGACGTATATCAATACCGGCAGATGCATTCAATTGCTTGTTATTCGCAAAACGAGTAATATCTCCTATTTCAGCCATTAAACGTACAGCTGTATTTGGCCCAATTCCAGGAAGGCTCAAAATGATACTATATTCTGCACGTTGTTCGGCAAGATGTACCATCTTGTTAATGCAATGTTCCTTTTGATGAAGAAGTTCTTGATAACGCCTTGCGTATACCTTGAGTTGATCACATAGGACATCATTTTGTGAAACGGCTGGATAGGAATTTTTCGCTATTTCAAGTATTTGAATTGCCTTTTTCTCTGCCATGATAGTTGATATTTTTTTATTGGTATTGGCACGAATACGATTTTTTATGATTGTTTTAGAAAGATTTAAAACACAATCTGGATGGGGAAATAGTTGAACAAAATTTAAAAATAGATCCGATTTACTAGTGAACATTTTTTCTAATTCAGGAAATGTTAATTGAATTACTTTGTGCATACGACTACGAGTCATCGATAATTCTCCATCCAGTTCGCTATAAAATCTCGAAAGAGACTTTAACTGATGGAATAAGTGGTCCGTTCCATGAGATACCCTTCGGGTAACTGTAAAATGAGTAATGGCTAGTCGATGTGCATCACTTCGGTCCGTTTTATGAATCCGTAAGGAATCACATTGTAATTTTGCTTCTAAGGGGTTTAATAGACAATATGTATATTGGTTATCTTGCATAAATCGTTCTAGCTGCCTGGAATAAATACCTGTTGCTTCGAACACAATTTCAGGTGATTTGCCAGTTTCATTGGTAAGCTCATGTATCTTTTTTTGTAGCTCTTCAAATTCAGACTTTGAATGTTTGATTTCTTTTTCAAAGATACATTGTTTTTGTGCATTATAAATGACCATATAACTTTTACCCATACTGATATCAAATGCAATTACGTGTCTCATAAGGTTCCTCCTGACGTAAAGTTGAAGTCTTCATCTTACACTTATCGATTCCCATTTCTTATACACGATCTCGAGGACCAACATACTAAAAACTGATTCAAATAAGGTAAGTGAAGAAGGTCAGTTTTTTTTACGGATTCGGAATCCTAAAGCATACACGACCCTTTCTTCACTTCTACTATATAAAAAATAGTAGTGCGAACCAATGCCTTGGCCTGCACTACTAATCTTAGTATGTTTTCTTTTTTCAACTGTTCAATTGCTATAGGATAAGCTGGATTCTTGTCGACCGTTATAACACGAGGCTTTGAAACATGAATAGACCGCAAAGCTTTCTTGAAAAAGCGCTTTGCAGCCTTCTGATCTCTTGTTTTGCTTAGGAAAAAATCGATTGTGCTTCCTTTCGAATCAACAGCACGATACAAGTACATACATTGACCTTTTACTTTGATATATGTTTCATCGACTCTCCAAGAGTCATTTGTTTGTTTGAGGTAACGTCGGATCCGTTTATCCAATTCAGGACCATGCTGATAAACCCAACGCATAATCGTTGTATGAGAAATGGATAAACTTCGTTCCTCCATCATTTCCACTAAATCACGAAAACTAAGATAATATCAGGCTGATAGTGTTTCCATTTGAACAAATTATTCTTTTCCATACCAATCACACACCTTTTTAGAGTAATAGTATCAGTATGTCCAAGTTTTATAGATTTTTTGCACCAGAACCCAGTTGTTACTATATATGCGATATGATGTATTAGTGAAGCATACCCATAAATTCATCGAAGGTATCTGCAACATGATAAATTACTGGTTCAAGTTCAGCAGAATTCTCATGATCCCACACACAAACTTTAGGGTCATTTCTTGATTCTCTAAAATCTAAACATAAAAAATCACCGGCAAATAATACAGCAATTGGTAATAAAGCTATTCCCAGTAAATCTCCATCATCCGTAAGTCTCTCATCTAGCTGATTCCATGTTATATCAATATCAAACATACCTATTTCAATATTTTCTGGGGCTTCAAGAATACATAAAAACCTAATAACTGCATAGCTATGGTTATTACACACAAAAGATTTCTTTTCTGGGGAACCACCATTATTAACTTTTATGAAATTCTTATA
>Ga0102589_1004080_pt1 | contig 14169 bp, 10 predicted proteins | sample AraplaMF_Col_mLB_FD_76858 | JGI IMG/M metagenome (GOLD analysis project Ga0102589, IMG submission 76858) | Arabidopsis root microbial communities from the University of North Carolina, USA - plate scrape MF_Col_mLB | ecosystem: Host-associated > Plants > Roots > Endosphere | place: USA... | reverse complement strand
ATCTCGGAAGACGGCTCGAAGACCGACATGACCTTCACGGTTCCTTCGGGTGATGTCGACAAGGCGATCAAGGTTCTGGGCGAGAACAAGGAAAAGATCGGGTACGACGTCGTTCAGAACGAAGCGGGCCTGGTGAAAGTGTCGGTCATCGGTATCGGCATGCGCAGCCACGCCGGCGTTGCCGCCACCGCTTTCAAGGCGCTGGCCGACAAGGGCATCAACATCAAGGCGATCACCACCTCTGAGATCAAAATTTCGATCCTGATTGATGGTCCTTATGCGGAACTCGCTGTCAGGACTTTGCATTCCTGCTACGGTCTCGATAAGAACTGATTCTGAACGAGTCTGCCGCGCGTTCAAGTTGTGAAGTCACGCGGCTGTCGGCCGCGAGGCTTTGATGTTTGTTTTGGAGCTTGAGACGCAATGAGAGACCTTTCCGGCGGTCCGCGCGTGCTGCTCAAGCGGCTGCGCGAGTTGATGGCGGAGCCGCTGGAGCCGCAGGAGCGTCTCGATCGGATCGTTCGCCAGATTGCAGGCAACATGGTGGCGGAGGTTTGCTCCGTCTATGTGTTGCGCGCTGACGGCGTTCTCGAGCTCTATGCAACCGAAGGTCTGAAGAAGGAAGCGGTCCACCTGTCCCAGCTCAAGATGGGACAAGGTCTGGTCGGTACGATCGCGGCATCGGCGCAGCCTCTCAATCTCTCCGACGCGCAATCGCACCCGGCTTTCCGCTACCTGCCGGAAACCGGCGAAGAGATCTACCATTCGTTCCTCGGCGTGCCGATCCTGCGCACCGGCCGCTCGCTCGGCGTTTTGGTCGTGCAGAACAAGGCGAGCCGCACCTACCGCGAAGAAGAGCTCGAAGCGCTCGAGACGACCGCGATGGTGCTTGCCGAGATGATCGCCACCGGCGAACTCAAGAAGATCACCAAGCCCGGGCTCGAACTCGACCTGACGCGTTCGGTGACCATCGACGGCGACACCTATAATGAAGGCATCGGCCTCGGCTACGTTGTGCTGCATGAGCCGCGTATCGTCGTCACCAACCTTTTGAATGAGGATTCCGAGAAGGAAATCCGCCGCCTGGGCGAGGCGCTAGGGTCGCTCCGCATCTCGATCGATGACCTTCTGTCGCAGCGCGACGTTTCGATGGAGGGCGAGCACCGCGAGGTTCTCGAAACCTATCGCATGTTCGCCCATGACCAGGGCTGGGTGCGCAAGCTCGAGGAAGCAATCCGTAACGGTTTGACCGCGGAAGCCGCCGTCGAGAAGGTGCAGAGCGACACCAAGGCGCGCATGATCCGCATGACCGATCCCTATCTGCGGGAACGGATGCACGATTTCGAAGATCTCGCGAACCGCCTGCTGCGGCAGTTGACCGGCTATACCGGCCGCACAGCGGGGGACGGTTTCCCAAGCGACGCCATCATCCTGGCGCGTGCCATGGGTGCGGCTGAGTTGTTGGACTATCCGCGTGCCAATGTGCGCGGGCTCGTGCTGGAAGAAGGTGCGGTGACGAGCCATGTGGTGATCGTCGCGCGTGCCATGGGCATTCCTGTGATCGGCCAGGCCGCTGGCGTGGTGGCGCTCGCCGAAAACGGCGATGCCGTCATCATCGACGGCGATGGCGGGCATGTGCACCTTCGCCCCATGCCGGAGCATCAGCGCTCCTACGAGGAAAAGGTACGGTTCCGCGCCCGCCGCCAGGAGCAGTTCCGGGCGCTGCGCTCGGTCGAGTCGCGCACCAGGGACGGCCAGCGCGTATCGTTGATGATGAACGCCGGGCTGCTGGTCGATTTGCCGCAGCTTTCGGACTCGGGTGCTGAAGGCATTGGCCTGTTCCGCACCGAGCTGCAGTTCATGATCGCCTCCAACATGCCGAAGGCGGAAGAGCAGGAGCTGTTTTATCGCAATGTGCTGAAGCAGGCGGCCGGACGAGTTGTGACATTCCGCACGCTTGATATCGGCGGCGACAAGGTCGTTCCCTATTTCCGTGGCCATGAGGAAGAAAATCCGGCGCTCGGCTGGCGGGCAATCCGCCTTTCGCTCGATCGTCCGGGCCTGCTGCGCACGCAGCTGCGCGCCATGCTGAAGGCGGCGGCCGGCATCGAGCTGAAGCTGATGGTGCCAATGGTAACCGAGGTTTCCGAGATCGCCGCCGTGCGAGAACTGCTGCAGAAGGAGGTTCAGCACCTTTCGCGCTTCGGCCACGGCCTGCCGCGCAAGCTGCAGTTCGGGGCGATGCTGGAGGTGCCGGCGCTGCTCTGGCAGCTCGACGAGCTGATGTCGGCGGTCGATTTCGTCTCGGTCGGGTCGAATGACCTCTTCCAGTTTTCGATGGCGGTCGATCGCGGCAATGCGCGCGTGTCCGACCGCTTCGATCCGCTTGGCAAACCGTTCCTTAGGATCCTGCGCGACATCGTGCGGGCAGGCGAGCGCAACAACACGCCCGTGACCTTGTGCGGCGAGCTTGCCGGCAAGCCAATCTCGGCGATGGCGCTTCTCGGCATAGGCTTCCGTTCGGTCTCGATGTCGCCGGCATCGATCGGTCCGGTCAAGGCGATGCTGCTCGGTCTCGAGGTTGAGACGCTGGCGAAGGTGATGAACGAGGCGCTTGACGACACCAAGTCGGCGACTTCGATCCGCGATGTGCTTGCCCACTTCGCGGAAGCTCACAATATTCCTCTTTAGGTCAAGACAAGCAGAATCGGAGTGAAGGGTGGCGAAGCTTCCCGTTGAAAAGATGCGCGAGCTGGAACGCCGTTTTGGCGAGATCGAAGCGCGCATGTCGGCTGGCCCCTCGGCTGACGTCTACGTCAAGCTCGCCTCCGAATATTCCGAGTTGCAGCCCGTCGTCACGAAGATCCGCGCCTTCGAGAAGGCAATTGCCGAGCTTGCGGACCTCGAAACCCTGCTGAACGACAAGTCGGTGGACCGTGAGATGCGCGATCTGGCCGAACTGGAGCTGCCCGAGGTGAAGGAGCGGCTGGAGGCGCTGGAGCAGGAAATCCAGATCTTGCTGCTGCCGAAGGATGCAGCAGACGAGAAGAGCGCTATTTTGGAAATCCGCGCTGGCACCGGCGGTTCGGAAGCCGCACTCTTTGCTGGTGATTTGTTCCGGATGTATGAGCGCTATGCAGCCGCCCACGGCTGGAAGGTCGAAGTCCTGTCGTCGAGCGAAGGCGAGGCGGGCGGCTTCAAGGAAATCATCGCGACCATCACCGGCAAGGGCGTATTTGCCAAGCTGAAGTTTGAATCCGGTGTTCACCGTGTCCAGCGCGTGCCGGAAACGGAAGCCGGCGGTCGCATCCACACTTCGGCCGCGACCGTCGCGGTTCTGCCGGAGGCGGAGGAAATCGACATCGAGATCCGGCCAGAAGACATCCGCATCGATACGATGCGCTCATCCGGCGCTGGCGGCCAGCACGTCAACACCACCGACTCAGCGGTGCGCATCACCCATCTGCCGACCGGCATCGTCGTCACCAGTTCCGAGAAATCGCAGCATCAGAACCGCGCCAAGGCGATGCAGGTTCTGCGTTCGCGTCTCTACGACGCCGAGCGTCAACGGGCCGAAAGCGAGCGTTCCGCCGATCGCAAGAGCCAGGTCGGTTCCGGCGATCGCTCCGAACGCATCCGCACCTACAACTTCCCACAGGGGCGGGTGACGGACCACCGGATCAATCTGACACTCTACAAGCTCGACCGGATGATGATCGGCGAGATCGACGAGGTGGTCGACGCGCTGATGGCCGACTATCAGGCAAGCCAGTTGGCGCAACTCGGCGAGCAGCAATGAGCATGAGCGGGAAACAGGCCGAGGCTACGGTTTCCCAAATGCTGGCCGAGGCTCGCCGTCGTTTCACTGAAGCCGGTGTCGACAGTGCTTCGGCTGATGCCCGTATGCTCGTCGCAGGGCTGCTTGGACTTTCGACGACCGCCATCGTAACGCGTGGCGGCGAAACCGTCAGCACAGAGCAGATGGCAATGATCGAGCAAGCCATCGAACGCCGGCTGGCGCATGAGCCTGTTCACCGCATTCTCGGCGAACGGGAATTCTATGGCCTGCCGCTGTCTTTGTCTGCGGAAACCCTTGAGCCACGGCCTGATACGGAAATTCTCGTCGATACGATGCTTCCTTATCTGCGCGACCTTGCAAATACCGAGGGCCATATCCATATTCTGGACCTAGGAACCGGAACAGGGGCGATATGCCTTGCTCTGTTGAGCGAATGTCCGGAAGCGTCAGGCGTCGGCAGCGATATATCGGCCGATGCATTGAAGACGGCGAAATCAAACGCGGAAAGAAACGGATTGCAGGATCGCTTCGAAGCCATTCAATCCAGTTGGTTTCAGAATATCCACGGCTCGTTTCACGCGATTGTCTCAAATCCGCCCTATATCGCTTCTAAGGTCGTTCACACTCTCGCTCCCGAAGTGACGAAATTTGATCCCCATGCCGCACTGGATGGCGGCCGGGATGGGCTTGACGCCTACAGAACCATCGCCAAGGATGCGGCAAGGTTCATAAAGCCGAACGGCGTTGTGGGACTTGAGATCGGCTACGACCAGCGAAACGACGTGACAGACGTTTTCGAGGCTGAAGGCTTCAAGCTTCTGGAATCCGTAAAGGATTACGGCCAGAATGACCGGGCGCTTGTGTTCGCGCTCAAGTGATGCGCGACGACTTTAAGCATTGAACAGGACATTGGTGTCATTGCGAAGAAAAGGCTTGGATTTCCACGGGAAGCAATATAGGTTGACCCCACGCGTTGGAGAGATAGGACAGAACGGTGAGACGTTCGAAACTAACTCGGCCTCGGGGGTCCGCTCTTTTAAACGAGAGCTTCAAAGGTTGAATACGACCCAATGCGTGAATCAGTCAAACTGACTTGAGAACAAGCGGCAGGTTGGCGCGAAGGCGCAGTATGCTTGCGGCACGAGGGCTCTGAGCCGGTGAACCGGCCACGGCCGTTGGTGCCATAACTCCACAACAAACAGAGAATTCAGGTGAACGATCTATGAGGCCAGGACAGCAGAACAAGCGCGGTCGCGGGCGTGGCAATAACAACGGCGGCGGCGGCGGCGGAAATAACAATAACAACAATTTCAACCGCAAGGGCGGCAACCCGTTGACGCGGACCTACGACAGCTCCGGCCCAGACGTTAAGATTCGTGGTACCGCGCAGCATATCGCTGAAAAGTACGCACAACTTGCGCGCGACGCGCAGAGTTCGGGCGATCGCGTTATCGCTGAAAACTACCTGCAGCACGCCGAACACTATAACCGCATCATTGCAGCCGCTCAGGCGCAGATGCAGGAGCGCTTCCAGCGCGACGACCGCAACGAATTCAGTGAAGGTGCGGAGCGCGATGGTGACGATGTCGAAGCCATCGACAATGACGATGTTGTCATCGTCCAGCCACCGCGTCACCAGCACGAGCATCAGCAGCGCCGTTCGGAAGAACAGTCGCAGCGTCGCAACGACGAGCAGCCGCGCCGCAACGAAGACCGCCAGCCGCGTCGCCAGGAACAGCAGCCGGCCCCGGTCGCAGCTGAAGCGCCGCAGCCCGAGGTGAACGATGGCAGCGGCCCGCAGCCGGAGATCGAAGGTATTCCGGCAGAGGTTTCGATGGACGAGGAAAGTGCTGCAGGCCAGCCGCGCGAGCGTCAGCCGCGTCGCCGCACTGCCGGTAGCCGTCCGCGTCGTCCGCGCCGCGCTGCGGAAGGCGAGGCTCCGGCCGAGGGTGAAGGTTCCGGCGATGCGCCTGTTTTGGCGGATGCCGCTTCGGAATAACCGGATCGCTTCAACGATCCGAGCTAATGGATAAAAGGCCGCTCTATGGAGCGGCCTTTTTCGTTTCTGCCGCCGTCTCGCCTCCGACCGTTAAAGTGTCGTGCATTTACCGTAACGTACTTACGTCTACGCTGTGGCTATGCCTCTTTGGTTCGCGCCGATGCATCTCATCACCAGACAACATTCCAAAAGTTCACGTTTGACGGGAGACACGCGAAATGGCCAGCGACGATAGCGTACGATCATCCTCCTCCGACGCCAGCAACCTCACGCGCCGTAATCTGCTGATAGGGTCAACAGCCCTTGCCGCCGGGGCCGCCACGGTCGCCAGCATGGTGAGTTTCGCAGCAGCCCAGGCGCAGACGGCGGCGGCACCATCCGGCAAGAAGCCGAATATTCTTGTCATCTTCGGCGATGACATCGGCATACCGCAGATCAGCGCCTACACGATGGGGCTGATGGGCTATCGCACGCCCAATATCGACCGCATCGCCAGGGAAGGCGCAATCTTCACCGATTCCTATGGCCAGCAGAGCTGCACTGCGGGCCGCGCCTCCTTCATTCTCGGGCAAGAACCATTCCGCACCGGCCTCTTGACGATCGGCATGCCCGGCGATCCGCACGGCATTCAGGACTGGATGCCGACGATTGCCGACGTGTTGAAGACGCAGGGCTATGCGACCGGCCAGTTCGGCAAGAACCACCTCGGCGACCAGGACCAGCACCTGCCGACCAAGCATGGCTTCGACGAGTTCTTCGGCAACCTCTACCACCTCAACGCCGAGGAAGAGCCGGAAGGCTACTTCTACCCGAAGGACCCGGCGTTCCGCCGGCAGTTCGGTCCGCGTGGCGTGATCAAGTCAACTGCGGACGGCAAGATCGAAGATACCGGTGCGCTCAACACGAAGCGTATGGAGACGGTCGATGAGGAATTCCTGGCTGCCGCCAAGAACTTCATCGATCGGCAAGCGAAAGCTGACAAGCCGTTCTTCTGCTGGTTCAACTCGACCCGCATGCACGTCTTCACCCATCTGAAGCCGGACTCGCTTGGAAAAACCGGCAAGGGCATTCATGCCGACGGTATGGTGGAGCACGACGGTCACGTCGGCCAGCTTCTCGAGCAGCTGGATCAGCTCGGCATCGCCGACAACACTATCGTTCTCTACACGACCGACAACGGCGCCGAGCTTGCCTTGTGGCCTGATGGTGCCCAGACGCCGTTCCACGGTGAAAAGGGCACGACATGGGAGGGCGGCTTCCGCATTCCGATGATGGTTCGCTGGCCGGGCGTCGTCAAACCCGGGACCGAGGTGAATGAGATCGTTACGCTAATGGATTGGATGCCGACATTCGCGAGCGCCGCCGGGATATCCGACATCAAGGAGCAGATGAAGGCCGGGTTCAAGTCAGGGACCAAGGATTTCAAGGTTCACCTGGACGGCTATGATCTTTTGCCTTTCCTGAAGGGTGAGGCTCAGAGCGGCCCGCGCGATGTCGTCTACTACTTCGATCAGGGCGGCAATCTCAATGCGCTTCGCTGGAACGACTGGAAGCTGAGCTTTGCCATCGCGAGCCACGGCAACATTGCCACGGCCACCCGTGAAGTCCCAGCATGGGCTATGATCGCCAACCTGCGAATGGACCCCTACGAGCGTGGCATGGAGGACGGTGGCGGAGCGATCGAGTTCCTTGCAAGGAACATGTGGCTGCTCGTTCCGATCCAGGGGAAGATCAAGGACTTCTTCTCAGACTTCGACCAGTTCCCGTATCAGGAAGGCAGCTCGCTCAATGCCAGCGGCATCAACTACGGGCTGCTTCGCCAGCAAGCGGCACTGAAGCGGTTGAATGAACTCGAGCGGCTTGCCCCGCAATAGGCAAACACCGCGACAGCCCGCGCCGGCCAAACGGCGCGGGCTGTCCTCACCAAAGAGGGACGGTCCGATGGTGGTTGAGTTGCCGCCGGGCGCCTATATCGGCCTGATCAACGACCATAATCTCCCCGGCCCGGATGGCGGAAAGGGTGGAAAGCACCTCATCCTGCTGCCGGACTACAAGGGCAAGGTGCCAAAGGGCTACCATGTCGGGAAGTCGGCCACCTACAAAGTTCTGCTTGCTGTGCGCGCTCTGCCGGTCGGTGGCGACCAGGACAAGGCGCTGAAGGCGCTGCACGCCATCAAGGTCTACCCTCTGCGTGCGGCCAGCAAGCGGAAGCCAATCGCGATCGTCGACACCACCGAGAAGGCAATGGACAGCACCTCTCTCAAGTGGGAGGACAACATCCAGTTCTGGGAGGTATTGAAGCGGATCATCGATGAGGAACCCCTCGTCGAGAAATTCACACCGATGTAGGGCTGCTTGCGACGCTCGGTATCGAAAAGGGCAAGCCGTTCGCACCTGATGCCCGTACGAAAGCTATCCTCGAAAAAGCTGCGAAGGTTGGTCGTGACCAGCTTCTCGTATCGGCGTTCGATAGCGATCGGCCGGACCGCTTAGCGTGGCCGGACCGCAAATGGGAGTGGGTCGGCCTGGTTCCCAACGCTGCCCAGTTCGAGACGCCGATGGGCGTCGATCTGGAGGCACATGATCGCTGGTTCGCACAGGCGATCGTCACGCCCGCAATGTTCCACCGTCCGGCCGGCGCGGGCTCGGCTCTATTGGCTCGGTGCTCGCGACGCTAGCGGTGCGTTTCTGGACGGAGCAAGAACTACAAGCTGACGATTCCCCAGCCCGTCCCGGGCAAGCTGCTCTGGTCCGTGACGCTCTATGACGCGCAGACTCGCTCCGACGTGCAGACGGATCAGGACAAGGCGGCGCTCCGCTCGCTCTTCGAGTTGAAGGACATCGACACGTCAAAGCCGGTCGACCTCTATTTTGGTCCAACGGCGCCGAAGGATGGCGAAGGCCGTTGGATCAAAACCCAGTCCGGACGTGGCTGGTTCAGCTACATCCGCATCTACGGACCCACGCAGCCGGCCTTTGACGGCTCCTGGAAGCCCAACGACATCAAAGAAATCAAGTGATTGGATGGCTGCCGGCAGCCGACATGGCTCCGGCGGAGACAGGACATGAAATGAGAACCCCCGGTCGCAAAGGCCGGGGTTTTTCACGTCATCGCCTCTTTAAACTTTTGAAATCCTCCACCATATCCAGCCCAGGTTCGTCAGCCGCAAATCCCAACCGCGGCGGAACAATGGGCTTGCCATTTAAGGGAGCTCAATCTCAGTCATCGGCCTGTGCCTTATGAGGGCAGGGCGATCCATGGAGGTACAGCATGAATATCGAAAAATACTCCGAGCGGGTGCGCGGTTTTATTCAGTCCGCCCAAACCTATGCGCTTGCGCAGGGACACCAGCAGTTCACACCCGAACATGTACTGAAAGTGCTGCTCGACGACGACCAGGGCATGGCCGCCTCGCTGATCGAGCGCGCCGGCGGTGATCCCAAAGCGGCGCGCCTTGCCAACGATGCCGCACTTGCCAAGCTGCCGAAGGTATCCGGCGGCAACGGGCAGATCTATCTCGCACAGCCGCTTGCCAAGGTGCTTTCCACTGCCGAAGAGGCAGCGAAGAAGGCCGGCGACAGCTTCGTCACGGTCGAGCGCCTGCTGCAGGCATTGGCGATCGAGTCTTCGGCTTCGACGTCGACGACGCTGAAGAATGCCGGTGTGACCGCGCTGGCGCTCAACCAAGTCATCAATGAAATTCGCAAGGGCCGCACCGCTGACAGCTCGAACGCCGAACAAGGCTTCGACTCGCTGAAGAAGTATGCCCGCGATCTGACCGGCGAAGCCCGCGAGGGCAAGCTCGATCCGGTCATTGGCCGTGACGACGAAATCCGCCGCACGATCCAGGTTCTCTCCCGCCGCACCAAGAACAACCCCGTGCTGATCGGCGAGCCTGGCGTCGGCAAGACCGCCATTGTCGAAGGCCTCGCACTGCGTATCGTCAACGGCGACGTGCCTGAATCACTCAAGGACAAGAAGTTGATGGCGCTCGACATGGGCGCGCTGATCGCCGGCGCGAAATATCGCGGCGAGTTCGAGGAGCGGCTGAAAGCCGTGCTTAACGAGGTGCAGGCCGAAAACGGCGAGATCATTCTCTTCATCGACGAAATGCACACGCTGGTTGGTGCCGGCAAGGCGGATGGGGCGATGGACGCCTCCAACCTCCTGAAGCCTGCGCTTGCGCGTGGCGAGTTACACTGCGTCGGTGCGACGACGCTCGACGAATACCGCAAGCACGTTGAGAAAGATCCGGCCCTAGCCCGCCGCTTCCAGCCTGTCATGGTTGAGGAGCCGACGGTCGAGGACACGATTTCGATCTTGCGTGGCTTGAAGGAAAAGTACGAGCAGCATCACAAGGTCCGTATCTCGGATTCGGCCCTGGTTGCGGCTGCGACGCTTTCCAACCGCTACATCACCGACCGCTTCCTGCCCGACAAGGCGATCGACCTGATGGACGAAGCCGCTGCGCGGCTGCGCATGCAGGTGGATTCCAAGCCTGAAGAGCTGGACGAACTCGATCGCCGCATCATGCAGCTGAAGATCGAGCGCGAAGCGCTGAAGAAGGAAACCGATACGGCGTCTGCCGACCGGCTGACGCGGCTTGAAACCGAGTTGACTGGCCTCGAGGAAGAAGCCGACGCCCTGACGGCCCGCTGGCAGGCGGAAAAGCAGAAGCTCGGCCTCGCCGCCGATCTGAAGAAGCAGCTGGATGAGGCCCGCAACGATCTGGCGATCGCCCAGCGCAAGGGTGAGTTTCAGCGCGCCGGCGAGTTGACTTACGGCGTGATTCCGGAACTGGAAAAGAAGCTCACGGAGGCCGAACAGCAGGACAGCGATCGCAGCGCCATGGTGCAGGAGGTCGTCATCCCCGACAACATTGCGCATGTCGTTTCCCGCTGGACCGGTATCCCTGTCGACAAGATGCTGGAAGGCGAACGCGACAAGCTTCTGCGTATGGAAGACGAGCTGGCGAAATCGGTGATCGGCCAGGGTGATGCGGTTCAGGCCGTGTCGCGGGCGGTGCGCCGCGCGCGCGCTGGCCTGCAGGATCCGAACCGGCCGATCGGCTCGTTCATCTTCCTCGGCCCGACCGGCGTCGGCAAGACGGAGCTGACCAAGGCGCTCGCCCGCTTCCTCTTCGACGACGAGACGGCGATGGTGCGCATGGACATGTCCGAATACATGGAGAAGCACTCCGTGGCCCGGCTGATCGGCGCGCCTCCCGGCTATGTCGGCTATGATGAAGGTGGTGCGCTGACGGAAGCCGTCCGCCGCCGGCCTTATCAGGTCGTGCTGTTCGACGAGATCGAGAAGGCGCATCCCGATGTCTTCAACATCCTGCTGCAGGTTCTCGACGACGGACGCCTGACCGATGGTCAGGGCCGCACCGTCGATTTCCGCAACACGATGATCATCATGACGTCGAATCTCGGTGCTGACTATCTGACCCAGCTCTCCGAGGGTGAAGACAGCGAAAACGTTCGCGAACAGGTGATGGATGTCGTCAAGGCGCATTTCCGTCCGGAGTTCCTGAACCGTGTCGACGAAATCATCCTGTTCCACCGCCTGAAGCGGGAGGAAATGGGCGCGATCGTCGATATCCAGCTGAAGCGGCTGGTAGCATTGCTGTCCGAGCGCAAGATCGTCATCGATCTCGACGAGGATGCCCGCAACTGGTTGGCCAACAAGGGCTATGATCCTGTCTATGGCGCACGTCCGCTGAAGCGGGTGATCCAGAAATACGTTCAGGATCCGCTCGCCGAACAGATCCTGTCGGGCGAAGTGCCGGATGGTTCGCTGGTCAAGGTGACGAACGGCTCCGACCGGCTGCTGTTCCGCACCCGGCAGAATGTCAGCGAAGCGGCATAACCGCCGGATCAGGACAGAATGGAGTGATGTCGTCCCGCTGCAAAGCCGGGGCGGCATTTTTCATTGCCCGCGGGCAATGACGATTCCGGAAGGCTCAGGCGGTCTCGCCGGCTGCCGGAAGGCTGCGAAGGCTTGCCGCTTCCATCAGGGAGCGGGCAATGGCGTTGCGCAGCAGAAATGCGTTTGATTTGGTTCTCTTCTTGTCGAGGGCCTGTGCCGCGTCCATCAGAAGAAATCCTTCTTTCGAAAGGATTTCATGCGCCTTGCACAAAGCCCACTTTTCGAATGCATCGCTCGATTCCATGTCGCCCGCCAAATCATTTAGCTAAACCGATGCCGAATCACTTTCGAATATTCTACTTCAAATAGATTCTACTTGAATCGAAATTTTCAGGGATGAATTCTACTCGTCTCAGAGAGCATTGCCGCCGCCTGGAGTATTAAAGGCTACTTGCTGGCAACCTGATCGACAGGCTGGTTGTTCAGCAGCGTGTCGATGCGCTTGCGCTCGTCCTGGAATTTGGCGAGCGCATCGCCGTCCAGCGATTTTCCGCCCGGCAGGCGGATGCGCAGCGGATCGACCTTGGTGCCGTTGACGATCATTTCGTAATGCAGATGCGGACCGGTCGATTCACCTGTGGTGCCGACCCAGCCGATCACCTGGCCCTGGCGGACCTTGGCGCCGGGAACGACACCCTTGGCGATGGCGCTCTGGTGATTGTATGAGGATTCATAGCCATTGGCATGGCGCACGATCGTCTGGTTGCCGTAGCCGCCGGAATCCCAGCCGGCTTTCTCGACGACGCCGTTGCCGGTCGCGATGATCGGCGTGCCGCGCGGGGCGGCCCAATCGACGCCGGTATGCATGCGGGCAAAGCCGAGGATCGGGTGACGGCGCATGCCGAAGCCGGATTTGAAGATGCCGTTCGGAACCGGGTTGCGCAGCAGGAACTGGCGGATGCTCTTGCCGTCCTCGTCGAAGTAGTCGACGCTGCCGTCATCGGCCTGGAAGCGGTAGAAGCGGATCGCCGTGTCGCCGAAGCGGGCGTTGACATAGAGCAGTTCGGAATCGTCGGTGGCCTTGCCGGTCGAGTCGGCGACAGAGAAGAAGGCTTCGAGGAAGTCCGTGGATTTCAGCTGCGCCTGGAAGTCGACATTGGCGGCCAGCAGCTTGATGATCAGCGCCGTCATGTCCTTGGTCATGCCGTAGGACAGCGCGGCGCGATAGATGCCGTCATAGACGCGCGGCAGGTTCTGTCCTGATGGGACAGAGAGGGAGTCGTCGCTAAAGGCGGTGGCGACGGCGTCCAGCATCGGCGGTTCGCTGGCAACGACGAAGCGGCCCTTGTCATCGAGCGCGATCGTCACAAGATGCCGCGTGCCGCGATAGACGCTGGCGCGGATCAGCTTTGCCTGTTCGCCCTTCTGGATGATGCCGATGCGCAGCACGTCGCCCTTCGACAGATCCTCGCTGCCGAGCGGCTGTGACAGATAACCGGAAAGCATCTTCGCTTGCGGGTCGGGATAGCCGGCGTCGGTCAGCGCCTTGGCGATCGGCACGTTCTGGCGGGCCGGAATGATGTCGTCGGCAAATTCTTCGGTCTGCGGTGTGATCGATTCCGGCGCCGAGACCGTCATGTTCTGTTCGAGGACACGGGCCGAAAGACCAGCGGTCAGATCGACGTCGTTGTCTTCGTTGGAGAAGCGCTGCGGATCGACATAATAGAGGGCGGCGACCTGCGAGGCGCCGTCGGTCAGGACCGAGCCGTTGGAGCGGACGTTTTCCTCGATCTCGTCGAGCGACATGCCGGGCGCGACCTTCAGGTCACTCCTGCCGGTCGGGAAGGGGACGGATTTCAGCGCTACTTCGGATTCGACGTCCGAACCGTAGATTGCGCCGGTGCGCTGGGCGGGGGCCGGCTGCGGCTCGTCGGCGGAGAAGATCGAGAGCGCGTCGAAGTCGGGATAGTCCTCGGTCGCCACATGATTGGCGGCAAGCCGCATCTTCACATGCGAGAAGGGCTGGCGGCGGACCACTTCCTTGTCGCCGTCGTGAACGACGGTCGACACTTCCATAATCGCCTTGTCTGATGGTTTGGCGGCGATTGCCGGAGCAATGAGACGCCCGCCGCGGGTGACCGCCGTGTCCTCATGCGCGTCGCCATTGATATTCGCATAGGCTTCTGCCGGGATCGCCAGCTGCTGGCGACCGTCGAGTGCAGCGAAGAGCGCAACGCCCATCAGGATGCTGGAAGTGATGCCGGTGAGGAACGTGCCCGAAAGCCAGCGCAGCGAAACCTCGCGCTTGTCGGGCGCACGTCTACCATCGGCGAGAAGCGGCGGCTCGTTGCCCAACGAGCGGATCATCATCTTCTCCGTCATCATGGCAGCTTTATCCGCGTCCTTTCATGGGCTTCTTCGGGGCCTGACCGGCTTGGGCGAAGATGTGCATATTTTGAGCATGCGAGTCAAATCATGAGGGCCGCCCTTATATAGAGG
>Ga0102589_1004078_pt1 | contig 14174 bp, 22 predicted proteins | sample AraplaMF_Col_mLB_FD_76858 | JGI IMG/M metagenome (GOLD analysis project Ga0102589, IMG submission 76858) | Arabidopsis root microbial communities from the University of North Carolina, USA - plate scrape MF_Col_mLB | ecosystem: Host-associated > Plants > Roots > Endosphere | place: USA... | reverse complement strand
CAGCCTATGCGGCAAACCCTGACGATGTCGAAGTCGCCGGCGAATATGGCATCCGCTTGGCGATGTCCGGCAAGTGGCAGACCGGCTGCGAGCTGCTGTCGATCGCGCTCAACCGGGGCATCGGTTCGAAAGGCTATTACGAGGCCGGCATGGCGCTCTGCCAGCTGATGAGGGGCGATGTCGCCGATGCCGAGCAGTGGTCGCGCAAGTCCGATCTCGAAGCCAATCCCATGCACCATCTCGTGCTGCTCTCCATTCTCGGCGCCGCGGGAAAGACGGACGAGGCGCGACAGGAGACCGATTGGCTTACCCTCCACGCACCGGGGCTGATGCGCAACATCGACGGCGAGATCTCGCTTCGCCTGCAGCGGCCGGAAGATCGGGAACGGTTCTTCAGCGGCCTACGCGCGGCAGGTGTCGATCCGGCAGCGATACCCTCGCAATAGCACTCACGACTGCGGGCGCAGACCGTTGAGCTTCCCGCTGCCGGAAATCTCCGTGACGATATCGGCCGCGATGTCATCCTCGATGTCGAGGATCGCCTGGCCATCGAGATTCCGGTCATATTGATTGGCCCATATCACGGCACCATTGGAAACGTTGATCAGCCGCACATGCAGCCGCAGGACCGTGCCCTCGACAAGCGCCCCGCCTTGCAGGCTGAGAAGCAGCCCGCCCCCGTCCTGACCCGCGCGGCCGGGCGCAAGCACCACGATATCGGTAACCTTCGTCAGCCTGGCGATCACCTGATCGGTCAGGCCCTTCGCGAGGTCCTCGCCGCGCGCCGTGCCACCCAGCGCGTCGAAGGGCTCGACGGCGATCCGAACGCTGGCCGCCGTCGTCGATGCGGTCGAGAACGGCGAGGTCTTCGGTGGAGAGAGATAGGCCTCGAGCGGGCGGATGAGCGCCAGAACGGCCATCACGCCGAAGAATGCCGGAACGCCGATCGGCAGCAGCAACTGGCGCAAGCGGAGCGGAGGCTCGCCATCATGGCTCTGCGCCTTCGAGCTGCCCGGCAAGCTCATGATACTGTCGTCATTGCCTGAAAACTGCGGCGAATAGCTGCCTTTGGGAATCGTCACACGGATCGCGTCCTGGCTGCCACAGACGAGATAGTAGCGCTCCAGCGCCCGGCGGATGCGCCCCGCCTCGATGCGGACCACGGGATCGCTCTGCGCATCGAAGGAGGCGTTGCGTCCGAACACCGCCTGCGCGATCGTATAGGCTTTCAGCTGGGCGCTGCGCCCTTCCAGCGTTTCCTCGACGATATATTGCAGGAAGCGCCGGCCGCGCTCGGGCGCATGGAATTCCGGGCTCGCGAGGATCCGCTCAAGCTGCGCACGGATGCCTTCGCGGTTCCCGGGTGCGCGGTCTTCCCCTCCGTCTACAGATGACATCGAGATCTCCGCCATATCTCCGTATCGCCTTCATCAAGGGGGCATGGCCTTATACACCCACCGCGCATTCCGGGCTTCCGTAGCAATACGTAAGGGGTTTCTCGAATACCGGAGCGAGCCGCCTTTCCCTATTCTGCGGGTCGAGATGGGGGTGATGCCATGCTTCATGACCAGACGATCGGAGACTATGCAGCGGGCGGGCGGCACTATCCGCCTGCGCCAGCGAGAGACCAGCCGATCCGGCTAAAGCCCGACGAAACGATCTATAGCGAAGGCGAGCACGCCCGGGCGATCTATCAGGTCGAAACGGGCGCCGTCAGGATCTATCGCCTGACGCCGAGCGGCCAGCGCTACATCCTGTCTTTCTGCGGCAAGGGCGAATGGTTCGGCCTCGAAACCGGCAATGTCAGGACGGATTTCGCAGAGGCCGTGTGCGAGACGTCGATACGCCCCTTTCGCGCCAGCCAGAATACCGCCGCGCCCATCGACCTGCTGCATATCGCGCTGACCAATCTTGCCAAGGCGCAGCACAAACAGCTGGTCATCACCGAACAGAGCGCGCTGAAGCGGGTCGCGGCCTTCGTCTTCGAAATGGCCGAGCGCCATCCGGGCGCCCGCGAGTTCGACATGATGATGTCGCGCAGCGATATCGCCGATTATCTCGGCCTGACGGTCGAGACCGTCGCCCGCTGCTTCACGAAGCTCCGCGAAAAACATGTTCTTTGCCTGAACGGCAAACTGCAACGCATCGTCCGTCTTCTGGACCGGGATGCACTCATCGCCTTGACGGTCTAGCCCGCCGTGTCCGGGGCATTTGAAGAAGGGGATTACCTATGACGCCCGCATCCCGCCATCTCTCCCGCCAATCGGCCTGCACGCTGCTCGCCGGCCTTCTTGCACTCGCCACCCTGCCGATCTCGACGGCGCGGGCGGAGGACAATCCCTTTCAGAAGTTCCCCGTGCTGATCCAGTGCAAGCAGAACGACACCTACCACGCCTTCTACATATCGCGCGTCTCCAAGGACGGCGTCGCGACCTATGTCGCCTCCGAGCGGATCGGCGGCACGATCACCCTTGGCGGCGAGGCCAAGGCCATCGGCAGCAATGCGGCCGGCACCTGTGTCGGCAAGACGCTGGCGGAACTTCGCGCTGACGGTCAGGCCTTTGATCTGAAGCAATAGGCGTAGAGCGCCGAATGACAAAAGCCCGCCAGAGGCGGGCTTTCCGGTTTTGCTACCACGCGGCCGTCAGGCCGCCTTGCGCTTGGCCTGCCCCTGTTCGCCGGAAAAGCCGGACATCAAACCTTCGAGGATCGTCGCCTCATGGGCCAGTGCATCGGTGGCGCTGAGCGATTGCTGCACCATCGTCGTGTTCTGCGCCGTCAGGCTATCGATCTGCACGATGATCGTATCGAGCTCGGCAAGCCCGGCCGCCTTGCTCCCGCGCGCCTGAAATGATCGTTTCGATATGCCGGCTGATCTCGGCAACCTCAGTCGCGATATGGCCGAGGGCGTCGCCGGTCTGGTCTACCAGCGCGACACCCTGCTTCACGTGATCGCCCGAAGCGGTGATCAGCTGCTTGATCTCCTTGGCGGCGTTTGCGGAACGCTGCGCCAGTTCCCGCACTTCCTGAGCAACGACCGCAAAGCCCTTGCCCGCCTCGCCCGCACGGGCGGCCTCGACACCGGCATTAAGAGCCAGAAGGTTGGTCTGGAATGCAATTTCGTCGATGAGGCCGATGATCTGGCCGATTTCTTCGGAGCTCTTCTCGATGCGGTCCATGGCGCCGACGGCGCTGGTGACGATGCCCGCCGAGCGCTCGGCCGCTTCCTTGGCGTGGCTGACGAGACCGCCGACCTTCTCGGCGACCGTTCCCGTCTGGCCGACGGTGCCACGGACATGGGCAACTGCATTCGTCGCGCCTGCGATCGAACCTGCCTGGCGCTCCGAACGCTCGGAGAGTTCGCCCGCCGCGGCGTTGAGATCCCCGGCCTCGCGGCGAACCCGCTGCGTGACCTGGCTTGCCTGGGTGATGACGGCTTCGAGATTATTGGCCGACTGATTGAACGAGAGCCTGAGATTGTCGAGCTCTCCGGCAAAACGGCTATCGATACGGGTTCCCAGATATCCGTCCGACAGCTTTTCGAGCGCGCCTCTGAGGACGCGGATGGCGTGATCCGTTTCCTCGGCGGCGATCCGCTTTTCCGCCTCGCGCTCGGCGCGCTCCGCATCAGCTAGCCGGTCGGCGGCCTGGGCGCGCTCGCGCGTCTCGCGTTCGCTGGTGCTGGCGTTGTTGGCGGCGTCGAGCGCTCCCTCGGCGGAGACGAATGCATTGGAGATCGAGCTCGTCAGCGAGATCAGCGCCGCCGACTGAATGGCGACAATCGCCGCATGCAGCAGTACGCGGCCGAAATCGGAGGCTCCCGGGAAGACCAGCGCGGGGGCGACCAGATAGAGCAGCGTGTGATGAACGATGGTGATGCCGCCGAAGGCAACGACGGCGCGCCAATCGAGCCATGCCGCGCAGATCGCCAGAACGGCGAAGAAATACATGTGGATGTCAGACTGGAGGATCGAACCCTCGTAGGCATAGACGATCATCGCCACATTGACGGCGTGAGCCATGGACGTCACGAGCCGCGTCACCGGCCCGGTGCGATCCTGCAACCAGCAGACCGAAGTCATCGCCAAGACTGCAGCGCAGACGATGAAAGCCGTCCAGTCGAAACCATTGCCGCGCAGCACCGGCACCAGAATGGCAATGCCGGCATTGATCCAGAGGAGCCCGAAAATGACGGGCGAGACACGCAGCCGGAAGGCATGAAGCGAGTTCATTCAGGTATCCTTTTGGAGGCAGCCCACGGCAAGGGCGTGATTGAGAACGAGAAAGGCACCGGCGGCGCTCAGTTTGCGAACGAAATCCGGGGCGCTCGAATGCGCAACGGCAATCCAGCCGAAACGTCCCGGCGCGACGAAAGACCCGCCTGCCCTGCCGATCAGCTCGACGACCTGACCTTCGGACTGTCCGGGCTTGCCGACGACGAGCACGAATTCACCGCGCGGCGTCGCCAGGGCAAATGCCAGCAACGCCAGGAAAATCGCCCCATAGACGCAAACCGCAAGCAATCCGCGTCGGCCGAGCGAGGCATCGTGATAGCGCGCGTTCGAGAGGGTTGGCGTTGGCATCTTGGTTCGGATGATCGTATCTGATTGCTGGCCGCTGCCGCCTGCGGGGTTGCAAATGGCGGAGTGAAGGTGTGGATCGACAGGGCCAAAAACGCCGGCCGGACTGCTGCCGAACCACAACCATTCACGATAATTATTCTAAATAAGGTAGTATTAATTTAGCGTTTACGATACTTGCAAGTATTGCGAGGCATCAGCCGCGGTTACATCAATAATACTATCGCTATACGTGCTTTCGCGCGCATCTACTAAACCCACCGGCTGAATGCGACTATCGTGCCGCCGCCTGCCTCGCGCACTTGCACAACTCATCCCTGGTCTGCGATCCGCCTCCATCAGCCGGCCCCGGTTGCCAATTCGCGCAAATCAGTTCACGCTAATCTTCATCCAATATTTGCGAGGACGTGACGATGATAACCTTGTCCGCAATCTCTGCAGTTTTGGCCCTCGCCGTCGTGTTGTGTTTCATGGCGATCGCCCCGATTGAAGCCGACGACCGGTAGCCGGCGCCGCCTTTGAGCGATATTTCCAGGCCGTTTGTCACCGAAGACGATCCTGACCGGCCCATCCGATGCCAGGATGCCTTGCAGCTTGCATTCCGCGAACTGGTGGACCACGCCGTCGATAGCGGCTGGAAGGAAGCCGAAGTGCTCGCCGGATTGCGGGAACTGGCCGAGCACCAATCCCTGGCGCTCACCTCCAGCGAGAGAACCGAAGCCCTGCTGCGCGCCCTGAAACAGCTGACTTAAGCCTCACGACAGCCCGAGAAGCCCTGTCACGCCGGCGTCACGCGACACATCGGACCCTTTGTGGTTGGATAATGCCAGAGAGCTAGTGATCCTCTTTTTTGTTGCGAGTGAGGAAGCAGATGGCAAACAGACGCGCAAACAGCGTGCGTGTTCCAAGACCGACGTTCCGTCAGCGGCCGAAGGCCCCGGTCAAGAACGTCCCGCCGACACGCAGACCCGACAACGATAGCGAGACCGAGGTTCTCTACGACCTCCTGGATTATCTCGCCGAGGACGAGGACGCCCTGGCCGCTTGATCGCGCCGGAGGCTGGCCAGGCGTACAGCCGGCTACTCTCGCTAAAGTATGAACGGTCGGGGCAGAAAGATAATCAGCCATTCACCACTGTTCGAAAGTATATCAGCACATTCTGACAAGACGGATTGATTTTTGCTGCCAGAGCCCGTTCTCTTGGAGAGCAATAGGGTGGGTGGCGTATGCAGAGATATCAGGTTCAACATCTCGAGAACGGAAGCTGGGCAGTCATCGACGGCAAGGATGGCCGCGCCATCGACGAACACGCCGGACAGCCGGCGAGAACGAGATTACAGGCGCAGGCCCTGGCCGATTTCCGCAACGGCATCAGCACCCCCGTCCATGAGCGCACGGCATCCCGCCTGCAAAAGCTGCGCCTCGCCTGGGGCATGATCACCGCAAAGCGCACCGCCTGAGCGGCGCTGCCCTCTCGGCAATTGTCTAGAATGTCTTTCTTGGAACAGGACGGGGCTTACGCCGCGTCGAGATCGCCCGCCGGGCGATGGGCGACGAAGCGGTTTCGGCCGGAGGTCTTTGCACGATACATGGCCTTGTCCGCCTCTTCGTAGAGAGAAGCCGACGTCGATCCGGGGCTCGCCCAGGCGATACCGACGGATGCTCCGAGCATGATGCCGTCGCCGGCATCCCATTGCAGGGCGGCAACGATGCGTGCCGCGGCAGCTTCGATCTGGTGGATGGAGGCGCCGTTGTAGATGACGGCGAACTCGTCGCCGCCGACCCGCGATACCAGGTCGGCGTTCTCCGCCGCAGCACTCAGCCGGTTTGCCGTCTCGACCAGGCAGACATCGCCCGTCTGATGGCCGAGGATATCATTGACGCGCTTGAAGCCGTCGAGATCGACGAGCAGCAGCGCGCAGCCTGTTTCCGACGCGCAGAGACCGCCGAGGCGTTCATGGAAGCGGAACCGGTTCGCGAGCCCGGTCAGGTGGTCGAAATCCGCGCGGCGGCGGATTTCTTCGAGCAGCATCACCTCTGCCGTTACATCCTGTTTCAGGCCCGAGACACGGACGGGACGGCCGTCCTCGCATTCGACGGTCGCGGTAATCCTGATCCAGCGGCGGTTACCCTTGCGGGTGACGATCTCCGCATCGAGCGAGAAGCCGCCCTGCTGCTCGATCGCATCGCTGCGCAGTCGCTGAAGCTCGAGGAGAGCGGCGGGAGAATACATGGCAACGATCTCGCTTCGCACAAGCGGCGTGCCGGGTTCGATATCGAAGAGTTCGTAGACCATGTCGGTCCAGGAGAGACGCTCATCGGCGAGATTGCATTCCCATACGCCGATGCGGGCGGCCTTCGAGCAGCGGTCGAAGACCTGCTTGAGGTGATGAACGTCGTTGGCCAGTTCCAGCCTGTTGATGTTGCGATCGTCCGAGCGGCTTCCGATCTTCTTCACCAGGGACGACAGCAGCATCACATTCCTCTATCCGCAATTGTCTGGCACAGTCTGGCATAGATTCATTGACGCCCCGTTATCCCTCGGCAGCGCTCACGCGATCGTGGCTGGAACAAAATCGCCAGCCTCTCCGTTCATTTGCGATAGGTGAATGGAGTGGCAAATGAAGCCGGCAAGGAAAATTCTGACAGCATGCGCCGCGACTGCGGTCATTGCCCTGTCGGGCGCGCCTTCCGCCTTTGCTTTCAGGATTTCTCCTCCGGCTACGGCAGGCAGTTCCGACAACAACGCCGCGGTAGCGGCTTACTCCTCAGGGACAAGCAAGGCGGCGGAGCCCGAGAGCTGGCTGCTCTCTCCCGCCGAGATCGCGCATATCAAATGGTGCGCGCAGCGCTTCCCATCCTATAACCCGACCGACAACACTTATACGGGTCCCAAGGGCAAGGACATCACCTGCCATTCGCCGGGCTGATCACGGCCGCGGCCGGGACAGAACGAATGCGGCGCAGGCGAGAAGCGCAAGGCTGACTGCGACAGCAGGGATCGGCGACGGGTGCGACGTTGCAAAGAAGATCGCATAGCCCGAGGCCATACCGAAAACAGCAAGCAGCTTCGACGAACCCGAAATCGCGCCGCTGTCGCGCCAGTCCCTGAGCGGCGCGCCGAACCGGCTGTTGATCAGCTTTGCTTCGAGCCTCGGCGAGGACCGGGCGAAGCACCAGGCAGCAATGATCAGGAAGATCGTCGTCGGCATCAGCGGCAGAAACGCGCCGATAATGCCGAGCGCCACCATCACCAGGCCAAGCCCGATATAGGCGGCTTTGATAACCGGATTGCGCCGCGGCGCGGCAGTCGGACTTTGATCATCGGGCAAATTGCAGGCACTCCAGCGCACCCTCGATCCGGGTGCCGATGCCTTCGTCGGGAAATTCGGGATGATTGTAAAGGGGCGCGCCGGACGCAGCAGCCCTAAAAGGGAAAAGGCCGGGCGAATTCTCGCACCGACCTCCCATCATCGCCGTCAGCCGGTGCCAGTACATCCGTGGTCACCTGCGAAGCGATTTCATAGGCTTACTCTATGCCGATGCAGCGGCTTTGCAAGCGCTTGATGCTACCAATTTTGGTCAGGCGGGAGTCCCCGGAGAATGCGATTCCGGCGGCAGCCGATCTCATAACAGAAAATGCTCAATAAGCGCCGGTTATTGGAGCCTGGATGTTTTCAAAAGAGTGGCTGAACGGCGATTATGAACTCGCCGACAAGCATCAAGGCCACTCCTCCCGGCCTTCGTCGGCGGTTCCCTCTGGAGGTTTTCGAACTCTCCCATTTGGGCCATCCGCGGATGGCCCTATTTTTTTGCCGGAACTAGTGCAGGACGACCGGCTGCTCGGACCATTTGTGCGACAGCCTGAGATCGTCGAGGACGACCAGCAGCTTCTCGAATTCCACCATGATCGATCGGAATTCCTTGGCATCAGCCTCGACGATGCCGCGGGCCTTGGAGGACACAGCTTCGATGAGGCGCAGCATCCAGCCACAGCGGCGGTCGGGCAGATCGCCCAGCACGTCGCGGCGGTAGTCTTCCAGATAGCGGTGGATATGCGCAACCAGCATGCGCTTGTCGGCTGGCGTCAGCAAAGGCACGCTTTCGCTGGCGGCCTGGATAGCGGTAATGACCGGAATCGACATCTGCTACTCCCGTGGTTGGGCCACAGATGTATTCGCCGGACCCGATGGGCACCACGGCACAAAGTCTGATGCGGGTCAATTTATCGCGGTCACGACATCCTGAGACGGCGCCTGACATTGCCGGCGCGGCCCGTCAAAAGGCTGGTAGCTGTTGTCTTCCGCGCGGTAAGACTGGTAGCGCGCCGCGCACCAGGACGCAGCCGCCTGGCTTTCGACAGCGCTGGGGCTGGCTGTCGCGGCAGTCTGCGTCACAGCCTCTCCGCTGCCAGCCTGCTCCGAATAGGGCGAGGTGCAACTGCGCATCTCGCCACTGAAAGCGCGGTAGCTATTGGTCGCGGGATCGTAGGAACGGTAGCGCTGCGAGCACCAGCTGAGGTGCTCTGCGGGCAAGGCCGGCTCCGCTGCGGCAGCCACCGCCGGCGCGGGATCCGGCTTGCGCGACGCGACGCTGATCTTCGGCGCATCGGTGACATAGCTCGAATAGACGGGTGCGACGCGCTGGTAATTCTGCGTGCCCGGATCGACGCGAACCGGGCTCGTCGTCCAAAGATCCGGCGCCGAGAGATCGGCGAGCCGATGCGTCTCCGATTCCGCCATGACAATCGAAGCCACGGATGCCGCCGCGATACAGCCGGCGACAGACGTTACGATACCGAATGTCAGTGATGCGACCGCGTTCATTTGCCAAGCTCCCGCTGTTCGACCGGAACGAATACCCTGCCCTGCTTCTCATCGCCGCGATCGACATTCGAAAGCAGAACGAGGATGCAGCCGGCCATCGCCATCAGGATGGCGACGATCGGAAGAACGGCGCTTGCCGATTTTGGTTCCCCGTAGATCATCCGTCTCTCCATAAGAAAAACCGGCGGCGCGAACGCCACCGGTTCAGGCCGTCAGGCCGCGATGATGTAGACAATCGTGTAAGCCGTCGGATCGACGATCACGATCCGTCCATCGGCCAGGATGAAGAAGCGGTAGGTTTCGTACTGCGGCACGATCTTGACGATCCGCGGCGGCAGCGGCTCCAGCCGGATCTTCTTCGGGATCGCGGTACTGACCGAGACCGTGAAATTCACTTCGCGAACCGGTTCGACATGCACTTCCTTGACGACCTGCCGGATTTCCGTCTGCTGTTCGACCGAGATGTTGACGTTGGTCGTCTTGTTGACGGTCGTATTGTTTTCGACATTGGTCTTGCTGTTGGTCTGCGTCTCGGTCGAGCCGGACGGCTTCGTGGCATCGCCGGATTTCTGCGCATCGCTGCCGGACTTTTGGGTCTCGGATGACGTGCCACTCTCCTGCGAACCGGATTTCTGGGTTTCGGTCGATGGCTTGGAGCCGTCAGTGCCCGAGGTGCCGCTGGGCTTCATGCCGCCGCCCTGCGCGGCACCATTGCCTGAAGCGTCCGGCTTCGTCTCACTGCCGGATTGGGCCGGCGCCGTGCCGCCTTCTGTCGAGGTGTCGGGCTGGGCCTGCGCCTTGCCGCCAGCACCGTCAGTCGATGTGGAACCATCCGATCCCGCAGCCGGCTGCTGTGTCTGCTCGCCGCCGGTTGCTGCGCCGGCACCGGGCTGCGAGCCCTGAGCGCCGCCACTGGCATCCGGCTGCTGCTGCGTGGCGCCACCGGACTGATCGGTCTGGGCTGCACCCTTCTTTTTGATGATCGGAGCATCCTGGGCTGAGGCGGACATGATGCCGACGGGCGATACACCGATCGACAGGGCCGTCATCAGGACGGCAAGGGTCTTGGTTTTCATGACAATCTCTCTGAGTTCGGGCCGCACGAGGCCGTTCCTCACGATGTGCGGCTGGATTTCGTTTCGTGTTGAGGAATGGAGGACGCGACCTCGGCCGCGTCCGGGATCCGGTCAGTTGATGACCTGGATCACCTTGCGGGACGACGGCTCGACGATGACGCGCTCATCGTTCACGACCGCAAAGGCATATTTCGGATTTTCAGGAACCGGCGTGACGACCACGGTCTCCGGAAGCGGCTGGCCGACGACGATCTTTTCCTTGACCACGACGCGGGCCGAAGGTGCCGGTGCTTCACGGACATAGCTGACGACCTTCTGCGGCGGCGGATCGATGACCGTGCCAACAACGGCACCCGTCACGCCACCGACGGCAGCACCGACGGGACCGCCGACGATCGCGCCGGTCACGGCACCACCTGCAGCGCCATTGACAGTGGAAGACTGGGCGAGTGCAACGCCCGACATCAGGGTCGCGGCCGCAGCCACGCCTACCATAAGCTTGGAGAGCATTTTCTCCTCCTTTTGTTGCTAGGCGGCCTCGATGACCGCTGCCTACCCAACCATCGGAGACGCCGCCTGTTCCGAGCATCGGACCTCAGTCCGGGGCACCCCGGACCATGGTCGGGGGTCTGGAACTGCGGCCATTTCGGCTCGTTGCTACAGGGACCAAAGGAGCCCAGTCATGAGCAGCATCCATAGACCTTCCGCCGGCCCGGTTGCGATCAATGCGTCGGTCGTCGCACTGGTCGTCTTCCTGTGCGGCGTCCTTTATTTCTTCGGCGCGGCGATGTCGGGCGATACGCAGATCACCAAGAGCGTTGCCGGCGCGGATATCATCGATACACGCGATGTTCCGAACTAGGCGCCGTCGGGATGTCACGCAGCTATCTGGAATTCCTCTAGGGTAGTACCATGTCTGCCGGACACGCAGTCGACAGGTCGCAGATGCATTGGCTCAGCCGTTGGAATGCCCGCTCCTTGGCCTCCCAGTTCTTCATAACCGGGGGCGTCGTCTCGATCATGGCGATGCTCCTGATCGGCATTCTGCTGACGCGGCTGATCGAGGACGCGGTGATCCATAATTCCGGCGCAGCGACCGCGCTCTATGTCGATAGCGTCGTCGCCCCGCTGCTTCCCGATATGCAGACGGAAACCCTTCTCGACGAAGGAAGCGCCCAGGCGCTCAACGAGACGCTGTCGCAGGGCGCACTCGGCAAGCGCCTCGTCTCGTTCAAGCTCTGGAGGAGCGACGGCACCATCCTCTACTCCAACGAACAGGAGCTGATCGGGCGGAAATTCCCGGTCAGCGACAAGCTCCGCCAGGCCTTCTCAGGCGCGCTCGTCGCGCGATACGAGGTGGCGAGCGATCCGGAGAGCGAGAAGGAAAGGCTGCTCGGCAAGCCGCTGATGGAAATCTACAATCCGGTGCTGCAGCCATGGTCCGGCCAGCCGGTCGCCGTCGTCGAGTTCTACGAGACGGCTGAGGGGCTTGCCGACAGCATTGCCCGCGCAAGACTTTGGAGCTGGGCCTCGGTCGCTGGACTGACGGCGATCTTCTTTCTGGCGCTTTCGGCTCTGGTTTTCCGCGGCAGCCGGCTGATCGAGGCGCAACGCAGCGATCTCCGCGACAAGGTGACGGAACTCTCGGCCCTGCTTGCCGAAAAACTCGCCCTGCAGCGGCGTTTGCAACGATCGTCGCTACGAGCCGCCGCCCTCAATGAAACCTATCTTCGCAGTGTCGGCGCCGACCTTCATGACGGTCCTGCCCAGCATATCGCCTATGCCTCGCTGCGGCTCGACAGCGAGATGCTGGTCGATGCCAAGACAAGCCCTGGCATGCGGGAAAAGGAGCTGTCCTGGATCCGCTCGAGCCTTGCCGAGGCGATGCGCGAAATCCGTACGATCTGCCGAGGCCTCGTCCTGCCGGAGATCGAGGGCGCCTCGTTCGCAGAGATCATCGAGCGGGTGGTGTCCGCCCATGAGACACGGACGGCGAGCACGGTTTCGCGCAGCGTCGAGGATGATCGCTCGGACCTCTCGGCCGCGGTGAAGATCTGCGTCTACCGCTTCGTCCAGGAAGCGCTCAACAATGCCTATCGCCATGGCGGCGGCATCGAGCAATCGGTGACGGCGCGTGTGCGCGACGGCGAGGTCAGGATCGAGGTTCGCGATCAGGGCGATGGCTTCGATCCGAATGAGGTCCGGCCGACAAGCCTTGGGCTTGCGGGACTTCGCGAACGGGTCGACAGTCTCGGCGGAGACTTCGATATCAAGACCAGCGGCGCCGGCACGGTGGTGTCCATGACGCTTCAGCTGATGGAACTGGAGGATGCAAAATGACGGCGATCACCATCGGCATCGTGGACGATCACCCGCTTTTCCGCGAGGGCGTCAGCCGCAGCCTCTCGGAGGTCGATGATTTCGTGGTTATCGGCGAAGGTGCGAGCAGCGACGACGCGATCCGGCTTGCGGCCTCCGACCGGCCCAGCGTGCTGCTGCTCGACGTCTCCATGCCCGGTGGCGGCCTGGAGGCAATCAGTTCGGTTCTGTCGCGAAGCCCGGAAACACGGGTGCTAATGCTGACCGCGTCCGAGGAGGTCGATACACTGTCCGCAGCCCTGCAGCGCGGCGCAGCCGGATATGTGCTGAAGGGGATCGGGTCGCGCGGCCTTGCCGAAGCGATCCGGGCCGTGGTGCGAGGCTCGAAATTCGTCTCTCCGGCGATGTCCGCCAAGGTGATGGAGCGCTCGCTGGGCGCTCAGTCCTCGCCCAAGGCATCACTCACGCCGCGCGAGCTCGAGGTGATGGAACTCGTCGCCGAAGGCCTCTCCAACAAGCATATCGGCCTGCGTCTCGACCTGCAGGAAAAGACCGTCAAGCATCACATGACGCAGATCTTGCTGAAGCTCGGCGTCACCAACCGTACCGAGGCCGCCATCAAATGGCGGGATCTGGCTTAGCGGAGATAACGCGACAGGCGCGTAACATCGGCCTGCGTCGCCAGCCTGTTGCTGATCGTCCGGCCCTTCGCATCCTTCATCACGTAGCGGTTCGAGATGATCGTCTCGGTGATGCCGTTGCGGTGGCGGATCCGGATTGTGCCATCCGCGCCGCGCGTCGCCTGGACGCCAGCGCCCGTAGAGGCGGCCCCGGTATCGGCAGGCTCGGCCGAGCTTGCCGGACCGCCATTGCCCTTGCCATTCCCGTTATTGCCATTGCCATTTCCGGTGCCGCCGCCGGAGTTTCCATTTCCGCCGCCGTTCCCGCCACCATTGCCGTTATTGCCGCCGCCATTGCCATTGTTGCCGCTCTTGGCGAAGGCATCGAGGCGCAGACGACGTGCGCCACCGAGCGGCAGAAAGGCTGCGGCCAGCCCGGCTCCGGCGATGATCTTCAGAAAGCGTCGTTTCGACTGGCTCATGGTTTCCGTCTCTGCTTCTTGCAGCCTCTGTACGCAAGACAGGACGTATGAGATCGCTACCGGCTGCGAAAAGCAAGGTCCCGGGACCATGGTGCCGGGTCAGACACGGACCATGGTCCGACGTGCCGGGCGCAATTGTGCACGTTTCCTCAGCGCCCGCGGCGCTTGGAAGCAGCAGCGGCCACCGCTTTGATATTGCGAATACTCCGCGCTTGTCATAGGCCTCATCAGACGATCGCAGGGAGCCCGCCGGATGACAAAACAGAAGCC
>Ga0102589_1004075_pt1 | contig 14182 bp, 13 predicted proteins | sample AraplaMF_Col_mLB_FD_76858 | JGI IMG/M metagenome (GOLD analysis project Ga0102589, IMG submission 76858) | Arabidopsis root microbial communities from the University of North Carolina, USA - plate scrape MF_Col_mLB | ecosystem: Host-associated > Plants > Roots > Endosphere | place: USA... | reverse complement strand
TGGTGCAGCATGCTCATGACCATGGGCTGCACCATGCCCAGCGCCAGACCCAGAAGGATGGAGCACAGGCCCATGCCGATCGCCGAGTGCATGAGAGGGTAAATGCCGAACAGCGCGGCCGTCGCCAGCATGGCAACCGCCAGGACCTTCCACTCGCGCAGGTGGGCTGCTACCAGCGGCATCACCATGCGGATCAGCGCAGCGGCTACCGCAAACGAGCCCAGGATAGTGCCGATCACCGACGCACTGATGCCGCGCTCAAAACCCAGCACTGGCACCACGAAGGTGTGCACGTCCCAGCAGGACGACAGAAACCAGTTCACCATCATGAGGCGGCGAAAGGTGGGCTGGCGCAGCAAATCCCAGGCCTTGGACTGCGGGCCGCCGCTGGCAGCAATGACGGGCGGCAGTTCCTGGGTCTTGCGCACCAGGAACCAGCAGGCCAGCGGCAGTATCGCCATCAGCAAGAACGCCGCGCGGTAGCCCGAGGTGCTGCCGGGCACGGCGCCCACATGGTCGATCAGCAGGCCCGCCGAAAACGGGCCAATGAAATTGGACACCGCCGGGCCTATGGCCAGCCAGCTGAACACCTGGCGCAACTCCAGCGCGCCAACCGCCGCGCGGCCCACATGGCGCTGCAGCGAAATTACCGCCGCGCCGGTGGCGCCGCCCGTGAGCAGCGCCGCCAGGCACAGCACCGGGAACACCGGAAAAGCCACTGCCGCCCCTGCTCCCAAGACGGCAGCCAATACGCTGTAGCGGATGGGGCGGCGAAGACCGTGACGGTCGGCGAAGCGGCCGGCCGGCAACGCCAGGAAGACCTGGGTCAGGGCAAACAGCGCGAGCAGCACGCCCACCGCCGCAGGGCTGTAGCCTTCGCGCAGCGCCAGCAGCGGCGCCGCCATGCGCGTGCCGGCCATGCAGGCATGCAGGCAGATCTGCGCCAGGATCAGGCGGGCAAGTTCGGGCGTCATGCGGCGCAGCTCATGCGAGGCGCGTCAGGGGTTGTCCAGGTCTTTGTCAAGGGGGTCCAATGGAAGCAGGCGGGCGGATTCGATTTCGGGCAGCGCTTCGACGTTGCGCAAGGCCTTGCCCATGACGCGGCTGCGCTGCTCGGCACTGCTCAGCGTGTTGAGCACGGTTTCGGTTTGCGATTTGACCTTGGCCAGCACATCGCCGAACTTGCCAAACTCGGTCTTGACCGCACCCAGCACCTGCCAGACTTCGCTGGAGCGTTTTTCCAGCGCCAGCGTGCGAAAACCCATTTGCAGGGAGTTGAGCATGGCCAGCAGCGTGGTCGGGCCGGCCAGCGTGACGCGGTGGTCACGCTGCAGGAACTCCATCAGACCCGGACGGCGCAGCACTTCGGCATACAGGCCCTCGGTCGGCAGGAACAGGATGGCGAAATCGGTGGTGTAAGGCGGGTCGATGTACTTGTCGGAAATCGATTTGGCCTCAAGGCGTATGCGCGCCTCCAGCGCCTTGCCGGCGATTTCCGCGCCCAGCACGTCGGCGCGCTGCAGCGCGTCCAGCAGGCGCTCGTAATCTTCGTTCGGGAATTTCGCGTCTATCGGCAACCACAGCGGCTCACCGGAATCGGAACGGCCCGGCAGCTTGATCGCAAAGTCGACCGGGTTCTTGCCACCACGGCGCGTGATGACCTGGGCCGCGTACTGGTCGACGGTAAACACCTGCTCCAGCAGGGCCGAGAGCTGCGCCTCGCCGAAAATGCCGCGCGTTTTCACATTGGTGAGCAGATGCTTGAGGTCGCCCACGCCCTGGGCCAGCGTCTGCATCTCGCCCAGCCCCTTGTGCACCTGCTCCAGCCGGTCCGCGACCTGCTTGAAGCTTTCGCCCAGGCGGGTTTCCAACGTGGTCTGCAGCTTCTCATCGACTGTCTTGCGCATCTCGTCGAGCTTGGCCGAATTGGTCTGCTGCAATTGCGCAAGTTGCTTTTCCAGCGTCTCGCGCACTTCGCCCATGCGCCTGGCGTTGGACTCGCTGACAGACTGCAGCTGCGTGCTCAGGGTGTCGGACAGCGTCTTTTGCAGCAAGGTGAGCTGCTGCGCAAATGCGTCGATCTGGGTGTTCTGCGTGCGGGTGGCTTCGGCGCTTTGCTGCACCAGGGTTTGCTGGAAGGTGGCGAAAGTTTTCGCCAGTTCCTCGCGGCCGCTGCGCGCGTTGTCGCCGATCTCGCGGCGCAGCTCGCGCTCCAGCTTGTCGTGGCCCGCCGCGATGTTCGTGAGCAACTCGGTGCGGCCCGTATCCGAAGGTTCCGCCGGCTTGCGCAACAGCAGCCACACCAGCAACAGCAGGTTGGCCACAGCCAGGGCGATGATCAGCCAGGTTTCCATCATGTAAGGGCCTGTTAACACTATGTTTGCAAATGCGAATGGGGTAAAAACGGCGCCAATCAAGGCGCGCGACGGTGCCCAGACCGGGCGTCTGGGTGAGGAGCGCAACGCCGAGTGGCGCCGTTTTTACCCCATTCCCTTCGGGTTGCGATCAAAAAGGCCTTGCGCGGCGTTGCAAAGCCTTGACGGGGTCTACCCCGCCTGCGTTTTGCGCCTTGCTCAAGGCCTTTTTGACTCGCAACGCACCTTGCAAACATAGTATTAACAGGCCCTATTGTCCGCTTGTCGCCTTCTTCCTGCTTATTGACCGGCCAGTACCGCGGGATTAAGCGGGGTCAGAGGCTTCTTGCCGCTGAAAAACGCGATCAGGTTGTCGGCGGCGAGGCTGGCCATGGCCATGCGCGTGGGAATGGTGGCGCTGGCGATGTGCGGGGTCAACACCACATTGGGAACGGTCAGCAGGTCCGGGTGCACCTTGGGCTCACCCTCGAACACGTCCAGCCCGGCGGCCGCGATGCGCCTGTCACGCAGGGCCGCGGCCAGCGCGGCATCGTCCACGATGCCGCCGCGTGCGATGTTGATCAGCGTGGCGCTCGGTTTCATCAGCGCGAGTTCGGCCGCCGCTATGCTGTGGTGGGAGGCCGGCGAATACGGGAGCACCAGCACCAGGTGGTCGGCGGCCTTCAGAAGCTCTTCCTTGCCGACGTAGCTGGCCTTGCATTCGGCTTCCAGCGCCGCGTCCAGGCGCGAACGGTTGTGGTAAATCACCTTCATGCCGAAACCGTGGGCCCCGCGTTTGGCAATGCCCTGCCCTATGCGGCCCATGCCCAGAATGCCCAGGGTCGCGCCGTGGATGTCGGAGCCGGCAAACATGTCATAGCTCCACTTGGTCCATTTGCCGGCACGCAGGTAATGCTCGCTCTCGGTCACGCGGCGCGCCGTGGCCATCAGCAGCGCGAAGCCAAAATCCGCCGTGGTTTCAGTCAGCACGTCGGGCGCGTTGGTGGCCAGCACACCGGCCGCCGTCATCGCGTCGATGTCGAAGTTGTTGTAGCCCACGGCCATGTTGGCGCAGATTTTCAGGCCCGGGCAAGCGGCCAGCACCTCGGCGTCAATTTTGTCGCCGCCTGTGGTGAAGGCGCCGTCCTTGCCCTTGAGGCGCTCGGTCAGTTGGGCCTTGGACCAGGTCTCGTCGACCTGGTTGGACTCGACTTCGAAATGCTGCTCCAGGCGGGCGATGACTTCGGGGAACACGGCGCGCGCGACGAGGATTTTGGGTTTGTTCATGGTGTTCGGGAAGGAGTGGAGGACGACGCTACCGGCTCAGGAGACGAACCAGTAGCCGATGTAAAAGGTGAAGTGCCCGCAGCTTGCCGGACCCGGGGCGCGTCGGGATGCCAGCCCAGCACGGCCAGCAGCACGAAGAATCCGATCACATAGCCCAGCGCCACATGCCAGCCGCCCTTGAGCCAGGCGACGACGGACTTGGCCTCGGGGTAGATACCGGCCAGCGCCACGCCGGCCGAGGACCCAAACCACAACATGCTGCCGCCGAAGCCGACGGCATAAGCCAGGAAGCCCCAGTCGTAGCCGCCCTGGTGCAAGGCCAGCGCCGTGAGCGGGATGTTGTCGAACACCGCGCTCACGAAACCCAGGCCGAAAGCGGTTTGCCAGCTGGCGGCCGGCAGGTGCTGCACCGGCATCATGGACGCGCACAGCACCAGCGACAGCAGGAAGACGCTGCCGCGCGCGGCCTCGGGCAGCAGGCCCCAGTTGGAACGGCGCCAGGGCGTGGTCAGCGCGATCGCCACCCACACGGCGATGCCTATCACCGGAAGCCGCTCGAGCACCGCCGGGTCGCGCAGGTTGAAGTACACATTGGCGGCCACCGCCGACAGCAGGATGATGGCGACGATGCCCAGGCGCGCCCAGTGCAGGTGCGCGCCCGGCACGGCGTCCTTCATGATGGGCTGGAAGGCGTGCTGCTGGCGCGCCGCGACCACGCCGAAGATGGCCAGCGCCACCACAGCGCCCACATAAGACTCAAACACCTGGCCGGGTGAAACGCCGGCAATCCACATCATGGTGGTGGTGGTGTCGCCCACCACGCTGCCCGAGCCGCCTGCGTTGCTCGCGGCCACGATGGCGGCCAGGAAGCCGATATGCACACGCTTGCGGTACAGCACAGCCGCCATGGTGCCGCCTATCATGGCCGCCGCGATGTTGTCGAGGAAGCTGGAGATCACAAAGACCAGCACCAGCATCACGAAGCCGCCCTTCCAGTCATCGGGCAGGTAGCGCGGCAGCAGCGCCGGGATGCCGCTTTTTTCGAAATGGTCAGACAGCAGCGCGAACCCGAGCAACAGGCCCAGCAGGTTGGCCAGCGTCACCCATTCATGCGCCAGCAATTGCAGCAGGCCGCCCAGGCCGGGCACGCCGGAGAAATCGCCCAGCGCGAGTTTGTAGAGCGTGATCAACGCCAGCCCTGCCAGTGCAACCTTGAGCGTGTGGTGGTGCCACAGCGCCACACCGAGCAGCGTCAGGCCGAACAACACGAAATCAAGGGGGATACCTGCAATAGCCACGCGCTGGTTTTGGATAAAAGATAAGTAAGCGTTCGATTATGCCGGTGAGGCGATTTCAAACACCTGGCGCAGGTAGGCCAGGTATTTTTCGTCGTCGCACATATTCTTGGAAGGGGTATCTGAAAGTTTGGCCACCGGCTGGCCATTGCAGCGGATCATCTTGATGACGATCTGCAGCGGCTCGTAACCGAGGTCGTTGGTCAGGTTGGTGCCTATGCCGAAGGCCAGCTGGCAACGGCCCTTGAACTGGTGGTACAGCTCTATGGTGCGCGGTACCGTGAGGCCGTCGCTGAAGATCAGCGTCTTGGTCTTGGGGTCGACCCGGTTCTTGGTGTAGTGCGCGAGCATGCGCTCGCCCCACTGAAACGGGTCGCCGCTGTCATGGCGCGCGCCGTCGAACAGCTTGCAGAAATACATGTCGAAGTCGCGCAGGAAAGCGCTCATGCCGTAGACGTCGGACAGCGCGATGCCGAGGTCGCCGCGGTATTCCTTGGCCCACGATTCAAAAGCGAAGACCTGGCTGTCGCGCAGCCGCGGACCCAGCGCCTGGCAGGCCTGCAGGTATTCGTGCGCCATGGTGCCCAGCGGCGTCAGGCCCAGTTTCATGGCAAACAACACATTGCTGGTGCCGGCGAACTGGCCCTGCGCCCCCGTGCCGAGTCGGCCGACCAGGGTGCGCAGCACTTCTTCGTGCCAGGCCTTGCCGAAGCGCCGACGTGTGCCGTAGTCGGCGATCTTGAGCGCCCCCAGGCCTTCGGCCTGCAGCTCGCCGATCTTGGTGTCCAGCCGCCTGCGGCCTTCGCTGAAGTCGGCCTTTTTCTGCGTGTTGCGGAAGTAAACCTCGTTGATGATGGCCAGAACCGGGATCTCGAACAGGATGGTGTGCAGCCAGGGGCCCTTGATGGACACCTCGATCTCGCCCGAGGGCAGCGCCGTGACGCTCACGTATTTTTCATTGAGCCGGAAGATGCCAAGGAAGTCGACAAAGTCGCTCTTGATGAAGCGCATGGCCTTGAGGTAGGCCAGCTCGGCATCCTGGAAACGCAGGTTGCACAGGCCGCGGATTTCCTCGCGGATCTCGGTCACGAAAGGTGCAAGATCGCCGATGCCCTCGGCGCCGGCATTGCGGCATTTGAACTTGTACTCGACCTCCGCGCCCGGAAACTGGTGCAAGACCACCTGCATCATGGTGAACTTGTACAGATCCGTATCCAGCAGACTTGTGATGATCATGGAGAACGCTTGAGAGCCGCGGCGCTTGGGGCGCCTTGGCGGTTAATCAGGTGAACAAGCCCGGCGCGAATGCCACGCCAGGACCTTCAACTTGCGCTGGCTCAAGTGCCGAGGAAATCCACTTCAAACAGCAAGGTTGCGTTGGGCGGAATCACGCCGCCGGCGCCGCGCGCGCCGTAGCCCAGCGCAGCCGGGATGATCAGGCGGCGCGTACCGCCTACCGACATGCCCTGCACACCTTCATCCCAGCCGCGGATGACCTGGCCCGCGCCCAGCGAAAACTCGAAAGGCTGGCCGCGATCCTTGCTGGAGTCGAACTTGGCGCCCTGCACGCCGTCGTTGTACAGCCAGCCGGTGTAGTGAACCTTGACGTTCTGGCCGGCCTTGGCGATGGCGCCCGTGCCCAGCACGGTGTCTTCATATTGCAGGCCGGAGGCGGTGGTCGTGATGTTGGTCATGGGAAGGTCCTTGAAGGAAATGAGAAGATAAAAAGAAGAGAGGGAGATCAGAAAGGCAGGAAAGAAGCAGGTCTTTCTTCACGAACCCCTGACTTTACCCGCAACCAGCAAAACCAGCCTGTCAGCACGGGTAGCAAGCAGCTGATTCTGTTCGGCCACGAGCAGGCCCAACCCTTGCTGGCGCAACGCCAGCAGCGCATCACGGATCGCCTCCACCAGAACCGGGGCAATGCCCTCGCAAGGCTCGTCGAGCAGCAGGATGCGAGGGCCGGTCATCAGCGTGCGGGCGATCGCGAGCATCTGCTGCTCACCGCCGCTCATTTGGGAGGCCGTACGTCCCAGCATGGACTTGAGCGCGGGGAACAAATCGAGCGCCCTCGCCTCCTGCGCCTCAACATCACGGCCCGCCGCGATGCGCAGGTTCTCACGCACCGTCAGTTCGGTGAAGAGGCGGCGGTCTTCGGCCACATAACCCAGGCCGGCCTGCGCGCGGCGATGCGTGTCCCAGCGCTCAATCGGCGCCAGGCCCGTGCCCTGAGGGCCAGCCGGGTCGCGGTAGCGGATGAGGCCTTCGGTGCGCACTTCCAGGCCCATCACGGATTTGAGCAGTGTGGACTTGCCGGCGCCGTTCAGGCCCTGCAGCACCACCAGCTCGCCTGGCGCGACCTGGAGCGACACGTCGAACAGCGCCTGGGCCGGGCCGTAAAAGGCATTGAGCTTGTCGACCTCAAGCATGGCCTGCCCCTTCGCCGCCTTGGCCCAGGTAGCGGCTGCGCACCACCGCATCGCGCGAGATCTCTTCGAACGAACCCTCGGCCGCCAGCCGGCCTTCTATCAGCACCAGCACGCGGTCCGCCACGCCGGCCACGGCGTCCATATTGTGTTCGGTATAAAGCACGGCCATGCCCTCGCCTGCCAGGCGCTTGACCAGTTGCATCAACTCGGCGCGCTCGGGCCCGGCCAGGCCGGCGGCGGGCTCGTCCAGCAGCAGGAGCTGCGGCCGCGCCGCCAACGCCACGGCCAGTTCGAGCCGTTTCTTCGCGCCATAGGGCAGGCTCAGCACGTCCTGCGCGGCCACTGCCTGAAGCCCGGTCTGCTCCAGCAACGCCATGGCGGGCTCGCGCGCCTGGTCGTCCAGCTTGCGGAAAGCGGAGATGGCCCGCCATCCCTGGCTCGCCCGTATTGCCAGTTGCACGTTCTGCAGCACCGTGAGCGCTCCAAACACCTGGGCCACCTGGAAGGTGCGCGCCACGCCCAGACGCAGGCGCGCCTGCGGGCTGAGCCCTTGCAACGGCTGGCTGTTCCAGGCGATGTCACCGCCCGTGAGCGCGTACTGGCCGGCGATGCAAGCAAAGGTGGTGGATTTGCCGGCGCCGTTGGGGCCTATCAGCGCCACGCACTGGCCGGGCAACACCTCAAAGCTCACGCCGTCCACGGCGCGCAGGCCGCCGAAATGTTTGACGAGTTGCCTGACCTGCAGCATCAGGCAGACCTTTCAGGGCTGCGCCGGCGCCAGACCGCGGCAAGGCGTGGCAGCAAACCCAGCAGCCCCGAGGGCGAGGCCACCATGATCAGCATGATGAAGACACCCAGCAGGCCGCGCCAGTAAGTCACCTCGCGGCCCAGTTCAGCGCCGGCATAACTCAGCACCATGCTGCCCGCCACCGCGCCCCAGAGCTGGTGCACGCCGCCCAGCAGGACCACCAGCAAGGCATCAACGGAGGTGGAGACCGCCGCAAGCGAGGGAAACACCGCCCCCTTGTGCGCGGCGAACAGGCCGCCGGCCAGACCGGCCAGCACGGCACTCTCCACAAAGATACGGTACTTGAGCCAGCCCACCGCCAACCCAGAAGCAGAGGCACGCAGAGGCGCATCCCGCAGGGCCTGCAGCGCGCCGCCCATGACGGAGCGGCCCAGAAAGCGAAGGGCCGCCACGGCCACCAACGCCAAAAACACGAGCAGCGCGTAAAACACCGGCCGGCCTTCGTCGCCGACCAGCGTGAGGCCGATCAGGCCGTTGTCGCCGCCGGTGAGATCCACCCATTGCGTGGCACCGGCCCAGATCACCTGCGCGAGCGCCAGCGACAGCATGGCCAGGTACACCCCACTGCTGCGCACCACCGCCGCGCCGAACACCGCGGCCACAGCCACGGCCGCGCCGCAACCGGCCGCCAGCGCCAGTGGAAGCGAGGCACCCCAAAAGCTGTGCGACAGCGCCGCGCCGTAAGCGCCCAGCGCGAAGAACGCGGCATGGCCGAAGCTGACCAGGCCGCCCAACGCCATCATGGACTGCAGGCTGATGCCGAAAATCATGAGGATCAGCGCATCGGCCGCCAGTGCCTGCCAATAAGGCCCGCCCATCCAGGCCAGGGCGGCAAGCAATACCACGGCAGCCACGATGACCGAGGACCCGATGGCGCCCATCGCCAGGCCGTGAAACTTCTGGGCGGCCTCGCGCACGCCACTGCCGGCTTCCTGCGCCGAGACCGCCTTGCCGTTGAGCCCCTGGGGCCGGAACACCAGCACCACGGCCATGGTCAGGAACACGATGACCAGCGTGGCCTGCGGAAACACATTGATGCCAAAGGCATGGACCAGCCCTATCAGCAGGGCCGCCACAAACGCGCCGCCTATGCTGCCCAAGCCGCCGGTGACCACCACCACAAAGGTTTCCACGATCACATTCATGTCCATCTGCAAGTGCGCGGGCTCACGAGGCAGCTGCAGCGCGCCGGCCAGGCCGGCAAGCGCGCAGCCCAGCACCACGGCGCCCAGCATCAGCGGGCGCGGGTTGACGCCCAGCGCGGCGAGCATGGAACGGTCCTGTGTGGCCGCGCGCAGGCGCTGGCCGAAACGCGAACGCCGCAGCAGCAGGTGCAGGCCCAGCCAGACCAGGGGGCCCAGCGCGATCATCGCGAGCTGGTAGACCGGAAAGAACTCGTCGCCGATTTGCACCGAGCCCTTGAGACCCGGGAAGCGCGGCGCGAACACTTCATCGGGACCGAAGCCCCACTGCATCGCATCGTGCATCGCCAGCGTGAGGCCAAAGGTGGCGACCAGCTGGTAGAGCTCGGGGGCGCCGCTCATGCGCCTGAGCAGCAAAAACTCGGCCGCGGCGCCCGCCAGGGCCGCGCAGGCCGCGCCCATCAGGATCGCCAGCAGATACAGCGGCGCGCTTTCCCCCCAGGCGGGAAACCAGCGGGTGACCCAGTGCGCCGTGAACAGCGCGCCCAGCATGAAAAAACTGCCATGCGCGAAATTGACAATGCGCGTCACGCCGAAGATCAGCGTGAGGCCCGCCGCCATCAGGAACAGCGTGGTGGCGTAAGACAGTCCACCGAGCAGCTGGACCAGGGAAAAAGTCATCCAGTCAGCCCAGTCAATCTAGCCAGGTGGTGAACTCGGTGGCCGGCACGCGCGGCGTTCTGAAGGTATTAACCAGCGCCGCCTCATCGGCATAGCCCAGCGACATGCCGCAGACCAGCATCTCATCAGGACCCGCGCCTATATGCGGCAGGATGATTTTGCCGAAGCCGTTCCAGGCGGCCTGCGGGCAGGTGTGCAGGCCCAGGCCGCGCGCGGCCACCATCAGGTTTTGCATGAACATGCCGTAGTCCACCAGCGAGCCCCGGCCCATCACGCGGTCCAGCGTGAACATCAGGCCCACGGGCGCATCGAAGAACTTGAAGTTGCGATGGTGCTGCGCATGCATCCTGTCCTTGTCGCCCTTGGTAATGCCCAGCAGGCCGTAAAGGCCCCATCCGTTGGCGCGGCGCCGGTCTATATAGGGCGAGACCCACTTCTCGGGGTAGTAGTCGTATTCCTCCTGGTACTCCGCCGCCAGCGCCGGGTTGGTGTGCAGCGCGTCGTGGGCATCGCAAACCTTTTCGACCAGCGCATCGCGGCTCGCGCCCTGCAGCACATAGGCCTTCCAGGGCTGGGTGTTGGTGCCCGACGGTGCGCGGCTGGCAAGCTCCAGCAGGTGGACGATGGTTTCGCGCGGCACTGGTTTCGGCAGAAACTGGCGTATGGACTGGCGGCTCAGGATGGCTTCGTCCACCGCGTTGCGCGCATCGCCGGCCTGGCGCGGGGTGATATAGGGAAGCACGGGCGGTGCCTGGGTCATCGGAGGGTCTCCAGTACGGAAAGCAGTTCAGGCGGGAGTGGCGCCGGCCGGCGCGTGGCGCGGTCGACGTAAACATGGATGAAATGGCCCCTGGCGGCGCACAGCTGGTTTTCGTCGCCGGGAAATAGCGCCACCTCGTAGCGCACGCTGGACGAGCCCACATGCGCCACACGGATGCCGGCCACCACGGGTTCGGGAAAAGCCAGCGGCGCGAAGTAGTTGCACTGGGTCTCTATCACCAGGCCGATCACGCTGCCGCTGTGGATGTCAATGGCGCCGCGTTCGATCAGCAGGCCGTTGACCGCGGTGTCGAACCAGCTGTAGTAAACGACGTTGTTGACGTGGCCGTAGAGGTCGTTGTCGGACCAGCGGGTGCCGATGTCGCGAAAAGCTTTGTAGGCGCTACGGGCTTCGGCTTGCGGTCGTGTCGGGGAACTCATGAGGACTTATTTTGCCAGCGCGGGCCGCGCCGGGCTCAGGGGCATTTTTGACCCGATGGCATGAGGCTCGCGCCCCAGCAATTCGGGCAACCGGTTCGGCACGGGGATGTTGTCCCGCTGCAGCAAGATCCAGTGCCCATAAGAGAAGGGCGAAAAATGCAGCACATCGCAGGCATGCGCGCCCAGCCGTGCCGCCCAGTTGGGCAGCGGCAGTTGCAGCGCGCGGGTATCGGTGTAATCGGCGCGCAGTTCGCGCAGGTATTCCGCATAGCCGTAGTCGCGGGTGCCGCCGAGTTCGACTTCACGATGCGCGGCCAGGGACGGCATGGCCGCCAGGGCGGCGAAAGCCAGGCCGAGGTCGGTGGCCGTCATGGCCGCGATGCCGCCGCGCGCGCCGCGTGGGATGCCATGCACGGGTGAGCGCGACAGGCCGCGCAGCCAGCGCGCGCCAAAGCCGCCCTCGCCGTCGAGCAGCGAGGGCCGCACGATGGCGTAATCGCTGCCCGAGGCTGCGATGGCGCGCTCGCCGAGCAGCTTGCTGGAAAGGAAGCGGCTTTTGGCGCTTTCGTGCAAACCCAGGGCCGAGGTATGTATGAAGCGTATGCCCGCCTTGGCACAGGCGATAGCCAGTGCCGCAGGCGCGCGGTGGTGCACATGGTCGTAAGACTCATTGGGCCGCTGACGCAGAATGCCCACGCAATTGACAACCACATCGACGTCTTTGAGCAGCGCGGCCCAGGCGTCAGGCTGCAGCAGTTGTTCGAAACGCGCCGCACGCATATCCGCAAAGGGATAGGCGGCTGCGTGGCGCTCCGGATGGCGGCTGCCTATCGCGATTTGCGCGCCCGCAGCGTGCAGCGCCGCCACGGCATGGCGGCCGATAAAGCCGGCGCCGCCCAAAACTAGTACGCGAAGGCGCGAAGCTGTTTGAAGATCGTCGGGAATATCGGTGGTGTGGGGGGCGTCAGGGATTTCGGCGGTGGGCAGCGGCATGTCTTGCTTCTTCTATGTCCAGGGTCTATACCCACGGGTCGGGGGCGAATCTCTGGCAATGTAGCAGCAATGTCTGGCGAGGTCAGGGATTCCAGCGTGCCCAATATTCGAGCGCCAGCTTGTAGGTGTTCATCTGCACCTGCACGGTCTCCTCAATATTGATACCGTAACCGCCCGCCATGGCGAATGCCAGCGGGATACGGCGCTGCCAGGCCCAGTCGAAGACGCGCCGGTCGCGCGCCTCCAGGCCGTCGAAGCTCAGTGCCAGGCGGCCCAGGCGGTCGCCCTCGTAAGGGTCGGCGCCGGCCAGGTACAGGACCAGGCCTGGCTCGAAGCGCCGCTCGAGTTCGTCCAGCGCATGCTCCAGCGCCTGCAGGTAAGGTGCGTCGCCGCAACCGTCGGGCAGGTCTACGTCGAGATCGCTGGCCTCCTTGCGGAAGGGGAAGTTCTTCTGCCCGTGCAGCGATAGCGTGAAGACGCTGGCGTCATTGGCGAAGATGCTGGCCGTGCCGTTGCCCTGGTGCACATCGAGGTCGATGATGGCGACCTGAAGCGGCTTGCGCCCATGCCTGTGCTGCCGCGCCCATTCCGCCTGCATCAGCCTGGCGGCCACGGCCGCATCGTTGAACACGCAAAACCCGCCGCCCTTGTGCGCATAGGAGTGGTGCGTCCCTCCCGCGAGGTTGGCCGCAATGCCTTCCCCCGGCCGGCCGGGCGAGCCCATGGCAACGCGCGCCGCCGCAACGGTGGCGCCGGCCGAGCGGCGCGCGCGTTCGGCCATGCCCGGGCTCCAGGGAAAGCCGATCTCACGCTGGGCCGCGGCCGGCAGGGTCCCATGGCTGATGGCGTCTATGTAGTCCGGCGTGTGAACCAGCGCCAGTTCACCGTCCGTCGCGGCCGGCGCCTGTGCCATGCGCACCTGTGGACGTTCGTTCACCAGGCGGTCGCGCAGCAATCGGTACTTCGCCATGGGAAAACGATGGCCGGCCGGGAGCGGCAAGACGAAGTTATCGGCGTAAAAGGCTTGCAAGATGAGGATATTGCGATGAGGTGGCTTGAGGCCATTGTGGCCTTGCAGCCGGGAATCAGAAAAATGACTGCATGCGACGCAGGCGACGTAGCCCTTTTTGGGTACTTTTAAGCCCTGTTTCAGACCGTTACCTAGTGCCTCGCCTCTAAATTGGTGCACCGCAACATAAAATGCTTGCAATGGTGCACACAGTCCCTATACTTGGACTTATGTTGCAGTGCAGCAATTCAGCGCAGCAACACCATTGCCCTCACCTAAACTTATTTTGGAGATTCAACATGCTGACCGCTGAACAAGTCCTCGCTTCCCACAAAGCCAACATCGAAACCCTCTTTGGCCTGACCCACAAAGCCTTCGAAGGCGTTGAAAAACTGGTCGAACTGAACGTGCAAGCCACCAAGGCTGCCTTGGCTGAAAGCGCCAACCACACGCAAGCCGTGCTGGGCGTGAAAGACGCACAAGAACTGCTGGCCCTGCAAGCCGGCCTGGTCCAGCCCCTGGCTGAAAAGACCGCTGCCTACAGCCGTCACCTGTATGACATCGCTTCGGCCGCCGGCGCTGAACTGGGCAAGACCTTCGAAGGCCAAGCCGCTGAAGCCCAGAAGAAGTTCGTCGGCCTGGTCGACAACGCCGCCAAGAACGCCCCCGCCGGTTCCGAAACCGCCGTGGCTGTCCTGAAGAGCGCCGTTGCCGCCGCCAACAACGCTTTCGAGTCGGTCCAGAAGGCCGTCAAGCAAGCCAGCGACATCGCTGAAGCCAACTTCAACACCGTGGCTGCTTCCGCCGTGAACGCCACCAAGACGACCGCTGCCAAAAAGCGCTGATCGAAGCGCCTCGCGCGCTAACCTTCACGGAGCCTGTTTCGCGAATCCTGTTTGACTGAACAGGGTTTCAAGCCAGTTGTCTCCTCGGGTCCCTTCCGAAATTCATTTTCACGGACCCCTTAAAGCCCGATCGCAAGAT
>Ga0102589_1004068_pt1 | contig 14198 bp, 17 predicted proteins | sample AraplaMF_Col_mLB_FD_76858 | JGI IMG/M metagenome (GOLD analysis project Ga0102589, IMG submission 76858) | Arabidopsis root microbial communities from the University of North Carolina, USA - plate scrape MF_Col_mLB | ecosystem: Host-associated > Plants > Roots > Endosphere | place: USA... | reverse complement strand
ACCTTCTTCTTCCAATATACCTATTTCAATTGGCCTTTGTGCCTGTACGTTACGTTTTACCATTTCATTTAAAATTTGAAACTCTATTTTCTTTCTTTCATACTCTTTTATATCTCCTGTCCGAAATAAATATTTTTCATTATTTGCATTCGTAATTACATATTTCTTATCTGGAGAGAAACCTTTAGAAATTTCTTCAATATTCGCTGCATCTTTTACAATTTGTATATTGTTTTGCCGTGCTGTAATTATCTTCATATCTATTCCCCTTACATTTCTGCATTTGGTGTATAGGCTACTTCTACAATAAATCCATTCGAATCGTAAAAATCAATCGTATAGTACCTTTTTGAATAATGATTCATTTCAATTGGACCACGTATTACCTTCACTTTCGTACTAGAAAGAAAATCTGCTACTTCATCAACTACTTCTCTATGAATAGCTTGATAACAAATATGTCTAGGACCTAACGTCCTTACGATTTCCTCATCTACTTCTTTAAAGTATATTTCACTTTCTCCCGTGCTATATGCTACTTCATTTAACTTTCTCCATCCAATTATCGGAAACAACTTATCATAATAAGAAATGGATTCCTCTAAATTTGCTACTCAAAATTCAATATGATGAATACACTCCTTGTACTACTTGCACAATTTCCATCGGCTTATGAACCATATAATCGGGTGCGTCTTTTTTCACTGTTTCAATAACATCATATCCCCAAGATACCCAAATTACATTCACCCCAGCCTTTTTACAAGCTGCTACATCTCGCTGTTCATCACCAATGTATAACATATCTTGCTCTGTTATCTTTTTCGATTTTAAAAATCTTTTTATCATTTTATCTTTACCAAACAAATTTTTAGAACAATACACTTCTTGAATATTTTCGATACCATTATTGTGCAAAAACGCCCGAATATGCTCTTCTGAGTTAGATGATATGACCGCAATACCGTATCCTGTTTTATGTAGTTCATCTAATACATCCTTCATCCCATGAAATAAAACAAGATTTTTTATAGCAGGCTGATACAATTTATAAAATTCCAAAGCTAATATCGGTAATTTATACAGTGGTACATCGAGTTGTTTACATCTCTCTGTCATCGTTAATTTACGTAAATGTTCAATTTCGTCTTCCTTTACTGCTTTATACCCATGTTTTTCAGCAAGTTGATTATAAATCGGTACAAATATATTTTGTGAATCTACTAATGTGCCATCAAAGTCAAAAACAATATATTTTTGCATCTCCATACTCCTTTTGCTTCTTTTTTCTAAACCTATGTTATTCAACAACATAGTTGTCTGTCCCTTCTATAAAAATAAAAAAGAACAAGATTTTCTCTTGTTCTTTTTAAGACAACCATTTCGGCGGTACATTCGTATTCCAATAAATATTTCCTAACTCATGATGTCCAGAGTATCCATCATCAAAACGGTGATAATGGAAATTAAAATAATAACCATCTTGCGGCGGATGATCTCTTCTTACATGGAAACGCAATAAATCATTTCCTGATTTCGTATCGTAGACGTGAAAAATCTTTTCATTATTTCCACCAGCTGGTTTTTGAGAAATCGCTAATGATTGTAGTGAATCTTCTGGTACATCACTAGCAAGCTCAGCAATTGCCTCTTCAATTTTCGGTAATATTACATCTTTAAACTCATCTTCAATTACTGGACCAATTTTAGTACCAAACTTTTGCATCGACTGCTTTTCTGCTTCTTGCATTGCATAAGTAATAAAAGTATCGGTGGTTAACCTGTCATTCGTTTCTTCATATGTATAGGACGTGCTCTCCAAACTTTGTTGCCCAGCTGTGCTCGTAGGCTTGTCCGCAGCTTTGGCATTATCAAGTAATATGGAAGGAGGCGTCACTAAACCAAATGTAAATACGGTAATTAATGCGACTAAGGTTTTTCTAAACCAATTTGGCATTTATGTTCCCTCCCCTTTCACTCATTATTTTTTTATATAACGGTGGTTTCTTCTATTATACAAAATGATTGTAATTTTTGCACTTTACAATTTTGTTAACGTTCACATATTTTTCACTTGAATATGAAATTGTAAGGTTTCATACAATAAAAATACAACAATAATAAGGAGGCGATCAGATGACTTTAGATGTCATGTATTCCGCCGCAAGCATACTCGTTTTAGTATATTTTATTTATCAATGTGTTACAGACTAGAAAAAGAGCCGTCAATGGCTCTTTTTTAATGGTAGAAATACAATCCATACAATTAATAAAATAAAAACAATGCCACTGATCACAGCTGGCAATAAATAAAACTGTGAAAGTATAACTATTACAATCAAGGAAAAGAATAACATATAACTATCTATATATCATTATAAAATATTTATTTTCATAGCAGGAAAAAACATTTTTTAACAGAATATTAAATGTTTGATTACATTTTATTGGAGTTGATAATATGTCTTTTCAAATTCGTGAAGCAACGATAGATGATATAGACGCACTTTGTTCTTTAACGAAAGAATTAAAAGGTTCCTCTATTTCCTATGAAGATATGAACAACCGCCTACAATTCGTACAAATGAGTCCGTTTGATTTTTTATATGTTTACGAGGAAGAAGAAGCTATATTTGGATTACTTGGATTTCGTATACGTGAAAATTTAGAAGATGTAACACGTTATGGAGAGATTTCAATTATTAGCGTTGATTCTAACATACGACGGAAAGGCATTGGACAAGTTTTGATGGATTATGCCGAGCAATTAGCAAAGAAACATAATTGCATTGGCACATGGCTAGTTAGTGGAACAAAAAGAGTAGAAGCTCATCCTTTTTACAAAAAATTAGGTTATGAAGTAAATGGCTACCGATTTGTAAAATATTTTTAAACTACTTTATAAAGTGAAGGGACTATAACTATGACAAACATTAAAGCAATTTTCATTGATCGTGACGGTACAATTGGTGGTGACACTACAATACATTATCCAAGATCTTTTACATTATTTCCATTCACAAAAACATCCTTGCAAAAACTAAAAGCTAAAAATATAAAAATTTTCTCTTTCACAAATCAACCCGGTATCGCAGATGGAATAGCAACTGTAGCCGATTTTGTACAAGAATTAGAAGGCTTCGGTTTTGATGATATTTATGTATGTCCTCATAAACACGGTGATGGTTGTGAATGCCGTAAACCAAGTACAGGCATGCTGCTTAAAGCAGCAAAAAAACATGGACTTGATTTAACACAATGTGCTGTAGTTGGTGATCGTTGGACTGATATTGTTGCAGGAGCAAAAGTAAATGCGACTACGATTCTAGTCCGAACAGGCGCTGGGTATGATGCTTTGCATACGTACCGAGACAAATGGGCACATATTGAACCAAACTACATTGCAGATAACTTTGAAGATGCAACGAACTGGGTTTTAAATCAACTATAATACAAATGAAGATTTTGATTCACTCGAAATAATTTAAAACATAGTTTAAATAGCCTTTTTGGCAAATAATTGTCTTCCACAAAACGGATCACCTCAAAAGGTAGCAAGTTCCCTTTTGATACGCAAACATTGCAATTCAAATTATATTTTTTATTAGTAACAGCAATTAACGTAAAGAAGGAATAGCTTAGTGGCTATCCCTTCTTTATTGACTTCTATTATTTACATTTGTTATCTGTTTTTATTGAGTATTCTCATCGTTTTTATACTCCAAAACATCCCCTGGCTGACACTCCAAAGCTTTACATATCGCTTCTAATGTTGAAAAACGAACCGCTTTTGCTTTCCCATTTTTCAAAATAGAAAGATTCGCCATCGTAATTCCAACCTTCTCCGAAAGCTCCGTTACACTCATTTTTCGTTTTGCTAACATGACGTCAATATTAATAATGATTGTCATATCTGCCACCTCAGACCGTCAAATCATTTTCTGATTTTATGTGAATTGCCTCTTGTAGAAGTCGTTGGAGGATAACAGCAAAAACGGCGATAACGAGCGAAGCAAAAACGATAATGAGTCCCACTAACCCAATAGGAGGGTCCATTTTTTTCGCTATAAAATAAAAAAGTGGCAAACTTAATACATACAAACCACTGATTGTAATTGCACAGCGCTTTATATTCTTTAACGCCTTTACTGATAATTCCGAGAACGCTGTGTTCTCATCAATGTACTGTAAAAGATTGAAAGCCTGATAAAGAGCAACGTAAAAAGGCACAGCTGCTCCATACATCACAATGAAAACAAGATATTTCATCGGAGCAATATTAGGATACAAATTTGCTGCGAAATTCGCCATTTCCGGCACTAAAAATATGCATAAAGCAAGTACTGAAATTCCAGCAAGAAAAATAATTACTTTTAAGAACGTTGTTGAACTTCGTTTAAGATTCATTTACAATACCTCACTTATTTAATGGCAACATAATTTTATCACAATGTTTATCGTTTAACAATAAATAAATATCGTTTTTGTTAATGTATTTTTTAATTTAGACAAAAATAAAAAAGAATTTCTCATTACAAAGAAATTCTTTTTCTTGAAAATGCCTCTTTCAACTTAATTTTTTAAAACGTTAATTCGTAATGGAAATAACGATTATCTCTCAAATAGCCATTTTCAGCGTATAATCGTTGTGCTGATAAATTATCAATCTCTGTTTGCAATTTTACACCTTTTGCTCCATTTTCTAATGCGTATTCTTTAGCAGCTTCTAATAATTTTTTACCTGTTCCGGCTCCACGCTTCGCCGCTTGTACAAATAAATCATTTAAAATCCATAATTCTTTCATTGAAATGGAAGAAAATGATGGATATAGTTGTGTGAACCCAATATATTCGCCGTCTTCAACTGCTACGAAAATAACGGACTCTTTTTTCTCAATTCGATTTCGTAAAAATACTTTTGCACCTTCTAAATCAGAATCCTGCCTATAAAACATGCGATAGTTATTAAAAACTGATGCTAGTCCATCTAAATCTGCAATTGTTGCCTCATATATTCTCATTTTACTCCATTCCCCTTCCAATACTGTCTCATTATATCCGTTGCCCATTTAGGCTGGTGTATTTCTTCTGTCGGCATAAACTCTTTCATTATTGGTTTTATATCCAATATAGGAGTGCCATCAATAGCATCTAATCCCTCAACAATAATTGATTTGCCTTCTCTTTTGATCACCTTTACAATTGTTACACCTATGCGATTCGGACGATTTTTCCCGCGCTGTGCAAAAATACCTACTTCAGGATAATCTTTATTATTTCTAGGATGTCTAGCAAAATACTGAATTTGCTCGTCAGTTACTTTATGAAAATAAAAAACAACTTCAATATGAGAAAAATTTTCAATCCCTTGTATACTTTCTTCTGCATACATTTCAGTTAAAGTTATACGGGATCTTACTTCTCCCCACTCATCATCTTTTATTTCTTTTCTTTCATTATGTACAAATGCGATTGGTTGAACTGAAAACATACGCATTCCCCCTTAAATGTAACCACTTACATTATAAAATATTTTCTGAATGTTTTCCAGATATACGAATCGAGTTTACATAATATAATTATACTCTATTTAGAGCTACCTTGACCGCTTCAATTGCATGTATATGACCTGTATCAAATATCGGGACAGATACGTTTTCTTGCTTTATTAATAATCCTATTTCTGTACAACCTAATATGATTCCCTGTGCTCCTTTTTGCACTAACTCTTCGATGACTCTTTTATAATATTCTCTAGATTGAGATACTATTTTTCCTAAACATAATTCTGTATATATTACTTTATTTATTTCTTTTCTATTTTTTTCTGATGGTACTATTACTTTTATATTATTTTCTTCTATACGTGACTTATAGAAATCTTGCTCCATTGTATATTTAGTTCCAAGCAGACCAACCTTTTGAATGTCTTTTCTTTTAATTTCTTTTGCAGTTGCATCAGCAATATGTAAGACTGGAATATCAATTTTCTCCTTTATTTTTCCAACTACCTTATGCATTGTATTTGTACAAATGATTATAAAGTCTGCTCCCCCCTTTTGTAATGAATATGCCGTATTCCCTAGAATTTCTCCAGCACCATCCCAATCTCCGCTAGACTGACATCGTTCAATCTCTTCAAAATCCACACTATTAATCAAACATTTTGCTGAATGTAGCCCTCCTAATCTCTCTTTTATTTCTTCATTAATAATTCGATAATATTCAGAAGTTGATTCCCAACTCATGCCACCTATAAGACCTATCGTTTTCATATAAACACAAACACCTACCTAAACTATTTTTATAAAACTAATAACAACGTTTTATTGTGTATATTATACACAATAAAACAAGACTTTAAGTTTGGAATATAAAGTCTTGTTTTAACGGAATAATAAAGAATAATTCTACTTTCATTTCCAAGGAAATTTTTATAGAATATTCTGAAATTAACGATCTGATGTTTTTATAAATTCTTTATACTTATAATTAAAACACTCTCGATACAGCTCTTTGATTTCATCATATGATGGAACACGTGGGTTATTAGCTGGGCTACCACTTTCAATTGCATCTGATGCCATTTTAGAAATAGCATTTTCAAATTCAATTTCATCGATTCCGTATTCTTTTAAATTTGGAATACGAAGATCAAAGCAAAGTTTTTTTATTTCACCAAGTGTGTAATCTGCTACTTCCTCATCAGAATTCGAATACAAATCCTTATTTAAACTACGTCCAATTTTTGCTAACCTTTTCATTGCACTTGTTTTTGTAAACTCTAACACTGTAGGTAATAGTATGGCATTTGATATTCCATGTGGTACATGAAATAATGCTCCCACTGGTCTTGACATTCCATGAACTAATGTAACTGATGCATTAGAAAATGCAATTCCAGCTTGTAAGGAAGCAATCATCATCGCTTCTCTTGCCTCCATATTACGTCCATCTTCATATGCTATACGTAAATATTTCATAATACTCTCAATAGCTGAAAGAGCAAGTACATCTGTAAGTGGTTGTGAAACTTTAGAAATATACGCTTCAATTGCATGACATAACGCATCTATTCCTGTTGCTGCCGTAATTTGTGGTGGTAATGAACTTGTCAAAACTGGATCTATAATTGCTACTTTCGGTATAAAACTAGGATGCTTCATCATCATTTTTACATCTGTTTTTTTATTCGTAATTACTGCTACACTTGTAACTTCCGATCCAGTACCAGAAGTTGTTGGAATTGCAATAAGTGGTAGTGGATTGTTTTCTATTTCAATATCCTTTTGGACATAATCCTCAACTTCTCCACCATTTGTATATAAAACCGCTACTGCTTTCGCAGCATCAATACAACTTCCACCACCAATACCGATAATAAAATCACACTTTTCCTCTTTACAAAGAGATAACGCTTCTAACACGTGTATATTGGTAGGCTCAGCATCTACTTTATTATATGTACTAACAGTAATACTTTTCTTATTTAGTTGTTGTATACACTTTTCAACATATCCTAATTTCTCCATAATTGTATCAGTAACTATAAAAGCTCTTTTCCCTAACTTTTTTGATTGTTCCCCCAGTTTTTCAAGCGAATTCCTTCCATATAATACCGACTTTGGCATACGAAACTCAGAAACTTCTTGCAAGTACTCCACCCCTTCTTATCCTAATTAATATTTTATGATATAAATTATCGATTTGATGAATCTTTACGATTCGAATTTTTAATAGAGTCCTGTTAAAGTATAGAACGCGATAACTAAAAATACAGCAACCGTTTTCAAAATTGTAATAGCAAATATATCTTTATAGGACTGTTTATGTGTTAATCCTGTTACTGTAAGAATAGTAATAATAGCCCCGTTATGCGGTAGTGTATCCATTCCTCCTGATGCCATTGATACGATACGGTGCATAACTTCTAATGGAATATCAAATTGATTGGCCGCTGCAATAAATTTATCTCCCATTGCACTTAATACTATTCCCATTCCTCCTGATGCCGAGCCTGTAATTCCAGCTAAAATATTCGTCGTTACTGCACCATTCACTAACGGATTTGTGAAAGTAGCAGAGATGCCATCTCTCATAATTGAGAAACCTGGAAGTGCTGCAATGACACCACCGAATCCAAACTCAGCTCCTGTATTCATCGTTGCAAGTAGCGCTCCACCAATACTTGTATTCAATCCAGCTTGGAAACCTGTTACTACTCGCTTCCAATATAATAATAACGTTGTTAAGATCCCTATAATAAGTGCCAATTCTACAGACCAAATTCCTACTACTGCACTTAATTCTACTTTTCCAAATGCTTTCATACCAATTGCAGAAAAATCAAAACCGCTTGGATACCACTTCGGTATCATAATAGTAAACACTTTATTCATTACACCTACTAAAATAAGTGGTATAAATGCAATAAGTTGTTGTGCTCTTGTGATTTCAATGTTATTAATTAATGGCATATTTTTTTGTTCTACTTGCAAAGATGCTGCCATTTCAGTATTTCCATCATTAAAACCAAAATATCCTTCACCTGCTGCTTTTGCCTTCTTACGTCTACTCTCTAAATATAGTAAACCTAATGTAAGAACAAAAATTGCTCCTACAATCCCAAGTATCGGTGCAGCATAAATATCCGTTTTAAAAAATGTTGTAGGTATTACATTTTGAATTTGTGGTGATCCAGGTAGCGCATCCATTGTAAACGTTACTGCTCCAAGAACAATCGTTCCAGGGATTAAACGCTTTGGAATATTAGCTTGTCGAAACAACTTAGCTGCGAACGGATAAACAGCAAACACTACTACATACACACTAACACCACTATACGTTAAAATAGCCCCCATTAATACAATCGCTAATATAGTACGTTTTTCACCAACTAACTCAATAATCGTTTTTGCGATAGAATCTGCAATTCCTGACATTTCCACTACTTTTCCAAATATTGCTCCTAATAAAAACACAGGAAAATATAATTTTATAAATCCAACCATTTTCTCCATAAAGATATTAGAAAAGAAAGGTAATACATAACTAGGTTCTGTCAAAAATACTGCAAATAATGCAAATATCGGCGCGAATAAAATAACAGAAAAACCTCTGTATGCTACGAACATAAGTAAACTTAGTGCTAATAATATAATAACTAACTCCAATTTTACCCCTCCATTAAACGGAATATTCTAAATTTTATTGATAAATTTCTACTAACCTTTTAATTCTGACATCCCTCCTCTTATTCATACAAATTTTTATGCTAAAAATGTCTAATTATAATTATTCGATTACATATGAAAAATCCCTTTAAACAGAAACGAATTCATCGTCATACGTTATAAAGGGATTGCTAGAATCTATATTTACTGCTTTATTAAATTTTTCTCTACACAAAAATGATACAGTTCTTCAACATCTTTCACTATGTAGGTCGCACTAACTTCAGTCAGTTCTTTTTCACAGCCATAGCCATATAAAACACCAATTGAAGCAATTCCATTCTGATTTGCACCTATTATATCGTGCTTTCTATCACCAATCATTATCATTTCTTCTTTATTTAGTTCTTCATTTGTTTGTAAAATATGAGCAATTATTTCTTCTTTTTTTATTCTCGTACCATCTAAATTACTTCCAATGATGTCTTCGAAATAATTCGTTAATTGAAAATGCTCTATAACTTGTTTCGCAAATACAGTGGGCTTTGAAGTTGCTACGAATATGCGATTCCCTGAACTTTTTAATTGTTGCAAGAGCTTCAGGATCCCCTCGTATACATTATTTTCAAACAATCCACGCTGCTTTAAATACTCACGGAAGTAAAAAACAGCACGTTCAACCTCTCCTTCACTCATATTATATCTCTCTATGAATGATTGCTGAATAGGAGGACCTATAAATGAATCTAACTCACTTATATGTACTTCTTCAATTCCTACTTTTTTTAATGCATATAAAACCGAGTTTACAATCCCTTCTTTCGGATCCGTTAAAGTTCCATCTAAATCAAATAGAAATGTTTTATACATGCTTCATTCCTCCACTTAATTTGCTGTATAACTAAGTGCTAACATCTCTTCCACTTCTCCCTATTATACTATCATTATCTATTTTTTCGAAAAATCAATTTCCATATGTCACATACTTTCAGTTACAAAATACGATAGATATGATACAGTAAAAAAGTTACAATTATTTTAATAGAAACTGGTGAAACAAATGTCAATTACGTTAATTTTTATAATGGCTTTCACAATTGTGATCCACGCAGTTGAAACAAGCTCTTATAGTATTCGATTAGCTGGAGTACGTTTAAAAAAGATTGCGGTTGCCTTGTCTGTTGTAGGAATGGTGTTACTTATTTCAAGAACATCAAACTTACTACAAGCCTTTTTAATCGGTGGTATTGTCGATGAAGCAAAACTAGATTCTTCTATTAATTTAGAGCATATTATACGACTCGTACTATTATCGGCTTCTATCGGTACATTAATCGCGATCATTCTTTATCCAACTTTGACAAAATTATTTGGATATGTCATTCAAAACTTTGAAACAGACGGTTCTTTCATTCGAATGATGAAAACGAATAACATTCAAAAATTAAAGTACACAAAAAAATATGTCCGTTTTCCAAAGTTAGAAATGATTCATAGACTGCGTATCGGTGGTATTCCAAAGCGTATTATGCTTATTAACATGTTTGCTACTGCTATTTATACAGCAGGGGTACTTTCAGCCCTTTACGCTTCTTTTTTAAATCCAGATTATGCAACAAATGCAAGTACAGCTTCTGGCCTTGTAAATGGTTTCGCCACTATTTTATTAACTGTATTACTCGATCCACGCATTGCTCTTTTAACAGAACGTGCTCTACAATCAGAAAGCGGTGCTGAATCTATGAGTAAAATGTATGGTTGGCTAATGATTTCTAGACTTCTCGGCACATTATTAGCACAACTGCTATTTGTACCAGGTGCTTACTGGATTTTATGGATTATTGAACTGATGCATTAATTTACTAGAAAGGTGAATTTATCAATGAAGATCAAAACAGAGAAAGATATAATTCGCTTAATAGAAAACGACGAATGGATGATGAATGTATTACAAATGGCAAAATCACTAGAGCTACCTGATTGGTGGATTTGTGCCGGATTTGTTCGTTCTAAAATTTGGGATACTTTACATGACTATGAAGCGAAAACGGCTATGCCTGATGTTGATGTGATTTATTATGATAGTCTACATCAAGATGAGATATACGAACAATCATTAGAAACGAAATTAATGAATATTGATGCTACTATCCCTTGGTCTGTAAAAAATCAAGCTCGTATGCATGTAGTGAATAATATGCCACCATATTCTTCTTCTGTTAATGCTATTTCTAAATTCCCTGAAACAGCAACGGCTTTAGGAGTTACACTTGATGAACTAAACAACGTTATCTTAACAGCCCCATGTGGTATTGGAGATGTCCTTTCTTTACAAGTGAGACCAACAGCTCATTTTCTTGAATCAAAAGAACGATTACATATGTACAAAAACAGAGTTATAAAAAAGAATTGGCAAAGTAAGTGGCCTAACATCACAATCACATATCCAGAAATTTAGAAAGGGTGCCTCTCATTTATAGAAGCACCCTTTTCTTCATTTCAAAAAATGTATGACTGTTTCTGCAAATCTATCTGCTTCCTCATAATGAGGTGAATGACCGCTCTCTTCAAATACGATATACTTGCCGTTTCGGGCATCTTTATTAAATGTTTTAATTTGTTCTTCACACGTTACTACATCATGTTTTCCTACTATTAATAACATTAGATTTTGTACATCTTTTATTTTTGATAATAATGATGTATGACATGCTCCCTCTAATTTTAATCTATCAAAGTGAATTTTGGAGCGATTTGAAAATATTTCCCACTCTTCATCACTGTATAAACTCTCATCTGTCCTATCTTCCTTATTATTGTAAATCTCCATTCTTTTTTCTTCTAATTCAGCGCTTAATCTTATATAAGCTTCTAACAACTCTTCTGAACTAGCATCGCTAGATGAATAAGCAAAGCACTCTTTTGCTATTTCTTCTTTTCCATACTTTTTTAATAAATGCCCTGTCTTTTGCAACAAAGCTCTACTTGTTAATGCAAAATCAAAAGTTGGTCCTTCAAATATTATTTTCTCTATTGAACTTGGATATATCGACGCATAAAGCAATGCTACATATCCACCGAAAGAATGTCCAATTATAGACCACTTCTCAATTTGTAATACTTTTTTTAATTCCTCACAGTCTTCAATCAAATCATTTAATCCAAAAGCTTCGTCTTCAGTAATTTCTTCTGAGCGACAAACACCTCTTTGATCTATCATAATTACATATAGAGAACCTTTTAAACGTTCCGCTTGATGAAATGAAAAATCATAACAACTCTCTCCTGGTCCACCATGCAAGTATAAGACTGGCTTATTTTTAGGATTTCCATGTGTTTCAACGTATAGCTTTTTCCCTCTAATATTCATATACTCTCCTGTTTCTATCAAATTCGCCATAAACATCCCCATCTTCTTTTTTACTGAATATTATAACATTTAATATTAAATAATCCCTATTACATTTAAGAAGACGATAATTATTGCAAGTGGTGCTACAAATCGAAGTAAAAATGCCCAACAAGTAAATACTTTCTTTCCATAATTTCCACCTACAAAAAACTCCGCTTCTAGTACCTTCTTCTCCATTTTGAATGAAACGAAAATACTAATAAATAGTGCACCAAGCGGCATTAATATATTACTAGATAAAAAGTCTACTGCATCAAAAATATTCTTTCCGAAAATCGTAATATCACTCCATACTCCAAATGATAACGCTGATGGTATACCTACTAAGAAAATGCCGAAACCGATCAGCCATGATAATTTCGTTCTCTTTTCTTGTTCACCATTTGCTAATGCTGAAACAACAGTTTCTAGTAGAGAAAATGCTGATGTTAATGTCGCAAATGTAAATAGTGCAAGAAATACTGTTAAGAAAAACCCACCAAATGGAATTTGACTAAATACAGATGGTAATACGATAAATAGTAATCCAGGTCCTTCTGTTGGCTCCATTCCTAATGAAAATACGGCTGGAAAAATAGCAAGACCTGCAAATAATGAAACAAATAAATTTAATCCAACAATTGTTATTGCTGATTTTGGTAAACTTTCTTTTTTATTTAAATAGGAACTATACGTAACCATAATTGAAATCCCGATACTAATTGCAAAGAATGATTGCCCCATTGCGAACAAAATACTTTCCGAAGTAATCTTTGAGAAATCTGGTTGTAAGAAAAACTTCACACCTTTCATTGCATCATCAAGTGTTAACGAACGAATAATAAGAGCGACAAATAAAACGAACAATGCTGGCAACATATATTTACTTGCTTTTTCAATTCCGTTTTGTACACCCTTTGATACAACCCATATCGTAATGAACATAAAAGCGAAATGTCCCATAATAGCCCAAGCAGGATTCCCAATTGTTTCAGTAAATAATGTACCGTAATTTTGTCCTGGAGTAATCAGTTGTCCAGTTATTCCTCTGAATAAATAAATTAATACCCATCCACCTACAACACTATAAAACGAAAGTAGTATAAAACAAGTTCCAACACCAAGGCGTCCAATCCAATGCCATCCTGTATTTGGTGCGATGCTTTTAAATGCTCCAACTGCTTGTTTCTGCGTACTGCGTCCAATCATAAATTCAGCTATAAGTAGCGGTAGTCCAATTAAAACAGTAAATAATATAAATATTAAAAAGAACGCTCCTCCCCCACTCTTCCCAGCGATATAAGGGAACTTCCATATCGCACCAAGTCCAATTGCTGATCCGGCTGCCGCCATTATAAAACCTAATTTCGAAGTCCATTGCTCCGTCTGTTTCATCTCATTTTCCTCCTAATTAAATCTTTTTATACAAATAAATAAATTTTATAAACCTATTCAAATAAACCCTCCATTTCTTCTTCCATATAATAAAAAAATGGCCTAGCATCTCTATATAAAGAGACGCTAAGCCATTTACTTAACGCGGTACCACCCTTATTGATTCCATTATGAATCCACCTTAGTAGTAATCGTTTGATTACAAACCTAATATCGAAGGTTAACCGTTAAGATTTACT
>Ga0102589_1004062_pt1 | contig 14211 bp, 9 predicted proteins | sample AraplaMF_Col_mLB_FD_76858 | JGI IMG/M metagenome (GOLD analysis project Ga0102589, IMG submission 76858) | Arabidopsis root microbial communities from the University of North Carolina, USA - plate scrape MF_Col_mLB | ecosystem: Host-associated > Plants > Roots > Endosphere | place: USA... | reverse complement strand
AAGCCCGTGAAATTGATAAGCGCGAAATTTTCCAGGCGCAAGATTTCGTTGCCTCATACGCACACTCACGATTTGCCTCATGCAGATGGAGGGTGACAGGCCTTATGCCCGTCACTAGACTGCGGGCTCACTGCGCGCTTGCGCGCGATAAGAGCGACAAGAACAAATCAACGAGGGATCCCATGGGAGTGTTTCAAGGGCTTGCGCCGGGTGGGGTGCGTGTGAATCGGCTGTGGTGGGCGTATTGCCCAGGTAAGCAATCAGCGGCACGGCAAACCATCTCTGCCGGCAGAGTCGGTTTCGGCAACCGGGTTGCACGCTGTGGCAGCTCTTTCTTGGTGCTTGGATTGGGTGTTTGTCTAGGCTTCAACTCACCCGCGAGCGCCTCGGGCGGCGTGGCCCGCACCACCAGCTACACCTACGACAACGCAGGCCAGATGACGGGCGCGACCCTGCCCGACGGAAGCACCCTGGGCTACGGCTACGGCTACGACGCCGCGCACCGCCTGACCGGCGTCACCGACGCCAAAGGCAACACCGTCGGCTACACGCTGGATGGCATGGGCAACAAGGCCGGGGAGCAGGTCAAAGACCCCGCGGGCAACCTGCAAAGAAAAATCACACGCGTGTATGACGCACTGAACCGGGTCCAGCAAGTTACCGGGGTAAGCAATTGAGCGCCAGCATCCAGACATGCGATCCCGGCAAGGGTGTTCGCGGCCTCACTGCGGACCGCACGGCATCGTCTCATCCAAGCGGTGGAGTCAGGACGCGTTGTCGTGACCGTTGTGAATGGCGGATCGTATGAATATTCTTCAGCGCCTCTTTTTTGTTTTTCTGTTGCAGCTGTCTTCGCTAGCGCCTGTTTATGCGGGTTGGTCGGCGGGTGTTCTCGGTTGTTATGACTCTTTTGAAGCCGCAAAAAACCGCGTCTGCGCCGCCAACAACCCCGATACCACCACGCAGCCGGGAAGCGCGTTTTACAGGGACTCCTGCACCACGACAACGGCGCCAAACTTTCTTGTTCAGGGGCACGTTGAGTTCGCCACTGGATCGGTGGGGTATTTCAGCTATATGGCGAGTCTGGGCAGTTGCCCGACGACTATCAGCGAGAGCCCACTCGAGCCGAAGAGTTGTCCCGCTGTTGATGGCCTGGAAACGCCACATCCCATCATTCCGGCCACCGGGGAAAAGCGCTACACCGAAATCGATTACACAAGCGGCGGCGACCATGCGCTTGAATTGACAAGGTATTTCCGGAGCAGCTGGGGTCTCGGCGTCCCACGTACCCTGGCGGTTGACCCCGGCCTGGGCCGGGCGTGGGCCCATAATTTTTCCACGTCCCTGTCTTTGGAGGAGGTGCCGGCAAAGGTCGCGCGTGTGCAGTTTGGTGGCGGGCGTGTCCTCACTTTCATCCGCGACGGCGGTAGCTCGCCATGGACGGCGACCTCGGGGCCTGACACCCTGGTATCTCTGCAAGACGGCACAGGAAACTACCGGTTGGCGTCTGCGGACGACGATTCGAAATGGCTGTTTGATGCGGCAGGCAAGCTGCTGACGGTGACCCGGCGAAATGGCTGGGTGGCGAGCTACAGCTACAGCACGGCAAGCACCCCCGCCGGCGTAGCCCCGGTTCCCGGCTTGCTGATCAGCGTGACCAATCAATTCGGGCGCAGCCTGGGTTTTGCCTACAACGGCAGCAAACAATTGACAAGCATCACCACGCCTGACGGCCGGCTGATTCAATACCAATATGGCGACACGCTGTCCGGCCCGCGCCTGACCAGTGTGGTGTATCCCGGCGGCAGCGCCGGCGTCAACAAGACCTACCACTACGAGAACGCCGGTTTCCGCCACCTGGTCACGGGCATCACCGACGAATTGGGTGCCCGGCTTGCCACCGTCCACTACGACAGCCAGGGTCGCGCCCTCAGCAGCGGCCATGCCGGCGGCGCCGACCTCTACAGCGTGAGCTACGCAACAGCAGGCGCGGCCACGGTGACGGACCCGTTGGGCACGGCCCGCACCTACACCTACGGAACCGCCAAAGGTGAGCTTGCCGTGACCGGCGCCGACAAGCCCAGTGGCACTGGAAACAGCTCCGCCGCCAGCCGGGTGCAGGACGCCAACGGCTTTGTGACCCAGGAAACCGACTTCCTGGGCGTCAACACCATGTACACCTGGGACATCAACAGGCGCCTGCCGCTGAGCACCACCAAAGCCGCCGGCCTGCCCGAAGTGCAAGCCACGGCCACCCAGTGGCATCCCGCCTTCAAACTGCCCCTGCTTGTGACTGAAGCGGGAAAAACCACCTCCTATACCTATGACACACAGGGAAATCAGCTGAGTCGGACTGTGACCGACACGGCTACCAATACGCCCCGCGCCACCAGTTGGACTTACAACCCGCAGGGCCAGCCCGCAGCGGAAACCTCTCCCAACGGTGTGGCCGCAAGAAGCTATGCCTACTACAGCAACACCTTTTTTACGGACACCCAGGCGCCTGGGGCATTTGATCCGAACATGAATGCCGTAAGCCTTCTCCTGCACGGTGATGGCGCCAACGGCAGCACCCTCTTCACCGACAGCAGCCCGGCCCCCAAAACCATTGCCGCTGCCGGAAGTGCCGGAGTCAGCACGGTGCAAAGCAGGTTTGGCGGCGCGTCCATGTACTTCAACGGCGGCGGGAGCTATCTCTCGACGCCGGCCGATGCCAGCCTTGACGTCGGGCTGGGCGACTTCACGGTGGAGACCTGGTACTACGTCGGTTCGGCGACAGCAGACCAGGCCATCCTCAGCATCAACAGGCCGGCGGTTTCTGCCGGGGCTGACCTGGCCATGGGCATCCATCACTTTGGCGCATTACTCTCCGGGAAGGTGCGCGCCTTCATTTATAGCGGGGCCGAGCAATACAGTGTTGACTCTTCCGGCGCCTTGACAGAGAACACCTGGTATCACCTCGCGTTCGTGCGCAACGGCGGTGTCCTTTCCCTGTACCTCAACGGCGTGTTGCAGAGTTCGGCCGGCGCGAATGTTGCGCCGAATACGCCGACGACCGGCTGGTTGCTGTTTGTGGGACGTTTCGCTGACAGCAGTCCCCGATATGTGAATGGTCATATCGACGACCTCCGGATCACCAAGGGCATTGCACGGTACACAGCCAATTTCACGCCGCCGGCCGAGGCGTTCCCGAATGTTGGTGCGGCGGTGATCGACCCCAGCGCGACAGGCCACAACACAGGGGACCTGCAAAGCATCACCAATGCCGCTGGCCATGTGACCCAGTTCACGCTGTACGACAGGGCCGGGCGGGTACGGCAGATGGTGGACCCCAAGGGAATCGTCACCGACATGGCCTATACCCCCAGAGGCTGGGTCAGCAGCGTAGTGGTGACGCCACCCGGCGGCACGGCACGCACCACCACGTATACCTACGACAACGCGGGCCAGTTGATCAGCGTTGTCATGCCCGACAGCACCACCATGAGCTACCGCTACGACGCCGCGCAGCGCATGACCGGCGTAACGGATGCCAAAGGCAACACCGTCACCTACACCCTGGACGGTATGGGCAACAAGACCAGCGAGCAGGTCAAAGACCCCTCGGGCAACCTGCAAAGAAACATCACTCGGGTGTACGACAGCCTGAACAGGATTCAGCAGATTACGGGAGCAGTCAATTGAAAACAACAAGCACGGTCGCAAAGTATAGAAACCGTCGCCATACGTCATTTGCGGCGCGCAAGTCGTGCATCCGTGCTGTAGCGGCGTGGCTGGTCTTGGCTTTGGGCTCTCTTCTTGTCACCCTGTCGTGGGCGGGGCAAACGGTTCCACCCGAACTGCGTTACGAATATCAGGGCGGCGGACAGCCGTGGTACCCGACAGCCCTGGAAGCTTGCGAGAAGTCCATACCGGCTTATCTGGCATCGCAGTCTCCTCGAACGGCAACACTTGTTTCAGCCACTGCGGGCTGGAATGGTTGTGGGGTCTTTTACGTATTAACTGCGCCTTGCTGCGGTGGGGTTCCAGCGGGGGCTTCTGGCTACAACTATGGAAACATCTATACGCGAGGGGTGACGGCCTGCCCGCTTAACAGTGAACCGATTGGGTCAAGCTGCGAATGCAAGAAAGGTTTTGTTGCGCAGGACGGGAAATGTCTCCCTCCTGGTCTTCCCCAGGGCGCTGGTTACTGCGAAGCTGTCGCTGGCAATCCGATCATTCCCGCAACCGGAGACAAGCTGCAGACGGAGCGTGATTATCTGGATCCTGCCGTACATCCCTTAAATCTGGTTCGAACGTACCGCATGAGTTTGGCGGAGGATCACTACCAAGCCAGTACATCTCTGGATGCAACGTGGCGGCACGAGCATGAACCGAGAATGTTTTACGTCGATGGGCTCGGAGGTGCGTCTCAGGATAGTGCGACGTTTGAGTTTGGTGACGGATCCGTCAAAAGTTTTTCAAGGTACCGAGGTAGCGGTATCTGGGTAGCGGATGGATCGGCTGATACCTTGACTCAGTCAGAAGGCACATACCTTTATCAGAACGCCGACGATGGCTCAACCTGGCAATTCGACGAGATCGGCAAGCTTTTAGCGCACACTCAGCGCAACGGCTGGATTCGGGCGTACTCCTACAGCGCTGGCTCCGGGTTGTTGACGCAGGTGCAGAATCAATTTGGCCGGCTGATGACGTTTTCCTATGGGAACAACGGAAAACTTTCTACGGTTACCGTTGCCGGTGTAATTCAGCTTCGCTACCAATATGATGGAATGTCTCGGCTGTCCAGCGTTCAGTTCGCCGACAACAGCATCAAAACGTATTTGTATGAAAACGCCAATTTTCCCTATGCATTGACCGGCATCGTGGACGAGCTGGGCGTGCGGTTCGCGACCTATGCTTACGACGCTCAGGGCCGAGGCATCAGTACCCAGCATGCAGGAGGTGCCGATCTGCATAGCGTGAGCTACGCCTCCGCCGGGGTAGCCACAGTCACCGATCCCCTGGGAACGCAGCGCACCTATAACTACGGCACCGCCAAAGGCCAACTGGCCGTTACCGGAGCCGACAAGCCCAGCGGCATCAGCGCGAGTTCGGCCGCCAGCCGAGTGCAGGATGCCAATGGTTTCATCACGCAAGAGACCGACTTTCTGGGCGTAAGCACGATGTACACCTGGGACATCAATCGGCGCCTGCCCCTGACGACCACCAAGGCAGCAGGCCTGCCCGAAGTGCAGACCACCACAACGCAGTGGCACCCCAGCTTCAAGTTGCCCGTTCTCGTGACAGAGGCAGATAGAACTACCGCCTATACCTACGACACGCAGGGCAACAAGCTGAGCCAGACCGTCACCGATACCGCCACCAATGCGGCCCGCAGCACCAGCTGGACGTATATCCCCAACGGCCGCGCACAAGGCCGGGTGGCTACCCAAAGCGTCAACGACGTCGTCCGTCAGACCTACACCTACTACGGCAGCACCAACTTCACAGGCACGGAGTCCAACGAAGGCACTAACGATCTTGAGTGGAGCCGCGTCAGCTTGCTGGTCCATGGCAGCGGTACTGCCGGTTCGTCCATCGTGGACAGCAGCCTGTCGCCCAAGCCCTTGACGGTGCTGGGTAGTGCGCAGATCAGTACGGCCCAGAGCAAGTTCGGTAGTGGTTCGATTTACCTTGACGGTGGAAGTTCATATCTATCAACGCCGGCCGCAGAGGCCTTCCAGTTTGATGCAGGAAACTTCACCATTGAAAGCTGGGTCTATCAAGCGAACAACACCACAGGCTATTCGTCGGGGATTCAAAGCATAGTGGGCCAGTACCGGCTCGGTGCGAATGAAAACGCCAGCTTTGGATTGCTCACCATTGCAGGTCAGCCCCAGGCTGCGTTCTTCAGTGGTAATGCGCTGGTTGCTTCTGTCAATGCGCCCAGCCCATTGGCCCTGAACACCTGGAATCATCTCGCCGTAGTGCGCAATGGCAACTTGGTGACCCTCTACGTCAATGGCGTGAGTGTTGGCTCTTCAGCTCTTTTCGCCAACCTGAGTGCTTCTTCGCGCAATGTCGCCATCGGCGCCGATTCGATAGGCGCAGGTGACTGGAACGGTTATCTCTCCGACTTGCGGATCACCAAAGGATTTGCCCGCTACACCGGCAACTTCACGCCGCCCGCGCAGGCCTTTCCCAATAGCGGGCCCATCGCGATTGACCCTAACGCCGACGGTTACACGGCAGGAGATCTTCGGTCGGTCACCAACGCGGCAGGTCATGTGACGCAGTTCACGCTGTATGACAAAGCCGGACGGGTACGGCAGATGATCGATCCGAAAGGAATCGTGACCGACATGGTCTATACGGCCAGAGGTTGGGTCAGCAGCGTGACGGTCACCCCACCCGGGGGAACTGCACGGACCACCACGTATACCTACGACAACGCGGGCCAGTTGATCGCCGCGGCGATGCCCGACACCACCACCATGAGCTACAGCTACGACGCCGCGCACCGGCTGACCGGCGTCACGGATGCCAAAGGCAACACCGTGAGCTATTCCTTGGACGCCATGGGCAACAAGACCAGCGAGCAGGTCAAGGACCCCTCGGGCAACCTGCAAAGAAACATCACTCGGGTTTACGACAGCCTGAACCGCGTGCAACAAGTTACGGGAGCGAACAATTGAACAATCTGAAATATGTGATCGTCCTGCTCTGCACCCTTTCCGATTTTGCCTGGGGAGGGTACCGCTCCAATGGCTCCGTATGTTTGCCGACAAAAAAAGCGGCTTGCACCGCGGCGGCGAACAAGGACGTCGATGACGCCAATACCTTCATACCCGATTGCCACTGGTGGGTGACGCGGGCCGAAGTGTCCGGCAACACCTGCATTTATGAAGACATGCGGGCGGCGGGCAGTAGCTGCCGATACAACGCGCCGCCCGAATACCTGGGTGCGCCTTCAGGATTGAATTTCAATATTGAGGCTTGCACCAGCCCCCTGGATGCCTTGGCGCAGGCACCCCAGGTCCCCAAAGAAAAACAGTGCACCCCGGGCATGGAAGTGTCCAATCCCATCATTCCGAGCTCCGGTATCAAGGTTCAGAGAGAAACGGATTATTCGAGCCTTGGTGCGCAACCGATCGAATGGACCCGCGTGTACCGTAGCGCCTGGATACCCGCATCGGCAACAGAAACGCTGGCCGCACCGGCCGCGCATCTGGGCGCGGGCTGGATCCATCCCTATTCAACCAGGCTTGTGTTCGAGGAAGACCGCATCACGGTGTTGATGGGCGATGGCCTTGGCGTGAAATTTGTGAAAGACCAAAGCTCCGCAGGCGTGGGCTATTCGGCGGGCGGAGGGGCTTGTAGGCCAAGCAAGGAGGCGGCTTGTGCCGCCGGCGCGCAAAAAGATGTCAACGACGCGATTGCGGCCTACCCGGGCTGCACATGGACGGTGACGCGCGCTGAAGTATCGGGCAACACCTGCATTTACGAAAACATCCGGTCAAATGGATCGAGCTGCGGCTATAACTCACCACCGAACTACCTGGGTGCCCCGTCCGGCGCGAACTATGGCATCGGCAGCTGTACCCTGGCGCCCACCCTTGAAAACACAAGCTGGATCACCAGCGGCTCCACCGACACCTTGAGCATCGTGCTCGGCCCGGCCGGCGCGGCGACAGGGTACCGGTATCTGAGCGGTGACGGCACCGCCATGGCCTTCGACATCGAGGGCAAGTTGCAGACCATCACGCTTCGCAACGGGTGGACCACGAGTCTGACCTACAGCAGCACCGCGACCCCGGTCACCATCGCTCCTGCGCCGGGACTGCTCATCGGCGTCAGCAACCAGTTCGGCCGCAGTGTGTCCCTGGCCTATAACAGCGCTTCCGACCTGGTCAGCGTGTCCACGCCCGTGGGTTCCATCGGCTATGTCTATGACACGCAGAACCGGCTGGTCCAGGCGACGGGAACGGACGGCACGACGCGTCAATACTTGTATGAAAACGCCAGTTTCCCCTATGCCCTGACCGGCTTGGTCGATGAGAACGGCGCCCGCTTCGCAAGCTGGGCCTACGATGCGCAGGGACGGGCCATCAGCGGGGAGCATGCCGGTGCCACCGAGAAATATCAAATCTCCTATCCCGCGCAGGTCGGCAGTAGCGCGACAGTGACCGATCCCTTGGGGACAGCGAGAACCTATAGCTACACCGCTAACCAAGGCCAGCTTGAAGTGACCGGCGCCACGCTACCCTTGTTTGGCGCGGCCAGGGACGCCGCCAGCCGCGTGCAGGACGCCAATGGCCTTGTCACGCAGGAGACCGATTTCCTGGGTGTCAACACCATGTACACCTGGGACATCAACCGGCGCCTGCCCCTGGCGACGACCAGGGCGGCGAGCTTGCCTGAAGCGCAGACGACAACGACCCAGTGGCATGCCACCTTCAGGCTGCCCGTGCTCGTCACCGAAGCGGGGCGGACCACCGCCTACACCTACGATGCGCAAGGCAACCGGCTGAGCCAGACCGTCACCGACACGGCCACCGGCGTGGCCCGCACGACGAGCTGGACATACAACCCGCAAGGCCTGGTCGCTACCGAGAGCATCAACGGCATCGTCCGCCAGACCTACGCCTATTACACGGCCACCAGCTTCAGCGGCACGGCACCCAATGAAGTGGGCCACACGGCAGGTGACCTGCAAAGCATCACGAATGCTGTGGGCCACGTTACGCAGTTCACCCTGTATGACAGGGCAGGGCGGGCCAGGCAGATGGTGGATCCAAAAGGTGTTGCGACCGACACGGTGTACACACCCAAAGGCTGGGTCAGCAGCGTGGCGGTGGCTCCGCCAGGCGGCACGGCCAGAACCACAACTTACAGCTACGACAACGCGGGCCACCTGATCGGTGTGGTTATGCCCGACACCACCACGATGAGCTACAGCTATGACGCGGCACACCGCCTGACCGGCGTGACCGACGCCAAGGGCAACACCATCACCTACACCCTGGATGCCATGGGCAACAAGACAGGCGAGCAGGTCAAGGACCCCGCGGGCAATCTGCAAAGAAACATCACACGCGTCTATGACGCCCTGAACCGAATCCAGCAAGTCACGGGAGCGAGCAATTGAAAACCATCACAGCCATCACCCAATCAGGAGGAATCAGCATGCGCAGCCTTAGCCCCACCAGAGCTTTCACCGTGTGGCTTAGCCGCCTGGTGCTGCTCATCCTCATGGCCCCGGCCATGGTTCTTGCCGCTACCCCGACGAGCACGGCGCTTTCAAGCAACGCCGGCACCGCCCCGGTCGGGCAGAGCGTTACGCTGACTGCTACCGTGACTGGTGCCAGCCCGACGGGTACTGTCACCTTTAAGGACGGAGCCTCCACCGTGGGCAGCAGCGCGCTGACCGGTGGGGTTGCAACACTCGCCACCTCCAGCCTGGCCCTGGGCAGCCACACCCTGAGTGCTGAGTACGCGGGCGACACCAACAATGATCCCTCGACTTCTGGTGCGGTCACTGTCGCGATCAACACCGGCACCCTGACCTGGCAGTACGGCTACGACGCCATGGGCAGGCCCACCACGGTGCTGGACCCCAACGGCCTCGCGACCTACACCTATTACGACAGCCTGGGCCGACCCATCCAGACCCAGCAGCCGGCCAATATTGGAACTGCCAGCCCGACGGTCACCGGCTTTGCCTACAACAGCGCCGACGGCCTGACCCAGGTCACCGACCCGCGCAACCTGGCCACCAACTACAGCCCCAACGGCCTGGGTGATGTCACGGCGCAAACCAGCCCGGACACGGGAGCCAGCCAGTACACCTACGACGCCAAAGGCAATGTGCTGAGCAAAACCGACGCCAGGGGCAAGCTGACCCAGTACACCTATGACAGCCTGGACCGGCTTAAAACCATCAGCTATGCCACCGGTACCGGCACCACGTTTGAATACGACGGCGGAGCAACCCCCACACCAGCGGTCATCGGCGAACTGACCAAAATCACCGACGCCAGCGGCCAGGTGACCTACAGCTACGACAGCATGGGCCGCAGAACCGGCAAAACTCAGACCACAGGAGCTAAAACTTTCACCGTGGGCTACACCTGGGGTGACACGGGAAGTGCCATGGACAAGCTAACCGCGATTACCTATCCGAGTGGCACCCGGGTCAACTACAGCTATGACAGCTACGGCGATGTCTCCGGAATCACCGTCAACCCACCGAACAGCAACGGTGTAGGCACCAACACTGGCAGCACTTTGCCCATGCTCAGCGCCATCACCCGCAATGCCGAAAGCAAGCTGACCGGTTGGACTTGGGCCAGCACCAAGACTCAGGCGATCAGCTATGACGCCAATGGCCAGATCCGTGCTTACAACCTGGGCGATCCAACGACTACCGGAGTCCGCCGCACTGTCGTTCGCGACACTGCCGGGCGGATTACGGGTTACACCCACACAAGCAACGGAGTCGCCGTTCCCTCGTTGGACCAAAGCTTTGGCTATGACAACCTGAACCGCCTGATCAGCGCAACCTTGGGTGCAACCACCATCAGCTACAGCTATGACGCCACCGGCAATCGCACGACCAAAGTCATCAGCGGCACCAGCTACCCCAATACAGTGTCGGCCACCAGCAACAAGCTGACCCAGACCCAGGACGTGGGGGGAACAGCGACGGTGGTACATGACGCGGCCGGCAATATCACGAGTGACGGGGCCAGTGCATATACCTATAGCGATCGCGGACGCCTGGCGACTATGACGAATGCCGGCGGTACGGTCACTTACAGTTATAACGCCCTGGAACTACGGGTTGGTAAAACTGGCCCCGCGGCGTTGGTGTCGACGGGGGCCAGCTACTACGTTTATGACGAAGAGGGCAAGCTGCTCGGTGAGTACGATGCCAACGGAACTCCGCTCTATGAGACTATCTACATGGGCGCCCCAGTGGGTGTGGTCAAGCAGACGGGTGCGGCAGCTGCAAGCAGTATCGCGATCAGTCTGTACAACGTCTCGACGGACCAGCTTGGAGCACCGCGGATCATTACACGTCAGAGCGACGAAGCGATTGCTTGGCGTTGGGATTCGGCTGAGGCATTTGGAGCCACGGCGCCGGATCAAAATCCGAGCAGCCTCGGTGCCTTCAGCTTTAATCAGCGCTTGCCCGGCCAAATATTTGATGCCGAAAGTGGCCTGTTCCAGAATTGGAATCGGGAGTACAACCCGAGGGTCGGACGCTATATGCAGTCCGACCCGATTGGACTAGTGGGAGGGATCAATACCTTTAGCTACGTAGAGGGGAATCCATTATCGATGGTCGATTCGAAAGGATTAATGGGTGGTGGTGGCAATCACAGCTTGATATTGCCACCTGTCAATGATCCTTGTGTGGAAAAATACATTCATGATCACTACGGTGATTTCTGGGGATTTATCGCCACAACAGGAAATATCCAGCAGTTCATTCCTGGCTTAAATCCTGAATGGGTATCCACGGACCAGGAAGCATTGAAAGTAGTAGACGAGAAATTGTTGGCAACTAAAGTGCCTGAGGCTGCCGGTAAGTCCTTGATGACCAAAATCCCAGGTAATTTGGCAGTTGGGCATGTGGCCGGTAGAGGAATGGCTTGGTTCTTTGGCCTCGCTAGCGGTGTGGCAGAGGTAGCTGGTGCCGTGATGACGCCGTTTGGCACTGTAGCTATGGAAATGGCGCGTAGCGAATGCGCATGTAAGCGTTGAGGCTGAGGCTGGTGTCGTAGTTTGTATGTGAAGGAAATCTTATGGGGCCTGAATTGTTGCCGGTTGAAAAAATCCCAGTATTTATTTGGGGTGCGGTGATTGTTTTGATTGGGGCATACCTTTTGTGGAACGACGATGTACCGCTGATCGATCAATGGAGGAATATTGCGTTAATAGTCATCGGACTGATTGCGATGATCTATGACATTAGAAGGCGACTGCTTGGACGCAAGTAGCCAGCCTCAAGTTGCATTGCAGCTTGGGGCAGGGGCGCGAGTTATAGTGCGAGGGATATTTACGGCAGTAGCCCCCATGTGGGTCGATGTTACGTTGCTGTTCTGAGCGGCCTGTGTGTGTTGGCGACCCTTGGGTCAAACTCAAGCGCAATTCAACAGCAAAAGCAAAAGCCTTTGAAATCGCACAGCCTTAACGGCTGGTCGGAGTGCTAATGGCTTTTCTTTGGCAATAGGGAAGGGAAGCGAACACCGATACGTGTTTGTCTGCTGGCCCGGCGTGTCCACGCAGTGTGACCCCTTCAATTCACCGAAGCCACAAACACCCACTCCGCATAATTCTCCTTATCCTGAAAATCCCGGTACTGAATCGGGAAATCCCGCCTCTTGAAAGCGCTTTGCATGGAGCGGCTGTGCACACCCAGAATGCCGCCGGCGCCTTGAACCAGCACCCAGTCGGCCTCGCCCGTCATCGGGTCGGGATACAGGCGGCGCAAATGGCGCACCGGCATGGGAAACCGTTTGTCTTCCAGCAGGTCCTCAAGGGACCGCGGCGGGGACTGGCTTTTGCCTGCGGGCACGCTGCTGTAATACGATTTGATCGCGCGGCGGTACTGGTCGCCGACAAACAGCAGTTCGGCCTCCTTGGCGCGCTGGGTGTGGGTGCGTTGCAGTTCCACCATGGCTGATGCGCCCAGGGTGGTGAGCAGCAGAAAAATCAAGACCGCGAGCAGGACCAGGCCTGACTGGCCGGCCAATGGCTTGCTCGAACGGATGGCTTTCACGGCTCGCCCCTCACCAGCTGCGGTAAGCCGTACCGTCAAGTCCTTGCTTGGAGGACTTCGACGAAACATCAAACACATCCGCGCCTGGCTGCGGCGCCTCGGCGCTGCTGCTGTAGGCGCGGGTGTTCCAGGTCTGCGCGTCGCTCAAGGCCGGGTCTTCGGCAAAAGGGTCGCGTGGGATTCGGCGCAGCAGCACAAAGGGCTGGGCTGAAAATCCAAAGGCCGCGGAACGCGGCACGCCGGTGACCAGCACCTCCAGCGAAGGTGGGTAGCCCGAGGCGCCGACACCCTTGTCGATCACGCCGGCGTCAGAGGCTGCCTTGTAGCTGTCCAGCGCCTGGCGTATCACGCGCAAGCCCTGCTTGAGTTCGGCCTCCTTGGCGCGTGTTTGCACCACCTGGGTCAGCGGCACGGCCACCATGGCCAGCAGGCCCACAATGGCCAGCGAGACCAGCAGCTCGATGAGCGTGAAGCCGCGCTGCGCGGGCTGCTTCATGGCGCGGCGCTTTCCGTGGTTGCCGGCGGCAAGGGGGCGGGCACATTGGGTGCGCGCACGTCGTAAATGCCGGGCTCGGTGTTGTTCGGTACCGGCAGGATTTCCCAGGCGCGTGAGCCGGAGACCGGGTCCAGCGGGATCTCGCGCAAATAGCGTTTGTCCACGATCTCCTGCAACTGCGCCGGGTACTTGCCCTGGTCGGCGCGGAATTTGTCAATCGCGTCGCGCAGCGTGGCCATGTTTTGCGCCTGGACTTTTTCCTTGCCGCCGTCGAGTGCCTTGAAGTAGCGCGGCGTGGCCAGCGTCAGCAGCAAGGCGAGGATGGAGAACACCACCAGCAGCTCGATCAGCGTGAAGCCTGCCGCGCGCGAGGGGCCGGCGGCCGTTCGCACATTCATCAGGCGGAAACTGGGAAGAGGACTCACATCGCCTCTTGCTAACGCTTGATCATGGGCGGAGGGGCCGGCAGGCCGCCGCCGCTCAGCGGCATGGCGGGTGCCGGCTGTGGAAGTGGCTGCGGCACGGGCGGCGCGGGCGATGGCGCTCCGGGTGTACCAGGTGTTCCCGGCAGTGCCTGCGGCGCCGGCGAGATGCCGCTGGCCGGCGCGGCGGTAGCGGCAGGCCGGCCGCCCAGTCCGTTGGGCAGGCTCAGGCCGCCCACCGGGTCGGCCAGGATCTGCCGGTCGCGCAATGTCAGCGCCGTGCCCGAGAACACGCTGGAGCGCTCGGTGCCCAGGTTGGCATAGCTGCGCAGCACGCGCGGGGTGATGGCCAGCACGATTTCGGAGCGGGACTTGTTGGTGCCCGAGTTGCCGAACAGGCGCCCGACCACGGGCAGATGCCCCAGGCCCGGAATCTTGTCGGCGGTGTTGCGTTCCTCGTCGGTGATCAGGCCGCCCAGCACTTGTGTCTCACCGTCGGCCAGGCGCAAAAAGGTGCTCGCGTT
>Ga0102589_1004060_pt1 | contig 14216 bp, 12 predicted proteins | sample AraplaMF_Col_mLB_FD_76858 | JGI IMG/M metagenome (GOLD analysis project Ga0102589, IMG submission 76858) | Arabidopsis root microbial communities from the University of North Carolina, USA - plate scrape MF_Col_mLB | ecosystem: Host-associated > Plants > Roots > Endosphere | place: USA... | reverse complement strand
CGTAAGAAAACCCATCGGTTGCGATAGACGAATCAAGTGTAGAAATTTCCCCAGCTTCTACAATATTTAATACTTGTTTTGAAGATTCTTTTTTCTTTTCCCCGGTAGTTGTTGCCTCTTGTTTTTGGCCACATGCTGTTAAAAACATAGATAATGTGATTGAGAGTGCAACGATCCCTTTTGTTTTTTTCTTCATAGTTGTCATCCTTTCCTTCATCTCTGCCTTAGTATAAAAGAAAATATAGAAAATTTCTATAAATAAATCCGATAAAACGTATAGAAAAAATATATTATGTAAGAAGTGATATTTCTGGAAAAAGAAATGAAACCAGTATAGAATAGAAATGTTTCAAAAGTCAGAATTTATTACACCTACTGTAATAAATATATATTTTGTACAGGAAGGAGAGATTCATATATGCAGGCAGTTTCGAAAAAAAACACAGTAGAAACACCGACAATATATCGAATATTATTTGCGATTAGTTTCGGTCATTTTTTAAATGATTCGATGCAAGCAGTTGTGCCCGCGTTGTTTCCTATTTTGGAAAAAACGATGAATTTATCCTATATGCAAGTAGGGTGGATTGCGTTTGCGTTAAATATGACATCATCGATTATGCAACCGGTTTTTGGTATGTATTCGGATAAGAAGCCATCACCATTTTTATTACCCCTCGGTATGTTCTCGAGTATGCTTGGGATGATCGGACTTGCATTTGCACCGAATTTTATTATTGTTATTATTTCTGTTTTATTTATCGGATTAGGTTCCGCAGTCTTTCATCCAGAAGGTGCTCGAGTTGCTTATATGGCAGCCGGTGCAAAACGAGGTTTAGCGCAAGCGATTTATCAAGTGGGAGGAAATACAGGGAATTCCCTAGCTCCTATTTTTACAGCTTTAATTTTTGTTCCGCTCGGCCAAATTGGCTCTTTAGGTTTTACCGCATTTGCAGCGGTAGGGATTGTATTATTAATTTTCGTATCAAATTGGTATAGGAATGAATTAGCTACTGGTGCTGTGAGAAGAAAAAAGAGGGCTGCGCTTGAGGCGGAAAATGCAATTGTAAGTACACATATTAAATTTGTTATTTTACTTCTTGTTTTTCTTACTTTTGTACGCTCTTGGTACGGTGCTGGTATCGGGAATTTTTATCAATTTTACTTAATTGAGCATTATGGTTTATCTATAAAAAATGCTCAGTATTTCGTATTTGCATTTATGATTGCTGGTGTATTAGGAACTTTCTTCGGTGGTCCATTAGCAGATCGATTTGGAAAGAAAACAATTATTGTATTTTCAATGCTAGGTTCGGCGCCACTTGCCCTGTTATTACCTCACGTTTCGCTCGTGTGGGTCGTACCGCTATTTATATGTATCGGTTTTATTAGTTCAAGTAGTTTTAGTGTAATTGTTGTTTATGCGCAAGAGCTTGTTCCTGGAAAAGTAGGGATGGTATCTGGATTAATTGTAGGGCTTGCGTTTGGACTCGGCGCTTTAGGTTCTGTAGTCCTTGGGAAATTAGCTGACATATATAGTCTACAATTCATTATGTTACTATGCAGTTGTCTACCATTAATTGGACTTACTTCTTGGTTATTACCAAGTGATAAGAAAACGATAGAATAGGGGATGCACTATGAAATTATGTGAAAATGTTACAGAATTAATAGGAGATACACCTGTTGTCCGATTATCTAAATTTATACCAGAAGGCGCAGCGGATGTGTATGTGAAACTAGAAATGTTTAATCCGTCACGCAGTGTGAAAGACCGTGCTGCCTATAATTTATTGCACGTTGCAGAAGAGAATGGTCTTATCAAACCAGGTGATACAATTATTGAGCCAACAAGTGGTAATACAGGAATTGGTTTAGCGATGAATGCAGCTGCTAAAGGATATAAAGCGATTTTAATTATGCCAGATAATATGTCAAAAGAGCGTATAAATTTATTGAAAGCATATGGTGCAGAAGTAGTTTTAACACCAGCAGAACAAAGAATGCCAGGAGCAATTGCGAAGGCGTTAGAACTGCAAAAGCAAATCCCAAATAGTTTTATTCCGCAACAATTTGAAAATCCAGCAAACCCAAATATTCATCGTTATACGACTGCACTTGAAATTTATGAACAAATGGATGGTAAGCTGGATGCATTTGTAGCAACAGCTGGAACTGGTGGGACGATTACAGGGACTGGGGAAACGTTAAAAGAGAAACTACCAAACTTATATATTGCAGTAGTAGAACCGAAAGGATCTCCCGTTTTATCAGGCGGTGTTCCAGGTCCTCATAAACTAGTAGGAACAAGTCCAGGGTTTATCCCGAAAAACTTAAATACAGAAGTGTATAACGAAATTATTCAAATTGCAGACGAAGAGGCTTTAACGACAATGAGAAACTTAGCTAGACAAGAAGGATTATTAGTTGGGCCATCGTCTGGAGCATCTGTTTACGCAGCAATTATGATAGCAAAACGATTAGGCGCTGGTAAAAAAGTTTTATGTATTGCACCTGATACGGGAGAACGGTATTTGAGTATGGGATTATTTGAATGAAAATGATAGAAACCCCTTAATGGTGAAATAGTGCTATTAAGGGGTTTGTTATAGGTTATTAAGAGAGGAGAAACACAATGAAACTATTAAAACCGACATATGAATTTAGCGAACAAATTATGGAGTATCGAGAGGCATTTTTACATGCAGATGAACAACCACATGGCAGTAGTTCTTTACAAAATTTTGATTCACTTGATAAATGGTTTGAAAAAGTGAGTAAACAGGAACTGGGAGAAAACTTACAAGGTAATCGAGTACCTTCTAGTCAATTTTTAAGTGTTGAACAAGGAGAACTTATAGGTTTTGTGAATATTAGAAAACGATTAAACCAAGAATTATTGAGGGAAAGTGGTCATATTGGATATAGTGTTCATCCGAATAAACGTCGCCAAGGTTACGCGACAAAACAATTGAAACTCGCATTATATGAAACACAAAAATTAGGATTGCAGAAAGTGTTAATAACTTGTGATAAAGCTAATATTGCTTCGGCTAAAACGATTCAAAAGGTTGGTGGTGTGATAGAAAATGAAGTAGTTTCTTCTCATACTGGTGAAATTGTTCAGCGTTATTGGGTAGAAATATGATTTAGTGGAACTTTGAAAAGGGAATACAATGCGCAATATCGAAATAGATAAATGAAAAAGTAAAGGTGTACTGCAATTTTAGGGGGGAAATGAAGTGGGATTAAAAGAGAAAGCAATAGAAATGTCGGAGATTTATAGGAAGAATCCGAAAGTGGAGGCTGTTATTTTAGCAGGTTCAGTAGCTAGAAAGTTAGAAGATGAACATTCAGATATAGAATTACATATATTGTGGTCAACGCCACCAGAGGATAAGGATCGTAAAGGGCCTATTAATCATATTGGTGGAACAATTTTGTCATATCATCCTTACGAGGAAGAAGAATGGTCGGAAACATATTTGACAAAAGAGGGAATTAAATTAGAAATCAGTAACTTTTTAACAGAAACAGTAGAGAAAGTTATTTCGGATGTGGTGGATCAATATGATATAAGTTATGAAAAACAATGTATCGTATCATCCGTTCATGACGGTGCTAGTTTGTATGGAGACGAGAAAGTGAATGAATTAAAAGATAGAGTGGTACCATATCCAGAAGACCTTGCGAAACAGATGATTTCAGAAAATCTTTGGTTAAGCAATCGCTGGCATAATCGAGAGGCGCTTTTAAAACGAAAAGACTGGCTTATGTTATATGATGTTATTTGTGAAGTACAAAGAAATATATTTGGGGTCTTATTTGGTTTAAACCGAATGTATGTGCATCACCCGGCGTTTAAATGGATGCCGAATAATGTGGAACGAATGAGTATTAAGCCTGAAAACTTATATGAGCGTATGGCGAATACGTTAATAGGGAAACCGGAGTATAGTGTACAGGAGTTAGAGGTGTTAATCGAAGAGTTATTACATTTAGTAGAACAACATGCTCCAGAATTACATATTGCTGAACAACAAAAACATATTCAATATGCGAAGTAGAAAAGAAGGGATGTAACAATGCGTTACATCCCTTCTTTTTATTTGACTAATTTACCTAGTACGGGTAATCGCTGAATCCTATCACCGAGAATATGTGAAGCGAGTCCACTCGTTAGGACGAATAAAAGGTAAACAATTCCTCCTGCAGCGCCGCATATAACAACAATGAGAAGTGATTCCATATAAGATTGTCCAGGAATTAACCATTTTAAAATAGCTTTTAATGCAATTACAACAGCAGACATTGCTGCGGAGTAAATTGTAATAAGAAGTACTGTTTTTGCTGTTTCACTAATATTAAATTTCGCAAACTTAATGATGCAGTACAACATAATAACATTGGAAACGAGGTATCCAAGAATTGTTCCAAGTACAGCACCGTGTCCACCAAATAAATGTAAGAGCGGTGTATTTACTAAAACTTTAACGAGAATACCGACTGAGAAAGCAATCATCGTTTTTCTTTGATAATCGATTCCTTGTAAAATAGCTGCTGAAACTGTGAAAATCGCACTTAATATAGCAGAAGGTGCAAATGAAATTAAATATTGTGATCCACCAAGTGCAATTTCAGGATTTACATAAACCATACGGAATGCATCATAAGCAATACTAGCAAGACCGAATGCAGCTGGGATAGTGAAGAATAACAAGACTTGAAATATCTTTGCAATTTGTTCTTGTAATTCTTCTAGTTTCCCGCTTGTATAAGATTTCGTTATTGCCGGAATGATCGTTAACGAGAATCCAGTAGCAAGTGAAGCTGGAATCATAATTAACTTTTGGGCATAGTTCGTTATATAAGCGAAAACTGCATTCGCTGTTTCTAAAGGCTCTCCCATAGCTCTAAGGACATCAGCTACAGTATATTGATCTACTAACGTATAGAGCGGAATTGCAATGCCGACAAATACAATTGGGATTGCATATCGTAGTAATTCCATATAAATATTTTTTAATGGGATATTCGATGCCCTTGACTTTAATTCTCCTTCGGGAGGCTTTAATCTATTATATTTTTTCCAGTACACCATTAAAATCGAAACGCTGGCAAGTGCTCCGATAACAGCGCCAAACGTAGCAACTGCAACAGAAGAGGCGACTGAACCTCCTAATAGTTTTGAGACGATAAAACTACCAACTAAAATGAAAACAACGCGCGCAATTTGTTCTACGACTTGAGAAACGGCACTTGGTTTCATATGTTGAAAACCTTGGAAATAACCACGTGTAACACTCATAGCTGGTACGATAATAAGTGCGAAACTTAATGCTCGCATCGTAAGTGTTACGTCAGCGATAAATTGTGGATCTGGCGTTTTTGAGCGAATAATAAATTGTGATATGTACGGTGCTCCAATAAATAAAGTTAAAAACCCTAAAAAGCCCATAAACAGCATTAATTTTACGCTTGAGTTGTATAATTTTTTGCTTGTACTATAATCACCGAGCGCATTATGTTTTGCAACAAATTTAGAAACGGCAATAGGAATACCGGCAGTTGAGAAGCTTAATAAAATACCGTACCAAGAGTATGCATATCCATATAAAGCGACCCCTTGTGTTCCGACTAATAATTGAAAAGGGAAGAAGTATATAAAACCTAATATACGTGATATCATTGTTGCACCACTTAATAAAGCAGTACCTTTTAAAACTTTTGAAGTAGACAAAATTCTTTCCTCCTACTCGTGCTGTCTTGCATTCATCGTATACTACTATAAACCTGTTAGAGTAGTTAATATAGTATGGAACATAAATATTCTAATATTATTCATTTAAAAGTCATATTTTACATTTTTAAATAGAATGTAATACATAAAAATTCAAAATATAAGTTGACACTATTTTTAATGTATGATAAAAATGATAGTAATCAATTCGGAAAATAATATTTGGGCAATGAAAGGGTATAGTAGTGAATATCTCCCTATTTCAGAGAGCTGATGGTTGGTGTGAATCAGTATATAGATTATTCATGAAGTTCGTCCTGGAGCATCTTTCATAAATCTCACATTATGAGGAAATGAAAGACGGTAGTTTATACCGTTATCAAATAAAGTGGTGAAGATTGTTTCACAACTAGGGTGGTACCGCGATATTTATCGTCCCTACGTATTTACGTAGGGACGTTTTTTATTTAGGTCCTAACTTTGTTGTGGCTTCATAACTAGGGTGGTACCGCGATATTTTATCGTCCCTACGTATTTGCGTAGGGACGTTTTTTATTTAGGTCTTACTTTTGTTGTATCTTCATAACTAGGGTGGTACCGCGATATTTTTGTCGTCCCTACGTATTTACGTAGGGGCGTTTTTTATTATTAGGGAGGAAGTGAACGTATTAGAAAAGAGTATGGATAGAACAATATAAATACCGGATTGTAAAACAGAAAAAGATAAAGAGAGGAGATTAACAAATGAATTCACAGCAATGGACATCGAAATTAGGTTTCGTATTAGCTGCAGCAGGTTCAGCGATTGGTCTTGGAGCGATTTGGAAGTTCCCGTATATGGCCGGAATTGGAGGGGGCGGCGCGTTCTTCCTTATTTTCATCGGTTTCACATTATTAATTGGTTTACCGCTATTATTAGCTGAATTCGTTATCGGGAGAAGTACACAAAAAGAGGCTGTTGATGCATATAGAGAAATCGCACCAAAAACACTATGGCCTTGGTTAGGTAAATTAGGGATTGTAACTTGTTTCATACTACTTTCTTTCTACAGCGTTGTAGGGGGTTGGATTATATTATATTTATGGAATGCAATTACAGGTAGACTATGGGAAGGCAATGGTGCATACGAAGCTACGTTTGGTGAAATCATTTCCAATCCATATTTAGCAGTTGGATCACAGCTATTATTCATCCTTATTACTATTTTTATCGTAAGTAAAGGTGTGCAAAATGGTGTTGAAAAAGTAAATAAATATTTCATGCCAGCATTATTCGTTTTATTCTTTGTATTAATTGTTCGTGCACTTACATTAGACGGTGCTGGAGAAGGAGTTCGCTTCTTCTTACAACCTGATTTCTCAAACGTAACGTCAGAAATTATTTTATATGCAATGGGACAATCGTTCTTCTCACTATCTGTTGGTGTAGCCGTTATGGTAACGTATAGCTCGTACTTACCGAAAGAAGAAAGTTTACCGCGTTCAGCATTTTCTATCGTAGCTTTAACACTTGTGATTACATTACTTGCAGGACTAGCAATTTTCCCAGTTGTATTCGCATTTGGAATGGAACCATCTCAAGGACCTGGACTATTATTTATCGTACTGCCAGCTATTTTCAGTAAAATGGCGTTCGGGAAATTATTCTTCATTGTTTTCTTATTACTATTCTTCTTTGCTACTATTACATCAGCAATTTCGATGTTAGAAATTAGCGTTGCATCTTTAACTGCAAAAGGTAAAGGGAAACGTGAAAAAATGGCCTTAATCGTAGGATTATTAATCTTTGTTGTTGGGGTGCCATCAGCATTATCATTCGGTTTGTTAAGCGATGTGAAACCATTTGGAAAAACAATTTTTGATTTAGCAGATTATGCGGTTAGTAACATACTAATGCCACTTGGTGTTTTATTAGTTTCTATCTTTGTTCCTTTAAAAATGAAGAAAGATGTATTAATGAAAGAGCTTGGTGTAAGTAAAAATAAAGGCTATAAATTATTCGTATTATGGTTATTCTTACTTCGCTATATTGCACCAATTGCGATTATTATCGTATTCCTAAATGTACTTGGAATTATATAAAAAGAAAGGTAGCGTATCGTGGTATGATACGCTACCTTTTTACTTTGCTCTTTTTTGCAGCTCATTTACTGTTACAAATTGATAGCCCTTCTTAGATAAAGAGTCTAAAATACCTTCAATCGTTTGTAAATTTTCATTAGACTCATCATACATAGAGTGCAGTAAAATGATAGAACCTGGTTTTACGTTTTTAGCAACATATTCAATTTTATCGGCCGCAGATTTATAAAAAGTATCAGGTTCAAGGTCCCATGTGATTGTTTCGATATTGTTTTTATTTAAATAATATGGCAGACCAATTAGCTTTTTACCGTTTGGTGGTCTAAAATCAATTTCGCCTGTAAATCCTGTTTGGCGGATTAATGAATTCGTTTTTTCTATTTCTTCTTTAATAAAAGAAGGTGTTTTAAAAACCATTCTGTTATGAGAATATGTATGGTTTCCAATTTGGTGCCCAGAGTGTACGATAGTTTCTCCTAACGATAGGTTTTTCTCTAATTCATTTCCGATTAAAAAGAAAGTAGCTTTTGCACTGTATTTATCTAGTAGCGGTAATATTTGTTTTACATTGTTAGTAGGGCCATCATCAAAAGTTAAAGCAATCACTTTTTCATTTGTTTCTACTCGGTTTGTTAAATCTCCAAAAAATTGAAAACTTCTTGCGTTCATCAATTTGTATGTTCCGAATAATGCTATAGTAATAATGAATAATGTAACGATTGTAATGATTATTTTCTTCTTCATAACGCAACCTCACTATACTTTTTGATTGGACTAAAAAGTATTATATCAAACTAAGTAATTTCGTGCTTTAAAAAGGATGTGGATGCAAGGGGAAGGAATTTGTCATATAATAAAATGCAAAAGGTATATTAGGAGGTGTTTATATGGCGATTACAATTCAATTGCCAGACACTGCAACGTCTCATGCAAAGCCAAGTATGGAAATGGCGATACTTTGCGTGAGGTAGACAAGTAATATACAATTAATCGCCAAGATGAGCTTGTATCATTTTTTATATTTGGCTTTGCACCTTATTGAAATGAACCATAAAAAATAAGGGGCGAGCAGAAGTGAAATACGTAAAAGCTAAGGCCGTTTTACCAGAGAGTTTAATTGCTGAAATTCAAAAGTATATACAAGGTGAAACAATTTACATTCCAAAACAAGAAACAAAACATTATAAATGGGGTACACGATCTGGCGGAAGAAAACAACTAGATGAAAGAAATAAAGCAATTAAAGACGCTTTTAAAAGTGGAATTGCAATTCATCAATTAGCAGAAGAATATTTTCTTTCTGGAGAAACGATTAAAAAGATAGTGTATTCCAAATAAATTATAAAAAAGAGTCTGATTCATATGTTATTTTGAATCAGACTCTTTTTTATAGGTTCATTACAAAATTGGATTCGATGTTTTTAGTATGAATGGGCATGATAATAGCAAAAATGAATCGTAATTGTATAGTGTTGGGGCGTGGATGGGAAATGAAAACGTTATATTTCATATGACAGAAAGGTGAGCCTATATGAACCATCTTGGACAAATAACAATAGAATTGATTTTTGGTTTTTTTGTGCTATTGATTGCTACTAAAATATTAGGGAAGACACAAATATCTCAGTTAACGCCATTTGATTTTATTTCGGCCATTGTCCTTGGAGAATTAGTAGGAAATACTATATATGATCCGGAAATAAAAGTATGGTCTATTTTATATGCAGTACTTGTATGGGTAGTGTTAATTTATACAATAGAAGTAATAACGCAAAAATTTAGAGGGACGAGAAGTTTTTTTGAAGGCTCTCCGTCAATCATTATCCGTAATGGATATATTGACCGGGAACAACTAAGTTCAAATCATTTGGACATAAACCAATTACAGCAAATGCTACGGCAGCAAAAAGATATTTTTTCAATCCAGGAAGTTGAATATATGATTTTGGAACCTAACGGAAACATAAGTGTTCTGAAAAAAAGTAAATATGAAACTCCTACTATAAATGATTTAAGTTTAAAACATAAGCCTGTATACTTACCCATTTCATTAATTAGTGATGGAAAAGTAGTGAAAGATAATTTGAGGGAAGCAGGTTTTGATGAAGGATGGCTTTATAAACAAATAAAACAAAAAGGGATTACTAAATTTGAGGATGTACTATATGCGGAATGGAAAACAGATGATGGATTCTTTTGTCAGGAAATGCAGCGGTAGAGAATAATCGATGTATGTAATATTCTTTTCTAAGTTATCTTTTACATATCAAAAAGTTGAATCATTGTATACAATAAAACTAGATCAACAATTTGTATGGAGTGATAAAGATGGAAGCTTTTATTAGAAGTGATCAATATAATTTTATAAAATCACAAGCTTATATTTTAGCAAATGGGCATGCAACGGCAAATGATAGAGGTGTAATTCAAGCGTTAAAATCACTTGCGATTGAAAAGATAATACATGTATTTGAGAATTTAACGGATGAACAGAAAGAGTTAATTGATACGGTATTAACAGTTCAAAATAGAGAAGATGCAGAATCGTTTTTAATGAAAATAAATCCGTATGTCATTCCGTTTCAGGAAGTTACAGCACAAACGTTAAAGAAATTATTTCCTAAGGCGAAAAAGTTAAAACTTCCTGATATGGAAGAACTGGATATGAAAGAATTAACTTATTTAAGCTGGATTGACAAGGGATCAAGCAGGAAATTTATTATAGCGAAAAATGATAAAAATAAGTTTGTTGGTCTGCAAGGAACATTTCAAAGTTTAAATAAAAAAAGCATTTGTTCATTATGTCATGGGCATGAAGAAGTAGGAATGTTTTTAGTTGAAATTAAAGGTGATGTACCAGGAACTTTCGTTAGAAAGGGAAACTATATTTGCAAAGATGGTGTAGCTTGTAATCATAATATGAAATCGCTTGATAAGTTACAGGATTTTATTGAGAGACTAAAGAAATAAAAATAGAAGGCCTCTAGTATTTAAACTGGAGGTTTTTATTTTTTGAAGAAGAAGTAATAGGTTCCTTTGGAGATGTAGATTTATAAAAAAGTTAGTTCATTTATAATGAAATTTGATGGAAATATCTATTTGGATACAGTTGCTTATATGCAAGGAGGTAAAACATGAATTACATTTCACCGAAAGAAGAGGTGTTAAAAGTGAAAAGGTGGCCTAAAAATACGATAGCAGCGGGTCGTGGTCATACCGTTGCTCTTAAATCGGATGGCACGGTGGTAGCAGTGGGCCGAAATAAAGAAGGAGAATGCAATGTAAGTGGCTGGCGTGATATTGTATCGGTCGCAGCGGGCAATGTTCATATGGCGACGAACACGGGTAATGCTCATACAATCGCTCTTAAATGTGACAGTACTGCGGTTGCAGTGGGTTGGAATAATCATGACCAATGTGATGTAAATGATTGGCATAATATTGTATCGGTTGCGGCGGGGTGGCGCCGTACCATTGGCCTTAAACCGGATGGCACGGTGATAGCAGTGGGCCGAAATAAAGAAGGAGAATGTAATATAAGTAGCTGGCGTGATATTGTGGCGGTCGCGGTGGGTGACTGGCATACAGTCGGTCTTAAATTGGACGGAACGGTGACGACTGTGGGTAATAATCGATATGGCCAATGCAATGTAAGTAGCTGGCGTGATATTGTGGCGATAGCGGCGGGATATCTTCATACAGTTGGTATTACATCTGACGGTATGGTGACGGCTGTGGGTAATAATAAACGGGGGCAATGTGATGTAAGCGATTGGCGCGATATTGTGGCGATAGCGGCAGGGAGTAATCATACAATTGCTCTGAAATCAGATGGTACTGTGGCGGCAGTAGGTTGGAATGAGTATGGCCAATGTAATGTAAGTGATTGGCGTGATATTGTAGCGATAGCGGCTGGTTGTGCGCATACGGTTGGACTTAAATTAGATGGCACGGTGGTAGCAGTAGGTGATAATACATACGGTCAATGCGATGTAGGTAGTTGGCGCAGCATCCGATTGCCTGGTAAATAGTTAATTTATAATAAATCACTAGTAATATTATTCTAGTTTAGGAGTAATTATGGAATAGGATATGTAGATAAGAATCCCTTTTTAAAAGAGGTTCTTATTCTTTTTCCGTAAAATGAGTGTCTAAATGGAATTTTTTAAAGCTACAGTAGAGGATATGATTTATAAATAAAGCATAGGAGAGGTGAAGAATTGTATAAAAAGCTTTTATTTTCTTTACCAGATATTTTACTTGTGTGTATTGTTTTCTACATAACATATACAAAATCTTTTAGTTTTGGACAGACGTTAGTAATTTCAATTGCAATCGGAATCATCGGTGGTCTTGTTATAAGAATTTGTAAGGATGTATTCACGTATATAAGGTGGACAATTAAACAGAGGAAATCTTGAATACGTTGTATTGCTATTAGGAGGAGAGGAAATGACTAATAAAAAAAATAGAGTAAAAAACGAGATAGTACTTTGGACATTAACAGCGGTTGTTCTTTTAATTGTATGGTACTTTTTTCAAAGATAAAAACGCATCGCACTTTGAAAAAAAGCACGATGCGTTTTTATTATTTTTTTTGCCAATTTTCTTTTATAAAGTCTTTACGGCCAGATTCTTTTTGCTCAGTAGCATATTTCTCTGGGTTCTTTTTATAGAAATGTTGATGGTATTCTTCAGCCTCATAAAAAGGTGCAGCCAGGCGAATTTCAGTTACGATTGGCTCTTTAAACATACCGCTTTCTGCTAGAGTTTGCTTCGATTTTTCTGCAAGCTCTTTTTGTGTTTCATTGTGATAAAAAATTGCTGTGCGGTAAGAGGGACCACGGTCAAAAAATTGTCCGCCATCATCAGTTGGATCGATTTGTGGCCAATATAAATCTAGTAATTTTTGATAAGGAAAAATAGAAGGATCGAATGTAATTTGTACAACTTCTAAATGTCCAGATGTTCCAGTCTTTACTTGTTCGTATGTTGGGTTTTCTACATGACCACCTGCATAGCCAGAAAGTACTTTATGAATACCAGGAAGTTCATCAAATGGTTTTACCATGCACCAAAAGCAACCACCTGCGAAGGTTGCGAGTTCGTATGTTTTTTCGGACATTGCTGTAATCCTCCTAAATGTATATGTTTTATATAGTATTATATAAATTGTTTTATTGCGCAATAAAAAAGATTTGAAAATATATGTTTTTTATAAACAAGATCCTCCGCTCACATCAATTAATTGTCCAGTAACCCAGCGGCTGTCTGGAGAAGCAAGAAAAGCAGCGGTATCGGCAATATCTTCTACTTCACCTAAGCGATTGAAGGCGGAAATAGTAGTAGCGTACTGTTTCATCATTGGGTCGCTCAATAGTTCTGCATTCATATCTGTTTTAATAAAGCCTGGAAGTATTGCATTTACTGTTATTCCTCGTGCTCCGAGTTGTTTTGCAAGCGTGAAAGTCATCGTGTTAATTGCACCTTTCGTCATACTATATGCAACGAAATCAGGCAAAGAAATGCGGGTGGCAGCTGATGAAATATTGATAATTCGGCTATTATCACGTAAACGTGGTAGTGCTTGTTGAATGATAAAGAATGGTGCTTTTGCATTTACTGAAACCATTCTATCAAAAAATTGTTCAGTCGTTTCTTCAATAAAAGCACCAGGACCGATTCCAGCGTTGTTTATTAAAATATCAAATTGTGTTCCACCAGTTCTTTTTTGTAGTTCGTTATCTAGAGAAATATATAGGTTATCCACACCGTGTAAAGATTCAAGATTTGCACCGATAGAAAAAGCTGATCCGCCATTTGATTGAATTTCATGAACAGTTTCTTCAGCATCTTCTTTTCGATTTCCATAATGAACAGCAACTAATGCACCGTCGTTTGCTAACCGTTTTGCGATAGCACGTCCAATTCCTCGGCTTGCTCCTGTAACTAATGCTATTTTACCTTTTAACATAATTTTCTCATCTCCTCATAACTTGTATATGTTTTTAAGTTGTTTTTCTTTATGTAGTAACGCGAACATACTTAAGTAATATATGAGTATGTGTAAGAAGTTCATTCCGATTTTGTTTTGAGAAAAAATAAATAGATTTCTAATGAATAGAATGAATTTTAATTTTTTTCTAAAAACATGTTGACAATGAAAAGAGTCGCGTCCTATAATACGTGTAACAAATAAAAGTTAATTAAGAATTTTCTAACTTTATATGTTGTATATGCAAAGAAGAGGAAAGTAGATGATTATGGTCGTTTCAGAGAGCTACTCCTAGGCTGTGAGAGTAGTAGCAATCGAATCATTGAAGATCACCTCGGAGCATCGCTTGCGAAAGGGAAACTGAGTAGAGGGCGGCGGCATCGTCTCCGGTAAAAGGAC
>Ga0102589_1004059_pt1 | contig 14216 bp, 15 predicted proteins | sample AraplaMF_Col_mLB_FD_76858 | JGI IMG/M metagenome (GOLD analysis project Ga0102589, IMG submission 76858) | Arabidopsis root microbial communities from the University of North Carolina, USA - plate scrape MF_Col_mLB | ecosystem: Host-associated > Plants > Roots > Endosphere | place: USA... | reverse complement strand
TACAATTGTAAGGAGATTGCGCTCCTTCGCCAAACTTGCTACTGCTTTAATATCCGTTACCTGTAAAAATGGATTTGAAGGGCTTTCGATATAAATAGCTCTCGTATCTTTTGTGATTGCTTCTTCTACTTTCTCAACCTTCGTTGTATCAACAAAAGTTGTTTTGATACCAAACTTTGAAAATAACCGTGTTAATACACGATATGTCCCGCCGTACGTATCGTGTGAAACTAAAATTTCATCCCCTGATTCAAAAATAGATAACACCGATGAGATAGCAGCCATACCTGATGAAAAAGCAAAACCAGCGTCGGCCGTTGTTCGTCTCATCTTCTTGGTTAAATGTAGATACCTGATAAATAGGTACGTTAACCGCTCCAAAATGACCGTCAATTCCTGTATTTGCATGAATTAAGTTCGTACCGAATCTATGTTTATTATTGTTGGTATGCATCAAATGCCTCCTTCAAATCTTTAATTAAATCATCTGCGTGCTCAATTCCAACTGATAATCGCAGTAAACAGTTTGTTACTCCAACACGATTTCGAATTTCCTCGGGAATATCAGCGTGTGTTTGACGAGCTGGGAATGTCATTAAACTTTCCACGCCTCCTAAGCTTTCTGCAAATGTAATAACTTTAACATTTTCCAAAAGCGTGGACACGATGTCAGGGTGTGAGACAGCAAAAGAAATCATGCCTCCAAATCCAGTCGCTTGTTTCTTCATGATTTCATAGCCTGGATGTGTTTCAAGACCAGGGTAATACACTTTTTCTACGAGATCATGAGCAGTAAGCCAATTTGCAATTTTCAGTGCGTTTTCGTTATGCTTTTCCATACGAAGCGCTAGCGTCTTAACACCGCGCAACAACAACCAGCTATCTTGTGGACCTAAGATTGCCCCAGCTGCATTTTGATAAAAACGAATTTTCTCTCCTAAGCTACTACATCGAGCGACTACAAGACCAGCAACTACATCATTATGCCCCCCAATGTATTTGCTCGCACTATGTATCACAATATCTGCTCCAAGCTCTAAAGGACGCTGATAGTAAGGGGACATGAATGTATTGTCAACGATAGTAAGCAAATCATGCTGTTTAGCTAACGCAATTGCTTCGGGCAAATCAGTCACGTGCATCATTGGATTTGTAGGTGTTTCAATAAATAAAGCTTTCGTGTTGGGACGAAGCGCATCTTTTACTTGCTCGAGATGGGCTGTGTTGACGTACGAAACAGTAATTCCTTGCTCTGAAAAGATTTCATTTAGTACTCGGTACGTTCCTCCGTATAAATCCTCTGATACAATTAAATGATCTCCGTTTTTAAATAGTGCTAAAACTGCCATTACACCCGCCATTCCTGAAGCGAATGCTGCTCCTACTTCGCCTTTTTCTAAAGCAGCAATTGCTTCTTCCAATGCTGTACGAGTAGGGTTTGCCGTACGTGCATAGTCAAATCCTGTACTTTGCCCTAAAGCAGGGTGAGCAAATGTTGATGCTTGGTAAATGGGGGTTGTAATAGAACCTGTTGAAGGGTCACGACCTACTCCTGAACGAACTAATAAAGTTTCAATTTTCATCTATTTCTCTCCTTAACTCAAAATAAAAAACACTCTTCACAGATGAAAGAGTGTTCGTTTATACACGATTTCTCTCATCTGTTAGAACAATACTGATGTTCCACAGGAATTAGCACCGTTCAAATGAATGTTTCATTTGATGGTTGCCGGGCATCGCAGGGCCAGTCCCTCCGCCACTCTTGATAAGAGTTCTATATAATTGTTGGTGGTTAACGTTTGTTGTTACTAACTTTAATAAAGATTTTCTTTATTGTCAACATAATTTTCTAAAAAATTTAAATCGTCTCATTTGTTTATTCAATATACTTGTCCTGATAAGCACATAAAAAAAGAGACGACAGCGAGGTCTCTTTTTCTAAGGCAAGTGCACAGATTTTACATGAGCTAGCTTCCAATAGATACTTTCTCCATTTGCGGTAATTAGTTCAACAATATTATTAGAAACTTCTTTAAGTACGCCAATCTTTTCTGATTGATCCCCTAAATCTAATACAACCAGTTGATTTTCATATTTTTTAAGCTGCTCTTCAAAGTTTCTGACAAAAGGTGCAGAGGCGGGCCTTACTGGTAGCTCTTTGTCACTTAAAGAATAAGGGGTTAACTCATTGCTGTAAGGGGTAAGCCATTTCAAATGATGCAGAGAAACAAAGACATTTTTATACACTGGAGAATAAAACACAAGATAATCATTCAGCACGCTTGTAATATAGCCGTGCAATGATTTCCCTCCTGTCACATAAATTTCAATAAATTTCCCTTTTGCCTGCTGTAAAATATTACGATAGGAAATCCGCTGACTTTCTTCTATTAAGTTCTCTTCTATTTCACGTAAAACCGTATAGTCTTCTTCCGATACTTCCTGCAAACGATGCATGTGTAAAAGAGGAATATACAAATAATCATGTCCATTATACAAAATCATGACATCTAACCCTAAGTCAACAAGTCTGCCAATAAACTTAGTATTCCCTGAAATATCTACTTCTACAATTTTATTAATATAGCGATTTATACTCATTCTCCTCCCCCTTTCCTATATGACAGAAAAGGTGCTTTATAAGCACCTTTTTTGTTCTTATTCATTATGCTTTCCAGCGATAATTTTTTGTTTGGATGACTTGCTCTCTTGACGCTGACGAGTGTGAATCTGTGCGGCGGCTTTTTCTTGAGGAATATGAACCTGTGCGGCTTCTTCCTGTGCGGCTTCTTCCTGTACGACCTTCTGAAACGCCTTCTGCTGATCCTCCGTCTTCAGTATTTGTATTTTCCTCTTTCTGCTCATCATCTTGATTATTATTTTGTTTAAAAGATCCTTTTGCTCCTACACAAATGGTTTTAACATGTCTTGGTTGTAAGCGTAATACTTGATTGTCTTGAACAAGGGTAAAAGTACCATTCCGGCTTTGCACCAATACACCTTCTACAGCCTCTGGACCGCCACCATTGATTGATACCCATTTGTGTGATAGATGAGTAAATAAATTATTAAAGGTTTTTGATTTCATATAAGTTGGTTCCTGATTTGTAGCAAATTGATTATTCATTTGATTGTTATTATTGTTATTATTGTTATTATTGTTATTATCATTTTGATATTCACTTATACTTTTTACATGTTCAACATTGATATAGACAACACCATCATCTTCCGACAGTAACACAAGGTAAGCAGACTCTGACGAACCTAATACGTCAAGTAGCTGGCCTGCTTTTTTCTCAGGACCGCCTTGATTTATTTGAACATATTTACTTTTCAGTAATGATAAAGTACTAGCAAATGTCTTGCCTCTATACAACTCTAAAGTACCCTCATTATCAAACCCGGTAAACGTCTGTGCTGAATTTGACACAGCATCTTCCGTAATACTCTTAACATGGGATAAATGATAATATACAACAGTATATTCTTGTTGATTATTTTGGTTGTTTTGATTATTTTGATTATTTTGATTATTTTGGTTGTTTTGGTTGTTTTGGTTGTTATTTCCTTCACTATTGTTTTCATCGCTGTTATTATTGTTATCGTTTTCTACTGCTAATATTAAATAATCAGACTGAACATCAAGTAAATAACCTGTTTTTGATTCAGGACCTCCTCGATAAACAGTCACCATTCTTCCTTTTAAAGGTTTAAACTGCGAAGAATAGCCTTTATCAGGCCGATTTGCATTTTTGCTGTGGCTGCGTTTTCGGTTTGGATTTGAATTTTGACCTTGATTTTGCCCATAATAATAATAATAGTTTTCCATTCTTTTTCCTCCTTGTTAGTCATCCATATTGGTCATTCATACTGTATATATACGTATCATGTACAGCTATTGATTTCGTACATTTGCCTATTATTAACAAATTCCACTTTTGCCTATGATTCTATGGTATCTAAAAAGTGAGAAGATTATTTTTAATATATGTTGTTCGGTCTTTTATAAAAGATAAAATAAATGCCGGCTCCTCATAAAACTGTTCTATATTTCTTTTTACATAAGGATCTTTCAAAATATAAGGCTTAAGCTCTTCGTGCATTTGATAGACAATGGGCTTCATATATTCCACTGTAAATTGATTATTTAGAACATTGTTCATCTTTTGAATGTAATGCTTTTTAATTCCATCTACTGCCAACAAACGAGCTGTAAGAGTGTTGAATCCTTGTGCACGGACATAATCTCCTTCCATTACTTTTCCATTTACATCCCTTCCCCAAGTCGCATCATAATCCCATGGAATCAGTTCAAAGCGTCCACTGTCATGGTTTCGATATAGAGCATAGTTATGAACAAAACCGTCATAATTTTGCATACAAATAATACCAACTAACCAAGATAAGTACCGGTCGACGTTTAGATACTTCTCAATATTCTGTTCGAATTCTGTATTTGTCCATGTATTAACATTAAATATAAACTGTTCTAATTTTTCCTCATCTCCTTGTTTCACTACTTTATCTTCATAACCTGATAATAGGGATGTTTTCGGCTTTTTATCCAAATCACTCATTAAAGAAAAATTAGCATCTCCGTCCACTGCATAAAATATGGATCCATCCGCTAAATTTCTTTTTTTCAAAAATAATTCATCTACCGATTCGAGCTGAAGATATACCCCTTCGTTTTTCCCATTAATCGTGAGGGTAACAAACTGAGAGTGAGGAGATAAAACGTCTAAGGAGGAGAAAAAATCGAGGGATAATTTGTTGCGCATAAGGGATGGATCTTTGTATTCAGCGTTCAAATGTATTTCTTTAGAATGCTGAAAGATTTTTGGGGAATAAAATTCAATAAAATATGACTTTTTCTTCATCTTCCGAATATGTGAGCCTCTTAGCAACAAATCAATATCGTAGCGCTTTTTGTTAAATTTCATCGTTGCCTGAACGACTTCTTCTGACCAAATGTCTCTGTGCATTTCTTTTAAATCTTTTACATTTACAAACAAAGCGTATTGAGGAATTTCTTTTTGTTTCATTACTTGACCACCTTTCTTCAATTAATAAATTATATGAACCTCAAATTCACCGTGATACCTCATCCTATCAACTATTTATGTAAATTCCACTTTTGCCCTATATCAAAAATCAATACTGCAACGTATCCTATTAAGACAATACCTAGTCCAATATATAGGAGGTTTTTTAATTGCATATTACAGCTCAAAAAATTAAAGAAGCTGCAGAGGCCCTGGAGTGTACAGAATTAAAATCTTTTATGTTTCAAGAGCCGACTGCCGGCCCTCTGACAAGACGTCGCCGTTCTTCTCGTGGTTCTTCTCGTGGTTCTTCTCGTCGTTCTTCTCGTGGTTCTTCCCGTCATTCTTCTCACCGCTCTTCTCGCCGTTCTACTCGCCGCTCTTCTCGCCGTTCTACTCGCCGTTCTACTCGCCGCTCTTCTCGCCGTTCTACTCGCCGCTCTTCTCGCCGTTCTACTCGCCGTTCTACTCGCCGCTCTTCTCGCCGTTCTACTCCCCGCTCTTCCCGAAGTACCCGCCGTTCTTCTCGTGGAACTCGCCGCTCTCGCCGTTCTTAATTTCTCTAAACGCTCATCTTTATTGAAAAAAAACGCCGAAGAGCCATGAGCGTCTTCGGCGTTTTTTTCCACTTATAGAAGAGGAACATTTGGAAATATACTAAGATGGAGCGTTATTCATTTTACATAGAAAAGGAGAGGTTTTATGAAAAAAAACAAACATCAAATTTCAACTTCATCAACAACAGATATCGAAGAAGTCAAACGTTTAAATGCTCAGTCTGGATTAACTTACAATGAAGTATTTACACTTCTTGGAGAAAACTATTTGAAAAATCAAAAGAAGAAATAATAAGCAGGGACTAGAAAACACCTTCTAGTCCTTATACTTTGAAAATCCCGGAAAATCCTTTTACTAGGGATGTTAATTGGTTCATAGCTCCCATCATCTGCCCTGCAGTATTCATCATCTTGTTCATATCGTAATTGCCATCACTTGATTTAAACTGGGACATTAATGACTGAAACTGAGAAGGCTGAGGCTTTTGTTGCTGAGCTTTAGGGTATGGATTAAAAGGCGCACCTGCATTATTGTACATGGGCTGCTGGTACATTCCGTTCATATAGGGAATTTGCTGAGGACCAAAAGGCATTTGTTGCTGAGCGTACGGATGTTGCGGCATATAAGCTTCCGTCCATGGTTGCTGATGATACTGCGGAAATGGATGTACCTGACTTAAATCAAAACGTTCTGGTTGATGTTGCTCATAATACGGATAGTGCTTACTTGTATACATGCAAAATCAATACCTCCTTTTTAATATTACATAATATATAGTATGTATGCAGAAATAAGAGGTGACGTTCGTCTACTTGTACTTTTGGAGAACGCATTCAAAAATATGTAGGTTTCTGTCGAAAGTTTAAATTTTTCAAAAAAACGAGATTATTTAAATATATGGTACGATAAGAACAAGTGATACTACGATACGTAGTGGCACAAATGGGGATTAGGAGGGAATTTACATGTATGTGAACGAACTTCAAGAAGCTTTTATAGCGGTGAAACAGTATGAGCCGCAGTCAAGTAATGAATTACTCGATTTTGCTCAGCAGCAGTATTTAAAAGGTTTTTTAACTCCTATGAATTACAAAGCCGCTGTACGTGAACTCGAACAAATTGGAGCTACTAAGCCCGATTTTAGTGCACAAGATGATTAATTTTTTTTACTACCACCGAGAAATCGGTGGTTTCTTTGTTTCCTTTAAAGTGGACACATACTTCTTTTTTGACTTGTTTATACTATAAAAGCTTTAACGTAGTATTCAATAAAGGAGGTCTATCTCATGAGTCGTGGAAAACATTTTGATCACAAAAAACAGGGACAAAGTGCAGTAAATAAAACAAATAACGCCGTTGCTTCTAAACATACCGAAAAAGTTGATTATCATATCGATACAGTCGCTTCACAAGATCACCCAGCTGTTTCTATCCAATCTCAAAAAGATTTTGATTAACTTTTTATTGATCATGATAAAAAGAGGCTGGAACATAACAAAATGAATCCAATCTAGAAACGAACAAATGGGATACATGAGCTGAACCGCTTATGACCCCGCAGTTGATCTCCGTGCAAGGCTTCATTTTCTGCGGGGTCTCATCTGTTTCGCTTTTCCCGCAGGAGTCTTCGCCTTGCCCTCCAATCAACTACTCGACGGAACGAAACAGTTGAAACCTATGCTGATCATCAAAAAAACGAACTACGAATCAAAAAATGATCGATAGTTCGTTTTTCACTTCGAGTAAAATACTTTTGTTACCATTTCATACATAGAAAATCCCCACCTTGTAGATCTTAACGGAAGGCCGGGATTAATTATTCAATATCGACTCGAGCACATACTTATTTGAGTGATACATCTTTTTAAATCGCTTTTCTCGCGTCTCGGGATAAAATGACTGTAGTACAACGTTTTGTAAATTTTCTTTTAACGTCTCTACTTGATTAACATGAATATATTTTGGTCGCTCTTTCTTCAGCCATTCCGTTACGAGACTAGCCCATTCATCAAGTTCTTTGAAGAAAATATCTCCATAAGGCTTTACTTCTTCAAAAAATTCCACTTCATAATTTTCTTCCTGTTGAATAGACGCTAATCGTTCTACAGCTACTTCATTATATTGAAACATGATCTCCGTACTTTTTTTCACATCTTCATTCATCGTTATTCGTCACCTCTACGATGACTATTGTAACATAAACAATCTTTATACTGTATGAAGAACCATTTCTCTTCGGCTTCTACTCCATTCTGTTTCGGAAGGCATGCTTTCATACACAGCTACTTCAATTTCTTGCAGTGATTGGTCAATGCGATGAACTTGTTCCATATATGTTTCTTCACAATGTGTAAATGCTTCATTTATAGATGTAGACATCGTTTTATCCACTAAATCTACTTGCTCTAGTAAGCTATCTAATAAAGTCATCATTTCGCTTGTTTTAACCATACTTTGTTTCATCGCCATCCCTCCAAATTTTCCTTTGCATAACGTATTCTCTTTTTTATTCAATGTCCCTTCACACATGACAAAACTAGTTTCTATTCGTCAAAGAAAGATGTTTTCGACATTTTCATTTATGGTGAATCGAAAGAGAACATATTGAAAACACTAGTATAGACATTTCAGCTAAGCGGATACATTCTGCTGCTGAACGTTCATTACAACATGATAGGAGGTGCCTAGATATGGCCAACAAACAGCAAAAATCACAGCCTAAAAATAAGCCTGAAACAAAAACCTACGGTGATCCTAAAAAGTTAAACGGTCCTAACCAGCCTTCTACTTAAGAACAAAACGGTCACTTGTGACCGTTTTTATTTACATTAACTACTTGCACTACTTTCATTAATATATGCAGCTGCTTTTGCTTTTGAAGATACCACTTTGTAAAATGAACTTTCTTTGGAAAATGCGGCTTTTTCATGAGCTTTTGTTCCTCTTTTTTTGTTAAAAACCACTTTTCTCTCTTTTTTTCATGATGTCTAATAGCCGGATACACCTTTCGAAGTGCAGGTGTACAGCAACTGGTTTCATCCACAAAATACTGCTCATAATCGTATCTCGAACCCGTATGCTTTGTTTTCAAAGAAAATTCATAAAACGAGGGATAATACTTTTCATGAAATAATAAAGCCGCTAATTTCTTCCCCAAATCAATCCGATTATTTACTTTTGTAAAATCATGAACAGAACAACCGTATAGCTCCCCTTTTGTAGTAGGAAAAAGGACGGAGCTAAAGTGGAATATATCTTGAAAAAAAAACAGCATACTTTTAAACACTTTATCTTGATAAAAAGGCTGTTCAATAACGGGCTTTTGAATAACGTGCTGCTCATTCACAATTAACGCATGAATAAGCTCCAGTTCACAAGGTTTCTGCATAAATTGCCTCCACTTCTCTTCGATAAAAGATGAAACATTTAAATAGGGAAGTAAATGAAGGTAAGAGACATGTTTTTTACGCGAAACAGCATACAATAGTAATTGCGGGAAGGCATCTTTGAAAATAAGCCAATTTGCTCTTTCGTACGTCAAAAATAATAAATCGCGCGTTTGCTTTGATAACGCTTTTTTCATGATTTTCCCTTGCAAATCACACATATTCCACCCTGCGTTTCGGGATACCATACTTGCGAGAAATGCCCACTTTACTTCAGGATATCTATGATAAAAAGTTGCATAAGCTTGGGTTCTTGATATATTATCAATATTCAGCTTGTCTGTTGTTTTTTTAATCGCCGTCAACAGCGCTTGTTCCGAACTATTGAGTGACATCTCTTCATCTTCTTTCATCTATTTTTATTTGTAGGATTTGGTATAATAGAATTTGTTTGTTTAATAGATTTACACTAAAGGAGTGATGGTTATGATTCGCTATCCTAACGGAAAGGCCTATAAGCCATTGAATACCAGCAGTCCTTCCCCTAAAAAGCTAGAAGCTAGCTATAGCAATCGTGGTATGACGCTGGAGGACGATTTAAACGAAACAAATGAATACTATGTTTCAAAAGGAATAGCCATTGTTCACAAAAAACCAACCCCTGTTCAAATTGTAAAAGTAGACTATCCGAAGAGAAGTGCCGCTGTTATCAAAGAAGCTTATTTTAAACAGGCTTCTACTACAGACTATAATGGCGTCTATAAAGGAAAACACCTTGACTTTGAAGCAAAAGAAACGAGAAATAAAACCTCATTTCCTCTGCGTAATTTTCATGAACATCAAATTGAACATATGAAGCAAATTGTGAAACAAAACGGGGTTTGTTTCGTTATATTAATGTTCTCTACTTTACAAGAAATATACTTGTTCGAAGCACAGTTCCTTTTTCCTTACTGGGATGCCATGAAAAAAGATGGACGAAAATCAATCCCTAAGGCAGATATTGAAAAAAAAGGACATTTCATCGAACTTGGTTACCATCCGAGAATCGATTACATAAAAACTATAGATAAATTATACTTTTAAGAGTATGATATATATGTTTACGGAAATCATTCTCTTACAATGCGTTGAAAGGTAGGAGTTTTTATGTCAGATAATTATCGCTCTCGTGAAGAACGACGAAGAGCTATGAATGACAACAAACCAGAAGGTAAATCTCAAGGAAAACCGAAAAAGAAGAAAAAAGGAGGCCTATTTCGTAAAATTGTTGCCGCAGTTTTACTGATAGGAATCATCGGGCTCATTGCCGGAGTGGGAACTTTTTTTGCCATGATAAGCGATGCTCCAAAAGTTGATGACTCGGTATTAAAAAACTCTTTTTCATCTAAAGTATATGCAAACGATGGAAAGACAGTTGTAAAAGAAATTGGAGCTCAAAAACGTACATATGTGCAATACGATGAAATCCCTCAAGTCGTCAAAAACGCATTTATCGCTACGGAAGACGTTCGTTTTTATAAACATCACGGCGTCGACTTTTACCGTATTGGCGGAGCATTAATGGCGAACTTTAAAAACGGCTTCGGTGCTGAGGGCGGTAGTACGATTACTCAGCAAGTGGTAAAGAACTCGTTCTTATCACCAAAGAAGACGGTTAAACGTAAAGTACAAGAAATGTGGTTAGCTTACCAGCTTGAGCGCAAATATTCGAAGCAACAAATTCTTGAAATGTATTTAAACAAAATATATTTCGCATCAGGTGAAGTATACGGTATTGAACGAGCAGCTGAGAAATTTTACGGAGTTAAAAGCGTAAAAGATTTAACTCTTGATGAAGCTGCTATGTTGGCGGGCTTACCAAAAGCGCCAACTACTTATAACCCAGTTACAAACCCAGAGAATGCTACTAAACGCCGTAACACAGTATTAAACTTAATGGCTAAAAACGGCTTCATTACACAAGCCGAAGCCGACAAAGCAAAACAAGTAGATGTACAGGCTCATTTAGCTAAACAAACTGAATCAACATCTAAGTACGATGTATTTATTGATCAAGTAATCGAGGAAGTAAAAAAGAAAACAGACGCGGATCCATTTTCTGCGGGCTTAGAAATTTATACAACGCTTGACACTAATGCTCAGGACTATGTGGATGATGTGATGAATAACAAAGTAGTCAACTTCCCGAACGATAAATTCCAAGCAGGTCTTGTCGTTGTAGATAATGAAACAGGCGGTATTCAAGCAATTGGAGGCGGACGTAATCGAGTATCAGGCGGCTTAAACTTTGCAACAAATATGAGACGTCAGCCCGGCTCAACAATTAAGCCAATCTTAGATTACGGTCCAGCGATTGAGAACTTAAAGTGGTCTACTGGACAACCAATAAAAGATGAAGAATATCATTATTCAAACGGCACGCCAATCCGAAATTTTGGACGCAACTATAAAGGTTGGGTTTCAGCGCGTGAAGCTTTAGGACGTTCACTGAACATCCCTGCTTTAAAAGCGTTTCAAGCAACCGGTGCGGACAAAGCAAAAGAGTTCGCTACAGGCCTTGGGCTAAAATTAGATGAAGAAGACGGCGAAGCTTATTCTGAATCTTATTCTATCGGAGGCTTCCGTACAGGTGTTACACCTCTACAAATGGCTGGAGCCTATAGTGCTTTTGCAAATGAAGGTATGTACAATGCACCGCATACAGTGACAAAGGTAAAATTTCCTGATGGAACAGAAATTGATTTAACGCCAAAACCAAAACGCGCAATGCAAGATTACACGGCATTTATGATGACGGACATGATGAAATCTGTTGTAAACGAATCCTATGGTACAGCTCGTGCTGTTCGTACACCAGGATTAGAAATTGCGGGTAAAACAGGAACTTCGAACTTTAGTGCTGCAGAAAAGCAACGATACAATATTCCAGACGCTGGTGAAAAAGACGTTTGGTTTAATGGGTTTACGCCAAACTATACGATTTCCGTATGGACAGGCTATGAAACTGCTAAAGACGGCTATATTTTAAGTCCTAATGAAACAGGCATGGCAAAAAATATCTTTAAGCATGTTATTACTCATATTTCTGAAGGCAAACCTAAAGGAAGTTTCAAGCAGCCGGACAGCGTAGTTGAACGTTCCGTGGAAAAACCAACGGGCAAAGACTTAAAACGCCCAAGCGGCTCTACTCCTTCGAGCTTAATTACGAAAGAATACTTTGTGCGCGGTACTGCACCGACAAAAGTATCTCAAACGTTTGTGAAAAAAGAAAAAGAAGAAAAGAAAGAAGATAAAAAAGAGGACAAAAAAGAGAAAAAAGACAATAAAGATGTGAAGCCAAAAATTACTGCTTCGTATAGCGGCGGAGCAATTTCAGTTAACTGGTCAGCATCAAACGCAGCCAGTGATACGACCTTTACAGTCACAATGTCATCTCCTAACGGTTCTGAACAACTCGCATCTGGCGCAGGAGCCGGTGGAAAGACAATTTCCAACCCAGCACCAGGCGCAACGTATAGTTTCACCGTAACAACAAATACGGGCCAAAGCGCTAGTTCTTCTGTAAAAGTCCCTGATTCATCAGATCAAGCTACGGAAGATGATTCTACTAAGCCTGAAGATGATGGAACAACGGACGATAATCAAAATGAAGACAATAGCAACACTGATCAAAACAACGGCTCTGATCAAGGTGATGATTCATCTACTCAGCCGGATGATAACCAAAACAGCAATAATGGCAATAATGGCAGCAATAGCGGCGGTAGCAATAGTGGCAATAGTGGCAATACCGATAATAACAATAACGATAGCGGCAATGCTAACGATGGTAATAACGGCAACAACAATAATAACGGAGGCACAACTCCTCCTCCAGCAGACAACGGTGGAAGTGACTCAGGAAGTCAAACACCACAAACTCCTGCTACACCATCGACGCCGTCAACATCTGCTACACCGCAGCAAGAGCCAACAACTGAAAATTAACGTAGCAGTAAAAAGCCCCTACACGTGTAGGGGCTTTATTTCTTGTGAAGAATAAGCATTTTTGCATATTGCTTACGCAGTTCATTAAATAATTCTGTCAGCTGAATATACGCTTGATAAGAAGAAACTCGCTGCAGCAAAAACATAAGTCTCTCAGCACAGTTAATAGGCTTATAGGTTAGATCCGCTATGTCTTCTTGCAGCCGATTTAAACGCCGAACGGGCTGTCCATTAATCCAAAACAGTAAACTAATATACATAGCAGCAGCTTGTTTCATACAAGGCGCTGCTTCTTTTGCTTTTCGCTGAGAAAAAAGCGTATACAGTTCTTCCTTTTGAGTTTCCCACTTTTCAAAAAATGGCCGTATGTTCTTTTGAACATCCCTCCAAGGTGTTTTCGTTTCTTTATGTACATCGTATAAAATATCATAAGCAAAATAATTTCTTCCATTTTTTTTATCTGTTTCAAGAACCCGATCTTCTTTTGAATAAAATGGTTCGCATATGAAATGTGACGGCACTTCAATCGGTAACATTTGTCTTCTTCTCTTTTCCTTTCATTCGTTTCTTGCCTTCTCGGCAAAGATCAAGAAGCGGGCAGACATGACATTGAGGAGACTGTGCTTTACAGTGATAGCGTCCAAAAAAGATAAGTCGATGATGCGTAACGGACCATTCATCTTTCGGAATTTTTCTCATCAGCGTTTTTTCTACTTCCAAAACGGAATCTTTCCACCTGCAAATTCCAAGGCGTTTACTTACACGTTCTACATGCGTATCTACTGCTATTGACGGTACTCCAAAAGCTACGGATACAACAACATTAGCCGTCTTACGCCCTACTCCTGGAAGATTGGTCAGCTCATCACGATCTTTTGGAACTTCTCCTCCGTATTCATCAATGAGCATACGGCAGAGCTTTTGAATATTTTTAGCTTTGTTTCTATATAAGCCGATTGATCTAATATCTTGCTGCAGCTCTTCTAACGAAACGGCTAAATAGTCTTCAGGCGTTTGATATTTCTTGAATAAATCCGCTGTTACGCGGTTGACTAAAGCATCTGTGCACTGAGCAGATAGCGCCACAGCAATGACTAAATCAAAGGGATTCCGATGATTTAACTCACAGTGGGCGTCAGGAAACATTTCTGCCATAGCATCTAGGCACTGTCTGATTTGTTTTAACGTTAACATACTAGTTCTCCTTCTTCTTACAGGTAGTTCCCTCCTATTT
>Ga0102589_1004058_pt1 | contig 14217 bp, 12 predicted proteins | sample AraplaMF_Col_mLB_FD_76858 | JGI IMG/M metagenome (GOLD analysis project Ga0102589, IMG submission 76858) | Arabidopsis root microbial communities from the University of North Carolina, USA - plate scrape MF_Col_mLB | ecosystem: Host-associated > Plants > Roots > Endosphere | place: USA... | reverse complement strand
AAGATTCCTCCATTTTTTGAGCTAAAATCGCTCGTTCACAAATTTGTCGAAATTTCATTTCGAACGAAATATTGTTTTCTTGCGTTCGTTTTTTGGGTCCTCTCGTACGTCCACCAGCACGTCTAATTTTTTGACCAACATGGCGCATATCGAGCAAACGTTCGATATTTTCATCGGACATTTCTCGTCCATTTTGATCGATTGGATAACCACCTCTTGCCAATACCATAGCTGCTAATCCGTAATCCTGTGTAATGACAATATCATGCTTTGAAAGCGCATTCACTAGCGTAAAATCAACCGAATCTGGTCCCTTAGGAACAATAATTGTTATTACATTATCACGTTCAACACGGTGGGATGTATCGCAAAACAAGATCGTTTCAATCTCAAACTCAGATGATATAGATAGTGCTAAATCCACGACTGGACAAGCATCAGCGTCAATTAAAACCTTCACAATAAAGCATCATTCCTTTCTCATAATTAGATAGATCAATCATATTATTATTATCTCAATATAACAAATTCCAACCTCCGTTTGTTCAATTTTTCACAAACTTAAGACTGTTAAAAAAAGTATTTTATTGAATAGTGTGAAAAATAGATATACGATACACCTATCAACTAACTGGAGGTTTTTTACTATGACAACTACAACTGTAAGCAACGAACAATTAGCAAAAGAATACGTTGATGGCGTATTCGAGCAACTAAAAAAACAAAATAGTTATCAAGCGGAGTTCTTACAAGCAGCTGAAGAAATTTTCATTTCATTAGTGCCTGTATTTGCACAACACCCTGAATATATAAAAGCCAATATCTTATCTCGTATCGTTGAGCCAGATCGAATCATTTCCTTCCGTGTTGCTTGGCAAGATGATAACAATCAAGTTCAAGTAAACCGTGGTTACCGTGTGCAATACAATAATGTAATGGGGCCATACAAAGGCGGTCTTCGCTTCCACCCTTCCGTAAATGAATCAATTATCAAATTTTTAGGTTTTGAACAAATCTTTAAAAATGCTTTAACAGGTCAACCAATCGGTGGAGGTAAAGGTGGTTCAAACTTCGATCCTAAAGGTAAGTCAGATTCGGAAATCATGCGATTCTGTCAAGCATTCATGACTGAATTATACCGCCATATTGGTCCAGATGTCGATGTTCCAGCAGGTGATATCGGTGTTGGTGCTCGTGAAGTTGGCTATTTATGGGGCCAGTATAAGCGTATAACAAAAGCAAATGAATCTGGTGTATTAACTGGTAAAATTCCTGGCTATGGTGGTTCTCTAGCTCGTAAAGAGGCTACTGGTTATGGTACTGTTTATTTTGTTAATGAAATGCTAAAAGATGCCAACGATTCATTCGAAGGTAAAACAGTTGTAGTTTCTGGCTCTGGTAACGTTTCAACATATGCAATTGAAAAAGCGCAATCCTATGGTGCAAAAGTCGTTGCATGCTCAGACTCTTCAGGCTATATTTACGATCCAGAAGGTTTAGACCTTGATGTCATTAAAGAAATTAAAGAAGTAAAAGGCGATCGTATCTCCACTTACTTAAACTATCGTCCAAATGCTACATTTAAAGAAGGCTGCACGGGTATCTGGACTATCCCTTGTGACATCGCGCTTCCATGTGCTACTCAAAATGAAATTAATGGCGATTCAGCTCGTACTTTAATTGAAAACGGTGTAAAAGCTATTGGTGAAGGTGCAAACATGCCATCAGATTTAGAAGCAATTAACGAATTCTTAAATGCAGGCGTATTATTTGGCCCTGCAAAAGCGGCTAATGCCGGTGGTGTTGCTGTATCTGCTCTTGAAATGGCGCAAGACTCTAGTCGCGTATTCTGGTCATTTGAAAAAGTAGATGCTAAATTACATGAAATTATGAAAAATATTTACGCTGATAGTAAAGCAGCTGCTGAAAAATATGGATACCCTGGGAACCTGGTAGTCGGCGCGAACATCGCTGGCTTCGTAAAAGTTGCTGATGGAATGCTAGCTGAAGGCGTATATTAACAACGATTAATCCACCCTAAGATGATAACGAACATTCGTTATCATCTTATTTTTAAATAAAAAAAGAGGTGAAAAGCACATAAAAATTAAATTAAAACGAACAATTTTACTATTAAACAATTAAAATATTCGTGTTATAATAATGGAGTACTACAACATATTGGAGGGTTTTTTGTGGAATTATTGTATACAGGTAAAACGAAAAATGTGTTCAAGTTAGAAGATGGTCATTACTTATTAAAATTTAAAGATGATGTAACTGGTGAAAACGGCGTATTCGACCCAGGTGCTAATACTGTCGGATTAACAATCGACGGTGCTGGTTTGGCTGGTCTTCGCTTAACTTCTTATTTCTACTCAAAACTAAACGAACAAGGTGTTCCTACTCATTATGTTGATGCAAACTTCAACGATGCAACAATGACGGTAAAACCTGCAACTGTTTTCGGTAAAGGTTTAGAAGTCATTTGCCGCTTCAAGGCTGTAGGATCTTTCCTACGTCGCTATGGTGCTTATGTGAAAGAAGGACAAGACTTAGATTCTTTCGTAGAAGTTACCATTAAAGATGATGATCGACTAGATCCCCCTATTTCTGAAGATGCTTTAGCAATGTTAGACCTATTAACACACGAAGAATATGCTATTTTAAAACAACGTACAATTAAAATTGCTAAATTTGTTGCTGCAGAACTTGCCAAAAAAGGGTTAACTCTGTACGATATTAAATTAGAATTTGGCCGAGATGCTCAAACAAATGAAATTTTATTAATAGATGAAATTTCAGGTGGTAATATGCGTGCTTACAAAGGCGAACAATACATAGAGCCATTAGAACTTGAAAAAATTATGTTAGCTGAATAAAAAAATTCATTCTATTAATAGGCTATGTCTGGCTAGATACGAGTAATCAAAAGAGTCGCTTTTTTGCGGCTCTTTTTGTTGATAAAATGATTTTTCTTTTGAAACTTTTCTTTAGGTCATTCCGTATACTGATTATACGCATAAATTTATACTATTATTTTGGAGGTAATTTGATGGATAGCTTTAATGAAACATCACAAGAAAGGCCAAAGGTTAATCCATTTTTGTCTATTTGGTTACATCCAAAGAAAACAGCCCGTTACATGATAGAAGAAAAATCAATTGGTTTTGCGATTCTTCTCATGTCAATTGGTTATTTAGGTGTTACACTTTCAGACCTTATTGATAGTACATTTTTGACAGACTGGTCGCCTTGGATTATCGTCATTTTTTGTGTTATTGCAGCACCGATTTTAGGGATAATTGGAACGGCTTTTTCCGCACTAATCACTTGGCTGTTCGGTAAACTTTTTAAAGGAACAGGTACGTACTCACACTTATTCAAAGGGCTAAGTTTAACTTCTATCCCATTTATAATACTTATTCCTTTTTACTTAATTTGGTTATTTATATCACCTGAGTCTTTAATGAATTCTGACTTCACTGGAACTTACCCTTGGGTTATTTGGCCAGCACTTTTATTAACCCTTGTGGTTGTAATTTGGTCCCTCGTTATTACAGTAGGAATTGTTGCAGAAGCACATCAAATTCCAAATTGGATGGCCTTCTTAACACTCTTAATTCCAACCATTATTTTAATTGTGCTATTCATTATTCTTATGATTATTATCTTTTTAATTTTCGGCATTTTTGCCGGAATGATGTAAAAAAATCTCCCCTCTCTTTGAGAGTGGGAGATTTTTTTAGGTTCACTTGTATCAGTAACTGTTAAACTGAAAGCATTGTATTTTGTTGGAATAACTCTGACACGCCTGACTCAACAGCTGCACCACTTACAGCTTGCGAAACAATTTCAACAACCCGCTCATCTAATGATTTAGGTACAATATATTCCTCAGTTAATTCCTCATCACTTACAAGAGCAGCTATCGCTTCCACTGCGGCTATCTTCATCGCCTCATTAATATCTGTTGCTCGAACATCCAATGCCCCACGGAAAATACCAGGGAAAGCAAGTACATTGTTAATTTGGTTTGGGTAATCTGAGCGTCCTGTCCCCATAATACGCACACCCCATGCCTTGGCGTTTTCGTACGTAATTTCAGGATTTGGATTTGCTAGTGCAAACACGACTGGATTCTCATTCATCGAAGCAATATGCGCTTCTGTTAACAAATTGGCAACAGATACGCCGATAAAGACGTCAGCTCCTTTAATGGCATCCTCCAATGTTCCATGTATTTTTTCTGGATTTGTTAAATGGGCAACCGTTTCTTTAATTGGATTCATGCCTTCTACGCGACCTTCATAAATGAGTCCCTTTGTATCGCACATAAAAATATTTTTATAGCCCATTTGCACAAGAATACGCAAGATAGCAATACCCGCTGCTCCTGCACCATTAATCATAACCTTCATCGTTGCCACATCTTTCTTCACAATACGATTGGCATTAATCATCCCTGCACCTACTACAATAGCCGTTCCATGCTGATCGTCATGAAATACTGGAATATCACATTCTTGACGCAGACGATCTTCTATTTCAAAGCACCTTGGCGCAGAAATATCTTCTAAATTTACAGCACCAAAAGTGGGAGCAAGCGCCTTCACAATGTTGACGATTTCATCCGTATTTTTCGTGTCTAAGCAAATAGGAAAAGCATCCACATTGGCAAAGCGCTTTAATAAAATCGCCTTCCCCTCCATAACCGGTAATGCCGCCTTCGGACCGATATCTCCTAATCCTAATACTGCAGTTCCATCAGAAACAACCGCCACCATATTTCCCTTCATTGTATAGTCGTAAACAAGTGATGGATTTCTTTCAATCTCTATACAAGGCGCAGCTACCCCTGGAGAATACGCAAGACTTAAATCATATGAATCTTGCACAGGTACTTTAGAAATCACCTCTAATTTTCCACTATAATACTCGTGCATTTCTAAAGCCTTTTTCATAATATCCATTCAATCCCATCCTTTTCTTTTTGAATTATTATATATTTCAGAATCATAATACTTTGTGAAAGTAAAGTCAACGAATTTTCTGTCAATTTTATTTTTTCTTCGTAATATCACGATTTATAATCGTCCATACCATTTTCTCTACTTGTTATTAACTTCACAATCAATTATTTTAATATATTTTTTATATCTATTAACCTTTCAATAAATGTATAATTACCGGCATTAAAGCTGTTCAACTTTTCACATAGTATTTTTCTTATGTAAATGAGAAATTTTTCACAAACTAATGTAAGCGCATCCATTATTCCACCTGGTTTCGTCACATTTTCTCCACATTTTTTCACAAAGTTTTTTATTATACTCCCTTAAGTATTACGTTAATCAACAAAAAGAGCCCTTATTTCAAGGACTCTTGCGTAAACTGATTTATAAATGCGGTGATAATATGTTTGGAAGACCATTGATCCCCTGATACTTTTGTAATCGGGTAATCTCGAGAAAAGATTGATTTTGCCATTTCTTCAACCGAATAACCTTTATGAAACAGTTGCCTTATATTCCCCTCCATCTCTTCTAAATAAGCAATTTTTTCTTGTATTTTTACTCGACCATCCTCTATAAAACCAGCATGACAACAATATACTACCTCAAAATCATAGTTTACAATTTTTTTCAAAGACGCTAAGGTATGTACGATATTTTCTTCATCAAGAACAACCTTAGTTTTCGTTTGTATATACAAATCACCTGTAAACATAGCACCTGTTTCTCGATTAAAAAATGCTACATGATCTGTTGTATGTCCAGGTGTTTCGATAACATCCCAAGTAGCTGATTTCGTTTGTAATGTGCCGCCTAACGGTTGAGCCATAAACGCTGGTCGCTCACCCCATAATGCCTGTCGATAAAAAGGATACTCCCCATCCTGTGCACAAAGGCTCACCGATTCACGGTGAACATGGATAGGAACACCCTTATGTTGATGAATCCATGCTGCATTTCCTGAATGATCCTCATGAGAATGAGTGAGTGCCAATTGTTCAATCGGTACTTCATTAAAAAAGGATTGGAACTCCTGAGAAAGTGAATACGAGCCTGTATCAATAAGTAACCCATCTACAAAAAAGCTATAAACACTCATGCCAATCCCCTGAACTGCCACTTTCCCGTGCGCGCATTGCACATCACGATTTTGTTGAATTTCTATACTTTTCTCTCGCTTAAACATACTTTTCCCCCTTTGTAAAAAGAGTGTAGCACAAAATGAATATCCAGTCATTTTATGAATACATCATAACTCGGATCGTTGATTTAATATTCTTTGTCAAATGATTGAATTAAAATAAACGAAAATTAATGATAGCTATTAAATCGGCCCCTACTATTAATAGAGCGACAATGGCATCGTATTCGCTGCAGCAGAGGGTACAATCCACATTTATTGTTTCATAATTGGTCGCTCTGGCGGTTCTATCCACGATTTTGACGGTTCTATCCACGATTTCGGCGGAGCTATCCACGACTTTGACGGTTCTATCCACGATTTCGGCGGAGCTATCCACGACTTTGACGGTTCTATCCACGATTTCGGCGGAGCTATCCACGACTTCGGCGGAGCTATCCACGACTTTGACGGTTCTATCCACGATTTCGGCGGAGCTATCCACGACTTCGGCCCTTCTTTCCGTCGCTCTGATTTCTATCCGTCGCCTTGGCTCTTTTTTCCGTCGCTCTTGCCTTTCTTTCCGTCGATTCGGCTCTTCTTTCCGTCGCTCTGTTTTCTATCCGTCGCCTTCTCTCTTTTTTCCGTCGCTCTTGCCTTTCTTTCCGTCGATTCGGCCTCTCTTTCCGTCGCTCTTGCCTTTCTTTCCGTCGATTCCGCCCTTCTTTCCGTCGATTCCGCCCTTCTTTCCGTCGCTCTGATTTCTATCCGTCGATTCGACTCTTCTTTCCGTCGCTCTTGCTCTTCTTTCCGTCGATTGGGCCTCTCTTTCCGCCGCTCTTGCCTTTCTTTCCGCCACTCTTGCTTTTCTTTCCGTCGCTCTTGCTTTTCTTTCCGTCACCCCGGTCCTTCTATCCGTCACTTCAAACGCTTTCGACCTTTTCCACGCCAATAAAAGAAAAAAACGCCCACCAAAGTGAGCGTTTCTCCTACAATCATTTATTCATTTGTCCCTTTTTCAACATCATAATGTGTAATCCAGTCACTAAAGCTGCCTACATACAGTTGAATATTTTCATAACCTTCATCTGCTAGCACTGCATACAATGGTGATGCTGTAACACCGCTGCCGCAGTACACCACAACGTGCTCGTCGGGAGCAACCTTGCTTCGTAATTCATCATTTGCTCGCAAATGACCATCTGACTTCAATTGCTCCCAGTCAAAGTTTTTCGCAGTCGGAATATGCCCAGCTACCTTATCTAGAGGCTCCACCTCACCACGATAGCGAGCTGCGGCACGTGCATCTAACAATGTTGCATCGACTACTCCGTCTACAATAGCTTTCACTGCTTCACGTGGAGCATATAGTTCATCTCGCCAAACAAATTCAATCGTAGTTGGTGGATATTTGATAACGTCTTTTGTGAAAGGTATTTTTTCCTCAAGAGCAGGTGCGCCACCGTTCACAATTACTACATTCGGAAAGCCAGCATATGTCAGCATCCACCAAGCACGTGGTGCAAATGGAGCAGCTCCTTGATCGTAAACGACAATTTGATCCTCATAGTTCAATCCCAATCCTTGAAATACTGCCGATAGCTTTTCCTTATTTGGCATAGGATGGCGACCATCACTGGACCCCATATCTGATAAATCCTGCTCTAGATCGATATAAATCGCTCCTGGTGCATGTCCCTCTTCAAATATTTTATTACCCGCCTCTTTGTTTTGTAAATCAAAGCGAGCATCTACGAAACGGACTTCATCAAACTGAATTTCCTCAACTGATTTGAATACTTTTCCCAAATGAATCACCTCATGCGTATTGTAATTGAGCATAAATTGCTTTCCAAGAAGCTAAACGACTTTCTTCCTGAAGTGCAAGTCTTTCTGTTGCAATTTGTTCAAGTGCTTGATGGTAAATATGCAGACGTAATTTCTCTGCTTCCTCCGCAATATAGGTAATCGCCCACGCCATGAGAGATACTTTCTGTGAATCTAAATAATTTTGGGCATCTGGTTTTGTTACGACCTCTAGCGCCTCACTTAGCTTCACTTTTTCATTCTTCTCAAAGAATGCTTTTTGATTGCGGAAGTGTGATTTCACACCTGAATATTTAGTGATATCTGTAAATGGTCCTTCAAAATCAAGTAAATCTGGCTCAGAAGATTCAAACGCTAAAAATGAGAAGCTACGATTTAATTCTTTAAGCTCACGTACTTCATCTTTAAAGCGTAGTTGCATTTTCTTACTAATAAACTGTGATAAACGGAAGTTTGTTACTCGCATTTCTTGTGTAAAGTCAAATCGTAAACTTTGCATTACTTCCTTTAAAGCATGCTCTAATGCTTGCTGAACCGGCATTGCTGCAAATGTTGACGGATTGTAGCCTTCCTTAAAGAACTCTGGGTAACGATAATACACACGCTGAAGAACATAATACAGTAATTCATCCAGCTCTTGCTTCGTTTCACTTTCTACCATACTTGTATTCAGCGAATTGAACTTCGTCTTTATATGTTGTTCAAGAGTTGTTAGTTCCTCTAAACGCTCATCCTTACGCTTTAAGTTCTCTTCTGTTTGCACAATTAAGTCACCTAAACGTTGCTCCGTTTTATCGACTTCCTCTGCAAGTGCCTGGACAGCCAATGCACTTAATTCATCATTTAAGAATGTGTGGAAAGAATCTTCGAAAGGTGGCATACCAGATGTTAAATCCGCACCCTCTACTTTTTCTTTTAATGCCAATAAGCTAGACACACCGTAAAGTCGTGGGAAGCGAATGCCAAAGCGTTGTAATTCTGAACGTACATAACCTTTTACATCTTCCTGTTCTTCTTCTGTTGTCGCTAAATCAATCGCATTGACGATAAAGAACATCTTATCAAGTTCAAAGGCATCCTTCACACGACCAAGCTGGATTAAAAACTCACGGTCCGCTTTAGCAAAAGCATGATTATAATAAGTAATAAACAAAATTGCATCAGCATTACGAATATATTCAAATGCAACACCTGTATGACGAGCATTAATAGAATCTGCTCCTGGTGTGTCAACAAGTGTTACGCCCATACGTGTTAACGGACTATCATAATAGAAATCAATATTATCAACAAAGCATGATTTGTTTTCCTGCGCAACAAATTTTTCGAACTCTTCACGGTTTACACGCAATACTTTTCCAAGCTCAGACTTAAATGTTGGGAACCCTTCTTTATATGCACGAATAAATGATTTATGCACATTTAAGCGTTCGTCAGATAGTTGCACCGCAAGTCCCTCATCTGCACGATTTAATGCCTCTTCTAAAGAAGAAACTGATAAACCAATTGCTGCATAGGAAGCTTGAATATCTTCTAGCATTTGGTCAGCTGTTTTTAATTGGACATCTGCTGTTTCATGCGGATGATCTGGTGACACAGGACGAATTTTATTTATAGCTGCTGTTGTCGGGTTTGGTGACACAGGTAAAACCTTGGCACCCATTAACGCATTAGAGAACGAAGATTTCCCTGCACTAAATGCACCGAAAAGAGCGATTGTGAAATCCTTTTTCTGTAAGCGTTCTACTTTATTTTCTAAGTAAGTTGCTACTTCCGCAAAGCCTTGTACATCTTTTACAGCAGTTGCCGTGTGAAGTGCACGCTTAACTACACCTTCAATTGGAAGACTCGTTGCACTAACTGCCTGCTGTGCCTCTTCCTCAATTAATGCTTCCTCTTTTGGCTTTAACATCGATTCATCAAATAATCGAATATCTGCTAAATCTTGCTTAAAGGCATGTGTCCAATTTGTCAGCTGTTCATTTGCTATTTTACGTATTTCATTGCTTGCCTGATGCATAATACTTGCACTATATTGCTGATATCCCTCGATTTCAAGCACTGCTTGAATGGCATCAACTTTCTCTTGCATCCCTGCCATTTTTAATTTAGATGGAGCAGCCGTTTCTGTAGCTACTGCTTCTAAAGTTGTTGCTTGCGCATCTTTCCACTTATCAGTTTCCTGGATGTAGTAGCGCTTAGTCGCTTCTGCCACACGGTTGGCAAAATTCAACACAGCATCTCCTGTTAAAATTGCACCAACTTGTACCTGCTGCTCAATAAGGGAGAATGGTAATTCAAAGTCGTAGGCATCAATAGCTGTAGCACGTTCTTCATTTAACGCACCAACATCCTTTATCACCTTTTTCATTAGCCCTTTTAAATGTCCAGTAATCTGTGCATGAACAACATTTTGATAGGCACTATAGGCATCCTCTTTACGGCGGTTACGCTCTTCCTCTGTTTTTTTCTTAGCAGTAAATAAGCCTCCTACCTTGAAACCTTCCTGCTGACTCTCTAAATAAAGACGTAATTTATCGCGTAAATCTGCTGGCATAATAGCTGCATTCGCAAGAAGTTCTTTACGTTGCTCTTCGAACATTTCATTCCATGCCTCAACTGAGAACAATTCAACTTGGCGATTTAGCTTATTGTACTGCTCTAAAATATCCTTATGGTTTGCCCAGTCATCGGCACTTAATACATCTTCATCAATGTCTAAACGATCCTGTCTTTCTTCCGTTAAATAATTGTCATGCTCACTTTGTAATAAACGAAGTGTATTTGATGCAGTTTGTACAAGCTGCTCTTGCCAATCATTCATACTATCCATAACGATTTTCTTTACGACCGCAAAATCGTTATTAGGGTGCTCCGGCTCTCTTAATGAAGTGAAAAATACGCCTTTTGGTACTACGCCCCAGGCTGAAAAGGAATTGTGGACAGTTGCTTTAAATTCCTCAAAGCTTAATTCATTTTCCTTATGCTTATCAATCATGTTAACGATTAAATAGACGTTTGGATTATACTTCATTAATTGCTTTGTAAATTGAAAATTCAATTCCGATTGCACGTGATTGTAGTCCATTGTATAAAATACGATATCAGCAATATGAAGAGCAGACTCTGTTGACATACGGTGTGCATCATCTGTCGAGTCAACACCTGGCGTATCCATTACAGTGACACCTAATGGTAATGTCGATGTACTATGACCAATTTCAATTTGTGACACTAGGTCTCCATTTTTGCTAAGCTCTTTAACTGTTTTAAAATCATAGCCCGCTTCGAATTTTACAGGCTTTTCATTATGCATATAGACAATCGCAAAGTCTTCTTCAGATTTATGGACTTTGACGATATTTGCACTCGTTGGAATAGGGCTTGCCGCAAGTAAATCTTCACCAGATAGTGCGTTAATCATACTCGATTTACCAGCAGAGAAATGGCCTGCAAAGCCAATAACATATTCTTTTTGCTGAATTTTACGTGCAAAAAGTGATGTCTTATCCATACGCTCTGTATCACCATTATGCTGATAAATTATGTATTGTAACGAAGCTTGCTTTAAAAGCGCCTCCAATTGTTGTTCAAAATCTTTCATAAAAACCAGTAACCCCTTTATTCATATTAATCAATTTCGCCTTGGCGTAATTGTTGCTGTCGCTTCGCTTTCGCACAGATAAACAATGCGTCCGGATTTTGAATTGTGGAGCACAATTCACTCCTTTAAAAATCCGTGACATCCGCCGGAGGCATTATTTTCATTCAGTGATGTTTGGAAAGAAACTATATCCGTATTCATCTTACAACTTCAGAGAAAGTAGTTTTTACGAATGAAGATAGTCATATTTAATATTCTACCTTATTCGACAAGCAAAGTATAACACTAATTTACTATTAAAAGCATATATATCAGGATTTCAGACGCCATATTCATCCATATCGTCCTGTTTATTTATAAAATTAAAGCGTTATTAGGCTCATAATTACTAGATAATGATGTTTGATAAAACCTTATACCAGGAAAAAGCTCAGCCAAAAGAGAAATCAACCACATGTTATGGTCATTATTTTTCTAACTACTAATTTCTATTACAAAAATAGATGTGCAACTAAGCAACTAATAATTTTCTTCATATTTTAAGGTAAGGAAAATTAAGTTTTGAAAAAGATTGGTGTGCGATTGTAAATCTAATAGTGAATAGATAAGTACGAAGTTAAATGGAGTGATAAACAAATGGTGAACTTTAGGAACCACCCAAAAATCGAGCAAGAATGTGAATGTGCGTGTGAAGATCGGTTTATTTGGCCACGTATAAAAGCTAGTACCATTCCTTTGGAAGACCCTCCCCTAGTCGTTGAACCTAGTAGAAATATTATTCCAACAGTAAATAGATATTTCAAAATTGTTACATCGGATATTGATTTGACTAATGGAGCGACTCTATCAGCTAGCCAATTTTGGAATGATAATGGGAACCAAGCAACCGAATTTATCATTTTTAATCCGAATGGCTATGTTAATCTTTATATCAATGCCGTCATGCAGGAAGGTGGAATTTATACCTTAACTCCAACCACGTTAACCTTAAGTCCAAGTAATTCAACAATTTATAGTGGTACTCCAATCATCATAGAATCAATAGGATTTTCAACACAGTAAAATACAGCTTTGACACTGTATTAGTGATTCTATTTTAACCATCTAGAATAAATGGGAGTATGTTGTTATCAAATCAATCCTACTATCCAATAATTTGTTTCATTACTTATATAACTAAAAATGGATGCCTAAAATGATGATTTACATTTCAGGTCATCCATTGTACTTTATTATTTATCTCCATCATTTAAGGAAAATCAATCATTTGCTGCACGAACTGTTTCCTCTATACAGAGCCTAATACACGTGATTAAATCTTGGATATTCCATCCCGGTATTTTTCCATGTTGAATCGCCAAATCAAATGACGCAGGAATATGAATAAATCCAGCACGGACCTCTTTATGTTGCTTCGCGTAAACTAGCCCTTCATACATAATGTTATTGCATAAATAGGTACCTGCCGTATTTGATATCTCTGCTGGATACCCTTCTTTGCATAATCGATTTACCATATTTCTAATAGGTAGATTCGTGATATAGGCATCTACACCATCATCATAAATGCTCTCATCTACTGGTGTATAACCATCATTATCTGCTTCCCCATCTTTAATATTAATCGCAATTCGCTCTGGCGTTATTTTAAATCGCCCTCCAGCTAATCCTAATGAAATAATGATTTGTGGCTTAATCTCAGCAATATTTTGTTTCAGCTGCTGAGCGGATTGCTGAAAATCTACAGACAAAATGCGTCCTACAATTTCATAGCCATCCATCTTTTCCCCATTTAATTTTTCTACAATTTGCATCGTTGGATTTATTTTATATTCAAGAAATGGCACAAACCCTGTTAATAATATCTTCGTCATTTTCTTCACCTAATTTTCTATAGGGCGTCACATAACTGCCCATCCATTTTTTTGATTCTACAACAGTCGGAATGATCATTAGTCAGTGAATCATAAGTTATGACAGTACATCTAGTTTTATATCCTATTTTTTACCGCCTCGTAACTATACTACAAAAATACAATTCTCATTTTCAACACATTTCAGAAAAAACAAATAATTCTACTCATATTGCCACAAAAGTATGAAAGAAGAGTATTTTCGTATAAAAAAAGCATGATCTCAAAATTACCTGGACCATGCTCATCTTGTATAAAAATTGTCGTTTTTGATTAATCTCTTATTTTAAATGTGCAGTCGCCTGTTTCATAACGTGTTTCCCTACTCCAATATAGATAACCACTGCCGCTCCAATCAATACGAATGTCATCGCTGACCGCTCCTTTTTTATATAAAAATTTGTATTTTGAAAGACTTAATCGCCAATTTATTGATTTTGAAAATCATTCTCATTAATATAATATAAATTTCCCATTAATTCGTCAAGACATACTTTCATCTTACCCATTTAACATGGTAAGATGTAGAAAAGTCGGAAAAAGGATGCGGTAAAGATGAGTAATTCGAAGTACTTTCAAACTATTTTAAACGGGACAATTCACGCATTAAAATCGATTCTACCTATGGATATAGAAGTGAAAACGCCGAGTATTATTTCTGAACCATTTCAACAACAGCAAATGGGTGTATTAATTGGTTTAATAGGAGATTTAAAGGGGCGAGTAATTATTGATTCT
>Ga0102589_1004056_pt1 | contig 14225 bp, 13 predicted proteins | sample AraplaMF_Col_mLB_FD_76858 | JGI IMG/M metagenome (GOLD analysis project Ga0102589, IMG submission 76858) | Arabidopsis root microbial communities from the University of North Carolina, USA - plate scrape MF_Col_mLB | ecosystem: Host-associated > Plants > Roots > Endosphere | place: USA... | reverse complement strand
TTCAAGACGCTCTGGATTGTTACGCTTGTTCTTTTTAGAAATGTAGTTACGTTCGCCGCAATCTGTGCAAGCTAAAGTAATGTTTACGCGCATTATTAACCCTCCCACTCTATATCAAGAATTAAAATTTTGAGCATGATTTATACGACTAACCTATTATAACATAAAATGAAAAAAAATCTACCTTCATTTCATATTAAGTTTGCATATGGTAAAATACCTTATAATTACATACTTAATGAGGTGAAACTATTGGATTTATCCATCATACTTATGATTGTGGGAATTCTCCTAATTATTGTTTCGTTCTTTTTCAAAAACAGCTCGAAAAAGGTCGAACAAGATGTAGAGGAGCTATCCATCTCTATTTTTCAAGAGACAAATAATTTAAAACGACGTCTAAAAATTGTTGAGGAAGAGCTGTTATTAGAGCCAGAGTTTCAGGTTAAATCAACGTCAGCACAAAATAACGCTATACCAAATCCAAAGGTTCAACAAGTCATGCAAGCTGTTCAACAGGCTGCTCAGGCATCGAAAACAGGACAAGCTGCTCCAAAAACGAAACCTATACATCAAATTATTGTAAGTCAGGTGCTTGAACTAAATAAGCAGGGTCTTTCAGTCGCAGATATAAGTATTCGTTCAAATTTAACTGAAGAGCAAGTCCGCCAAGTGATTGCAAACGGAGGTCGGTAATTCATGAATAAGTCCGCTATCCGTGCATTCGGCATTGCGCTTTTTCTTGTAGGTGCATTGTTAGCTTTAGCTGCTCGTTTTGATCTCAATATCGGTCTTCCAACTAAAGCTTCCACAAATACAGAACATGTAGATGAGTTGCAAAAGAAGCTCGAACAAGCAAATAAAGAAATTGCATTGTTAAAGGAACAAGATAAGCAAGCACCAAGAGAAACTAATCAGAAGACAGATACACCTAAAACAACGACTAAGGACACTCATAAATCCGCAGATGTACTGGCTAATGATACAGCAATGACACTCCAAATTTACAGCGGTATTACACCATATATTGTGGCGAAAAAGCTTGAAGATGGTGGCATTATTGACAATAGTGTTGAAATGGAACTTTTACTTGCTAACCCTAAATACTCTCGAAGCTTACAAATTGGCTCCTACGAGGTCAATGCTTCGATGTCTCTAGAGGAAATTGCAAAATTGATTACAGGGAAAAAGCAATAACACTATATCCTATTGATTGGGAAATATCTCATATAAAAAAGTCTGTCATCAAAAATCGAACTACTGATTTTCGATGACAGACTTTTTAATTTATGAAATTTGTTCTAAGAAAGCACGCATCATTAGACTGCCCTCTTGTGTCCCAATGGATTCAGGATGAAATTGTAGCCCAAAAAGTGGGTATTCCTTATGTTGAATTGCCATAATTTCATCATCATCTTTGGACTTTGCTAAAATATTAAAATCCTCATGTAACGTGCTTTGCTCAATAACGAGGGAATGATAGCGCATTACTTCGATTTTACCGTCTAACTGAGCAAATAAACCTGTTTTTTCATATTGAATCGTCGATAATTTTCCATGCATTATATTTTTAGCTTGAACGATACTACCCCCAAAAGCCTGCCCTATCGATTGGTGTCCAAGACAAATGCCTAAAATAGGAAATTTCGTATATAGCTCTTTAACAACATCCACTGTTATTCCCGCATCAATTGGCGTACCTGGGCCAGGTGATAGAATAATGGCTTCAGGTTGTATCTTCTTAATGGCTTCAATTGTTATTTCATCATTACGTACTACTTTTACATCTTTGCCAAGCATTCGAATTTGCTGAAATAAATTATATGTGAATGAATCATAGTTATCGATCAGTAAAATCATTTTTTTACCTCCAATAACGCGCGAGCTTTATTTAGCGTTTCCTCATATTCAGACAAAGGCACAGAATCGTAAACAATACCAGCTCCTGCCTGAACATGTGCACGATGATCCTTTATGATCATTGTCCGAATGGCAAGTGCTAAATCCATATCCCCTGTAGCGGAAATATAGCCTACTGCACCTGCATAGACACCTCGCTTCACAGGCTCGAGCTCATTGATAAGCTGCATAGCGCGTATTTTCGGCGCACCTGATACTGTACCAGCAGGTAAGCAAGCTCGAAGAACATCTAAAACATGTACATCATCACTTAATTCGCCGATAACCTCTGATACAATATGCATAACATGTTTATATCGCTCAATACTCATATATTTTATAAGCTTAACTGAACCCACCTTGGCAATACGTCCAAGATCATTACGCCCTAAATCCACTAGCATACGATGTTCAGCAATTTCTTTTTCATCATTTAATAAACCTTCCGCGATCGCGTTATCCTGCTCCACTGTTTTACCTCTAGGCTTCGTCCCTGCGATAGGATTTGTCGTTACCTTTCGATCCTTCACCTTAACAAGACTTTCAGGAGATGTACCTAAAATGATATACGTACCAAAATCCATGTAGAACATATATGGTGAAGGGTTAGAAGTACGTAATTGACGATACAAAGCAAAAGGATTACCTGTATATAGTGAAGTGAAGCGTTGTGATAAAACAATTTGGAATATATCCCCTTTACGAATATGCTGCTTTGCACGTTCAACCAGTGCCACAAAATTTTCTTTGGGGACCATTGGGCTGAAATCTAGCTTTCCAAAGGTCGGATCGTCAAACGTTGTTCCAGTATAAAGCTGCTCTTCCATCGTAGAAATAGCCAATTCCATCTCTTCAAGAGAACGCCCTTCTTCAAATAAATCGATTGCCGCTAATGTAATCTCTTGCTTTAAATGATCAAAAACAATAAATGTATCATAGAAAAAGATATGAACATCCGGCATTTCTAAATCATCCTGCAAGTATTCACCTATTTTTTCCGTATAAAATGCTGTTTCATAACCAAAGAACCCAATTGCTCCTCCAAAAAAGGAGAAAGGATACTGTGCCTTATGCAACGGCATAACTTGCTTTAGTTTTACTAATACATTGTCGCTCGATTTTTCTGTTTCTCCGCCTTTGGTAAAAGAATAACCATCCCTATCACCAATCAGTTCTGCAATTGGGTTGACCGCAATAAACGAATAACGCCCACTTTCTTCATGCTTTGCAGATGATTCGAAAAGCATCTTATGCTCCCCTTTAATTGATTGATAAACGGAAATTGGCGTCATCATATCACCCTGTAATGCCTTCATGGCAAACTTCCTAAGCTCAACTGTCATACTCATTCTCTCCTTTTCTATGCTCTGCTCTTCTACACCAAAATCTATCAATTATGCATTGGCGTTATGAACGCTGCCGTTTCTTTTGCACTTCTATAAACATCGCGTCCAGATTCTTTCCGCCAAAACAAATAAAAAAAGGCCTTTCCATCACAAAAGGACGGAAAAGCCGTGGTGCCACCTTCATTGGGGCCAACACGATGTTGGTCACTCAGTCGTTGCCACAGGACGTGACGTTCTTAGACTGAGTTCCTCTATTTCAGCAAGTATTTAGATACCCGCTGAAAAAGAAATCATAAGACCCCCTCTACGCCCTATAACGTAGGCAGACGCTAATCCATACTTTATTCAGGATTAGAGCTCCGAAGTCCATTCACTATTTATTTGTACTAGTTTCCACCAACCACTAGCTCTCTATTACAAATAATAATAGCTACTACTCTTCATCAAAGCTGATTACATGTATTCATTGTAAAGTAAAAAAACTTACAATTCAATTTATTTTTTATTACGAAGCCATTCATCTTCATCTGGATTAGCTAGTATAATATTTTGTTCTTGAAAGATTTGACGAATAGCAAATAAAATATCTTGTCGCACATTTAGCATCTCTGCCGTATCGTTTGTTGCCACATAGAAACGCACTAGGACACGATAAGAGGTTGGATAAAACTCATCTATAAATACGTGAATCATTTCTTTTTCTGTTTGAGCATGCAAATAAATTTCCTTTTGAATAGCACTTAAAGCACTTCGTAGTTTATCTTCTTCATTTTCAGCAGCTACAAATAAAAATTGCTCACATTTCCGTTTTTCTCGTTTCGATAAATTATAGATTGGTCGATTTACCAAATAGGAGTTAGGTACATAAACAAGCCCTTTATCTCCCGTTTGAATTAAAGTACTTCGAAGATTAATATCCTCGATAGTTCCTTCAATTTTTTGGTCCTCTGTGGCTACCCAATCGCCAATTTGGAAAGGGTTATCTAATGCTACTGACATCCCGCCAAAAACATGAGCTAGTGTATCTCGAATACCAAAGGCAATTGCTACACCAGTTAAGCCAATCCCTGTTAAAAAGCCATTCAAATTAAAATTCCAGAAAGAAGCAATCGTAAACATTGCCAATATCATAATAAGCACTTTTCCTATACGAAGAAAGAAAGGTAACAGGACATTTGGTTCCTCATCGTTATTCAACGGTAGTGGCTGCTTTGTATAAAAATTTAATACATCATATACGCCTTTGAAGGCAAAAAAGACCATAATAGACAATACAAAATTTTTAGTTGCTACATGTGTAAATAAAAAGATTTCTAATAATATTGATAAGCTAAGAACAATTACTGCAGACATAAATGCATAGCGAATCGCTTTATTAAATTGTGCGAGTACTGTTGCTTGAAAGTTACGCTGATGATCTCTCAAAAATGTAACAGTACGATTAATAATTTTCTTTATAACAAACTGCTGAAAAAGCCAACCAATTACACAAAGTGCAACGGCAATAATAATTTCCATCCACGTTGGGGTTGAAATATCAGGTAATAACCAATTCAATGAATTCAAATTTCATTCTCCTCTAACTACTATGTATATTCACAGAAAAGGAGCCAATCAACATTGACGATCAGCTCCGTTTTTATTGAATTGCATCATCCGCAAAAAAAGCCTTATTAGCAAACCAAAATTGTTGCTCATTAAAATTATGTTCATGCATAGCGATAACCGAAAATTCAGCATGGTACTTCCGCTTCATTTCTTCAAGCATAGCCTTCGCTTGCTTTCCAACAAGATGCTGCCCGTCGATCGGGGTGCCTTCTGTAAAAATAATAATATCCGCTTCTGTACAATGTTGATTTTCTTGGAGCAAGCCCTTTACAAAATGGAGCACTGGCAAAAAGGCAGCTTCTCCCTTTGCCTTATAATCAATAAAATCTTTAAAATCGGATAAATTTAAATGCCCTTTTTCAAATTGAAAATGTACATGAACTTGACAATCATATGGAACGATAAATAAATCTCGACGTTCACGGTGCGCGGTCATAAATAACGGTAAAATTATGCTTTTACAAAGCTCAGAATATGCCGCCATACCAGTTGTTTGCTCAAGACAAATAATAATTGGACCAGTTTCTTTTTTGTATTCATCAAACGGAACATAAAGGATGTTTCCTTTTTTTATTGTTTGACGATTAAGCTTTCGTCGCCTAGCTACCTGCCACTTTCGCTCATAATACAAGCGCTGCTCTTTTCCATTAGCCAATCGTTCGTTTTGCTCAATAGCTGGTATATTTTCATAAATTTCATGAATAATATCTGCCAATTCAAGTGCAAATGCTGCCATATTTCGTAATGCTTCACTCTTGTAAAAAAAATCAATAAAAAAATGTTGTTCCTTGTTACTTAATTCCTCTAGATGTAAGTTTTCATATAGAAAACGTAAAAAGTCACGTTGTTCTGACGTGAAATCCTGATCAAATTTCTTTATGAGTGATTCTACAGCGTCTTTCACGAAGCAGCACCTCCCAGCGCTTTTTTTCGGATAATGTCTATAGTATAACCAAAATAATTTTTTGACAATACAATAACGCTTGCAGTATTTTGACGTTATTTTTAATAAAATGTTGCTGTTACCTAGCATTAAATATGATCCTGCGCCAAGACGAGGAGTTGATTTCCATTCCGACTGAGCGCTTTCCTGGGGGCGTCCGATGAGCCGCTTCACTCGCTGTGCTCGCTCCAGGGTCTCATCTGTGACGCTGATCCCCGAGGAGTCGCTCAGTCTCCACTCCAATCAACCAGATTACATAGCATCTATTTTCTGACATGTTACTATAATTAATTGTGATAAACACAAACTTCAGCAACATTGTTTCATCTGTGCAAAAGCGAAGTGTCAGCAACAAGATTTTATTGTGTGAAAGCGAAGCAGTATCAATAAGGTAAGCTAAGGAAGCGACTCTACACTCTCCAGTTAGTAGCATGGAATCACCCTTATTTATAGTGACACCATATTTACAAAAATCCCCTTAACCATTTTGTTTTTCAACAATAAAAAAGAGCCTATAATTGGCTCTTCCCTTACTAATTATTTAATTCATAATGTTTACCTTTAACTAAGTAAAATAAGTGTTCAGCAATATTTGTTGCATGGTCAGCTGAGCGCTCTAAATATCGGCAAACAAAGGATAAATGTGTGATTTGAGAAATATGTGCTGGATTTTCAGCTCCTGCACGCAACAATAATGTTATTGTCGCACCATATAAATCATCTACGTAATCATCTAGCTCAGCAATTTCCTTAGCATGAACAGTATCTTCCTCTGTAAAAGCTTTGATGATACTCTCTAGCATTTCTACAGTCTTGTTACACATCGTTTGCAAATTTGTTGTAGGAAAGACAAGCGGTTCTTTGCCAATTCGAATTGTCTCTTTGGCAATATTAACTGCATAGTCCCCAACTCTCTCCATATCAGATGCCGCTTTGACTAGCACCATGAGACGACGTAAATCAGTAGCTACAGGCTGCTGCTTAGCAATCATTAAAATAACATGGTCACTGATTTCTTCTTCAAGACGATTGATGATTAAATCGTCCTCAAGAATCTTTAAGGATGTCTCTAAATCCTGATTTAATAATGCTTCAAATGCTAATTTAAGAGCATTGATACTACTATTAGCAATTTTGATAAATTGTTCTTGGACCTCTTTTAATTCCTTTTCAAATCGTTCACGTACTACCATCTAATCTCCTCCTTAACCGAAACGACCTGAAATATAATCTTCTGTGCGTTGATCTGCTGGTGTTTGGAAGATAACGTCTGTTTTATCGTACTCAACTACCTCTCCACTCAGGAAAAATGCTGTACGATCAGAAATTCGCGCCGCTTGTTGCATATTATGTGTCACGATTATAATTGAATAATCTTTTTTCAGCTCTTGTACAAGTTCCTCGACTTTTAATGTAGAAATCGGATCAAGTGCAGATGTTGGCTCATCCATTAAAATAACATCTGGTTCAATCGCTAAACAGCGAGCAATACAGATTCGTTGTTGCTGGCCACCTGATAAACCGTATGCATTTTGATTTAAGCGATCTTTTACTTCATCCCAAATTGCCGCACCGCGTAAAGATTTTTCAACGATTTCATCAAGAATCTTCTTATTCTTTATGCCGTGGATACGTGGACCATATGCAATATTATCGTAAATAGATTTCGGAAATGGGTTTGGCTTTTGGAATACCATACCTACACGAGTGCGTAATTCCTCAACAGTATAGCTTTTATCTAGAATATTGCGCTCACGATATACTATTTCACCAGATGTTCGAACACTTGGTACAAGCTCTACCATTCTGTTTAGAGTTTTTAAATAAGTAGATTTCCCACAGCCTGAAGGGCCAATTATAGCCGTTACTTCATTTTCGTAGATGCTTAAATTGATGTCTTTTAAACCATGATGATCACCGTACCATAAATTTAAATTACGTGTATCATAAACCACTTTTTTGGCAACATCAGCAGATGGCTTTATAGCCGTATGAATCGATTTGACAATTGAATTTTCCTCTTTTATACCCAGTACCATAAGGTCACCTCATTAATAACGTTTTTGGAATTTATTTCGAATAAAGATGGCAATAGAGTTCATCAGTAAAAGCACAGTCATAAGAACTAAAATACCGGCTGCCGCTACATATTGAAATGCCTCTTGCGGACGTTTTGCCCAATCGTAAATTTGCATCGGTAAAGCTGTGAATTGGCTCAATAAGCCATTAGGTAAAAACTGTAAAATAACAGGGATACCAATAACAACAAGTGGTGCTGTTTCACCTATCGCACGAGACAGTGCTAATATACTTCCTGTTAAAATCCCAGGAATGGCTGCCGGTAGCACAACATGCAATATCGTTTGCCATTTTGTCGCGCCCATACCGTAAGAAGCTTCGCGTTGTTCGTTCGGTACAGCACGAATAGCTTCCTGTGCCGCAACAATGATCACTGGTAAAATTAATAAACTCATTGTTAAGCCAGCTGCTAAAACACTTTTCCCTAGTCCCAACATTCGAACAAAAATTGTTAATCCAAGTAAACCAAAAACAATGGAAGGCACACCCGCTAAGTTAGAAATATTCATACGAATAAAGTCATTTAGTCTATTTTTCTTTGCATATTCCTCTAAATAGATCGCAGTCCCTACACCTATAATAATCGACACTGGAGCAACAACTGCCATCAGCCAAAGTGAACCTATTAAAGCTGCCTTAATACCCGCTTTATCTGCAAATCGTGATGCAAAATTTGTTAAAAAATCAATTGTTAAATAGTCGAAACCTTGTGTAATTATTCGATAAAGCAAAATAGCTAGTGTCACTAATGCAAAGGTCGTAGCTAAGAAGAAAAATGACTTCCAAACTTTATTAAACGTAATACGCTTTGTCATTCGTTTCATGACGACCGTGTCATCAATATAGCGCATGCTAGTAAACCTCCCTGAAGCGTTTAGAAATGTATTGAGCAAGTAAATTCATCACTAAAGTAAAGATAAATAATGTGAATCCTACTGAATAAATCGAATAATAAATTGTCGTACCATAGCCAGCATCGCCTGTTGCGACTTGTACAATATACGCAGTCATCGTTTGAATCGAGTCTGTCACATCTAAATCGAATTTAGGTGTAGATCCGCCTGCAAGTGATACGATCATAGTTTCTCCAATTGCCCGGGAAATGGCGAGGACAACCGAAGCGATAATGCCCGATAATGCAGCTGGTAATACTACTTTTATAGCTACTTCAAATTTTGTTGCTCCAAGAGCTAAAGCGCCCTCACGCATACTGTTCGGGACAGATGACATTGCATCCTCTGAAAGTGACGTAATCATTGGTAGAATCATAATACCTACAACAATCCCCGGACTAAGTGCATTAAAAAGTTTCAGCCCTGGAATAATTTGCTGTAACATCGGCGTGACAAATGTTAATGCGAAGAAGCCATAAACGATTGTTGGTACACCTGCTAACACCTCTAAAATAGGCTTAACCGTACGTCTTATTTTTTCGCTTGCATATTCACTTAAATAGATTGCAGAAGCAATGCCAAATGGTACTGCTACGACAACTGCAATAAGTGTGACTTTCAATGTTCCAGCGATTAAAGGTAATATCCCAAATAACGGTTCCTTCCCTGAAAACGGTAGCCACTGTGTACCAAATAGGAAATCCGTAATCGAAACACGTTTAAAGAATTCAAACGTTTCAAAAATAAGGGTGAAAACAATGCCAAATGTCGTCAATATAGAGATAAGTGCCGCAGAAAATAATAGGGTTGGCATTGCTTTTTCCACTATTTTCTTTGTTTTTTTATTGCGCGAATTTGCAATTAATTGCTGCACAGATGATGTCTTGTTTTCTTTTTGAGAAACCATTGGGTGCTCCTTTCAAATAAGAGAGGGAAAGAGCATACATCTCTTTCCCTCCATGCATGTCTACTTATTTTAAGCCTTCTAAAGTTTTTAAAGCTTCACTATATTTATCTTCTGGTAGACTGACATAACCTACAGCTTCTGCCATATCTCCTGCGTGCTCAAGTGTATATTTGACAAAGTCATATGCCGCTTCATTATCTTTCATAGCACTATTTTTCACATATACAAATAGTGGTCGTGAAAGCGGTGCGTATTCACCAGATTCAATTGTTTTATTTGTTGGCTCAACACCATTTATATTTACAATGCCTAATTTATCTTTATTTTCTAGGTAGTAAGCGTAGCCAAAGAAGCCGATTGCGTTTTTGTCACCCGCTACACCTTGAACTAGCATGTTATCATCCTCTGATAATGTTGCTGTTTTTGCTAGATCAGCGCCGTCTAAAATAACTTCATCAAAGTAATCGTACGTCCCTGAGTCAGTACCTGGTGAGTAATACACGATTTTTTCATCTGGCCAAGATGGATCGATATCAGACCATTTTTTCTCTTTACCATCTTCAACCCAAATTTTCTTTAATTGTTCAACTGTTAAATCCTTCGCCCAATCGTTTTCAGGATTCACGACTACCGATAAACCGTCATATGCTACAGGAAGCTCTGTAAAAGCAATTCCTGCTTTCTCTAGTTTTGCTTTCTCTTCATCTTTTACTGGACGAGATGCATTTGAAAAGTCTGTCTCACCTGCGATGAATTTTTCAAAACCACCACCAGTACCAGAAACACCTACCGATACTTTGACATTCGGTTGAGTCCCTGCATACTCTTCAACTACTGCCTCAATAATTGGTGCGACAGTTGATGAACCATCTCCAGAAACAGCTCCTTGAAGTTTTTTGTCAGCAGCATCTTGTCCTGAACTCGCCGGTGCGTTTGTTTCTGTGTTGTTACCTTTTTGTGCAGAGTCGCTACCACATGCACCAAGCATTAATGCTGAACCCATTACCGCTGTCATCGTTAAGTACTTCCACTTTTTCATCTCATTTGCCTCCGTCACTAACTTTTTTATAGTTGTTTGTCTTACAATCTTTACTATAATGACTAAATGTTGAAGTCGTATAAACAGTTCGTAAAAGAGACGTAAAGGAATGTAATGCTTTGTAAATGATTGTAAAGATGAATTTACAATTGAATCAATTTTCCACAGGATGTGAAGTTCTTAGTCCTGAGTTCCTCGATTTCATTTGGTAATTGAGCATCCACTAAAAATCTGCATTTCCACAATCATCTCATCATCTTAAGAGGTGAAAGTCTTCTTTGGAATGAAGATAAAACTTGCTTCCCTTTGGGAAAATGCTATAATATGCAATTGTGTCAGGAAATAATCTAAGAGGAGTTTGACTTTGTGATAAAGCATGCAAAAGTACAAAATGCCGATTACTTTAAAACGTATTTAACACTTGTTATGGAACATCGGGAATATACTTTACAGGAAGCCGTTGATTTTATGGTAGCGTCCTATTTCTGTAATAATATAGAGCTTTATGGATTAAAACCGAAACAACAATTTGAAAAAGCTATTCAACAATTATCTGTATAATAAGTCTTTTATAAAATAAATAAAACACGGTATGAAAATGTTGATCTTTCATACCGTGTTTTTTCGCAGGTATTCAATAATAAACTGAAAAAAACCGCTAGGCATAAAATGCACTAGCGGTTTTTCTTATTTTTGCTCATCTTCACTAATTTTGTCTTCTGTAATAGCTGGTAAAATTGGTTGTTTCACATTACTGTCAGTCACTTTTTCAGCTTCGTATTTTGCTTTTAACTCAAAATATTTATCTACAGATTCTCTAGCAATAACATTATTATTTGTTAAATGTGCGCCCGTGTTAGTCGTTGCCCATGGAATAACAACAGCATAGGCAATTTCAGGATTTTCATAAGGAGCAAAACCAACATGAGTAAAGGAAAGTGTATCCGTACCATAATACTCTTTTAAAGGTCCATAATATACTACCTGAGCCGTTCCTGTTTTTCCTGCTGCTGTATAAGGTGCATTTGCAAATGCACCTCGCGCAGTACCTTGCGAACCTGTATAAACTCGACGTAACCCTTTTTTCACATAATCAATTTCTTCTGTAGGATTGTCGATTCGATTTAAAATTGTTGGCCCTATTTCAGTCACTAATTGACCTAACTGTTGCCCATCATTTGATGGCTCTCGTACCTCTTTCACAACATGCGGCTTAATACGATAACCGCCATTTGCCACTGTTGAAATATACTGTGCTAATTGTAAAGGCGTATACGTATCATATTGGCCAATCGCTAAGTCGAGTGTTTTACCTCCCATTGTTGGACCTGATGGACCCTCTACACCACTGAATTCATTCGGCAAATCAATACCTGTTTTTACACCTAAACCAAATTGCGCATAATTATTACGCATTTTAGGGAATGTATCATCTTTTAAACGAAGTGGCATCTTATAGCTATACGGTGTTCCATTAATAAGCATTGCAATTTTAAACATATAAACATTTGACGAACGTTCTAGAGCCGTTAAGTCATCCATCTGAATATAACCACCTCGGTTAAAAATAGAGGTTTTTGCTTTTGTTCCAGCTAATTCAATAGGTTCATCCACCATTGTGGTACCCATTGAAACAACCCCTTGATTATAACCAGTAAGGAGAGTTGCTGCCTTAACTGCAGAACCTGCCTCATAAGCTGTTGTAAAGTTACCATATGAATAATCGACCACTTCATTTTTCCCTGTTTCAGGATTTTTCTCAATCTTCTTACCGACCATTGATAAAATATCGCCTGTATTTGGGTCCATCATGACTAAAAAGGCACGATCAAGTAAATACGAACCACCTTGGGATTTTAATTTAAGCAATTCTCGCTCGACAATTTTTTCTGTTTCTAATTGTAGCTCACTATCAATTGTAAGTTTTAAATCTTTCCCTGGCTCACCTTCAAAGGTAGTAACGGTATCGACTACCTGCCCTTTTTTATTCGTAATATTTTTAACAACTGATTTTTGTCCTTGCAGTAAATCTTCATATTGTGCCTCTATATAACTTTCACCAACACGGTCATTTCGTGAATAATCACGAGCTAAATAATAATTTAGCTTTTCTTTTGGAATCCCTTTTGTTGGTACTGTTGTACGTCCTAAAATACCAAGTGTTGATAATTTCAAACGCTTCCAGTCAGTTGTTGTGTTCACGCCTGGTAGTTGAGTTAAACGCTCAGAGACACGTGCAAATTCTTCCGCAGACACATTTTCACTCTTAATAATTTGAGGTGATAAATTGTACCCTGATACCATCTCTCGATAGATTGCTAATACTTCTAAGTCCTTTTCTGTCAATTGCAATAATTCTTCGTTTGTAATTCGTTCACGAACAAGCTTATCTATCTGTGCATTGATTTGACTTGTCTGTACATTTTCTTGGGCATTAATTTTCTTTTTTTCTGCCTCTGTTACTTTTGCATAGGCAGCATCATGGTTTTTTATAATCCAAAAATCTTGTTTGTCACGTAATGTGACACGGTTTGTAGGCTGCTCAATCAATTTTGCCAGCTTTTCGGCTATGTCTAACATTTCCTCTGTTGTTGTCGCCGGCATTTTCGTATACGTAATAGCGTTTTCCGGTTGGTTATCCACTAAAATACGCCCGTATCGATCATACATTCGTCCCCTTGGCACACTTGTATTGACAGCTACCTCTTCTTTACGCTCTAAATCGCGTACATAATCTTCCCCTTTTACGATTTGCATATAGCCAAGCCTAAAAATTAGCATTGAAAATACGAGAAATATAGCAAAGAAAAGGACATTCATACGAAATGTTAAATTAGAGTGATGTTTTGCTTTAACACTCGTCGCGCGATTTTTTCCCGGTGCTTTGCGCATATGTATTCCCCTCCTCATCTAATTACAATTTAAATACACGATATTTAGTATACCATTCGAAGGTACGACAGGAAAGCATGCACTTGAGAAATTCTGCTTGAAAACATCATTTATTTGACGGCACTTTAAGATGAAAAGTTGCTGTTTTTTATCGATTGTTTGAAAAATAGTTTTTACATTAAATATTGGAGGGTGAGGTACAATGTGAAGTTTCTTTACCAAACGTTCTGGCGATTACTCTTCCCTTTCTACCAATGGGCGTATCGGGGCAATTGTATTGGATACATCAAACACTATTGAACCCAAAAACAGACAGCAAAAAAGGCTATGCATCGGCGAGTAATCACCTTTGGCATAGCCTTCTAATAAACATTAATTATTTTGCAGCTTGGAATTTAGCTTCAACTACATCCCAGTTTACTACGTTCCAGAATGCACCGATGTAATCTGGACGACGGTTTTGGTAGTTTAAGTAGTAAGCATGCTCCCAAACGTCTAAACCTAGGACTGGAGTTTTACCTTCCATAACTGGAGAGTCTTGGTTTGGAGTAGATGTAACAGCAACTGAGTCACCATCAACGATTAACCAAGCCCAACCTGAACCGAAGCGAGTTGTAGC
>Ga0102589_1004050_pt1 | contig 14247 bp, 8 predicted proteins | sample AraplaMF_Col_mLB_FD_76858 | JGI IMG/M metagenome (GOLD analysis project Ga0102589, IMG submission 76858) | Arabidopsis root microbial communities from the University of North Carolina, USA - plate scrape MF_Col_mLB | ecosystem: Host-associated > Plants > Roots > Endosphere | place: USA... | reverse complement strand
GCGCCAACTTCAACACGCCCAACGACGGCACCGTGCCCAAGCTGGCCGGCCAGCATGCCGACTACCTCTTCGTCGCGCTCAAGTCGTACCGCGTGAAGAACAACTCGCACCTGGGCCGTTCGAACGCGGTGATGGGCCAGCAGGTCGAGGAGAAGAAGTTCACCAACGCCGAGCTCAAGACGCTGGCCAGCTACATCAGCTCGCTGCCGGGTGAACTGAAGACGGTGCCCGAATCGCGCATTCACCACGGCGCCGAATAAGCAAGCCGAGCACTTCCGAAACGACCAAAACGAAAAAGCCCGCTAATGCGGGCTTTTTCATGTCCGGGATTTCCCTGAGAGATCAGGCGGATCAGACGTCGAAGAACGCCGTCTCGTCGGCACCCTGCATGCGGATGTCGAAGCGGTAGGTGACGGCGCCGCCTTGCTCCACGCGCTCGGCGATCAGCGTGTGGCGACGCTCGGCGGGCACGCTCTGCAGCACCGCGTCCTTCGCGTTGGCTTCGGCCTCGTCGCTGAAGTAGATGCGCGTGAAGGCATGCAGCAGCAGGCCGCGCATCAGCACGATCGCGTTGATGTGCGGTGCCTCGCCGGGCGACTCGGCGCCGGGCTTCACCGTATGGAACACGAAGCGGTTGCCCTCGTGCGTGCCGGTGCCGACGCGGCCGAAGGCGCGGAAGCCCATGGCGCGCGCTTCTTCCGGCGTCTGCGGGTAGCGGCCTTCGCCGTCGGGCTGGCTGATCTCGACCATCGCGTCGTTGATCGGGTTGCCGTCGCCGTCGAGCACGCGGCCTTCGAGGCGGATGCGCTGGCCCTTGGCGTTGTCGAGCGCGAGCACCGCGTCGAAGGGCTGGTCGAAGTCGTAGCCGTATTGCGTGGCGGTGAGGCCGTAGGCGAAGTAGGGGCCCACGGTCTGCGAGGGGGTCTGGCCGAAGTCGGCTTCCAGTGCGGTCATCAACATGGTTTGCGTCTCCTGGCTCATCGATTTTCGAAAGGCGTCTCGTCTGCGCCGCGCAGCACGATGTCGAACTGGTAGCCCAGTGCGTAGCCGTCCTCGGTGATGTCGAGGCTGAAGTCGGCGATGAGGCGGTTGCGGTAGCGCTCGGGGGTGCCGGTGATCATCGGGTCGTACTGGTGCAGCGGGTCGCCGGGGAAGTACATCTGCGTGACCAGGCGGCTTGCGAAGCTCTGGCCGAACAGCGACAGGTGGATGTGCTGCGGACGCCATGCGTTCGGGTGGTTGCCCCAGGGGTAGGCGCCCGGCTTGATGGTGAGGAAGCGGTAGCGGCCTTCGCTGTCGGTCAGGCAGCGGCCGGCGCCGAGGAAGTTGGGGTCCAGCGGCGCGTCGTGCTGGTCGACCTTGTGCACGTAGCGGCCGGCGGCGTTGGCCTGCCACAGCTCGACCAGCGTGTTGGCCACCGGGCGGCGGCGGTCGTCGAGCACGCGGCCCGTGAGGATCATGCGCTCGCCCAGCGGCTCGCCGTTCTTGCGCGCGTTGCGCGTGAGGTCGTGGTCGAACTCGCCGATGCTGTCGTGGCCGTACACCGGCTGCTGCAGCTCGCCGAGCGAGGCCTTCAGCGGAATGAGCGGCTTCTGCGGGCCGCGCTTCACGGTGGACTTGTAGCCCGGGTAGATGTAGCTGGGGTGGGCATCCCAGTCGCGCGGGGTGAGGATGGGCGAGTCGCCCTTGGTCTTGGTCTGCATGAACGTTGTCTCCTGTCGTGGGACGAATCCGGAAGCCGCCACTGTAGAAGCGGCATCCGATGATGTAAATTGAAGATTGCTACGTTTTCAATAACCAGAAGGAATTGAAAGCCCACCCTTGAAAGACCCCCTCACCGATCTTCGCCAGGACTTCGTGCGCAACGTGCAGCTGCGGCACCTGCGCTGCTTCGTCACGGTGGCGCAGGAGCGCCACCTCGCGCGCGCCGCCGAGCGCCTGGCGCTGAGCCAGCCGGCGGTGTCGAAGACGCTCTCCGAGCTCGAGGCCATTGCCGGCACGCGGCTGGTCGAGCGCAGCAACGCCGGTCGGCGCGGTGTGCAGGGCCTCACGGCCGCCGGCGAGCAGCTGCTCGCGCATGCGCTGCGCGTGCTGGAGGCGCTCGACGCCAGCGCGCAGGCCGTGGCGCCAGTGGCCGGCGAGCGCATCGAGCGGCTGCGCATCGGCGCACTGCCCAGCGTGGCGCCGGCCCTGCTGCCGCAGGCGCTGGCGCGGCTGCGCGACAGCAGGCCCTCGGTGCAGATCGTGGTGAAGAGCGCGGCCAACGCCGCGCTGCTCGACGAGCTGCGCGCCGGCGAGCTCGACCTGGTGGTGGGCCGCATGAGCGATCCGCGCCTCATGGGCGGCCTGAGCTTCGAGCTGCTGCACACCGAGGCGCTGGTGTTCGCTGTGCGCGCGGGGCATCCGCTGGCGCACAAGGCGGTGTCGGTGCAGGCGGTGCTGGCCTATCCGCTGGTGGTGTACGGCGAGGGCACGAGCCCGCGCCACAACACCGAGAGCTTCCTGTCGGCGCGCGGCCTCGTGCTGCCGGCCAACGCGCTGCAGACGCTCGACGTGGCGGTGGCGCGCGCGCTGGTGGCGGTGTCCGATGCGGTGTGGATCACGCCGCTGGGGGCCGCGCGCGGCGAGCTGGACGATGGGCGCCTCGTGCGGCTGCGCATCGAGACGGCCGGCACCGAGGAGCCGGTCGGCCTGCTGCAGCGCAGCGACGCCGAGCCCTCGGCATTGCGCGCTGCCATGGCCGCGCTGCTGCGTGAAGCGGCGAAGCAGCAGGGCGCGGTCCCGCCCGCGGCCAAGAGGAAGCGCGGCGGCTAGTCCTTCGTCGCCCGGCGCTGCACGCAGGCCACATAACCCTCGCCATCCGGCGGCCGGCCCGCGCGCTGGCTCTCCCACATCATCTGGCCCAGGCACTCCATCGCCTCGTGATGCGCATGCAGCAGCGAGCCGCGCCGCGCTGCCAGCAGCTCGACCGCTTGGCGGATGCCGCGCGGCTGGTCAATGGAGCACTGCTCGCTGATCGACAGGTGCATCGACAGATGCAGGAACGGGTTCTCGCGCCCGTTCGATCCGTCGTACACCCGCGCCACCGCCGCGTCGGCGTCGGCCAGGTCCTCGTGGTACTCGGGGTGCTGGTCGATCCAGCCGGCGGCGATGGTCTCGAGCGCTTCCATCGGCAGGCCCTGCCGGTGCTTGGCGTAGACGTCGCAGAAGAAGCGGCGCACGTCTTCCTGGGAGGGGTTGAACATATCTATATAGAGGGTGAGAAAAAGAAGAGTGGGTGCGGTGATCGCGGGTGCGTTCGCAGGTGCGTTCGCAGGTGTGTCGGCGGCCCCTCGGATGTGTCGGACGTTCCGGGTACGCGACGTTACTTCGTTACGTAACGATTCGCCGATTGACCTCCTTACGAGCTGTTTCCACAGCCTGCCGGAGGCACCTCGAAAAGAAAATTTTCCATACGAATCAACAGCTTGCGATGCTCTGGGCCGCTTTGGCATGGGGCTCGGGAAAAGCGGCACGCTAGTTGCCCCTGAGTAGGCATCTTTTGTCACAGAAGGCTGCCATGACCGCTCAACAAGCATCGACCAATACGACCGAGGGACTTGCCGCCGCTGGCGCTGCTCCTGTGGTCATCGCCCAGGCTACCGTCACACCGCTCGGCACTCCGGGCATGGTGAGTTCGGCGGCCCCCGCCGCAACCGCGGCCCCTGCCGGCATCGGCACATTATCGAATGCCACGCCCGGCGTCGCGGTGATGCGCGACGGTGTCCGCATTCCCGTCGATGGCAATCAGACGCTGATGGCCGGCGACCGCGTGATCGTTCCGCAGGACGGCCACGCCAATGTTCTCTTCCCCGGATCGGCCACCAACAAGGCCCCGCTCGCTGGTGTGTTCACCGGCGGCACCGATGCCACCATCGGCTCGACCAAGCTGCCCGGCGGCCTCGAACAAGTGAATGTGGATGTCGCCTCGGGCGACCTCCAGGTGACCCCGCCCGACAGCGACGCCGACGCCGCTGCCCTGGCCGTCACCAAGAAGCTCGCTGCCGGCAGCGGCATCGGGCTGGGTGAGTTCGCGCTCGGCGCGCTCGGCGCCGCTGCCCTGGGCGCCGCGCTCAGCGGCGGTGGCGGCGGCAGCGACAGCGCGTTCCCGCTGCTCGTCGGTTCGGGCAACCCGAACAACCCCGGCGACTCCGACGCGGATGCCGACTCGGATGCGGACGCCGATGCCGACGCGGATGCCGATGGTGATGCCGATGCAGACGCAGACGCAGACGCCGACGCCGATGCCGATGCCGATGCAGACGCCGACGCCGATGCAGACGCCGATGCAGATGCAGACGCCGATGCAGATGCAGACGCCGACGCCGATGCAGACGCCGACGCCGATGCAGACGCAGACGCAGACGCCGATGCAGACGCAGACGCCGATGCAGACGCAGACGCCGATGCAGACGCCGATGCAGACGCAGACGCAGACGCAGACGCAGACGCCGATGCCGATGCCGATGCCGACGCCGACGCCGACGCCGACGCCGACGCCGACGCAGACGCCGACGCAGACGCCGACGCAGACGCAGACGCAGACGGCGACGCCCTCCTCAACCCAGGCGACAGCCTCGTCAACCACGTCACCGACAGCCTCGGCGGCGCACTCGGCCTGGGCGACTCGCTCACGCCGGTCACCAATACGGTCGACGGCCTGACCGACACGCTCGACGACGTGCTGGCTCCGCTGGTCGGCAGCGAGTTCACGCCGAACGATCCCAACCAGTTCGACCCGATCGACAACACCGTGAGTGGCGTCACCGACCTGCTGGGCGACTCGCTGAGCCCGACGCTCGACAACCTGCTGGGCCAGGGCGCGACCGGCGCCATCCTCGGCACGGTGGCGGGCCAGGTCGACTACCTGACCGACGCGCTGGACAACGGCCTGACCAACCTCGTCGGCGACCACGGCATCATCAGCGGCCTGACCGATGCCCTCGGACTCGGCGGCCTCACCGACCAGCTCGTGGGCAACGACGGCCTGCTGGGCGGCACGCTCGACAACGTGCTGGGCGAGGGCAGCCTCGTGAACGGCCTGCTGGCCGAGGACGGCCTGGTCGGCGGCCTGCTTGGCGACGACGGCGTCGTCGGCGGCCTGCTCGGTGAAGACAGCGCCCTGGGCGGCGTGCTCGGCAACGTGCTGGGCAGCGACGGCCTCGTGGGTGGCCTGCTCGGCGACGGCGCGGTGGGCGGCCTGACCGGCGGCCTGCTGGGCGACGACGGCCTGCTGGGCGGCCTGCTCGGCGACGGCAGCGCGGTGGGTGGCCTGCTCGGCAACGACGGCCTGGTCGGCGGCCTGCTGGGCGGCGACGGCACCCTTTCCAACGTGCTCGGCAGCGGCGGCCTCACCGGCGAACTGCTGGGCCACGGCGGCCTGGTCGACAGCCTGCTCGGCCAGGACGGCGCCATCTCCGGTATCCTCGCCGACAGCCCGCTGGGCGGCCTGCTCGGTGGCGAAGGCGGCCTGCTTGGTGGCGCGCTCGACGGCGTGCTCGGCGACGACGGCCTGGTCGGCGGCCTGCTGGGTGACGACGGCCTCGTCGGCGGCGTGCTCCGCAGCGACGGCCTGCTCGGCGGTGTCCTGGGCGGCGACGGCCTGCTGGGCGGCGTGCTCGGCAATGACGGCCTGCTCGGCGGCGTGCTGGGTGACGACGGACTCGTCGGTGGCCTGCTCGGTGGCGATGGCCTCCTGGGCGGCGTGCTGGGCGATGACGGCCTGGTCGGTGGCCTGCTGGGCGGCGACGGCCTCGTGGGTGGCCTGCTCGGCGACGACGGTCTTGTCGGCGGCCTGCTCGGTGACGACGGCCTGCTGGGCGGCGTGCTCGGCGACGGCGGCATCGCCGGCGGCCTGTTCGGGCCTGGCGGCCTGGTCGGCGGCGTGCTGGGCGAAGAGGGCCCGGTCGGTGGCCTGCTGGGTGAAGACGGCATCGTCGGCGGCCTGCTCGGCGGTCTGCTGGACGGCATCGGCGGTGGCGGCACCCCCGGTACCGGCGCGGCGCTGCTCGACCCGGCCGACGGCGTGCTCGGCAACCTGGTGGACGGCCTGGGCCAAGGCGCGCTGGGCGGGCTCGGCCTGACGAATGTGCTCGGACCGGTGGTCGGCGTCGCCGACGGCCTGACCGACACCGTCGGCGGCCTGCTGGGCCCGGTGCTCGGCACCAGCTTCTCGGAAAACGATCCCAACGTGCTCGACCCCGTCGACGGTCTCGTCGGCCAGGTGGCCAGCGGTGCCTCCGGCCTGCTGAGCCCGCTGACCGACCAGGTGCTCGGCACGAACACGACGGCCGCGCTGCTGAACGGCGTCACGGCGCAAGTCGACTACCTGACCGACGGCGTGGCCAACGTGCTGTCCGGCGACGGCCTGCTGGGCGGTGTGCTCGGCGGCGACGGCGGCCTGCTTGGCGGCGTGCTGGGTGACGACGGCCTGCTGGGCGGTGTTCTCGGCGGCGACGGCGGCCTGCTCGGCGGCGTGCTGGGCGACGACGGCCTGCTGGGCGGTGTGCTCGGTGGCGACGGCGGCCTGCTCGGTGGTGTGCTGGGCGACGACGGCCTGCTGGGCGGTGTGCTCGGCGGCGACGGTGGCCTGCTCGGTGGCGTGCTGGGTGACGACGGCCTGCTGGGCGGTGTGCTCGGCGGTGACGGCGGCCTGCTCGGTGGTGTGCTCGGCGAAGACGGCCTGCTGGGCGGACTGCTCGGCGGCATCGGTGGCGGCACTTCTCCCGGCACCGGCGCGCAGGCCCTGCTGGACCCGGCCGACAACGTGGTCGGCGGCCTGGCGAACAGCCTGAACAATGGCCTGCTCGGCAGCCTGGGCCTCGGCGATGCGCTGGCCCCGGTGGTCGGCGTCACCGACGGCCTGACCGACACGGTCGACGGCCTGCTGGGCCCGGTGCTCGGTACCGGCTTCCTGCCGAACGATCCCAACGTGCTCGACCCGGCCGACGGCCTCGTGGACCAGGTGACGGATGGCGTGGGCGGCCTGCTGAGCCCGCTGGCCGACCAGCTGCTCGGCGCGGGTGCAACCGGCGCCCTGCTGGATCAGGTCGACACGCAGGTCGACTACCTGACCGACGGCGTGGCCAACCTCGTGGGTGGCGACGGCGGCCTGCTGGGCGGCGTGCTCGGCGGTGACGGCGGCCTGCTCGGTGGCGTCCTCGGCGACGACGGCCTCCTCGGCGGCGTGCTGGGTGGCGTGACTGGTGGCGACGCTGGTGGTCTGCTCGACGGTGTCCTCGGCGACGACGGTCTGGTTGGCGGCCTGCTGGGTGGCCTGACTGGCGGCGATGCTGGTGGCTTGCTCGACGGTGTCCTTGGCGACGACGGTCTGGTTGGTGGCCTGCTCGGTGGCCTGACTGGCGGCGATGCCGGTGGTTTGCTCGACGGCGTGCTCGGCGATGACGGTCTGGTTGGCGGCCTGTTGGGTGGCCTGACCGGTGGCGGTGCCGGCGGCCTGCTGGATGGCGTGCTCGGCGACGACGGCCTCCTCGGCGGCGTGCTTGGTGGCGTGACCGGCGGCGACGCTGGCGGCCTGCTGGACGGCGTGCTCGGCAGCGACGGCCTCCTCGGCGGCGTGCTGGGTGGCGTGACCGGCGGCGACGCTGGCGGCCTGCTGGATGGCGTGCTCGGCAGCGACGGTCTCCTCGGCGGCGTGCTGGGTGGTGTGACCGGCGGCGACGCTGGCGGCCTGCTCGACGGTGTGCTCGGCAGCGACGGCCTCCTCGGCGGCGTGCTGGGTGGCGTGACCGGCGGCGACGCTGGTGGCCTGCTCGACGGTGTGCTCGGCAGCGACGGCCTCCTCGGCGGCGTGCTGGGTGGCGTGACCGGCGGCGACGCTGGCGGTCTGCTGGACGGCGTGCTCGGCAGCGACGGCCTCCTCGGCGGCGTGCTGGGTGGCGTGACCGGCGGCGACGCTGGCGGCCTGCTCGACGGCGTGCTCGGCGACGACGGCCTGGTCGGCGGTCTCCTCGGCGGCGTGACCGGTGGCGGCACGGGTGGCCTGCTGGACGGCGTGCTCGGCAACGACGGCCTCGTCGGCAGCCTCCTGGGCCACGACGGCCTGGTGGGCGGCCTGCTCGGCGGCCTGACCGGCAGCGACGGCGCGGTGGCGAACATCCTGCAGCCGGTGACCGATGTCGCCGGCAGCCTGACCGAGACCGCGGCCCCGGTCGTCTCGACCGCCACCAGCGCGGCGCACGACGTGACCGCACCGGTGACCGACATCCTGGCCGGCGCCACGACGGCTGCCGCTCCGGTGGCGGATGCCGTCAGCAGCGCGGTGAGCGGCGTCGAGCACGCCGCCACCCCGCTGGTGACGGAAGTCGTGACGCCGATCACCAGCCTGGTCGAGCACACCGTGTCGCCCGTGACGAACATCCTGCACGGCCTGCTGGGCTGATCGATCGTCCGGAAACAGACAACAGAAGGAAGTGGGGCGAGGGAGCTTGCTGCAGCACCAGGGACAGGCCGCCACCGGCCTGTCCCGCGAAAGGACCGATATGAAAAAGAATTTCCAGACACTGGCCATCGTCGCGCTCGGCGCAGCACTCGTGGGCTGCGCGGCCCCCAAGACCGGCCGTGACGATGCGACCTACTACTACTCGAACAAGGCCGCCACCGCGGTGCCGAAGGTGGAGCCGGCACCGCCGGCGCCGGTGCAGAACGGACCGGCGGGCGTGCCGAAGATCGTCTACTTCGACTTCGACAAATACAACATCAGGCCCGCCGACCGGAACATCGTGGAGGCTCATGCGAGCTACCTGCGCAACCGGCCTCAGAGCAAGGTCGTGATCGAGGGCCACACCGACCAGCGCGGCGGCCGCGAATACAACCTGGCGCTGGGCCAGCGCCGTGCCGATTCGGTGCAGCGCGCGCTCACGCAGCTCGGCGTGCCCGCCGAGCGCATCGAGTCCATCAGCTGGGGGCTGGAAAAGCCCGCATCGAACGAAACCACGGAGGAGGGCTATCAGCTCAATCGCAGAGCCGAATTCAGCTATCGCTGAAGCCGGATCACCGCGATGACTTCGGTCGTGTCAGTTCCCGGATCGCGCACACGTCACCAGAGCGAAAGCAGATGACGGGCGTGGCCGGTTTCCCGCATCCGAACGGGGCCGAATGATGTCCTTCCCAGACCAGCTCCACGCCTGCCACGAACGCCTTGTGTCGGTGTGCGCGGCGCTGCCGGCCCCGTATCCGGCCTTCACGCTGTTCTTCTCCGTCAGCGACGGCGCGCAGCGGGCGCACGTGGTGCATGCGCGGGCCGCCGATTTCGAGACCGCCTGGCGCGAGGGCGCCGGGCGCATGGAGAGCTGGGTGCGCGAGCGCGGCATCGTGTCGCCTTGGCTGCGCATCGACTGGGTCGAGGGCGCGAGCCCGATGGACTGGGCCCAGTTCAAGACCCAGCTCACCGCCGTCAAGCGCAACTACTTCCGCCTCGGGCTGGCCTTCGACAAGGACTTCTCGATGGCCTTCACCGAGCAGGAGCTCAACGCCAACGCGATGCTGTGCGGCGATTCGACCATCCCGCACTCGGTGGTGAACGCGCGCAACTTCGAGGTCTACAGCCAGGCGCGCTTCGAGCGCTCGCCGCCGCTGGACATGTCCTCGGACCAGCCGGTCTACCTGCTGGCGACCGTGGGCGTGTTCTGCCAGCCCGACGGCGTGGTGCACAAGCTCGTGGGCACGGGGCTCGACGCGGGCCGCCGGCAGCTGCCGGCGCTCAACCCGCAATCGGTGCTCGACCTCGTGCGCAGCGGCTCGTCGTACCTGGCGCGCCAGGTGCAGGGCGACGGCCTCTTCGTGTACGGCTACTTCCCGTGCTTCGACCGCCGCATCCCGACCTACGACGCGATGCGCCACGCGAGCGCGGTGTACGCGATGCTCGAGTCGTGGGAGCTCACGCGCGACGAGACGCTGCGCGCGGCCATCGACCGGGCGCTGGACCATCTCACCGGCGCGCTGATCCGCGACTACACGCTGCTCGACGGCCGCGCCGCGGCCTTCCTGGTCGACACCGGCGGCGAGATCAAGCTCGGCGGCAACGCGGCCTGCGTGCTCGCGCTGGTGAAGTACTGCGAGCTGATGGAAACGCGCCGCTGGCTGCCGCTGCTGGAGAGGCTCGCGGTGGGCATCGCCTCGCTGCAGGATCCGGCCAGCGGCCGCTTCAACCACGTGCTGCACGCGTCCGACCTCACGGTCAAGCAGGCCTCGCGCGTCATCTACTACGACGGAGAGGCGGCCTACGCCCTCATGCGCCTGTACGCGCTCACGCGCGAGCCGCAATGGCTCGCGGTGGTGGAGAAGGCCTTCGACCATTTCATCGCCAGCCAGCACTGGCAGGCGCACGACCACTGGCTCAGCTGCTGCGTGCACGAACTCACGCACTGGAGTCCGCAGGAGAAGTATTTCCGCTTCGGCCTGCAGAACGTGGCGGGGTATCTCGACTTCGTGCTCGACCGGAAGACCACCTTCCCGACGCTGCTCGAACTCATGCTGGCCGCGCAGCAGATGCTCCAGCGGCTCGAAGGCATGCCCGCGATGCGGCACCTTCTGGACGAGCTCGACACCGAGAAGTTCTACCGCGCGCTGGACTACCGCGCGCACTACCTGCTCAACGGCTTCTTCTGGCCCGAGATGGCGATGTACTTCCGCCGGCCGTCGACCGTGGTGGGCTCTTTCTTCATCCGCCACCACTCGTTTCGCGTGCGCATCGACGACGTCGAGCAGTACCTCTCTGGCTTCGCCGCCTACCACCGCTACCTGGTGGAGCGCCGCGCCGCGCCGGGCGGCGCGGGCACCGGCTCCGGCGGCGCGCGCGACGACGGCGCCGTGTGGACAGCCAGCGAGATGGCGCGCGTCACCGGCGGCGAATGGGTGGTCAAGCCCGAGGACGGATGGCGCGCCGCCGGCGTGGCGCAGCGCTCCTTCATGCGCAAGGGGCGCGTGGTGTTCGACCACCAGACGCGGCCCTCGAAGACGCCGCTGGCGGCGGTCACGCTCAAGGGCGTGCTGCAGCCCGCCGCGGCCGTGCTGTGCTCCGACCCCAAGCCGCACCTCGACAAGCGCGTGCCCGTGCTCAAGGTGCCGAACGTGCTGCAGGCCGTGCTGGAGCTGGGCGACCATGCGCGCGCCGAATTCGCGGGCCGCGTGTGCGGCGTGCTCGGCAGCGGCGCGGGCAGCGGCACCGTGGCCGCGATGCTGGCCGGCGCCCTCACCGTGTGGGGCGAGGTCGGCCAGCCCGAAGGCAACGTGAGCCTGCCGTCGGGCATTGCCTGGAACATGACCTGCATGCCGCGCCATGCGGCCTACTGGGTGCTGGAGATGGGCACCTCGCACATGCCGGCGTCCGCGCAGCTGGTGCGGCCCTCGCTGATGGTGGTGACGGGGCTCTCGATCGCATCGCAGAAGCACCGCGGCCCCTCGGAAGCGGCCGCGCGGCTCGACAGCCGGATCTTCCAGGCGATGGCGCCGGGCGACAGCGTGGTGCTCAACCGCGACATGGCCGAGTTCGCCACCTTCGCCGAGGCGGCGATGGCGCAGCAGCTGCAGATCGTGACCTGCGGCGAGCACAGGGACGCCGACGTGCGCCTGCTCGCCTTCGACCACGGCGAGGTGCAGGCGCTGGTGGCGGGCGAGCCCTTCCAGCTGCGGCTGAACGCGCCGGGCCGCCACATGGGCGCGAGCGCCATCGCGGCGCTCGCGGCGCTGCAGGCCATGCGCCTGCCGCTGGCGGCCGCCGTCGAGCCCTTCGCGCACTTCGAGCCGCCGGGCGGACGCGGCGCGCTGCACACCATCCACATCGGCGGCGGCAGCTTCAAGCTGATCGACGAGACCTACGACGCCAACCCGAGCTCGATGCGCGCTGCGCTGGAGCTGCTCTCGCAGGCGCCCTGCGAGCCGGCGCGGCGCGTGGCGATCCTCGGCGACATGCAGGAGCTCGGCCCCGCCGCGCAACGCCACCACCTCGACCTCGAGGCCGAGCTGCTCGCATCGCAGCCCGACCGCGTGCTGCTGTGCGGACCGCTGATGCGCGCGCTGCATGCGCGCATCCGCACCAAGGTCCATTCGCACTGGTTCGTCGACGTGTCCGACCTGTCGACCGCGCTCGGTGGGCTGCTGCAGCCCGGCGACTGGGTGTTGGCGAAGAGTTCCGCGGGCATCGGCCTGTCACGGCTGGCCCGGGTTTTGAAAGCACTGCCATGAGATTCAACGCACTCCTGCATTCGGCCTTCGGATACGAGGCCCCCGCCACGCGACAGCAGCCCGCGCGCCGCTGGTGGCTGGGGTGGCTGCAGCTGCTGTGCGCATGGGTGCTGTGCATGCTGCTGTGCGCCAACATCGCGCTGGTGTTCGCGCAGGATTTGTCAGGGCGAAAGGGAGAGGTCAGTGCAGGGAGGCCGGCCGGTTGCGCGGTAACGGGAAGCGCCGCGCAACCGGTGCCGGTTCACGGGATCAGGGCCGATGTGGCGAAGGGGCAGAGGCTGTCGTGCTGATGTGTGTTTGAAGCGCACCGCGAGTGAATATTTGCCTTGTAACAGCTGGGTAACAGTTGATAATGAGGCAGGCGTCACTGGACGACGAACCGGCTCTTTCCAATGATCAAGTTCCTCCTGCCCAGCCAACTGGTTGCCGAGACTCCGGACGAGCCCGGTGCCAGTCCCTACGCGGGCGCGCTGAACGCCGCGTTCCGCGCCGCCTATCCGCTCGTGAAGAGCGCCGCGTGGCGCTCGCTGCCCATCAGCCTGTTCGGGCTGCTGCCTTCGATCTTCCTGCTGCAGGTGTATGACCGCGTGCTGTCGCGCAGCGGCACCTCGACGCTGGCCGCGCTGGTCAGCGGCATCCTGTTCTTCCTGTGCATCGAGTTCTGGCTGCGCACGCGCCGCTCGCGCCTGCTGCGCAACGCGGGCGCCATCGTCGACCACGGCGTCTCGGGCGCCTTGCTGAACTCGATGCTGGGCCGCCCGCTGCGCGCGCTGGAAGCCCGGCCCGCGTCGGTGTGGCACCTGTACTTCCGCGACGTGGCCTCGGTGCGCGGCACCATCACCGGCGGGCTGGCCCAATCCATCTTCGACCTGCCCATGGCCGTCTTCGCGCTGGTGGTCATCGGCATCGTCGCGCTGCCGGTGCTGCCGGTGGTGGTGCTGTTCCTCGCGATCATGTCCTTCCTGGCGTGGTGGTGGGCCGACGAGGTGCGCTCCGGCCGCGTCGAGGAAGTGCAGCGCGGGCGCGGCCTGGAGCGCGTGACCGCCGAGATCTGCAACGCACGCGAAACGCTCAAGGCCCAGGCCAACGACGGCCCCACCATCGAGATGTGGCGCCAGACCTACAACGCGTGGCTCGCCGAGAGCTTCAGCAAGAACGGCCAGATCGAGACCGCGCGCGACGGCACCACCGTGCTGCTCACCGTGTTCTCCGTCGTCGTCGTGACCGTGGGCGCGGTGTCGGTGATGGAACAGTGGATGACGGTGGGCGGCCTCGTCGCATCGAACATGCTGGCGCTGAAGGCGCTGCAGCCGGTGGCCGGGCTGGTGTCCAACTGGCGCTCGCTGGCCACCGCGAAGGAAGCCGCCAAGCGCCTGGAGACCGTGCTGCGCGAGCCGGTCGAGAAGCCGCCCACGGGCATGACGCTGCCCCAGCCGCTGGGCCGCATCACGCTGAAGGACGTGAGCTTCAGCTTCACCGAGACCGCGCAGCAGCCGGTGCTGGAGAACGTCGACCTCGACATCGGCCCGGGCGGCCTGCACGTGATCGTCGGGCGCAACGGCGCGGGCAAATCCACGCTGGTGAAGCTGCTGTCGGGCCTTTACACGCCCACGCGCGGCATCGTCAGCATCGGCGAATACGACCTCTCGCAGTTCGGCCGCGAAGAACTCTCGCGCTGGATCAGCTACCTCTCGCAGGAGGTCTACTGGTTCGGCGGCTCGCTGATCGACGTGATGCGCCGCAATGCGCCGGGCCAGAGCGACGAGCAGATCGTCGCGGCCTGCAAGCTCTCGGGCGCGCACGACTTCATCTCGCGGCTGCCCGATGGCTACCGCACCATGGTGGGCGAAGGCGGCACCGGCGTGTCGGTGGGCGAACGGCGCAAGCTGGCGCTGGCCATGAGCTTCCTGCGCAAGCCCTCGGTGCTGGTGCTCGACGAGCCCAGCAACGACCTCGATTTCCAGAGCGAGCGCAACCTGCTCGCCACGCTGCTCGCGGTGGCCA
>Ga0102589_1004047_pt1 | contig 14254 bp, 15 predicted proteins | sample AraplaMF_Col_mLB_FD_76858 | JGI IMG/M metagenome (GOLD analysis project Ga0102589, IMG submission 76858) | Arabidopsis root microbial communities from the University of North Carolina, USA - plate scrape MF_Col_mLB | ecosystem: Host-associated > Plants > Roots > Endosphere | place: USA... | reverse complement strand
TAAATTATTTACTACTTGAAAATATTAAAAGGAAAAATGCAGGAGAAGATCTATTAGATTTTAGTCCAATCTTATTAATTAACTTTGATAATAAAATACTATATTCAATGTTTCCAGAACCGGCATCATACGAAAACTATGTACCAAAAGATTGGAGTGGTACATATGAAGATTTCACTGAATTCATACCTACAGCAGAGAAATATTGGATAGATAAGTTTAATAATAATTTACTTTTACTATAATTTAAGTAGGAAAATAGAGATGATAGTATAAGAATTTATTACCTTAATAGAGCTTATGAGATTAATAGAGAAGTAAAAGGAGTAAAATAGTCATGAAATATCCATATAGTTTTGAAGTGCTTAACAGTGGCGATTTAGTTATGAGACTTCCTAAAGAAATTAAACTTGTTGAAACTTTTTTAGGAATTGAAGTTGCAGCTTTTGGAGATTGGATTTTAGAAGAAATACATAGTATTTTAAATGGAGAAAAAAATTATGTGGTAGTAAATGGCAACATTTGCGGTTTAGAAATTCAGAACGACACAACTACTATATTAGACAATTTAGCCGAAGATGGTAAAGGAGAATATTGTGAGATTGAAACAATGGAATTGGTAAAATTAATTCATATTTGGTTAAATAAACGAAAAGAATATAAGAAAGATACAAAATAAAGGAGTGTAATAATTTAAATAGCTGTTCTCTTCATGTGAAGTCGACTTTATTTTTTATTCACAAGGGGTATTAATATATGTTCCAAACTATACGCGTAGGGTTTCCTACGCTATTTATTTTGCTCATTGAGGTCAATCTTTCCTTCCCCTCTTCTATTTTTACCGACGATACTATTCTATATCAAGACATACTTCACATAAAAAGAGAAATCATTATTTACCATATTGCCCTAAGTTACGGAAACAATTATACTAGATGTAATCAGAATAAATAATCTGAATATTCTCAGAATTTAAGATAAAATCTTTACCGCCCACAATTAGATAGATTCATGCTATTTTTCACTAAATAGATTAGAAAACAATAATAACATTAGGAGGATTACGATGCACCAGCTTGATTCATTACATCCCATTATAGAAAAAATAATCAACAATATTGAAAAGTTAATGGTCGGAAAACGAAAAGAAACGATCTTAGCTTTGACAGCTCTCTTAGCTGAAGGTCATGTACTATTAGAAGATGTTCCTGGCGTCGGGAAAACAATGTTAGTACGGGCACTTTCTAAATCTATTGATGCTGATTACAAACGTATTCAATTTACACCTGATTTACTTCCATCAGATGTTACAGGTGTTTCTATTTATAATCCGAAAGAGCTCCAATTTGAGTTCAAGCCTGGACCAATTATGGGGAATTTTATACTGGCTGATGAAATTAATCGTACATCTCCAAAAACACAGTCAGCCTTACTTGAAAGTATGGAAGAAGGCAATATTACAATAGATGGTATGACAAGACCGTTACCAAAACCGTTCTTTGTAATGGCTACACAAAATCCGGTCGAATACGAGGGAACATACCCTTTACCAGAAGCACAGCTCGATCGTTTCTTGTTGAAACTAAAAATGGGATATCCTACACCAGAAGAAGAATTTGAAATTTTAAATCGGATGGAAAAAACGAATCCTCTCTCCCATTTACAAGCTATTACTACAATAGAAGAATTACTTTATTTGCAACAGTGCGTACGGGAAATAAGCATGGACAAAGCAATCAAGCATTACATTGTAAAGCTTGTTAGTCAGACTCGTTCTTATAGTTCTATACAGCTTGGTGCAAGTCCACGTGGCTCGATTGCTTTAATGAAAGCTTCACAAGCTTATGCTTTTATCCATGGAAGAAATTATGTTATTCCAGACGATGTTAAATTTTTAGCTCCTTACGTATTGGCTCACAGACTCATTCTAAAAATGGAAGCAAAATTTGAAGGGATTACAGGAGAACAAGTTATCGCAAAAATTGTTGCAAGAACTACCGTACCGACTCAAAGGAAGATGAACCTTTGATGAAACGAATACTACGATCACTCTATCATTTTACTAAGTTATCACTCATTCCGTTATGCTTAGTCTTAACATTTGTATACGCTATGCTTCAAGGAGGATTTGTAAGTTGGTTTTTGTTTTACAGTATGATTCCTATTGGTCTTTATTCATTATTACTCCCCTTCTATGCTTTACGGAACGCCGAAGTAAAACGAATAACAAATCAAGACGAATATGTTGCAGGAGAACCATTTTTAAGCACCATTACAATAAACAGAAAATTTCCTTTTCCCTTACTTTATTTAATTATAGAAGATGAACTACCATCACAATTTACAAATTGTAAACAAACGAGAATGAATAAAGTAATACTCTTTCCAGGATTGAAACGAAATATTTCGTTTCAATATGCAATTGACACAATCCCTAGAGGTGAGCACTCTTTTTCAAGCGTACGTGTCAAAACTGGCGATCTATTCGGTATGATGGAGAAAGAAATAACTTTCTCAGTTCCAGATACATTTTTAGTCTATCCTCAGTATGTAGATATAACGTATCGACAAATGGAAAATCATTTCGAACAAGGAGCTCTTTCAGCAAATATAAATTTAGTAAAAGATTCTACCATTTCTGTCGGTGTGAGAGACTATAAACCTGGTGACCGCTTTTCGTGGATTGATTGGAAAGCAACTGCACGAACAAACAACATTATGACGAAAGAATTTGAACAACAGCGCAGCCATAATATTATGATATTCATGGACAGAACCTCATCCCCTCTATTCGAATCAGTCGTCACATTTACTGCCTCTATTGTTAGGACTGTCTTGAAACAAAATTCACCAGCGTCATTCGTGTCTTTCGGAAAAGAGCGAACTTTTTTCCCTTTAGACAATGGAGATAGTCAGTTACATCAAATCTTTTGTCATTTAGCGAAAGTACAAGCGGACAGCGCATTCCCGCTCTCCAGGAGTGTTGAAATGGAATTAAGAAAAATTTATGAGCCTGTAACGATTATACTCGTGACAAGCGATCTTTCTCCCGATATTCAAAAAACAGCTGACTTTGCTGCTATAAAAAATAGAAAATTAATGGTTTTTGTCGTGAAAGAAAAAGCAAATCAACTCTCACATCGAGAACTCAGTATTCTAGAAACTCTACAAAAAAGAAAAATATTTGTAAATGTGGTTTATGGAAACCAGTATACAAACGTGTTTTTTGAGGTGAGCAAATGATAACATTACAGGCAAAAAAACAATTGGATATGACTAGATTTTTCATGCATGCATGCGCATTTCTACTTTTACTAGAATGGCTAAGGCCTCTTATAGGTATTACAAACGTAGGTAGATTAGATATTTTTGTAATATTTATAGGGATTTGCTTCACTCTCTCTTTTTTTCAAACAAGATGGCAGATTCCTATAAAGATTGTCACAATTTTATTCATCATTCATTTCCTGTATTATAAAAATGCTTTTATAAATCCATCTTGGTTAACGAAATTTTTTACTGATATTTCTCGAAATTCCTCCTTGTTATTTCAAGGGAATTTGCTAGATATTTCTCCAGTTTTTCCAACACTTTTATTTTTTATATCATTTTGGTTTTTGAGTGCTTTCATCTCTTTTTGGATGATTCATAAAAAACGTGGATTTTTATTTCTTTTATTGACTATTATTTATATTACTGTTTTTCATAACCTGCATTTATATAATGCTAATTACGCTATTGTTCGTGCTGTTGTTATTGGCTTTTTTATGCTTAGTCTTCTTCGCATAGAACGAATAAAAGAGATGGAACACTTACAAAATTATGCTAGAGAAATCTCAAAATTACTTAGACCACTTACAATATTTATTGTATTGTCAGCAACCATCGCATACTTCGCTCCAAAATTTGGTGCTCAATGGCCAAACCCAATGGATTTTTTAAAATTCAACACGTCCGAAGCAAGTAAAAAGCAAGGAATTTCTAAAATTGGGTATAGTTTAGATGACTCGAGATTAGGCGGTCCTTTTAAGGCGGATCCTACAATTGTTTTCACAGCACAAACAGAAAACAAACAATATTGGAGAGTCGAAACGAAAGATTTTTATACAGGAAAAGGCTGGGAAGTTTCTGAAAATCAAAAAAAGGTTTCTTTTAAAAATAAAAATGACGTCGTGAGCTGGTACGAACAAAATACAAAAACAGAGACAACTAAGGCGACAATTACCATGCAAAAAAGTTACCCTCACCTTACCTATCCAGCAGGATTAGTATCTGTTGCAGCTTCTTCTAATGTATCATACAGTATTGACCCATTTTCAGAAAAAATCTATACGATGGACGGAGATTCTTCTACTACTTTACATTCATATAAAGTAACGTATGAGGTCCCGGAGTTTTCCATAGAAAACTTAAAAGCTGTAAAAACGAATGAAGGTCAAGAAACAAATCCTTATTTCATGACAAAGTACACGCAACTTCCCGAATCATTACCGCAGCGAGTAAGAGACTTAGCTGCTAATCTAACAAACGATAAAGACAACCGATATGATAAAGTATTGGCTATTGAAAACTACTTCACTGACCATTCTTTTGTATACGAAACAACAAGTGTCTCATTCCCTGCCAAAAACCAAGATTATGTAGATCAATTCCTTTTTGATACAAAAAGCGGCTACTGTAATAATTTCTCAACATCTATGATCGTGTTACTTCGTTCTGCCGGGATTCCTGCTCGCTGGGTAAAAGGTTATACGGAAGGAACTCTTGATAATACACTCGCCTCTGCAGACGGTGAGGATGTTTATAAAATCGCAAACGATAACGCACACTCTTGGGTCGAAGTATATTTCGCTGGATACGGATGGATTCCATTCGAACCAACAAAAGGATTTACGAATCCCTATAATTTCACAAATAATACCCCTGCTCCTACTATACAAAATAGCGAAGAAACTAATTCTCAAAACACGCAAATGCACCAAAGAAACAATGAAGCAAAGCTTAAAAGTTTAATAGAAGATACAGAAGAAACTCCTACTAAAAAGATTACAAATTCTAAAAATAAATTTTCTTGGTGGTACGTGTTCCTTTCTACGATACCAATAAGTATCATCGGCTATACTCTCTTCGCTACTAGAATGAAATGGATTACATTTTTTATCATTCTTTTCTATAAATATCGAAAAGATGATACTGTTTATAGCAAAGCTTATGATGCCCTTTTGAAACAATTTGCGAGAACTGGTATACCACGAGAGGAAAGTCAAACATTCCGAGAATATGCTTTCCATATCGATACACTTTACAACTCAAATGATATGCAACAGCTTACTTTCAGTTATGAAAACGCTATGTATCAAAAGGGACAGGCCGCAGCAGAATGGGAAAAATCTGTACACTTGTGGGAAATCCTTATGAAAAAAGCTGCTTCTCCGCCTAAATCAAATGACTTCCATTCAGCGATTTAATCTTGAAAAAGCCTCAAAGAACTACATTGTTCTTTGAGGCTTTTTTTAATAAAGTGAAACTTCTAGTTATTCTCCAAGTACCTTCTCAATCTCAACCTCTAAATCAACCGGCTTCGTCTGCGGCGCAAAACGCCCTACTACTTTCCCGTCTTTTCCAATTAAAAACTTAGTAAAGTTCCATTTCACTGCTTTCATACCTAGTAAACCTGGTGCTTGTTCTGTCATGTATGTATAAAGAGGATGAGCCTTATCACCTTTCACATCAATCTTTGCAAACATCGGGAAATTCACACCGTAGTTTAACTCACAAAAACTAGTAATATCTGCTTCTGTACCTGGTTCTTGTCCTCCGAATTGATTACAAGGGAAACCGAGTATTTCTAGTCCTTGGTCTTTATATTTATCATATACTTCTTGTAGTCCTTTATATTGCGGCGTAAAACCACATTTGCTAGCTACATTTACAATAAGAAGCGCTTTCCCTTCGTAATCTTTTAACGATTTATCTTCTCCTGTAATCGTTTTAGCTGAAAAATCATAAACTGTCATTATCCTTGCCCCTCTCTTCACTACCATTCTATGTTTATACTATACTACATTCGTGAATATACAGCTCTTATTACGTACTTACAACCAGAAATGATAGCGCTTTATTTTTGTTCAAAAATTCGACACAAACTACTAGACTTTTAAGATGCAAAGTTTTACAATTGAATTGTGAACAAAATGTGACAGTTTATATTCTATTATTATAGAAAAGGATGGTGTTCAATATGAAAACTGCACAACATGAAACGATTTCAAATCGCGAGTTTTATTTCGTACTATATATGATGTTATTGTATGTGATTGGCTGGGTAATCGATGTAAATGGTTTATTTTTAAGCTCCTATTTTAATTTAGCTGGAGAAATTATGCTTCCATTAGTTGGCGGTATTGTTGGGCTGTTCGTTATGTCTATCAATAAACAACAAAAGCAATAATTACAATACAAAAAGGCAGAAAACGAGGCTTTCGTTTTCTGCCTTTTTGTATTTTTAGCGTATAATAGTTACATACCTTATATAAGGAGTGGTAAAGATGAAAAAAGTAGAGCAACTATCTTCTCACCTATATCTGATTGATGATTTCGATCTACAGCATAATGAACGAACAGGTACATACGTTTTATTAGGTGACGATATTACTTTAATTGAAACTTGTGCAGCCCCTTCTCTTCCGTATATTTTAGAAGGCTTACAACAATTACATATTGATTTAAACGCAGTTAAAAACATTATCGTTACACACGTTCATTTAGATCACGCAGGGGCTGCTGGTTTAATGATGGAAAAGTGTCCAAATGCTACTTTATATGTGCATTCTCGCGGTGCTCGTCATATGATTAATCCAACAAAACTCATTTTAGGCGCAAAAGCTGTATACAGAGAAGATTTCGACAAACTATTTGATCCCATTCTTCCTATAGAAGAAGAACGTGTTCATATTGTACAACATGGTGATACATTACAAATTGCCGAAGACCGCATGCTTACATTTTACGATACACCGGGACATGCAAAGCACCATATTAGCATTCACGATTCATTAACAAACGGCATTTTTACTGGTGATACAATTGGCATTTATTATAGAGAACTTGCAGACGTTGGTGTAGAACTATATTTACCATCAACGTCTCCTTCACAATTCCAACCCGATGCGATGATTGCTTCTAAAAATCACATTCAAAGTATGAATGTAGATAGTATTTATTTCGGCCATTACGGCGCATCATCCAATGTTACAGAAGTATATAACCAGCTTGAACATTGGTTACCTATTTTCGTTCATACTGGAAAAGAGGTCTTTGAACAGTATAATGATTTCGATGAAGCTACTAAAGCTTTACAAACTGTATTAATGGATAAGATCTCTTCCCACCTTACAAAGTTAAACGTTCCATCAGATCATTCCGTTTATAACATTTTACATCTAGATATAGAAATTAGCGCGATGGGCATTATAGATTATTTCACGAAGCAAGAAAAAGAAAAATCCACTATTAACTAACCGTAAAAAAAGAGATATACAACAGTAGTTATTGTATATCTCTTTTTTCTTTGAATATATTTTTAATAAAGGATGGTGGAATACAATGCAAAAAGTGATGCTATACCTTTGCTTTACATTATTTATCGTCTTATTATTATTCGTCGGAGTGAAAATTCAATTTTATTTAGATACAGATGCGCAGGCAACCTTTAACGTTTATCCAAGATTATTCTACTTTACACTCTTCCCTCTTATAGTTGGCATTTTATTACGATTCCTTCAATCCATTAATCGCTACACAAGTAAACAAAACTGGCGCTTTCAACCGGATAAATTTATCGCTATTACTGTGCCTACTCTATTCATTTCCTTTTCTCCAGCTCTACTCTTTTCATCACTTGGTGCGTACTTACCTTATTTAGCTAATATTATTCTTATAAATACAACTTTTGTTACGATAATTAGTTTAATAGCTGGTTATTCACTGTTAGATTCCTTTATACAAAAAGACACTGCAAATATGAAAAAATATAATTGATGACCAATACTTAAATATCATTGGTTTCGGCGGTTTATTTATAAATGCAATATTACTTATAAAAGTCGCTACACATGAGAAAAGGAAATTTATATTAAACTAAAAGGGATCACGTACTAAGTCAAATTACATTTCAATCAAGGGAGAATTATTATGTATAGATTTTTTGGAATCTCATGTTTAATGTTTCTCGCAAGCATATTTTCTTTCTTTATTCTAAGAGGGCCTAATGCAAATTTAACTTTAGTTATTTCCATACTAGTTATTCTCTCATTACTCGGCATTATTTTTGCGATAGCTTCAAAGAATTGGTTATTCGGAATAGTTGGTACAGCATTAAATGGAATAATACTAGTAGTTGCATATTTCCTATTGCTAGCAAAAGGCATAGGTGGTTAATATATTTACGTTTCAATAAGAAAAACTCAGAGCTTAGACTCTGAGCTTTTTTACTTATCTCACCTTTTCGTCTACATACTCCATAAACTGCTCTGCTTTCATAAATCTTTCTTTATATGCATCAGGTACTTCTTCTAGTTTTATTGCACCGGTTGATTTTGTCTTCACTCGTACTATTTCATGTGTCATTAAAGCTTCCATATAGCGATCAAACTCTTCTTGCGTTAATACTTCCCTACTTGATTTATGACCATTTAATTTATCAAAGTATGGTTGAAGGCCCATACTTACCTTTTTCATTTCTTCTCTTTTTGCTGGTGATAATGCATCATAATCAATATTACCGTTCGAATCTCCGTACGCAAGCTTTGCATTTGTTAATTTTTTAAGTTCTTTTGTAAACACTTCATATTCTTTTGTACCCATTTCATCTTTCGCTTCTGATAGCTTTGCACTAAAACGCATGTACGCCTCTAATGTCATCGTTCCAGCATGTTTTTTTAAGTTTTCAAAAGATCCGTATATACCATCTGCCATAATAGATTGATACGCAAAACCGGTCGTCGGGATTAAAAAAGCCGCTGCAAGTACTCCTGCGATAAGGCGTTTCTTCCTCTTACGCCCCCCTTGATTCATTTTTATTTGAACGATTACTTTTTCTTTCAACTCCGGCGGGGCAACAATCCCCTTCGCTTCCTCTTGTATAGATTCTCTAACTCTACAATCTAAACTCATTTCACATTCCCTACCTCTCCTAAAAAGATTTCTTCTATTTGCTCTTTTTGACGTAGTTTTTTTAATGCTGCGTGAATTCTAGATTTCACAGTACCAATTGGAATATGTAATATTTGTGCTACTTCTTCTTGAGAGTAGTCGTGTAAGTATCTTAATATAATAACTTGTTTCAATTTATACGGTAATTTATAAATAAGTTCGATTAGTTTTTGATTTGATATTTTACTTACAACATCGTTAGAAAAATCAATTTGTACTGGTTTTCTTTGCTCTTCTGCTTTTTTTATAATTCGTAGTCGCATCCACCTCTTTCTTCTATAAGAGTGAATTTGTTTAATCGCAAGTCCAATTAACCAAGGACGAAATGGCTTCTCGCTATCATACTTACGAAGCGATTCATATAGTTGTATGTATATTTCTTGAACGACATCATCTACATCCGCTTTATCATCTATTAAAAAATGTGCTGTTTTATATACTTCTTGAATCGTTTTATCATACAATTCGCTATACGCTTCTTTATTGCCTGATAAAGTTAATTGGATTAAATCTGTATACACTGTTTCATCCTTCATATACCATCCCTCCTTTGTCTTACACTATATATTGGCAAGTAATCCATATTTCGTTCGATTTTTCAAAAGTTTTTTATATAAATTAATATAATGATTCAATAAGTTCATAAGCTTCACTTATAACCTTGCATAACAATTATATAATTTTCCAATTTCTAGTGAACATTTAAAATGATTTATATAGTCAAATTTAGGGGGATAAATAATGAAAGCTATCATTGTAACGTCGTTCGGTGGTCCTGAAGTGATGAAATATACAGATGTGGATATGCCGGCTATTTCAGAAAATCAAGTTTTAATTCGTGTTGTTGCTACGAGTGTAAATTTCGCTGATATTAAATCACGTTATGGCAAAAAAGGAAATAAAGTACTACCTTTTATTCCAGGGATAGATGTCGCTGGTGTTGTAGAACGTGTCGGCTCTCATGTAAAAAATATTCAACCTGGACAACGTGTCATTGCTTTTCCTCAAAATGGATCTTACGCTGAATATGTTGTTGCAAATGAAAATCTTACTTTCGTATTACCTGATGAAGTCGATTTTCAAATTGCAGCAGCATGCCCTATCGTATCTTTCACAAGCTATAATTTACTCGCAAATGTAGCAAGGCTTCAACAAGGGGAATCTGTACTCATTCATGCGGCTGCTGGTGGAATTGGCACTACTGCTATTCAACTTGCAAAACTATTAGGGGCTGGAACAATTATAGGTACTGTCGGAAGTGAAGCAAAAAAAGAAATTGCTTTAGATGCCGGAGCTGATTATGTTATTTGTCATCAAGATGAAGATTTTGTAGAGAAAGTCAATGAGCTAACAAACGAAGAAGGAGTGAATATCATTTTGGACTCTATTTCTGGAACTATTTCGGAAAGAAGTTTAAAATGTCTTGCTTATTACGGTCGCCTCATTCATTTCGGTAATGCAAGTGGTGAAATTGGCAATTTCCAAACGAAAGATTTACATGCAAGTTGCCGCTCTATACTCGGTTTTAGCTTTGGAACTACACGAAAAAAACGTCCTGAACTGCTCCAAGAAACTGCAAATGAAGTTTTCCGTTATTTGTGTGACGGAAGTTTGCAACTTAAGGCTACGAAATCTTTTCCACTCCAAGATGCAGGGAAAGCACATGAATGGGTCGAAAGTAGAAAAAGTACAGGGAAAGTAATACTCACTGTTCAGTCCTCCTCCTGAAATGAATACTTGAAACCGAGGTGTCATTCATGGGATCACGAATTATGCATGCTATTATCGCTAACGGTATTGCCGAAAAACTATGTATTCAAGATAAAACTTCTTTCATACTCGGAGGTGTAGCCCCTGATGCGGTTCATTCAGCAGAAGAAAAAGGAACTTCACACTTTTACGCTGGTACAACGAAAAACTATACGAGAAGGATAGATTTCAATTCTTTTTTTCAAAAATATAAAGCTCAAATGGATTCCCCTTTTCTCTTAGGCTATTACACCCATCTCATTGCCGATGATAATTGGCTAAGTGGCTTTTTTCTACCTTGGCTAAAAAATAGAATAGAAAATGATGAAACTATCGCACCTATGTACTATAACGATTTTAAATTGTTAAATGCAAAGTTGCTTCATCATTACGATAAAGAACAACAGCTATTCTCTCTTCTCAATCAAGAGGCTCACATCGTGGATATTGAAGAAGTTACTAAAGAAAACGTCTTAGAATTTCGAAAGTACCTTTTTGAAGATATGTTGTATCCTGAGCAACATTTGCATGAAGACTTACAAGTATTTACGTTTAATCAAATCGTTGGTTACATTGAAACAGCTATTGAAAAAGGCGTATTTTATATTAATCAACTCTCTAATGAAAAATCCACTTCAAACATGTAATCCCCTTCAATATATTTGAGGGGGATTTTTCACATAGCAATATTATTATTTGTTCTTTTCCATAACCGCAAAATAATTCCCTTCACTATCAGCAAAGTTAAACACTTTGCCAGAAGGCATAGTTACCATTTCGCCAACAGTAACATTTTTATTTTTTAAATCTGTATATAATTGATCAAGATTTTCTGAGAAGAACATTAAGGACGGTGTACCAAGATTTAATTCTGGGCTCATTTTCGAAATAACTTCTTTATTATGTAATATAATGCTTGTTTCTGCACCGCTAATCGGAGCAATTTCAATCCATCTCATTCCTTGCTTATTATCTTCCTCTGCTACTACATGAAACCCTACCTTTTCCGTCCAAAAATTTACTGCATCATCTTGATTATTTACATATAACATAATTTGTCCAACTTTATGGATCATTTCATTTCCCCCTAATGTTTTTTATATTCTATGTAGGTTTCTACAAATACTATCGTTATTCCTTTTGAGTTGGTATGTACTTCTTTGCAAAATTTATCGACTGACTGATCCCATCCAGTTCATCAAAATAATCATTTCTTTCAATCATGTTATATCCTTCGAATCTAATTTTATCTAATACCTTGAAGAATATATCGAAATCTACTTCACCATTCCCTGCTGCGACTTCAATATACTTACTTGAACTACCGCTTTTTACTTTTGTACAATCTTTAATATGAGTTTGTACTATATAATCTTTTAGTAGTAATAAACTTTCTATCAAGTTTTCATTTATATCGCTAATTAAATTTGCTGGATCAAAGTTAATCGCTAATCCTTTTGAATTTATATTTTCTAAAAACCGCTTTAACACTATCGCTTTTTCAGATCCCGTCTCAATGGCGAAGAATCCTCCAAATCTGAACGCTAAGTCTCCTATTTCATTACAAACACGTATCATTTTATCATAGTGCTCACTATTTTCATCATCAGGGATTTTCCCAATATGGGCTGTTACTATGCTAGCACCTAACCTTAACCCTTTATCAGTAATATATTTAAAATTCTCTATTGCACATTCAGCTTCCGTTCCTATTATTCCATTTTCTCCGAAGCTAATTGCTAATGACGGGACTTGAATCTCATTAAAAGATAAGTTTTCTTTTAATGTGTTCCATTGTACCTTTGAAATGTTAGCTAAGTTGAAAGTCGAATTCACAGCATATAATTGAACATATTCTAACCCCCATTCTCTCGCCTTCTTTATTCCTTCGTTTACTTCAATATGTTTTGTATTTAAAAACATTCCTAATTTCCTATCCATATGTGTACCTTCTTTTTATTATTTCGCGTCAGTTTAATATTCGACTTTTTTTATGTTATTTCCTCGTATAAACGAAATAAATAAACTACCCTTTTTTCGATACTCCCAGTAGAAGCATATATATGATAGGCACATAAAAAACACTAATACAATTCCCATTATCACTTGATTACAAACAAAAAAGACGTAACTACAAATAGTTACGCCTTCCTCATCATTTATCTAGGTTTTTTCTTCCCAGTAAACGCTGGTTTCTTTTTCTTTGGTGCTTTCGGTTTCGTTTCTACAAATGATCCGTTGAACATTTCTTGCTTTGTAAATACAATACCTAATTTTTTCGCAAATTGCAGTAGTTTACGCTCTTCTTGTGGAGTTACAAGAGATACAACAGTTCCTTCTTTGCCCATACGTCCAGTACGTCCGGAGCGGTGAATGTATTGGTCTACTGTGTCTGGTAATTCTAAGTGAATTACATGTGTTAAATCATCAATATCAATACCGCGTGCCGCAATATCAGTAGCAAGTAGTATTTCTAATTTACCGCCGCGGAAAGCACGCATCGTCGCTTCACGTTCTTGCTTACTTGCTTCTGCATGAAGAGCTGCTGCTTTCATTTTACGGAATTTCAATTTCTGAGTAATTTCATCTAAACGGAATGGGTCGTTTAAGAAAGCAACTGCTTTTACATCGCCCATATGCATAATTCTTCTTACGTAATCATTTTTTTCGCGTCGCTCACAAATGATATACGTATGCTCAACTAAGCTTTTTGACTCAGCACGAGTTACACGTACCACTTGTGGTTCAACTGCTAAATCACGTGCCGCATCTTCTGCAGCTTTTGTCATTGTTGCCGAGAAGAATACTAATTGACGATCGCGCATCGTTGATTTAATTACATCTTGTACGGCGCCCATCATCTTTTGTTTTACAATTTGATCAAATTCATCAAATACAATCGTTTTCACTTCATGCATTTTTAGCTTTTTCATACGGATTAATTCTAAAATACGTCCTGGTGAACCGACAATCACTCTTGGGTGTTTCTTTAATTTTTCAACTTGGCGCTTAATGTCTGCACCACCAATTAAAGATGCACCTGAAATCTCAGTTCCTGCTGTAAACTTTTGAACCTCTTCATGAATTTGCATAACAAGCTCACGTGTTGGCGCTAAAACAACAACTTGTGGTTGTTTTACTTCAGGGTTAATTTTATGTAAAAGGGGTAATAAGTACGCTAATGTTTTTCCTGTTCCAGTTGGAGATTCAGCTATAACGTCTTGTCCTTCTAAAATAGTTGGAATCGCTTGTTTTTGAATTTCAGTTAATTCTTTAAAACCAGCCTTCTCCC
>Ga0102589_1004043_pt1 | contig 14269 bp, 13 predicted proteins | sample AraplaMF_Col_mLB_FD_76858 | JGI IMG/M metagenome (GOLD analysis project Ga0102589, IMG submission 76858) | Arabidopsis root microbial communities from the University of North Carolina, USA - plate scrape MF_Col_mLB | ecosystem: Host-associated > Plants > Roots > Endosphere | place: USA... | reverse complement strand
CCCTTGAGCGTGTCGACCAGGCCGGCGGCCTTGACCGCCGCGACCAGCGTGGTGTGGTCCTTGGAGTTGACCGCGTTGTCGATGATGTCCTTGCTGGCCAGCATGGGCGCGCCGCCCACCATGACTTGCGCGAACGAGGGAAGGGCCGCAAACGACAGGGCCAGCGCGACGCCCAGGGAAGCGAGTTTGTGTTGAGTCTGCATAAGAAGTCCTTTGATGAAGAGTTGAACCAGAAGCCGAAATCACCATGATTCAAGCGGCTGTGATGAATACGGGGCGCGGGGGCCCGCTGGATTCAAAACAGATTCGGTTTCAACACGTTCAAGGCCTTCACGGCCGCAAGAGGCCCGCAGGCTTCAGCCGGCGCGTTCGAAGAAGGCGCGCACGGCCCGCGGATAAATCAAATGCTCCTGAGTCAGCACGCGCGCGGCCAGGCTTTGCGCCGTGTCGCCCGGCAGCACCGGCACCACGGCCTGGGCCAGGGTGGCGCCGTGGTCTAGCTCGGCCGTCACCTGATGCACCGTGGCGCCCGCCACCGTGCAGCCGGCGTCTATCGCGCGCTGGTGGGTGTTCAGGCCGGTAAAGGCCGGCAACAGCGAGGGGTGGATGTTGATCAACCGCCCCGCATAGTGCTGCACAAAGCCGGGCGTCAGGATACGCATGAAACCGGCCAGCACCACCAGGGCCGGCGCATAACCGTCTATGCGCGCCATCAGTTCGGCGTCAAAAGCCTCGCGCGACGCAAAATCCTTGTGCGGCACCACGGCAGTGGCGATGCCCAGGCTGCGGGCCAACTCCAGCCCCGCGGCGTCGGCCCGGTTGCTGATGACGGCCGCCACCTGGGCGCCGAAAAGGCCGCGCCAGCCCTCCTTGTCCGCGGCGCGGGCGATGGCGGCCATGTTGGAGCCGCTGCCGGAAATCAGGATGACGATGTTTTTGTTCGCGCTGGACATAACCCCCTAGTTTAGAGGGGCCGGACTGCCGGCCTGGCCGACTCTGGCCCCATGTCCCAACTGAGACATAAAATTGCGAACGACCGTGCTAAAAATAAGAAATCCACCGCAGGCACGCCGCTGCGGCAGCCCGACAACCCCGGAGACATCCCGCCATGGATTTAGCTTTCACCCCTGAAGAACAGGCATTTCGCGAAGAGATTCGCGCCTGGGTCCGCGCCAACCTGCCGGCCGATATTTCGCACAAGGTGCACAACGCCCTGCGGCTGACGCGTGACGATATGCAGCGCTGGGCCAAGATACTCGGCAAAAAAGGCTGGCTGGGCCACGGCTGGCCCAAGGAATTCGGCGGCCCGGGCTGGAACGCGGTGCAAAAGCATTTGTTTGAGGAAGAATGCGCCCTGGCCGGCGCGCCGCGCGTCGTGCCCTTCGGCCCGGTGATGGTGGCGCCCGTGATCATGGCTTTCGGCACCCCGGAACAGCAAAAGCGCTTCCTGCCCGGCATCGCCAGCGGCGAAGTCTGGTGGAGCCAGGGTTATAGCGAGCCGGGTTCGGGCTCCGACCTCGCCTCGGTCAAATGCCGGGCCGAGCGCCAGGGCGACAAATACATCGTCAACGGCCAGAAGACCTGGACCACCCTGGGCCAGTACGGCGAGTGGATTTTCTGCCTGGTGCGCACCAGCACCGAAGGCAAGCCGCAGACCGGCATTTCCTTTCTGCTGGTCGACATGAAGTCGCCCGGCGTGACGGTACGCCCCATCGTGCTGCTGGACGGCGAGGCCGAGGTCAATGAGGTCTGGTTCGACAACGTCGAAGTGCCGGCCGAAAACCTGATCGGCGAAGAGAACAAGGGCTGGACCTACGCCAAGCACCTGCTCAGCCACGAGCGCACCAACATCGCCGACGTGAACCGCGCCAAGCGCGAACTCGAGCGCCTCAAACGCATCGCCAAGGCCGAAGGCGTCTATGACGACCAGCGCTTTCGCGACGAGATCGCCAAGCTCGAAGTCGACGTGGTGGCGCTCGAAATGCTGGTGCTGCGCGTGCTCTCGGCCGAAAAATCGGGCAAGAACTCGCTGGACATCGCCGGCCTGCTCAAGATACGCGGCAGCGAGATCCAGCAGCGCTACAGCGAACTCATGATGCTGGCCGCCGGCCCCTTCAGCCTGCCCTTCATCGAAGAAGCCATGGAGGCCGGCTGGCAGGGCGACTTCCCCGGCGGCCTGGCCGGCGACGCGCCGCTGGCGTCCACTTACTTCAATCTGCGCAAGACCACGATTTACGGCGGCTCCAACGAAGTGCAGCGCAATATCGTCTCGCAAGTCGTTCTCGGCTGATTCGGGCTTAAAGGAAACACATCATGGATTTCGATTTCACCGACGACCAGGAACAGCTGCGCGACGCCGTGCGCAAATGGGTGGACAAGGGCTATGGCTTCGAGCGCCGCCGCGGCATCGCCAAGGCCGGCGGCTTCTCGCGCGAGGCCTACGGCCAGATCGCCGAACTGGGCCTGACCGGCCTCTACATCCCCGAGGCCGACGGCGGCCTGGGCATGGGCCCCGTCGAGGGAATGGTGGTGATGGAGGAACTGGGCCGCGGCATCGTGCTCGAGCCCTTTGCCCAAGCCCTGATCGCCGGCGCCGTGCTCGCCGCCTACGCGCCCGCCGCCCTCAAGGCCGCCTGGTTGCCGAAAATCGCCTCGGGCGAAGCCCTGGTGGTGCTGGCCTACCAGGAACGCGCGGCGCGCTACGACTTTGAGAAATGCCAGGCCACGGCCACCGCGGCCGGCGATGCCTGGACGCTGGACGGCATCAAAAGCATAGTCCCCGCCGGCGACCAGGCCGAGGCTTTTATCGTGCCCGCGACGGTCAAGGGCAAGCTTGCGCTGTTCCTGGTCGAACGTACGGCAGCCGGCGTCACGACGCGCGGCTACGGCACGCAAGACGGCGGCCGCGCCGCCGAGGTGGTGCTCAAGAACGCGCCCGCGGCCTTGATCACGCTGGACGGCCAGGCCGCCCTGGCCCAGGCGATTGACATCGGCATCGCCGCCACCTGCGCCGAAGCCGTGGGCGTGATGGACAAGACCCTGGCCATCACCGTCGAATACATGAACACCCGCAAGCAGTTCGGCGTGGCCATCAGCAGCTTCCAGGCCCTGCGCCACCGCGTGGCCGACATGAAGATGCAGCTGGAGCTGGCCCGTTCCATGAGCTATTACGCCTCGCTCAAGCTCAATGCACCGGCCGATGAACGGGCCCGTGCGCTGGCCCGCGCCAAGTACCAGCTCGGAGTCTCCATGCGTTTTGTCGGCCAGCAGGCCGTGCAGCTGCACGGCGGGATAGGCGTGACCGACGAATACATCGTGAGCCACTACTTCAAGAAGCTGACCCAGCTGGAAATGACCTTCGGCGACACGCTGCACCACCTGGGCGAGGTGTCCAGCCGCATGCAGGAGACAGCTGGGGTATTTGCCTGAGATTGCCGTCTACGGTCTGGACATTAAAGATGGCGGCTATTCGCAGCTGGAGCTCATGACTATCCACATCGAACGAGATCGTGTGCTCTCACGTTTGACATGAGAAGCTTGACCCGGCTTGCCGAGAGCAAGTCTTCTCGATGGAAGGGTTAGGCGCTTCTGCCGGGGCAATGGCCGGTTTTATATCGACTTCCATTCTTCTACGACCACTTGATATTCGTCTTCGTACAAGATCTTTCCAGGATTTTTGGAGCGAAGCATGCGAACGGGTGCGCCGTGCTGTTCCAGCAGGTCTGCGAGGATTCGCATCTTCTTGATTGACTCTAGCGCAGAGTGTTTGAACCAAGTTACTGCATCTCGGGACCAGCCACTCGTCGCAAACGGCGGGCAGGGCAAATATGAGTTAAGCCAGGCGTAAGTCTCTTCAAGAAGCTCCTCTTCGTATACCGAAAGATCGCCCCTTTCCCGAAGTAGACGTGCTTCAGTGACTATGCCGGTGAGGAGTTTATGGTGCTCATCTTCACCTCCGACCACGAACCGAATGAACATTTGAAAAGCCTGATGTTGGAATTCAGCGGACGGTGCCACCGGTCCGCTGCAATGACAGGTTCAGGCCGCTGTTGTCGCATAGACAACTCGCCTGAGCATTGAACGATAGCGCCAGGAAAAAACCAAGGCCATCGGGTAGCCAAGGACGCGTAGCGGGTTAAGAAAGTGAAGCCAGTATGGCTTTGCATACCAGTGAGCCATGCGCCTTTGAAGGTACTCTTCGCTGTAGCCCCAATCGGGCATGAGCATCCACAACATAAGCGGAAAAATCAAAAACGAATCGACAGCAAACGAGGCGCAGACATCCCCGAAGAAAAGACGATCAACCTCCGGGAGATCTTTGGCGCCTATTTCGCCTTTCACCACCAAAGACCTGCACTCGTCGTCTTCAATTCCGATCTCGGACCAAGCATAGGAGAAGATTTCCCAAACCCGATATCGTTCCATCTCGTGCGCCTAACTTTTCGATGTATCCGGCAAGACGCGACCTGGGTCAGCCCGCACGATCCAAGACGAATTTGCAGATCGCAAGCAGCCAGCCAAGAAGCAGGAGCAAGGTGGCAAAGACGCCCCACCTCGCCACCGCGTCCTCCCATCGAACATTGGGACGGCCGCGCTTGAGCAGATTGACCAGGGCTTGGCCGCCATTGAGCGGCCCGAATGGAAGCAGATTGAAGGCCGCCAGCTTGACAGCGACCAAACCAAAAACCGGAAAAAAGCCGTGCTGGCTGGCGAAGGCCTGGAATGAAGCCAGGTATTTCTGTGCTTCGTCAAAAGGAGAAAAAGCACCGAGAAACACCTGGGCGAACCCGCGAACAAAACCTTGCCACCCCTCATTTCCAAGAATCGCAATTCCCGCGGCCGCCAACGTCATTGCGCCACCAAGCGGCAGCAATACCTGCTTCCAGGCGGGCTGGTGGTTGAATGCGTCGCTCCACTCAGCGGGTTCGAGCAACTCTTCGCGGGAGTCTTTCAACCTCACAAAGCCGGACAGCGGCAGGGCCCGGATCCGCAGTTTTCCAATCGTGACGAGTGTCGGCCCGACACCGTAGGACACGCTGCGAATACAAATTCCCATGCTGCGGGCACACAGCGCCATGGAGCCAATGTGAATCGCGAGCGCCAGCGCGGCTGCCACAGCGATTGCCAGTGCCACCGTCATGGTGGAGGCGACAATGCAAACAGCCCAAGAAGCCACGCCAGACCCGAAATTGCAAGTCTGAACCGATTCAGTTTGCTCCACCGGAGGGCTTGCGCGCAGGCAGCTTCGGACGGCGGCTCTTCTGCCTTCATAAGGCAGATGGCTACAGGGATGAAGTAGCCGAATGTCCCGATTCGCTCCACAAGTGTGAGAAGCGCAGAGCCCAGCCACCAGGCCTGCGATGGCCCTTGGGCTTGCCAGGCCGCAAAGACGCTTGTCAGCGTCAGCAAGGTCAAAGGGCCTGTGGTAACGAAGCCCCAGAATCGCCGGCCTGTGTCGTCCGTGCGCATTGCATTGCCATTCAAGTACGGCGCGCCAGTCCCGGCCCGGCCCATCCACCGCGGCACGACGATGCGTTGCTCATACAGACCAGCGCCCAGCGCAATGCCTTGGGCAACGACAAAAAGCAACAGGAGAAGCCAGTTGATGTGGGGAGACATGGACGGTCAGAGCTTTGAACTTTGGCACTTAACGTCAAAATGACCCAGACCACTGCCCTTGCGGCGGAGTCGCCTCCCGCAGGCATGGGTCCGCGATTGACAGACTAGGCCGCAAGCGAGCCACGTTGCGCTCCTCTGATTTTTTCGTACACCGACTTCGCATTCGGCACGAACTCAAACCTCGGCGACTGCTGCTGCGCGCCCGGCCAGCTCGAGTTTCCGAAAAATGACGGAATCGGATGCTGAGGTCCGAATGTAATCTCACCTTCGCCATTGCGGCTCTCATTCATCGACACGTCAGTCAGGGTGCTCAGGTTCAGAGACTTTACTTTTCGGGAGAACACGCCCGAGACGATCAGAACACGTTCGGATGTAAGCGCATAGAACGTACGGGCACGCTGCCGCGCATCGAAGAAGAAGCGGCCGATAACCATGTACAGGCCAACCAACACGAAGGGAATCCCCCACAGAACGAAGAACGCAGGGGCGTTGGAAGTCGCAACCCCATACTCCCAGAAAAGTGCAAAACCACACCAAAGCAGACTAAATGGAATCGCGAAAGCGTCGGATCCCCGGAACGCAATTCCCTGGCGAGGGCTGCCCGACCAAATAACTTGTTCGCCAGGTGCGAGTTCGCGACGGATTTCTTCTGATACTTCGTGCATAAGTTTTTGAATTTGTGGCTTAACGCAGTAGTGACCGGCCCAACAACACTAGCGGCGAAACCGCCTGCTGCCGTTGTGGATCCGCGTCGATTGAAAAGCCATCTCGCAGGCGCAGCCAAAGGTCGCCTCTACGAACATTGGCACACCAGTAGATACTCACCATGGGCATTCATCGATCGCGAATGATCGCGCACGAGTTGTGCCGTACGACTTGCGCACTGGGCACGACACGCGCCCATCGTACCGGGCGACGGCGGGAGGAGGACGACAGCGATCCAGCCGACAACGCACACGAGAACTATTGCCCCCGTAGCAGCAGCCCAAGCCGGGACTCGCTTCCAAGACCGCCGCAGGGCAACGCCAATATTCGTGAGCCCTGCCATCCTAGCTCCGTTGCAGCCCCTCAAGCATGCAGCCGCGACGTCTTCGGAATATGCGCCATCAAAAACTCCATCTGGTCCGCCAGGATGCGGCGGTTGCGCAGGATGAAGTCTTCCCAGAGGCTGGGCACATAAGGCGTGTACAGCAGCGGCATGTGGGCCTGCTCGGGGGTGCGGCTGCTCTTGCGGTGGTTGCAGGCGCGGCAGGCCGTCACCACGTTCATCCAGGTGTCTATGCCGTTTTGCGCGAAGGGGATGATGTGCTCGCGCGTCAGGTCTTCCTCATGGAAATGCCCGCCGCAGTAGGCGCACACATTGCGGTCGCGGGCAAACAGCTTGCCGTTGGTCAGGCCCGGCTTGAGGTCAAAGGGGTTGATGTTGGGCACACCTTTGGTGCCTATGATGCTGTTGACCGTAATGACGGACTGCTGGCCGGTGATCGCGTTGTGGCCGCCATGGAAGGTCACCACGCGCGCGCCCATCTCCCAGCGCACCTCGTCGGCCGCGTAATGCAACACGGCTTGTTCAAGGCTGATCCAGGATTGCGGCAATCCCTGGGCTGAGAGCTTCAATACCTTCAAAACGAACCTCCATCATGGTGGATGCCGCGGGAAACGCGGCGTTCGGCTGACTGAACGGACTGACTGTGTATCAATATACAGTGAAATCATGAAAATCGCCCCCAAATTCCCCCATTAACCACGTTCAAGCCCCGTTCAACCGGGCTCCAGCGCTACAAAAACGATAATTGCCCCCATGAAAGTTTTCCGTGGCTACCACCATCCCCAGCTGGCCGAACACTGCGCGTTGACCATAGGCAACTTCGACGGCGTGCACCGCGGCCACCAGGCCATGCTGGCGCTGCTGAAAAACGAGGCCCAGCACCGCGGGGTGCCCAGCTGCGTGATGAGCTTTGAACCGCACCCGCGCGACTATTTCGCGGCCGCGGCGCGCAAGCCCGAGCTGGCGCCGGCCCGCATCGCCACCCTGCGCGACAAGCTCACCGAGCTGGCGCGCTGCGGCATAGACCAGTGCGTGGTGCTGCCCTTCAACGCCGCGCTGGCCTCCCAGCCGGCCGAAGCCTTTATCCAGGACGTGCTGGTGCGCGGCCTGGGGGTGAAATACGTGCTGGTAGGCGACGACTTCCGCTTCGGCGCCAAGCGGGTGGGCGACTACGCCATGCTGGACGCCGCCGGCGAGCGCCTGGGTTTTGACGTGGCCCGCATGAACAGCTACGAGGTGCACGGCACCCGGGTCTCCAGCTCGGCCGTGCGCGAGGCGCTGGCCCAGGGCCGCATGGACCGCGTCGCCGGCCTGCTGGGCCGGCCCTACAGCGTTTCCGGCCACGTGGTGCACGGCCGCAAATTGGGGCGCGACCTCGGTTTTCGCACCCTCAACCTGCGTTTTTCGCACTGGAAACCGGCCGCCGGCGGCATCTTTGCGGTGCAGGTGCACGGCTTGGCCGAAAAGCCGATTCCCGGCGTGGCCAACCTGGGCATACGGCCCTCGCTGGACCCTACCGACGCCAACGGCGGGCGGGTGCTGCTGGAGACCCATTGCCTCGAATGGCCCGCCGGCCTTGGGCCCGAGGGGGCATACGGTAAAATCATCCGTGTGGAACTGCTGCACAAACTGCACGACGAACTGAAATACGACAGCCTGGAGAGCCTGAAAACAGGCATCGCCAAGGACTGCGACGAGGCGCGGGCGTTTTTTGCCCAGGCGCCCCAGTCGTTTTCAGCCGCCATGCACACGGAAACCAGCCGCCAGACCACGCGCGACCGAATTTAGACGATCTCGTCGCCCCTGGCCCCGCCCTGCTTTCACGGCGGATGGCTTTCCTCCCCACCGTATGGCCGGCGCCCCCGCTTTCCCGGGTCGCCCTAACAAAAAGCATTCCAAGAGCATCCCATGTCCGAGACCAAAACCGATTACCGCAGCACCCTGAACCTGCCAGACACCCCGTTCCCCATGCGCGGCGACCTGCCCAAGCGCGAAGCCGGCTGGGCCAAGGAATGGGACGAAAAAGGCATTTACAAAAAGCTGCGCGATGTACGGGCCGGCAAGCCCAAGTTCGTGCTGCACGACGGCCCGCCCTATGCCAACGGCAAGATCCACATCGGCCACGCCGTCAACAAGGTCCTGAAAGACATGATCGTCAAGGCGCGCCAGCTCAAGGGACTGGACGCCATCTATGTGCCCGGCTGGGACTGCCACGGCCTGCCGATCGAAAACGCAATCGAAAAACTCCACGGCCGCAACCTGCCGCGCGACGAGGTGCAGGCCAAGAGCCGCGCCTTCGCCACCGAACAGATCGAGGGCCAGCGGGCCGACTTCAAGCGTCTGGGCGTGCTCGGCGAATGGGACAACCCCTACCGCACCATGGACTTCGCCAACGAGGCCAATGAAATCCGCGCGCTCAAACGCATCATGGAGCGCGGTTTTGTCTACCGGGGCCTGAAGCCCGTGTACTGGTGTTTTGACTGCGGCTCGTCTCTCGCCGAGTTTGAAATCGAATACGCCGACAAAAAATCGAGCACGCTGGACGTCGGTTTCAAATGCGCCGAGCCGCAAAAGCTGGCGCTGGCTTTCGGCCAGGCCGCTTTAGCCAAGGATGCCTTCGCGGTCATCTGGACCACCACCGCCTGGACCATCCCCGCCAACCAGGCGCTGAACCTGAACCCCGAGCTCGAATATTCGCTGGTGGATACCGAGCGCGGCCTGCTGGTGCTGGCTTCGGTGCTGGTCGAGAAATGCCTGGAGCGATTCAAGCTTGAAGGGCGCGTCATTGGCGTCACCAAGGGTGCGAACCTCGAAAAGATCAACTTCCAGCATCCGTTCTACGACGTCGATCCGGGCTACCACCGCTTCAGCCCTGTCTTCCTGGCCGATTACGCCACCGCCGACGACGGCACCGGTATCGTCCACTCCTCGCCCGCCTACGGCGTGGAAGACTTTAACTCCTGCGTCTCCAACGGCATCGCCTATGAGGACATCCTCAACCCGGTGCAGGGCAACGGCCGCTATGTGGATGATCTGCCACTGTTCGGCGGCCTCAACATCTGGAAGGCCGCGCCGCTGGTCATCGAGAAGCTGCGCGAACACGGCCGCCTTTTTGCCACGCAGGACATCGTGCACAGCTACCCGCACTGCTGGCGCCACAAGACGCCGGTGATCTACCGCGCGGCGGCCCAGTGGTTTGTGCGCATGGACGAAGGCGAAGGCGTGTTCACCAAGGACAAGGCGCCGCAAACCCTGCGCAAGCTGGCCCTGGCCGCCATCGAGGAAACCAGCTTCTACCCCGAAAACGGCAAGGCCCGCCTGCGCGACATGATCGCCGGGCGGCCCGACTGGTGCATCAGCCGCCAGCGCAACTGGGGCGTGCCCCTGCCCTTCTTTATCCACACCGCCACCGGCGAGTTGCACCCGCGCACCATGGAAATCATGGAGCAGGCCGCCAGCATGGTGGAGGCCGGCGGCATCGAAGCATGGAGCAAGGCCACGGCCGAGTCCATCATCGGTGCGGACGCCCCTGACTACATCAAGAGCACCGACATCCTCGACGTCTGGTTCGACTCGGGCACGACGCACGACCACGTGCTGCGCCACAGCCACGCCGCGCAGTCGACCTGGCCGGCCGACCTCTACCTCGAGGGCCACGACCAGCACCGCGGCTGGTTCCATTCCTCGCTGCTCACCGCCTGCGCGATGTACGACCACGCACCCTACAAGGGCCTGCTCACGCACGGCTTCACCGTGGACGGCAAGGGCCGCAAGATGAGCAAGAGCGAAGGCAACGTGGTGGTGCCGCAGGAAGTCAGCGACAAGCTGGGCGCCGAAATCATCCGCCTCTGGTGCGCCTCGACCGACTATTCGGGCGACCTGGGCATCGACGACAAGATCCTGGCCCGCGTGGTCGACGCCTACCGCCGTATCCGCAACACGCTGCGCTTCCTGATGGCCAACGTGAGCGACTTCGACCCGGCCAAGGACGCCGTGCCGTTTGAGCAGATGCTGGAAATCGACCGCTACGCGCTGAGCCGCGCGGCGCAGTTGCAGGCCGACATCCTGGCGCACTACGAGGTCTATGAATTCCACCCGGTGGTCTCCAAGCTGCAGATCTATTGCAGCGAAGACCTGGGCTCTTTCTACCTCGACATCCTGAAAGACCGGCTCTACACCACCGGCCCCAAATCGCTGGCCCGCCGCAGCGCGCAGACCGCGCTGTGGCAGATCACGCATGCCATGCTGCGCTGGATGGCGCCCTTCCTGAGCTTCACGGCGGAAGAGGCCTGGAAGGTGTTCGGCTCGTCCGAATCCATCTTCATGGAAACGTACGCCGAGTTCCCCGCGCCCGACGCCGCGCTGCTGGCCAAGTGGTCGCGCATCCGCGAGCTGCGCGACACCGTCAACAAGGACATCGAAACCCTGCGCGCCGAGGGCAAGGTCGGTTCGTCGCTGCAGGCCAATGTGATGCTGGAAGTGCCCGCCGAAGACCATGCACTGCTGGCCGGCCTCGGTGAGGACCTGAAATTCGTCTTCATCACTTCCGCCATTGAAGTGGCCGCCGCGAGCGCTGTTGCCACCAAGGTGACCCCCAGCACCGACGCCAAGTGCGAACGCTGCTGGCACTACCGCGCCGACGTGGGCCATGACCCGGCCCACCCGACGATTTGCGGCCGCTGCACCAGCAATTTGTTCGGCGCTGGTGAAGACCGGAAATACGCGTAATGCCAAAAACCACCTTCACCCGCTCTCCCAGCTCGCTGCTGCCCTGGCTGGGCCTGGCGCTGATCATCCTGCTCGCCGACCAGTTCACCAAGGTGTTGATCCTGGGGTATTACCACCTGGGTGATTCCACTTACGTGACCAGCTTCTTCAACGTGGTGCGGGTGCACAACACCGGCGCGGCCTTCTCTTTCCTGGCGGAAGCCTCGGGCTGGCAGCGCTGGTTCTTCACCGCCATCGGCGTCGCAGCGGCGCTGTTCATCCTGTGGATGCTGCGCTCGCATGCCGGGCAAAAGCTGTTCTGCTTCGCGCTGGCCTGCATCCTGGGCGGCGCGGTGGGCAACGTGATTGACCGCGCGATGCACGGCTATGTCGTGGACTTCCTTCAGTTCCACTGGGCCGGCTGGTACTTCCCGTCCTTCAACATCGCCGACAGCGCCATCACCGTGGGCGCGGTCTGCCTGATTCTGGACGAGCTGTTGCGGGTGCGCAAAGCCAGTTAGGGCTTGGGGGCTCCCGATTCCGGGAAAACAGCGATTTGGGGTGCAAAATCAGGTTCTGGCCGCACCGCGGCCGCCTGACGAACAACAACGCACCGCCCAACCCGTTTTTGCCACCCTTGATGCCCCCAGAGTCCTTTTCCTCTTTTCTCGCCGACACGGGCCGGCACGCGAAACACTGGCTGTTCGACTCCGCCCTGCCCCTGTGGTGGGAACGCGGGGCGGACCACAAGGGCGGCGGCTTCCATGAAAAGCTCGGCCAGGACGGCCAAGCCATAGGCAAGCCGGTGCGCGTGCGGGTGCAGGCACGGCAGACCTATGTTTACGCCCGCGCCGGCGCCCTCGGCTGGACCGGCCCCTGGCAGGCGGCCATGCGGCATGGCCTCTCCTTCATGCTCTCGCGCTACCCCCGGCCCGACGGCCTGTTCCGCAGCACGCTGGACACCCACGACGAAAGCATAGACCTCTACGACCAGGCCTTTGTGCTGTTCGCGCTGGCGCATGCCTATGAAGCCGAGGGCCGGCCGCCGGAATTACGGGACACCGCGCAGATCCTGCTGCGGCAGATTGAAGCCACGCTGGCGCTGAGCGAGGGCGGCTATTACGACGGCCTGCCGCACCAGCCCGTCCTGAAATCCAACCCGCTCATGCATTTGCTCGAAGCCCTGCTGGCCTGGGTTGCCACAGGGGTTGAAGGCAACTTCCGTGCGGCGGCCGTGGCGCTGTGCGGGCTGGCAACCACGCGCTTGATCCATCCCGGCAATCGCGCCAACCGGGCCATCGGCGAACTCTTCACTGCAGGTTGGGCGCCACTGGGCACGCCGCAGGAGCGACTGTATGAACCCGGCCACCAGTTTGAATGGGCGTACCTGCTGCTGCAGGCCGAGGGCCTGCTGGGCATCCACGCACGCAGCGAAGCCATTGCGCTCGAAAACTTCGGCCGCTCCTTCGGCATAGACAGCGAACGCCAGGTCGCGCTGTTTGCCGTCGATGAGGCGGGCAAGCCCACGGACCGCAGGGCTCGGCTCTGGGCGCAGACCGAAAGGCTCAGGACCTCGCTGCTGTTCGCCACAGGAATGGGCGACGCGGCCGCCTGCCGGGCCGCCGCAGCCGGCAGCTTCTCCGGCCTGATGCGCTTCCTGGCTACAGATGTGCCCGGCTTGTGGCATGAATGGCAGCGCGAGGACGGCGGCTTTGATCTCGCCCCCTCGCCCGCTTCCTCGCTTTACCACCTGATGACAGGCCTTGAAGGCCTGTTGATCCCGCCTCCCCTGACGCCTGCGGCACATCGCCCGGGCCTTGTTGAACGGACAATCACCGCATGAAGCACTTGTTGAATCTCCTGGCGGCGATCGCGCTGCTGGTCTGGGGCACCCACCTGGTACGCACCGGCATACTGCGCGTCTTCGGCGCCAACCTTCGCCACGTGCTGGCCGTCAGCATCAGCAACCGGCTCGCCGCCGCGGTCTCGGGCATAGGCGTCACGGCGCTGGTGCAGTCCAGCACCGCCACCTCGCTCATCGTCTCCTCCTTTGTCGGCCAGGGCCTGGTCACCTTGCCGCTGGCGCTGGCCGTGATGCTGGGCGCGGACATAGGCACCAGCCTGATGGCCGTGGTGTTCTCCTTCGACCTGTCCTGGCTGTCGCCGCTGTTTATCTTCGCCGGCGTGGTGCTGTTCATCTCGCGCCAGGACACCAATGTCGGCCGCGTGGGCCGCGTGCTCATCGGCCTGGGCCTGATGCTGCTGGCGCTGCGCCTGGTCACGGCCTCCACCGAGGTGCTGACCAAGGCGCCGGCCGTCAAGGCCTTGCTGGGTTCTCTGAGCAGCGACCTGCTGCTCGAAATCACCGCCGGCGCCTTCCTGGCCGTGGTCTCGTATTCCAGCCTGGCCATCGTGCTGCTCACGGCCACGCTGGCCGCCTCGGGCGTGATCCCCCTTGATGTGGCGCTGGGCCTGGTGCTGGGCGCCAACCTGGGCAGCGGCCTGCTGGCCGTGCTGACCACGCTGCGCTCGCCCGTGCAAGTGCGGCAGGTGCCGCTGGGCAACCTGCTGTTCAAGCTGCTGGGCATCGTGATCGCCGCGCCGCTCATAGGCCTGTGGCTGCGCCATGTGCGGCCCTACCTGGACGAGCCGACCACCATGGTCGTGCTGTTCCACCTGGCCTTCAACCTGCTGGTGGGTGCGGTCTTCATAGGCTGGACGCAGGTGATCGCGCGCTGGGTGGAAAAGCTGCTGCCCAAGCCCGACAAGAACAAGGCCGGCGGGCGCCCGCACCACCTGGACCCTTCGGCCCTGGCTACGCCCTCGCTGGCAATTTCCTGCGCCGCGCGCGAAGCGCTGCACCAGGCCGACGTGGTGGAAAGCATGCTGCTGGGC
>Ga0102589_1004040_pt1 | contig 14276 bp, 18 predicted proteins | sample AraplaMF_Col_mLB_FD_76858 | JGI IMG/M metagenome (GOLD analysis project Ga0102589, IMG submission 76858) | Arabidopsis root microbial communities from the University of North Carolina, USA - plate scrape MF_Col_mLB | ecosystem: Host-associated > Plants > Roots > Endosphere | place: USA... | reverse complement strand
GTTCTATACAGCTAGGTGCAAGTCCACGTGGCTCAATTGTTTTAATGAAAGCTTCACAAGCTTATGCATTCATCCATGGTAGAAATTATGTTATTCCAGACGATGTTAAATTTTTAGCTCCTTACGTGTTAGCTCACAGACTCATTCTAAAAATGGAAGCAAAATTTGAAGGAGTAACAGGGGAACAAGTTATTTCAAAAATCGTTGCACGAACTGCCGTGCCGACTCAAAGGACGATGAACCTTTGATGAAACGCATGCTACGAGCACTATATCATGTTACTAAGTTATCACTCATTCCTTTATGCCTAGTCTTAACCTTTGTATACGCTATGCTTCAAGGAGGATTTGTTAGTTGGTTTTTGTTTTACAGTACGATTCCTATTGGCCTTTATTCACTATTACTCCCTTTCTATGCTTTACGGAACGCCGAAGTAAAACGAATAACAAACCAAGGCGAATATGTAGCAGGAGTACCATTTGTAAGCACCATTACAATAAAAAGAAAATTTCCTTTTCCCTTACTCTATTTAATTATAGAAGATGAACTGCCATCACAATTTACAAATTGTAGACAAACGAAGGCGAATAAGGTCATACTCTTTCCAGGATTCAAACGAAATATTTCGTTTCAATATGCTATTGACACAATCCCTCGAGGAGAACACACATTTTCAAGCGTACGTGTCAAAACTGGCGATCTATTCGGTATGATAAAGAAAGATGTAACTTTTTCAGTTCCAGATACATTTTTAGTCTATCCCCAGTATGTAGATATAACGTATCGACAATTGGAAAATCATTTCGAACAAGGAGCGCTTTCAGCAAATATAAATTTAGCAAAAGACTCTACAATTTCTGTCGGTGTCAGAGAATATAAACCTGGCGACCGCTTTTCATGGATTGATTGGAAAGCAACTGCACGAACAAACAATATTATGACGAAAGAGTTTGAACAACAACGTAGCCACAATATCATGATATTTATGGACAGAACCGAGTCTCCTCTATTCGAATCAGTCGTAACGTTTACTGCCTCTATTGTGAGGGCTGTCTTGAAGCAAAATTCATCAGCCTCATTCGTGTCTGTCGGAAAAGAACGTACTTTTTTTCCTTTAGACAATGGAGATAGCCAGTTGCAGCAAATCTTTTGTCATTTAGCGAAAGTACAAGCTGACAGTGTATTCCCGCTCTCCCAGAGTGTAGAAATCGAATTAAGAAAAATTTTTGAGCCCGTAACGATTATACTCGTGACAAGCGATCTTTCTCCCGATATTCAAAAGGCAGCTGACTATGCTGCTATAAAAAATAGGAAATTAATGGTGTTTGTCGTGAAAGAAAAAGCGAATCAACTCTCACATCGAGAACTAAGTATTCTAGAAAATCTACAAAAACGAAAAATATTTGTAAATGCAGTTTATGAAAACCGGTATACAAACGTGTTTTTTGAGGTGAGCAAATGATAACATTACGGACAAAAAAACAATGGGATATGAGCAGATTCTTCATACATGTATGTGCATTTCTACTTTTACTAGAATGGCTAAGACCCCTTATAGGTATTACAAACGTAGGTAGATTAGATATTTTTATAATATTTATAGGAATTTGCTTCACACTCTCTTTTTTTCAAACAAGTTGGCAGATTCCAATAAAGATCGTCACGATTTTATTCATCATTCATTTCCTATATTATAAAAATGCTTTTATCAATCCATCTTGGCTAACAAAATTTTTTACTGATATTTCTCGAAATTCCTCCCTGTTATTTCAAGGGAATTTACTAGATATTTCTCCAGTTTTTCCAACACTTTTATTTTTTTTATCATTTTGGTTTTTGAGTGCTTTTATCTCTTTTTGGATGATTCATAAAAAACGTGGGTTGTTATTTCTTATATTGACTATTATTTATATCACAATTTTTCACGACTTACATTTATACAATGCAAACTACGCTATTATTCGTACTGTTGTCATCGGTTTTTTTATGCTTAGTCATCTCCACATAGAACGAATAAAAGAGATGGAACACTTACAAAATTATGCTAGAGAAATCTCAAAATTACTTAGACCACTTACACTATTTATTGTATTTTCAGTAACCATCGCATACTTTGCTCCAAAATTTGGACCTCAATGGCCAAACCCAATGGATTTTTTAAAACTCAACACATCCGAAGCAAGTACAAAACAAGAAGTTTCTAAAATTGGGTATGGTTTAGATGACTCGCGATTAGGCGGTCCTTTTAAGGCGGATCCTACAATTGTTTTCACAGCACAAACGCAAAACAAACAATATTGGAGAGTCGAAACGAAAGATTTTTATACCGGAAAAGGCTGGGAAGTTTCTGAAAATCAAAAAAAGGTTTCTTTTAAAAATAAAAACGACGTCGTGAGCTGGTACGAACAAAATACAAAAACGGAGGCAACCGAGGCAACAATCACCATGCAAAAAAGTTATCCTCACCTTACCTATCCAGCAGGATTAGTATCAGTTGAGGCTTCTTCTGATGTATCATACAGCGTTGACCCATTTTCAGAAAAAATCTATACGATGCACGGAGACTCTTCTACTACTTTAAATTCATATAAAGTAACATATGAGGTCCCGGAGTTTTCCATAGAAAATTTGAAAGCTGTAAAAGCAAATGAAGGTCATGAAACAAGTCCTTATTTTATGACAAAGTACACCCAACTTCCCAAATCATTACCGCAACGAATAAAAGACTTAGCTGTTAATCTAACAAATGATAAAGACAACCGATATGATAAAGTATTAGCTATTGAAAATTACTTCACCGACCATTCTTTTGTATATGAAACAACGAATGTTTCATTCCCTACTAAAAACCAAGATTATGTAGATCAATTCCTTTTCGATACAAAAAGCGGCTACTGTAATAATTTTTCGACGTCTATGATTGTATTACTTCGTTCTGCCGGGATTCCCGCTCGCTGGGTAAAAGGTTATACAGAAGGAACTCTTGATAATACACTTGCCTCTGCAGAAGGTGAAGATGTTTATAAAATCGCGAACGATAACGCACACTCTTGGGTCGAAGTATATTTTCCAGGATATGGATGGATTCCGTTCGAACCAACAAAAGGATTTACCAATCCCTATAATTTTACAAATAATACTCCTGCTCCTACTTTACAAAATAGCGAAGAAACTAATTCTCAAAATGCGCAAATGCACCAAAGAAATAATGAAGCAAAGCTCAAAAGTTTAATAGAAGATACAGAGGAAGCTTCTACTAAAAAGATTACAAATGCTAAAAATAGATTTTCTTGGTGGTACGTATTCCTCTCTTCGATGCTAATTAGTATTATAGGATACATTCTCTTCGCTACTAGAATGAAATGGATTACATTTTTTATCATTCTTTTCTATAAATACCGAAAAGATGATGCTGTTTATAGCAAAGCTTACGGTGCACTTTTAAAACAATTTGCGCGAATCGGTATACCACGAGGTGAAAGTCAAACATTCCGCGAATATGCACTCCACATCGATACGCTTTACAACTCAGCCGATATGCAACAACTTACTTTCAGTTATGAGAACGCTATGTATCAAAAGGGACAGGCTGCAGTAGAATGGAAAAAATCCGCACACTTATGGGAAGTGCTTATGAAAAAAGCAGCTTCTCCGCCCAAATCAAATGACTTCCATTCAGCGATTTAATCTTGATAATGTGAGTTAAAGGAAAAAGCCTCAAAGAACTACCTTGTTCTTTGAGGCTTTTTTAATAAAGTGAAACTTCTAGTTATTCCCCAAGTACCTTCTCAATCTCAACCTCTAAATCCACCGGCTTCGTCTGCGGCGCAAAACGCCCTACTACTTTCCCGTCTTTTCCAATTAAAAACTTAGTAAAATTCCATTTCACTGCTTTCATACCGAGTAAACCTGGTGCTTGTTCTGTCATGTATGTATACAGAGGATGAGCCTTGTCACCTTTTACATCAACCTTTGCAAACATCGGGAAATTTACACCGTAGTTTAACTCACAAAAACTAGTAATATCTGCTTCTGTGCCTGGTTCTTGTCCTCCGAATTGGTTACAAGGAAAACCGAGTATTTCTAGTCCTTGGTCTTTATATTTATCATATACTTCTTGTAACCCTTTATATTGCGGTGTAAAACCACACTTGCTAGCTACATTTACAATAAGAAGTGCTTTTCCTTCGTAATCTTTTAACGATTTATCTTCTCCTGTTATCGTTTTAGCTGAAAAATCATAAACTGTCATTGTCCTTACCCCTCTCTTCACTATCATTCTATGTTTATACTATACTACATTCATGAATATACAGCTCTTATTACGTACTTACAGGCTGAAATGATAGCGCTTTATTTTCGTTCGAAAATTCGACACAAACTACTAGACTTTTATGTTGGAAAGTTTTACAATTGAATTGTGAACAAAATGTGACAGTTTATATTCCATTATAAAAGAAAAGGATGGTGTTCATTATGAAAACTGCACAACATGAAACGATTTCAAATCGCGAGTTTTATTTCGTACTATATATGATGTTATTGTATGTGATTGGCTGGGTAATCGATGTAAATGGTTTATTTTTAAGCTCCTACTTTAATTTAGCAGGAGAGATTATGCTTCCATTAGTTGGTGGCATTGTTGGGTTGTTCGTTATGTCTATCAATAAAGAACAAACGAAATAAATACATTACAAAAAGGCAGAAGACGAAACTTTCGTTTTCTGCCTTTTTGTATTTTTAGCGTATAATAGTTACATACCGTATATAAGGAGTGGTAAAGATGAAAAAAGTAGAGCAATTATCTTCGCACCTATATCTTATTGATGATTTTGATTTACAACATACTGAACGTACAGGTACGTATGTTTTATTAGGTGACGATATTACTTTAGTTGAAACTTGTGCAGCCCCTTCTCTTCCATATATTTTAGATGGCTTACAACAATTACATATTGATTTAAACGATGTTAAAAACATTATCGTTACACATGTTCATTTAGATCACGCCGGGGCTGCTGGTTTAATGATGGAAAAATGCCCAAATGCTACTTTATATGTGCATTCTCGCGGCGCTCGTCATATGATTGATCCAACAAAACTCATTTTAGGCGCAAAAGCTGTATACAAAGAAGATTTCGATAAACTATTTGATCCAATTCTTCCTATAGAAGAAGAACGTGTTCATATTGTACAAAATGGTGATACTTTAAAAATTTCAGAAGACCGTATCCTGACATTTTATGATACACCGGGACATGCTAAGCACCATATTAGCATTCACGATTCATTAACAAATGGCATTTTTACTGGCGATACAATAGGAATTTACTATAGAGAACTCGCAGACCTTGGTGTAGAACTATATCTACCATCAACGTCCCCTTCACAATTCCAACCAGATGCGATGATTGCTTCTAAAAATCACATTCAAAGTATGAATGTAGATACTATTTATTTCGGCCATTACGGTGCATCATCCAATGTTACAGAAGTATATAACCAACTGGAACATTGGTTACCTATTTTCGTCCATACTGGTAAAGAGGTCTTTGAACAGTATAATGATTTCGATGAAGCGACTAAAGCTTTACAAACTATATTAATGGATAAGATCTCTTCTCACCTTACAAAGGTAAACGTTCCATCAGATCATTCCGTTTATAACATTTTACATCTAGATATAGAAATTAGCGCTATGGGCATTATTGATTATTTCACGAAGCAAGAAAAAGCAAACTCCACTATTAAATAACCGTAAAAGAAGAGATATACAACAGTAGTTATTGTATATCTCTTCTTTTTTTGAATATATTTTGAGTAAAGGATGGTGGAATGTAATGCAAAAAGTGATGCTATATCTCTGCTTCACCTTATTTATCGTCTTATTATTATTTGTCGGAGTGAAAATTCAATTTTATTTAGATACAGACGCGCAGGTGAACTTTAAATTTTATCCAAGGTTATTCTACTATACACTCTTCCCTCTTATAGTTGGCATTTTATTACGATTCCTTCAGTCCATTAATCGCGAAACAAATAAACAAAACTGGCGCTTTCAACCGGATAAATTTATCGCTATTACTGTGCCTACGCTATTCATTTCCTTTTCTCCAGCCCTACTCTTTTCACCAGTTGGTGAATACCTACCTTATTTAAATAATATTATTCTTGTGAATACGACTTTCGTTACCATTATTAGTTTAATAGCTGGTTACTCACTTTTAGATTGTTTGATACAAAAAGACAAGGAGAATAGTAAGGAATATAACTAAGTAATTTCCCACTTTCACTTTATTAAGCAAATCAAGATAATTCTGCCCCTGACTTGTATGCAAAAGAACCTAATGTTCAATTTTCAAGTGCCGTTGGTTATGGTGGTTTATTTATAAGCGCAATACTCCTTGTAAGATTTGCTATACATGCGGTAAGGAATTTTAAGTAATAACAAAACGAGTGTGAAATCGCATAGATTTTATACTCGTTTTTTATTGTTTATATATTCAATATGTACTAGGACATTTATGTTAAACTATAGAAAATCTTGCACTAAGTCAAAATACATTTCAATCAAGGGAGAATTATTATGTATAGATTTTTCGGATTTTCGTGTCTAATGTTTCTCGCAAGTATATGTTCTTTCTTTGTTTTAAGAGGACCTAATGCAAATTTAACTTTGATTATTGCGATTCTAGGAATACTTTCATTACTCGGTATTATTTCTGCGATAGCATCAAAAAATTGGTTATTCGGAATAGTTGGTACTGCATTAAATGGCGTAATATTAGTATTTGTATATTTCTTATTGCTAGCAAAAGGAATAGGTGGTTAATATATTTACGTTTCAATAAGAAAAGCTCACAGCTTAAGCTATGAGCTTTTTTACTTATCTCACCTTTTCATCTACATACTCCATAAACTGTTCTGCTTTAATAAACCTTTCTTTATACGCTTCAGGTACTTCTTCTACTGTTATCCCACCACTCGATTTCGCTTTTACTAATACAGTTTGATATGACATTAACGCTTCCATATATTGTTCATACTCTTCCGAAGTTAATACTTCTTTACTAGATTTATGGCCATTTAATTTATCAAAATATGGCTGAAGTTCCATTTCTACCTTTTTCATTTCCTCTTTTTTAGCTGGTGATAATTGATCATAATCAATATTACCGTTCGAATCCCCGTGCTCAAGTTTTGCATTTGTTAATTTCTTTAGTTCTGTTGTAAACTCTTCATATTCCTTCGCACCCATTTCATCTTTCGCTTCTGATAATTTTGCATTAAAACGCATATACGCTTCTAATGTCATAGCTCCAGCATGTTTTTTTAAGTTCTCAAAAGATCCGTATATACCATCCGCCATAATAGATTGGTAAGCAAAACCAGTCGTTGGGATTAAAAATACTGCTGCAAGCACTCCTGCAATAAGTCGCTTCTTCCTTTTGTTACCGCCGCGATTCATTTTAATCTGAACAATTACTTTTTCTTTTAACTCCGGCGGGGCAACAATCCCCTTCGCTTCTTCTTGTATAGATTCTCTAACTCTACAATCTAAGCTCATTTCACATTCCCTACCTCTCCTAAAAAGATTTCTTCTATTTGTTCTTTTTGGCGTAGTTTCTTTAATGCCGCATGAATTCTAGACTTAACTGTACCGATTGGAATATGTAATATTTGTGCTACTTCTTCTTGTGAATAATCGTGTAAGTATCTTAAGATAATAACTTGTTTCAATTTATACGGTAACTTATGAATGAGTTCGATTAATTTTTGATTTGATATTTTACTTATAACATCGTTAGAAAAATCAATTTGTACTGGTTTTCTTTGCTCTTCTGCTTTTTTTATAATTCGTAGTCGCATCCACCTCTTTCTTCTATAGGAGTGAATTTGTTTAATCGTAAGTCCAATTAGCCAAGGGCGAAATGGCTTCTCGCTATCATACTTACGAAGCGATTCATATAGCTGTATGTATATTTCTTGAACGACATCATCTACATCCGTTTTATCTTCTATTAAAAAATGTGCTGTCTTATATACTTCTTGAATCGTTTTATCATACAATTCGCTATATGCTTCTTTATTGCCTGATAAAGTTAATTGGATTAAATCTATATACACCGTTTCATCCTTCATATTCCATCCCTCCTTTGTCTTACACTTTATATTGGCAAGTAATTGATGTTTCGTTCGATTTTTTCAAACAGTTTTTTATATACATTAATATAATGATCCAATGAGTTCATAAGCTTCACTTATAAAGCCGCATAACTATTATATAATTTCCCAATTGCTAATGACGCTTTAAAATGATTTGTATAGTCAAATTTAGGAGGATATATGATGAAAGCTATCGTTGTAACGTCGTTCGGTGGTCCTGAAGTGATGCAATATACAGATGTGGATATACCGGTTATTTCAGAAGATCAAGTTTTAATTCGTGTTGTTGCTACCAGTGTAAATTTCGCCGATATTAAATCACGGTATGGAAAAAAAGGAAATAAAGCACTCCCTTTTATTCCAGGTATAGATGTCGCTGGTATTGTAGAACGTGTCGGTTCTCATGTGAAAAATATTCATCCTGGACAGCGTGTCATTGCTTTTCCTCAAAATGGATCTTACGCAGAATACGTTGTCGCAAACGAAAACCTTACTTTCGTTTTACCTGATAAAGTCGATTTTCAAACGGCAGCTGCTTGCCCGATCGTATCTTTTACAAGTTATAATTTACTCGCAAATGTTGCAAGGCTTCAACAAGGTGAATCTGTACTCATTCATGCGGCTGCTGGTGGAATTGGTACTACAGCGATTCAACTTGCTAAACTATTAGGGGCTGGAAAAGTTATCGGCACTGTCGGAAGTGAAGCAAAAAAAGAAATTGCTTTAGATGTTGGAGCTGATTATGTTATTTGTCATCAAGATGAAGATTTTGTAGAGAAAGTCAATGAACTGACAAACGGAGAAGGCGTTAATATCATTTTAGACTCTATTTCTGGAACGGTTTCGGAAAGAAGTTTAAACTGTCTTGCTTATTATGGTCGCCTCGTTCATTTCGGTAATGCTAGCGGTGAAATTGGTAATTTTGAAACGAAAGATTTACATGCAAGTTGCCGCTCTATACTCGGATTCAGCTTTGGAACCACACGAAAAAAACGTCCTGAACTGCTCCAAGAAACTGCAAATGAAGTTTTCCGTTATTTGCGTGACGGACGTTTGCAAATTAAGGCTACGAAATCTTTTCCACTTCAAGATGCAGGGAAAGCACATGAATGGGTCGAAAGTAGAAAAAGTACAGGGAAAGTAATACTAACTGTTCAGTCCTCTTCCTGAAATGAATACTTGAAACCGAGGTGTCATTTTCATGGGATCACGAATTATGCATGCTATTATCGCCAACAAGATTGCCGAAAAACTATATATCCAAGATAAAACTTCTTTCATACTTGGAGGTGTAGCCCCCGATGCGGTTCATTCAGCAGAAGAAAAAGGAGCTTCACACTTTTACGCTGGCACAACGAAAAACTATACGAGAAGGATAGATTTCAATTCTTTTTTTCAAAAATATAAAGCTCATATGGATTCCCCTTTTCTCCTTGGCTATTACACTCACCTCATTGCCGATGATAATTGGCTAAGCGGCTTCTTTCTACCTTGGCTAAAAAATAGAATAGAAAATGACGAAACGATCGCACCTATGTACTATAACGATTTTAAATTGTTAAATGCAAAGTTGCTTCATCATTACGATACAGAACAGCAGCTCTTCTCTCTTCTCAACCAAGAGGCTCACATTGTGGATATTGAAGAAGTTTCTAAAGAAAATGTTTTAGAATTTCGAAAGTATCTTTTTGAAGATATGTTGTATCCCGAGCAACATTTGCATGAAGACTTACAGGTATTTACGTTTAATCAAATTGTCGGTTATATGGAAACTGCTATTGAAAAAGGTGCATTTTTTATTAAACAACTCTCTCATGAAAAATTCATTTCAAAGATTTAATCCCCCTCAATATGTTTGAGGGGGATTTTCACATCTCAATATTATTATCGGTTCTTTTCCATAACCGCAAAATAATTCCCTTCACTATCAGCAAAGTTAAACACTTTACCAGAAGGCATAGTTACCATTTCGCCAACAGTAACATTTTTATTTTTTAAATCTGTATATAATTGATCCAGATTTTCTGAGAAGAACATTAAAGACGGTGTACCAAGATTCAATTCTGGGCTCATCTTAGAAATCACTTCTTTATTATGTAGTACAATGCTCGTTTCAGCATCATTAGTTGGAGCAATTTCAATCCATCTCATTCCTTGTTTGTTATCTTCCACTGCAACTACATGAAACCCTACCTTTTCCGTCCAAAAATTTACTGCCTCATCCTGATTATTTACATATAACATAATTTGTCCGACTTTATGAATCATTGTTTTTCCCCCTAATGGTTTTAATATTCTATGTAGGTTTCTACAGGTACTATTGTTAATCCTTTTTCATTCAGTTGAATACTTATAAATCGCTAGTCATAAAAAGTTGTCTTTTTGCTTAGGGGAACTTAATAGCTTTTGCTTAGTAGCAATAATGTGGTTGTATCTCATCGATATCAAGCTACGGTTATGAAGTACCCCCTAAACAAATTTTTTATCTCTTTACAATTATTTATAATCATTCAGCTCATTTTTGTCGTTTTGGAGAACAAACAATTTTTTAATATAGATTTTCAATTGTATTGCCATCCTTCGGTTCAACTTCACGAATCATATAACTATCTACCTTTTGCATTTAATAAATCATGGTAAAGTTTAAGGTAGATTATGGTTATAACTCTATATAAGCTTTTTCCCCACCTGGAATCTTAAATTTATTTACATCATATTCTTTAATTATATATTTCTTTATCGCTTCAAAATCTTTCCCAAAAGCAAGAATTGGATTTTTTGAGAAATATATCGTTTCTTCCTCGTCATAAATTCGGGCTTTAATTACTTCTTTGTCAGAGTGAAACGATACATTGACTCCTTTGTAAAAATATTCATAGTATCCCTCTTCATCCTGTTCACTCTTATCTTCAAAAGGAACTGATTCAATATGATATATAGCTCCATTTACATTTATAGATTTCATACAACACTACTCCTTTTCAAGAATATCCATCAGAATGTAAAGTAATAATAAAGTTGTTTAAATGTTGTTCAACTAAAACACCCGTTAGTTCACTTAAGGTAATCCTATTAAACCTGGAGTAACTCCTTCTATTCTCGCCCAGTCAAATAAAGATTCAACTATCATTTGATTCTTACATTTAATTTTTAATAAACTTCCTTCTGACATCGTACTTATTTCAAAATGCTCAATGATATTTTCTGTTCCTAAATTTTCTATTATTAAATTTTGAATAGTAAAAAAAGAGATTTCTACATAGATTACATCCCACTTATTCCAGCGTTTAGGTTTATGTTCAACGTTTTCATTTGTCATCAATTGGATAACTAGGGTAGGGCCATCCCTTTTAAGACACACTTCTAATAACTCTGCTTCTTCAAATTTTGGTACTTTTCCAAAAATGCTAATTAACGTCTGGGGATTTAAAATTTTTAATTGATCAATCATTTTTATACCTTCTATTTTTTATTTCTCTTTTCAAAATAATAATGATCCTCCATCCCATCGACTTGTCCCATTCCTGTATTGTACTCAGGTCTTTCATTTTAATGAGTTGGTTGATCTCCAATGCCACGTTTCCCGAAGATATGACCGGCTAAGTGATCTAGAATTATAATTTTTTGTCCATCGACTTCATATGTGAATTCCTGGGTCATAATAGGCTGTTTTTTATCATTTAGTATCCATTTTTCGAAGAGTCAATTGGATTAATGTTGCAACACTCAAAATGAATTTCATAATATTCTTCCTCAGAGAATACTTGTACAATTTGTCCCGTGTCCTTATCAGCAATTGTAAATTCGTTAGTTTCAGAAATGTCCCAAAGTTCCTCAATAAATTTTGTAAAGTTCAATATCCTAACATTTGCCCACATCGGTTCTAAACAATTAGGAACTAATATAAAATATTCTGTTTTATGATTTGAAAAATTTAAAGAAGCTAAAGAATTTTCAATCCATAAAATATACTTACTTTTAACATTACCAATTGGAATACAAAACTTTGGCTTAGAATCAATCTTACGAAATTTTTTCAATGCTATATCGAATAGTTCTATCCATGCAGAATCTGGATTTTCAAATTCAATAAATTTTAAATTTGAAAATAGGCTAATGATTTTTTCAGCACTAATTAACGCCTTCTTCCTACAAATCCTATCATTTTGATATATCATAATCTATACGCCTCTCATTTATTATAATAAGTATGATGATCGTTATTAAGCCTGAAATGTTCAAATATCTTTTCTTCATAAAAATCCTGTCTTTTTTCAAGACAATTATGGATGGTATCTTCCTTTCACGAGCTGTTGTAGACCCACTATGTATTCCAAGCTCAATAATATTTTTTCATAATAATCCAATTCTATCTTAAGGTCAGGGAAGGTTTTCGGCATTTTCGTTCGCCAGGGGTTCGCAAAATCTGTGTAATATTTAAAACTTCGATTCTAAAACACCACGTTTTATGGGGGAGAGATAAATCCCTTTAAATATATTTGTATTACTTCGGATATGTCCACTTTATTCTACTGATAGTTCTCTATGGAAAACAACTATAAAATATGGAATAATTAAATTTAAGTGAAAAAAGACCACACTTTCTAGTGTTTTTTACGCTTCAATATCTTTCCCTTCTGCTACCACTGTATCTCGCCACAACACAAGTAGTTTTCTAAATTCAGAGGTCTCAATTTTACATTGGTTATTTGGGGCACTCATAAATAAGTTAATAGCACTAGTATAATTAGGTTCAATGTAGACTGCTGCTACGTTCCCTTCTATTTCATATTGCGGAACTTCTTGCTTCACTACAGTATCTAAAATCTGTATATACTCATCTGCTTCATCATCTAAAATATCTTCTAAAAAATGAGAAATTATAGAAATCTCTTTGGGCAAACGTATTCTTAATCCGCCGAGTCCATCACGGTAAAATTCGTATATGTATTCCATTTTTCACCTCCTAATATAAATAGATTATACATTTATCATCTCATTATTCTGTATATTTTTTCTATTTTAAATCTGAGAGAGGTTTGTCTTACATATCTAACTGTATCGACTTCAATCTTATTATTATTTGCTTCTCACGCTTTGGAATTAACAGTTACTGTCGTACGTATTGCATGTGGTATTGTTTTTGAACTGTGTCAGAATCAGAACTCATTTGCGTAGCAATTTTTTCAGCTTTCTGAACATTACTTTGAAAGATTGCCATTATAATTTAACTCCTTACTTTAATATATTTTTTAAATTACAAAAGAAGAGCCTATGTAGTTTTTATATTAATGATATTTAACAGGGAATATGTAGTATTTTCATATACCCCAAAACATAGACCCTATACCAATAAGGTAATCCATAAAATGGAACACATCTTTAATTATACTAATACATCCTTACATTGACTTAGAAAAAATTTAAATTAGTGAATAATCTTTCTATATATTTTTAAGAGGAAATAATTAGTTACCTAAAATGAGCATATTGACTCAAATAAAAAAGACGCAACTATAAATAGTTACGTCTTCCCTATTATTTATCCCGTAAACGTCCGATTGATGAGGGATAATAATCAGTGGGGGAATCCCCACTGATTATTTTTTCACTTTATCTAGGCTTTTTCTTCCCAGTAAACGCTGGTTTCTTTTTCTTTGGTGCTTTCGGTTTCGTTTCTACAAATGATCCGTTGAACATTTCTTGCTTCGTAAATACGATACCTAGTTTTTTTGCAAATTGAAGTAATTTACGCTCTTCTTGTTGTGTTACAAGAGAAACGACTGTTCCTTCTTTACCCATACGTCCTGTACGTCCTGAGCGGTGAATATATTGGTCTACTGTGTCTGGTAACTCCAAGTGGATTACATGTGTTAAATCATCAATATCAATACCGCGTGCTGCAATATCAGTAGCAAGTAGAATTTCTAATTTACCGCCGCGGAAAGCTCGCATCGTTGCTTCACGTTCTTGCTTACTTGCTTCTGCATGAAGAGCTGCTGCTTTCATTTTACGGAATTTCAATTTCTGAGTAATTTCATCTAAACGGAATGGGTCATTTAAGAAAGCAACTGCTTTTACATCGCCCATATGCATAATTCTTCTTACGT